>WNGH01004109.1_pt1 | contig 14391 bp, 11 predicted proteins | sample 5400631 | NCBI WGS metagenome assembly WNGH01 (sample SAMN13153373, study PRJNA577476) | soil metagenome | isolation source: 115 cm soil or saprolite under Garry oak tree replicate 1 | place: USA:California | collected 2016-06-15
TGAGTTACTATAACAAGCCTAAAGTGTGAGGAAGGATGGAGGAAAGATAATATCTGTGTCTAGGTATCATATCTCAAGTATTCCACGTAGGCCAATCAAGAATAGTGTAAATCAAACTGAAAATACACTGTATCTCTCCATTGATTTTGATGTATGGAAGCCATATCAGCGATATGCAGGAGCACAGGGTGTGCATGAGCGGCCAAGTAAGCGGACGTTACGGATAGATGGTTCATTAGACATTCTTGATAAGGCAGAGACAAGTTTGTGGGAGATTGCCTTAGTAAATATGCGAGCCTATCTCGCGTTGGTCCGCGTGTTGCCTGCGATCATTTTTGATTTATCGATTTCGAGTTTTATAAATATAAAGGAGCCTTTACCGAGTGGTCGTCGGAGGGAAGAAACCGGTACTTTTTCTGTTGGGTCGGATGGGAAGCTCGATGGGTATTTTTCAACTGTAGATGCTTTCTGGCTTTTGATTGCAACAGCGTATGCGTTAGGAAACGCCTCGTCTGATGAGGCGGCGAGGTGGGTAGTAGAAAATTATACTGAACCTCGTTTCGGGAAAGAACGGAAGGTAGAAGCACTTGAGCGACAGCGGGAGCAGGAGATACAGGCACGAAGTCAGGAGGAGTGGCAAGAAATACTTGTGCTCTCTCAGATGGCACAGCCACAGGTGTATGTGCCACCAGTACCACCGCCGAGTCGGAGTGATTGGTATGCAGTTTTTGTAAACGCACGCCGTCGCTAATGAGTTGGCTGGTTATTAGGAAAGGAGTCTTTTTCATGGGTGGTAAACAGTTGAAACTTAATGTCAATGGTGAGAGGTTTGCTGTTCCTCGGGACAGTATTACCGCAGGTGAGTTAAAAGAGGAGTGGGGCGCTCCATCTGATCATTGGGTGTTTGCGAAAAGCCCCTCGGGGTCAACCAAACAACTTCAGGACCATGAGTCACTTGGGCCGGAGGTGGACTCTATTTCGATTGTCCCACCGTATGAGGAGGGAGGTATAGAAACAGAACGGCTGCGAGCACGGCGCAGAATATCCAGAAGCCAGAGCCGTCCCAAGCGGAAAATGCCCTTGTCGCGGCGATCATGGCGGTCAAAGCGGTCGCGTTGGCCGTGATGGATGCACGAGGCCGCCAAATGTCCCACCCACCAGACGGCCAGAAAGAGCGCGAGCAGCAAGCGGTCCAGATGGGCTCGCACCTTGAGCTGGGCGGCTTCAATGTTCCAACCGCGGGTCTTGGTATCTTGAAAGCTCGACTCCACGCGCATGCGCAGGGCATACGTGCGAATGCGCACCTTCCCAGCAGGCAGATCGGAAATGAGGAGCCAGGGCTCTTCAAAGGTTTCCTCCCAAGAGGCGCTCACATAGGCTTCGAGAGTCTCTTCTTGCCAGATGCGCGCACGGCCATACCATTGTTGGCCTTTCTTGTGGATGAAGCTCTTGAAGGAAGACCAGTCACTCCATTGTTTCTTCTTGCCCATCTGTCGACGGCAGGTCTGCTCTTGGCAGATGCGCAACACATAATGCCACTGGCGCTGCACACACAAGCGAACCAACGGTGCTCCCGCCAATCCTCGGTCGGCCAGCAGGGTACACTGGGCCTGCGGCACGAACCCACGCACCGTATCGAGCAGGCGGGCGACGATGTCCCATTGCCCTTCCTCCCAACTCTCTTGCCCTGGCATCACCGTCCAGGCGACTGGTAACACTCGTGAGTGGACCAGCAGACCCAGATAGACGATGCTGAACTGCGCGTTATAGGGCGTGCAATCCAGCACGAACGTCAACTTCTTGCCGTTCCAGTACGGCAACACCTGGCTCAAAAACGTGTTCCAAAGCTCGCTTACCACGAGCTGGTCATGGGCCAGAAAGCGCTCCAGGCGTCGCTCAATACGACTCATCTTGGCCTGACTCCAGCCTTGCTGCTGGATGGTTTCCGCCACGCGTTGCAGCACGCCACATCCTGAAACGACCATGCCAGCCACCATCAGGGCCAGCAGCTTTTGCTGATGTCCATGTCGCTTGGGGAACAGCCCCTTGACTTGCTCTTGCCATTTTTCCCATAATACCTGCGAAGCATCCATTGAGATCGTCCTTTCGACGGCTTTATGAATCGTGACGATCTCATCGGCTGCTCGTTTCTGACGGTCCTCGTTTCTCCCTCTTCTTTCCTAGTCCACCTCCTTCTTCAAAGGAAGCCCTCTCGGCACCTGTCTCCACAGAATGCACTTCACAACAATGTTCCATCCACTCCTTCTTCATTTCTTCACTAATACAAAAGTGTCGGGGAGAGAGGGGTGTATAATGGGCTTGGTATGGCAACTGAGCAGTTACGAAGCAATTTAGGCAGAATCAAGTTCCAGAATATAATTCTTCCAGCCATTCCCATCAATCCCATCATCCTTCCGCCTTACTATTACGTTGGGAGGCTGCCTTGAGTTATGAGGAGATGTCAGTTCTGTGATCTTGACAATGCAGCATGTGCATGGTAATATATGTGTACGTACACTCAATAATCAAGGAGAAAGGGTATGAGTGATCAGTTTACTACCAACGAGGCGCTAAGATCCAACTGGGAAGTTCTCTCTTAGCAGATTTGGGCGCCTTTAGCTCTCAGCACTAATTCACAGACCCTGTGACAGGCCAACTGAGAAGATGGGTCGTACCGAGCCTCAAGCTATGCAGGACCAAGACTATTATCAATGTGAGTACTGATCTTGCTAAGGCCGACTCTGAGGCGGTCGGCCCCGACCCTCTCGAAAGGAGGAGGTATATGCCCGTCAGCAACGAACATAGCAAGCCGTGGTACAGGCAGTTGTACTTTCAGGTTCTGACCGCGATCGTGATTGGCGTCCTCGTAGGTTTTTTCTTCCCGTCGGTGGGGGCGTCCCTCAAGCCACTTGGCGACGCCTTCGTCAAACTGATCAAAATGATGATCGCCCCGATTATCTTCACCACGGTGGTGGTCGGCATCGCCAAGGTCGGTGACATGAAGGCGGTCGGCCGGGTCGGGCTCAAGGCGCTGATCTATTTCGAGGTGCTCACCACCGTGGCCCTGGCGATTGGTCTGCTTGTCGCCAATGTCATTCAGCCCGGCGCCGGGATCAACGCCAACCCCAACGCGATCGACCCCAAGTCGGTGGCCAGCTACACGGCGGCCGCCCAGCATCTGTCGGGGGTTGATTACTTCCTGCACATTATCCCCGACACGGTCGTGGGCGCCTTCGCACAGGGCGAAATCCTGCAGGTCCTGCTGTTCTCGGTCCTCTTCGGCCTGGCGGTGGCTCGCTTCGGGGAGAAGGGCCGGCCCCTGCTCGACATCATCGACCAGCTCTCCCATGTCCTCTTCGACGTCATCGGGTTCATCATGAAGCTGGCCCCGATCGGCGCCTTCGGGGCAATGGCCTTCACTATCGGCGAGTACGGAATCGGCACGCTTTTCTCGCTCGGCAAGCTGATGGCCTGCGTGTACCTGACCTCGTTCCTCTTCCTAGCTGTCGTTCTGGGCGCGATCGCCTGGTTCACCGGCTTCAACCTGTGGCGGTTCATCAAGTACATCAAGGAAGAGATCTTCATCGTGCTGGGAACCTCGTCGTCGGAGGCCGCGCTGCCGCGGATGATCACCAAGATGGAGAATCTCGGCTGCGCCAAGCCGGTGGTGGGACTGGTGATCCCGACCGGCTACTCCTTCAACCTGGATGGAACCTCGATCTACCTGACCATGGCGGCGCTCTTCATTGCCCAGGCGTTTAACGTCAACCTGAGCCTGGGCCAGCAGTTGGGGATCTTGGGCATCCTGTTGCTGACCTCCAAGGGGGCAGCGGCCGTGACCGGCGGCGGCTTCATCACCCTGGCCGCCACGCTGGCGAGCGTCGGCAACGTGCCGGTGGCGGGCCTCGCGTTGCTGCTCGGGGTCGACCGCTTCATGTCGGAATGCCGAGCTATCACCAACCTGATCGGCAACGGTGTGGCGACCGTGGTGGTCGCCAAGTGGGAGAAGGCCCTCGACGAGGGGAGACTACGCTCCCATCTGGCTGCCGAGACACCGGAGGAGGCGGAGGAGCCGGAGATGGTGGCCGACACCGAGGCGACGTTCGCCCTCCAGTTGCCCAAGCCCGCACAGCTGGAGGCACAGCTGGAGGATGGACAGAAGCCGAGACAGGAACTGGCCGATTCGCTGGGCCAACGGAATGTAGCCCACGAGAGGCAGGAATGACCTGAAAAGTTCAGGGTGACGCCAGTGCGGTGCGCTGTGCTCACCCGCGAGATAGCAAAGGAGGCGATTCTGATGACCGACGCAACTGCGCAATCCGTATCACAAGCTCGTAGTGACCATGGTGCCCAGGACGTCTTGGAAGTGCCGGTAACCGGGTGGGCAATCCTCACGCAACCCCTGCTGAACAAAGGCAGCGCGTTCCCAGAAACGGAGCGGCGCGAGCTGGGCTTGCTGGGCCTCCTTCCGCCGCAGGTTGCCACGATGGAGACTCAAGTCGTTCGCACCTACGAGAGCTTCCGCCGCAAGGAGGACGACCTGGAGCGCTACATCTATCTCACCTCGCTGCAAGACCGCAACGAAACGCTCTTCTACCACCTGCTCCAAGAGCATATCCGCGAGATGAGCCCCATCATCTATACGCCGGTCGTGGGGCTGGCTTGTCAGCATTACAGCCACACCTTTCGTCGACCGCGGGGCCTCTACATCTCCTATCCCTACCAGGAGGAGATCGACACCTTGCTGGCCAGCGTGCCGTACCGCGATCCGCGAGTGATTGTGGTGACCGATGGTGAGCGCATTCTGGGGCTGGGTGATCTGGGCGTCGGCGGCATGGGGATCCCCGTGGGCAAGCTCTCGCTCTACACCCTGTGTGCGGGCATCCATCCAGCCTCGACCCTGCCAGTCGTGCTCGATGTGGGCACCGACAACCAGGACCTGCTCGGCGACCCGCTCTACCTGGGCTGGCACCAGGAACGGGTCCGCGGCGAGGCCTACGATCGCTTCGTGGATGCGTTCGTCCAGAGCGTCAAGCGTGTCTTCCCCAATGCTCTGCTGCAATGGGAAGACTTTGCCAAGCAGAATGCACGACGTCTACTCGAGCGCTACCGAGACCAGCTCTGCACGTTCAATGACGACATCCAGGGTACCGGGGCGGTGACCCTGGCCGGCTTGCTGGCAGCCGTGAACATGACCGGATCGAAGCTCAGCGAGCAGCGCGTCGTCAGCCTGGGCGCTGGCTCGGCGGCCACGGGCATCTGCGAGCAGATCCTGGCGGCCATGAGGGAAGAAGGCACCTCTCAGGAAGAGGCCTTGTCGTCCATCTGGCTACTCGATAGCGGTGGCGTCCTGCATACTGGTCGCACCGATCTCGACGCAGGCAACCGAATGTTCGCTCAGCCGCTCGAGCGCATTGCTGGCTGGCCCCGGACCGCGACGGGGTCGATTGACTTACAAACGGTGGTGACGCACGTCCATCCGACGATCCTGATTGGGACAGCGGCGCAGCCCCAGGCCTTCACCGAGCCCATTGTCCGCGAGATGGCCAAGCACGTTGAGCGCCCGATCATCTTCCCGCTCTCCAATCCGACCTCAAAGAGCGAGGCGATTCCGGAGGATGTGATTGCCTGGACGCAGGGACGCGCGCTGGTGGCTACCGGCAGTCCCTTCCCCGACGTGGCCTACCATGGGAAGGTCATCCAGATTGGTCAGTGCAACAACATGTTCATCTTCCCGGGTGTGGGCCTAGGCGTCCTGGCAAGCGGAGCCCGGCGCGTGACGGACAGCATGTTCATCGCGGCCGCCCGTGCCCTCAGTGCCTGCTCGCCGACGCAGCATGACCCGAACGCCTCGCTCTATCCGGCGATCGAAGAGGTACGGGTGGTCTCGCGCCGGGTGGCTCTGGCTGTGGGCACCGCAGCCCAACAGGCTGGCGTGGCCGAGCCAACAGCTCCCGAGGAGCTGGAGCAGCGTGTGGCCGCCACGATGTGGATACCCCGCTACAGACCCTTGAAGCGCAGAGAGGAGTAAGACTGTTTCACCTGGCAAGCCTCACCAGAGTAAATCGACTCATGTGATGCTAGCTCTTGGTCACTTTTGAAACCTCATGCGCCGCAGGCGCACCACGGCGCATGAAAACTCGATTTCAGAAGAGACTGGTGGCGAAGTCAAAAACAATGCTCATTCTGAGCTGGAACTCGTTGAATTGCAAGTGTGAAAATCGGTTTTGCCACCAGTATCACTTTTGACACTGTCAGTACCCCCCGCTTGAGTACAAGCTCGGTAGGAGTTTCATCGCAAAAGCATGCTCAAATGAAGCCGAACAAGGCGGCTTACCAGCAGTGTCAAAAGTGTGTTAGAACCAATATCCTCATGGAAGAGAATATTACCATGTACATTGACACTCTCGTTAGCATAGTTGCGGCTCTGTTCACTGGTTCGATTACCGGCTTGCTTGTGAGCAAAATCAAGCGTAGCACTGGTTATAGTCTCCTGGGTGATATTCTACTTGGTACTGTGGGAGCTCTTATTGGGCTCTTCCTGGCATTTCTCATGCACTTTGGTCTCAGTATGCTTGGGAACGTCGTCGCATTTATTTGTGCGTGCCTCCTGCTTGTGAGCAGGTACACCATTAGCAAGAAAGAGGGCGTTTCATAACTGAGGTCGGGCTAGGATTCATGCAAAAATAGCTCATAGCGCACGAATGTTCTAAAATACGGCTGATGAAACCAGGAAAGCAAGTGTCATAAAAGCGGTTGTACCGTATCTTTCATGCATTTCTCACGTCAGTTTGTGCTTGTCTGTCACCACCTCAGTTGGCTTGTGAAGGGGAACAGATGATGTCGATAGACAGAGAGTAGAGGTACGCGAGAGGCGAAGAGCCAACACGATCTGGTTCTATCAAGAACAATGACATTATTGGAGAGCCGTGTGCGCTGAAAGGTGCATGCACGGGTGTGCGCCGTGAGGCGCGTGGTGGTATCCCTGCTGCAAGCAGGAGGAACTGAGGAGAGGTTCCTGGGTTACTGGCATATCTAGAGGTGAAAACTGAAGGAGATCAAGCATGCCAGGCAAGCGACGCATGCTCGAAAGCGTTGTAGAGCAGGGCGTTCGTACGACCCGCTTCCTATGCGTAAAGCTGAATTGCCTGAATCCGAATCCTGATGGGGTGAATGTGCGCACCCATCGGAAGAACGCTTGTAACCGATGACACGTTCTGTATCGGCATGAACCGTGGGCTGGTACACTCCTTGAACGTGAACGGGGACCAACGAGGTCTTTAAAAGGATGAGTCGGGGCGCTAAGGGAAGCTCGCACGTATCACAACGACGTACCGCGGGATCACCTTCCTGCTGCGAAGCAGATGGTGACAGAGCCGCCATACGAGTCGTAGGAGTCACGACCTACCAAGGAGATCGGGAAATCCGAGTGCAGGGCAAAGGGCGGCAGGAGGAACGGGTCGGAATTGCCAGGGGTGCAAGGCCGCCTAATGCCTAAGTCCTTGCTTATTCCCGACGCTATGACCTGTGTTCTCTGGAAAGCCGAGTGCGATTAACGTCGCCTGCTCGGTTTGGGAAGAGGGCAACGAAAAAGGTCTGAAAGGAACCTCGTCGGTGCCCTACTTCATTCGGAGGAGGGGGGGTCGGAAAAGGGCTACCCAGATACTACTAGGAGACTCAGGGGAGTTCCTGGCAAGTCAGAGAAACATAGCACCTCGCTGGCCTCCTATCCTACCTATGCTATATATGGAGGACTCACCATGGCCAACATAGAAGAGACCCGCGTCGAACGCGACTCAATGGGTGAGATGCGCGTTCCCATAGATGCCTATTATGGCGCGAGCACACAGCGAGCTGTATTGAACTTTCCGATTAGTGATCTGCGCTTTCCACGCCAGTTTATTCGCGCTCTTGGACAGATCAAGCAGGCTGCGGCAAAGGCAAACGAAGCACTGGGATTGCTTGACCCACAGGTCGCCGAGGCAATCGTGCGAGCTGCACAGGAGGTCATCGATGGCAAACTCGATACTCATTTCGTTCTAGATATTTTTCAGACCGGTTCCGGTACCTCAACCAACATGAATGCCAATGAGGTCATTGCTAATCGTGCCAGCGAGTTACTGGGTGGCTCGCGCAGCTCCCGCAAGGTTCACCCTAATGACCATGTGAACTTTGGGCAATCGTCGAACGATGTCATTCCCACCGCGATCCATCTTTCAGCCCTTGTCAGCATTGAGCACGACCTGATCCCTGCTCTCTCCAGCTTACAACAAGCATTACAAGAGAAAGTGGAGGAGTTCATGCCGGTGGTCAAGACCGGGCGCACACATCTGCAGGACGCGACCCCGATTCGCCTCGGGCAAGAGTTTCTCGGTTACGCAGGACAGATTGAGCGTGGCATTGCCCGTATGCGCCAGGCACAAAGCGAGCTATCAGAGATTGCCCTTGGTGGGACCGCTGTCGGCACAGGCGTCAACACACATCCAGAGTTTGCTGCCCGTGTCTGTCAACTCCTCTCAGAGATGAATGGTATCACCGTGCATGAGACCAGCAACCACTTCCAGGCACAGAGTACCCTCGATAACGTCGTCGAAGTGAGTGGATCGCTTAATACGCTGGCAGTCAGCCTGATGAAGATTGCCAACGATATTCGCTGGCTGGGCTCTGGTCCACGTGCAGGTATTGGCGAGATTGATCTTCCTGCCGTACAGCCGGGTAGCTCGATCATGCCCGGTAAGGTCAATCCTGTGATTGCCGAGTCGGTCTGTATGGTCTGCGCACAGGTGATGGGTAACCACACCACGATTACTATTGCAGGGCAGTCCGGCAATTTCGAGATCAATGTCATGATGCCCGTCACCGCGTACAATCTGCTGCAATCGATCAACCTGCTAGCGGCCTCGGCCCACAACTTTACAGAGCAGTGTATCAAGGGCTTACAGGCCTCGACGAAGGGACCAGAAATGGTCGAGCGCGGTCTGGCGATCTGCACGGCTCTGGCCCCGGTCATCGGCTATGATGCTGCCGCCGACATCTCGAAGATTGCCTACAAAACGGGCAAGACAATACGCGAGGTAGCCCGTGAGAAAACGAACCTTTCAGATGAAGAGCTACATCGCATCCTCGACCCGGCGAATATGACCAAACCAGGACTAGAGGGTGGCCCTGCAGGAGGCTAAGAAAAATCACAGTAGTAGAGCCAGCTCTCAGATAACCGAGTTTTTAGTGGTAAATGACGTGAAATGTGAGCAGGTTTTCTCTGCTCAACGGCCACCATGCAGCGAAATTTATTCTGAGAGAGGCGAAAAGTATTCTGAGAAATGTCACACCGCTGCGCGGTTCGCTGGTTTCTTGTTGCTGTGGGCAGTGTCGCCTGTAGCGATACCACTCACAGCGACAAGAAAGAATAATGTTATCTTGCTCGTGCAAGCTGTTTCTTAGGTGGGATGTGTACCGGACGACCCTCAGCGGACAGGATGGCCTCGCGGAGACCTTCGCTCAGGGTGGGGTGCGGGTGGATGGTCTCGGTGATCTCTTCGGCGGTCAGTTCGCCGTGCATGGCGACTGAATACTCGGTGATGAGATTAGTGGCGTCAGGGCCGATGATGTGTGCGCCGAGAATTTCGTCATATTTGCCGAGGATGACTTTGGTGAAGCCTTCGGTCTCGCCCATGGCGACGGCCTTACCGATAGCCGCCCAGGGGAAGCGTTCGATACGCGCTTCGGGATATTTCTCTGTGGCCTCGGCCTCGGTCAACCCGACAAAGGCTACTTCTGGGAAGGTGTAAATGGGGTTAGGGATGACGTCGTAGTTCATCTGTGCCTGGTGCCCCAGCGCGTTATCCGCTGCTACTTCGCCTTCCATCGAGGCAACGTGGGCCAGTCCTGCTCCGTGGATCAGGTCGCCGATAGCGTAAATACCGGGGAGATTGGTCTCCAACTTCTCGTTGACGCGCACACGTCCCCGCTCATTGTCGAGTCCCTGTTCCATCAGCTTGTCCAGGCCGCTTGTGTTGGGGCGGCGGCTGACGGCCATCAAGACATACTCACCGGTGAAGGTCTGTTCGCCCTTCTCGCCCTGGGCCGTAACCTTTTTCTGATCGCCCTCGTCGGCGATGGCTTCGACCCTGGCATTGGTGACGATGGTAATGCCGCGTTTGGTGAGGATGCGTACCAGGAGTTTGCGTACCTCTTCGTCAAGCGGTGCCAGCACGTTCGGTAGCATTTCTACCACGGTAATCTTCGAGCCGAGGGCATCGAACATGCAGGCCAACTCCATACTGATCACGCCCCCGCCTACACAGATGATGCTCTCTGGAACTTTAGGCAGATTCCAGCAAGTGTCGCTGTTCATTATATTGCGACCATCAATGCCGGGGAAGGGTGGCACCAGTGGTACCGAACCGGTAGCCAGGATGATTTTGTCAGCGCTGAATTGCTGAGTTGAACCATCCTGCATAGCGACACTGACATTGCGCGAGGCATCGACAGTCCCCAGGCCATCAAATACATCAATGCCGTTGCCTTTCATAAGCGTGCCTACGCCGCCGGTCATGCGCTTGACTACCTGATCCTTAAAGGCAACCGCCTGTTGCATATCAAAGGTTGGCTGCTGGGGCAGGCCGATACCGAGATCGCCCAGCGAAGACATATTGTGTAGAACCTCGGCGATGTGCAACATGGCCTTTGAGGGGATACATCCTACGTTAAGACACGTGCCGCCGAGATACTGTTTCTCAACAATGGCGGTCTTTGCACCCAGTTGAGCAGCACGGATAGCGGCAACATACCCGCCAGGACCCGCGCCAATTACTGCTACATCGTAACGTGTGCTTGCCATTTTACCTTTCTCCTGGACTTTAAGCTAATTGACCTGTTTTCTATGCCAATGTCGTCCTAGGCATAGGAGATGTTTGTGTCTGCTCCTTATAGGCTTGTGAATACTCTGGGGTCTGTTGCTGTGCCATAACACAACTCCTTTCTGGGCTCTGCCTTTGGGGACCGTTCCTCCTCGGCCCCCTCCATCTGCACTCTCAGAGGCCTAGCGATCGGCTTAGCTTGCTCGCTCGAAGACCGCGGCAATGCCCATGCCCCCGCCAATGCAGAGCGTGGCCAGACCGTAGCGCGCCTGCTGGCGCTCCAGTTCGTGCAAGAGCTTGACCACCAAGATGGCCCCACTGGCCCCGATCGGATGGCCAAGGGCGACTGCACCACCGACAGGATTGAGCTTCTCTTCCGCAATCTGGAGTTCCCGTCCGACGTAAACGGCCACGTCCGCATAGGCTTCGTTGACCTCAAACATGGCGATGTCGTCAACGCTGAGCCCGGCCTTCTCCAAGGCCTGACGGGTCGCCGGGACCATCGCCATCCCCATCACGGCGGGATCCACTGCGACCACCGCGTAGGAGACGAGGCGGCCGGCCACTGCAAGCTTCAACTCGTCGGCCTTCTGAGCCGTCGTGACGATCATGAGTGCGGCCGCATCATTGATGCCACTGGCATTGCCGGCCGTGACCGTGCCGTTGGGCTTAAAGACGGGTCGTAGCTTGGCGAGCTTCTCCAGCGAGGCATCTGTGCGCACATGCTCGTCGCGCGTAAACGCGATGGTCTCCTTCTTTGCCTGCACCGCGACTGGGACAATCTGCTTGAGGAAGAAGCCGTTCATCATCGCCTGGGTTGCCCGCTGATGGCTCCGAAGGGAGTAAGCATCAGCCTCCTGGCGACTGATGTGGTAGCGCTCAGCGATGTTTTCAGCCGTGATGCCCATGTGATAGTTGTTAAAGGCATCCCAGAGCCCGTCGTAGACCATCTCGTCGAGCAGATCTGCCTTGGGCATGCCCATGCGATAGCCATAGCGGGCCTTGGGCAGTAAGAACGGTGCCTGATCCATGTTTTCGATGCCTCCGGCCAGGATGACCTGGGCACCACCCACCACAATCTCATGGGCAGCCGAGATGATGGCTTGCAGGCCCGAGCCACAGACGCGGTTGAGCGTCATGGCGGGGACACGGTTGGGCAGACCGGCCTTGAGGGCCACCTGCCGTCCCGGGTTCATCCCCTGGCCTGCCTGTAACACATTCCCCACGACTACCTGGTCCACCTGCCCGGGATCCAGGTGTGCGTCTTCCAATATCCTTTTGGCCACGGTCGCCCCCAGATCAGAGGCGGGGATATCTTTGAGCATGCCTCCAAAGGTGCCGATCGCCGTCCTGAGGGGAGTAGAAATAACGATCTCATTTAAGTTGCTCATGACTTGTTCCTTTCGTGCGTGTCAACTGAACTGTAATGGGAGAGGTATCGTAAGCGAAATGGCTGTGCAAGTGCGCTATCCTCTCAATTTCCACCTCCAGGTTTTTTTCCTTTCCTCTGAACAAGTATACCCTGTGGAAAGTTACCTGTCAATACATTTTGATAGTAATTTTAAGGCATTATTCTCTTGATGAGTTACTGTCATATCTGCTATACTAGTAATATCTATCAGAAAGGAGGACCAAGGTGACGACCATGAATGAAGAACAGAGCAAAGCTGCGCCGGGGCCGCTGGCTTTGGTTCAAGCTCTCGTGAATACCCAGTATGGACAAGGGCGACATGCGCATGTTGAACTGACGAGTCCTGAACAGCTTCGCGTCTGGCTGGTTGCGCATCGGCTGCTGGCAGATGGCACCCCGGTCACGCAAGGAGATTTTCGGCGTGTCTTACTGCTGCGCGAAGCGCTGCGCAGCCTCTTGCGCGCCAACAATGAGACAGGGATAATTGCTTCGCAGATCGAAGTACTCAATCTTCTTGCCAGCAACGCCCCGCTCACGGTTCGCTTTCAGCATGACGGATTGCCTACACTCGAACCGGACATTGCCGGAGTGGATGGAGCGCTTGCCCGTCTGCTGGGCATTGTGTTTACAGCGATGACGGACGGCACTTGGCTCAGGCTCAAAGCCTGTCGCAATGATCGGTGCCAGAAGGCGTTCTACGATACCTCCAAGAATCGTTCAGGGACGTGGTGTTCGATGGCAGGGTGCGGGAGTCGTCTTAAGGCGCGTGCCTATCGACACCGGCGCACGGCGCACCCGCAGGGATGACGAGAAAAGAGAGCCGGTTGGTAAATTGGGTCAAACTTGGGTCTCCCGCTGGTTTGGTGAAGCCGCTCGCGTGCGAAGAAGCACATTGACAGGGAATGATATATTCCTCATGAAAAAACAATGCTTGTTGTTAGCTCATGAGGAGTCCGATGTTGATGGAAGTGTCATCTCTACTCTCGCTTCCCGAAGGATTACATGTGAAATGGATAGAGCCGCAAGGTGCAGATCTTTCGATTGGAGTCGTTTCGCTCCTGCCCTCTTCCTGTTGCCCGCTCTGCTCTCAAGCCTCATCGCAGGTCCACAGCCAGTATCAGCGGACGCTGCGGGATGTCCCGTGTGGAGGGCGCCCGGTCGTCCTTCGTCTCTCTGTCCGCAAGTTCTTCTGCCGGAATCCTGATTGCTCTCGCAAAATCTTTACCGAAAGGCTTCCTCCCTTTGTTCAGCCCTATGCGCAGGTGACGACCCGGCTGTTTGAAGCAGTGCAGGCTATCGGACTGGCCACGAGTGGGGAATTGGGAACACGCCTGGCTGGACGTATCGGTATGCACACCTCACCCACCACCATCCTTCGCCGCATCATGGCCCTTGCCCCATGCTTTGCCTCGCAGGTGTCCTGCTTAGGGATTGACGACTGGGCATTTCGCCGCGGGCGCAAGTATGGAACGATTCTTGTGGACTTAACCACCCGCACCATTATTGACCTGCTCCCGGATCGGAGTGCCGAGACTTCTGCTGCCTGGATGCGAACTCACCCAGAAATCGAGCTGGTGAGCCGCGACCGCGGCGGCGACTATGCTTCTGCGGCGGCGAGTGGCGCCCCACTCACCCAGAAATCGAGCTGGTGAGCCGCGACCGCGGCGGCGACTATGCTTCTGCGGCGGCGAGTGGCGCCCCCCAGGCCGTCCAGTGTGCGGACAGGTTTCATCTGTTAGTGCGCCGCATAGGCGCGTATTCGATTTCTTTCGCAGAAAGGAGAGGTTGAGAGCGAATGACCTCTGGGGCGGTGGCTTACCTGGCGGGAAACCTGAAGGGGACAAGAGCATGCCACAAAGCCGGGCTTGCCCGAAGGCGTTTACGGCAAGGCCCGATTGCCCCGCGCATCATGGTGAAGCTAGACTGCCGAACCTAGCCTACCAGCGGCGGTAAGGAACGCACGTTGTTGTAGATAGCGCCGGCATTGGGATAAACTAAAGTAAAAGTTGATGAGAGAAGCGAGGAGGACGAGTCAAGCGGACCGAGGGAGGCCGACACTTGCGTTGGGCATAGCGAGCGCGTCGAGGTGGAGGCAGCGGGTGGGAAACCGCAAGCCAGTTC
>WNGH01010886.1_pt1 | contig 14382 bp, 9 predicted proteins | sample 5400631 | NCBI WGS metagenome assembly WNGH01 (sample SAMN13153373, study PRJNA577476) | soil metagenome | isolation source: 115 cm soil or saprolite under Garry oak tree replicate 1 | place: USA:California | collected 2016-06-15
GCGGATCGTTAAAGAATGGACGCGCCGCAGCCGCTTCGTTTTCGCGTTGTTGCGCCATATCGCCGACGTACATCTGGAATGAGTGAGTGCCCGCGCAAAACTCCGAAAACGTTAGGCGATCATCCTCAAATCTAGACAGCACAAATTCCGTCAATTTCGGCACAGTGGCCTCCCCTGCTCCGTTGATGAATGGAACGGGAAGGTGGCGCGCGATGCGATGCCCATTTGTCAAGGCTTTATGCTTCGGGCGGAGAGTAGGCTGTAACTCCTTGTCAATACGTGGTTTATGGAACTTCGTCCGCCATTCTAACTCTTGTGAATGTGGAGTTGACATACAACTCAACATTTGCCATGATGTTTGAGTGATTGAAGGGGGACCAGAGACATGACATTCGGAGAACTGCTGCGGGAAAAGAGACGCACTGCGGGCGTTAGCCAACGAGAGCTGGCGGCGGGTGCAGGGCTGGACTTCTCCTATATCAGCAAGCTAGAGAACGGCCGAATACCTCCTCCCGCCGCGGATACCGTTGTTGCTTTGTGTCGTATTCTGAAAATCGAGCCAGAAGAATTGCTGGCTGCCTGCGGAAAACTACCTGCGGATGTTCAAGCCAGCGTCGGGGCGAGCCAAGCAGCGCAGTCATTCTTACAAAACGCTAGTCAGATGAGCTTAACGGAGAACGAGTGGAAAGAACTTAGCTCGTCTCTGAAGCGCCTTCGCGATAGCTAGGTCTTTGGACGAATTATGGTACAGATGAATTTGCGTTTCACCGAAATTCCGGAGCTCGAAGGAACAACCGACGCTTATGCTGGTTTGAATTGGTCATATAGTCGGCGGGAAGCACTCGAGCACTGCACACGGCGCTATTTTTTCCAGTACTACGCATCTGCTTTGCCCAGCGGCGACTTCAAGACGAAGGTCAATTTCCTTAGGGGCGTGAAGAATCGATATCTACGTACCGGCGAGATCATGCACCTGATGATCGCCACGCACTTTAAGAAATTAAAGATCGGAAGAAATCTTTCCGAAGATTGGCTTATGAAATGGGCAAAGGACCTTCTGGCGGAAGATCGGAAATATTCCCTCCATATCCGAAACGGAGGTGCGTCCGCCCACCAACAATTCCCACCCACAATTCTCGACGAAGTTCTTAACGGTTCGAGAGACGATGAAGTTCTTCTGGATCACGCAGAAGAGCAAATGCTGGGAGCGATCCACAATTTTTTCCGCACGCCCGCCTTTGCAGAGTTCCGATCGCTTGGAGCTTCACCGGAAGCGCGCATTGAATGCAAGCTGTCTCTTGCTGGCTTTCCTGTCCCGGTTACGGGAAAGATAGACTTGGCCGCCGTTTCGGGTGCGCATGCAACAATTGTCGATTGGAAGATTGGTGGCTCGTCTGATGGCGGTACAGAAAGTCTCCAGCTCGCGACGTACGGGCTGTGGGCCACTACGGAATTCAGGACGGACTAAAAAAACGTGCGAATCGTAAAGGCCCATCTGACCACAAAGGAAGTGGTGCAATTCAACGTCGACCTCAACGCGTTTGTAAACGCACGAGTGAGAATTCTTCAAGACCTTGAGAGGATGGTCATATTGCATCGGTACGGAAAGTCCGGCGTGATCGATGCCTTTACCCCCAATCCACAACAGGGGGTCTGTCGCTTATGTCCATTTCGAGGTGTGCCCAGAAGGGAAGGCGGCCGTTTATGCTTGAAACCAATCTGAAAATAGTCAGCGGCGGGATGACTGTCCGCGTTCCCGTCCGCTACGCACGTCTAGTAGGCGCGCATCTCTCAAGCGAGATTTCACAGCGGACCTGTAATCTTCTCGGGTCTCGTTATCAACTTGCGGCTAGGCCCGTCCCTGGCTCCGAGAACCAATTGATCGTGCTGTCAGACACAAGAATCCCAAGTCTTAGTATTGAAGAAGAGAACCAGACCGTCACCGTTGAAGATCTGGGACGCGAAGGAGCCGAATTAGGACTGGGCGATGAAGTGGGCAAGGCAGTGATATCGTCTTTGCTGGAGCGTGCCTTGATTGCCGGTTTACCACACTCAACAAATTTGTGGCGACTGGACAGTCCGCGCAAATGGCTCGAACGCGACCCGTTTTCGACTCGCGACGGCATCGAAGCTTATCGAAGATTTGAAATCTCCGGCCTATTGGTGGACTCCGTGGGATTGGCAATTAGCGTAGATATCAGCACGGCGTTTCTGGCAAGCCAAACGCTGGACTACTACCACGCCAGCGGAATCCCCTCCGAGGAAAGCAAACGACGGCAAGAAGTGTTTTGTCGTCTTACAAGCAGGCAGAAAGGACAAAAGGGAACCCTTGTCTACCGTGTGGGTTTGAGTGCCCGTGTTTGCTATTTTGAAAAAGCCAATCCAGGACAGACTTGCGGACTTACTCCCGAAATCAAAGTGCATGGCGTAACCTATCGCAATCTCCACGAATATTATTTGCAACGCCATCCGGAGGCTAAGATCAAGGAGAACGAACCGGCTGTCCTTGTCTCATTTCAGGGCTTGGACGTTCCCGTTTGGGTTGCTGCTCGCTTGCTTAGCGTGCGTGTCATGAATGAATCGTTGCCGGATTCCCTGACATCCGTGGACAAAATCGACCCGTTGTCGCGCATCCGCTTGATCGACAGATTCTGGCGACTGGTCGGTGACAATCCGTTTGGGATACCCGCCATCACCGTGTTGCAAGGTTATTATCGGCCTAATGTTGAGCGCATCGTTTCGGTGGATCTGCCCAAACTGGAATTTGCGAATGGCAAGATTCTGGAGCCGCCGACGCAGAGAGATGCACACGAATATAAGAAGCATTATCGATCCCGGAGTGAACTTCTCGATTCGGTCGGCGTATACAGCTTTCCGCCTGCGACCAATCGCACGATTCAGTGTGCGCATCCAAACGATATTCCTAGCGAAGCAGCGAAGCAATTAGCCGGTGACGTCGCGCGCGCGATTTCTAAGTGGACAAAATTAGACTTTCGGCCAAACCTAGTGCCTTACGCGTCGCTCACTGATGCCACGGCGAAGCTCCGCTCTGCTTCTTTGGCAGGGACCGTGCTTTTCGTGCTGGACGAAAATCCGGCCGCGTACTATGACAGCGCATTTCAGTTGCAGGGCTGGCGCCTGAAAAGGGTAACGAGAGCTTCGTTCCGAAAACACTACAGATACTTGGAAGAAGGGGCTTGGGACCCGAAAAAGAAGGCAATGGATCTCCGCCGCGGTGGGCAGAAATGGGACCAGTACGTACGAATGGTCTCACTCGACCTCCTTCAGCAAATGGATGGAGTTCCATACCGTGTTGGCTCTCTCGGCGCATTTGAGAGCCAGCTAGCAATTGACGTCGGCTACGACCGCCGCCACATCGCCATTTCTCTATTGGTGGCGCGCGACACCGCTCTGAATCCGAACTTCCGGATCGCCACGGAAGTTCTTGCGAAAACCGATCACAAACTAGAAACCATCAACCCAACAATTCTTTCCGACATGATTCTTCAAATGTTCCACAGGCTCTTTCGGGGTAAATTCGATCCACTCCAATCGCTCTTGGTTGTGCGAGATGGCGAGTTTCGGGGCCAAGAAAAAACTGGCATCTATCAAGCGCTTCTTCAGCTCAAAGACAAAGGGTTCTTGGCACTCGATGCGACCACGGCTCTTGCCGAGCTTCACAAGACGAGTCAAAAAAGCATCCGCCTTTGGGAACGGGTAGGTGACAATGACGTGAGAAATCCACTTGAATGTCACGCCGTGATCATTTCACCGAATCTTGCAGCGCTCGTAACCACTGGTGAAGCTACCCTCCATCAAGGTACCGCTGAACCTATGACTCTCGTATGTGATGGTGAGGGGGAATCATTGCGGAGAGCGGTAGAAGCCACTGCGATCGGTGCGCAACTCAATTGGGGTAGCCCAGGTGTTGCTCAACGTCTCCCAGTGGTATTCAAGCGCACCGATGAGGAATTGGAGGTTCGGTATTCGCAAGAAATTAGGAGGATCGCATAGGAGGATGATATGGAGAACGCAGGCAAGAATGATTGGCTCGCTTCTCAAAGCTTAGAACGATCACTAGACGTCATTTCGGCTATCAACCGCATTTCTATCCACGCAAAATTACGCCTGGCAGGAATCGCGGATACTACTTCACCCGACGAATTGAACTCGGCCCGCAGATCGTTGACCGCGTTTCTCGGAACGTTGAGTGAAGTCATCGAAAAGGCAGGCGGAACACAGGACAAGATTGCTTTTGGAGCCGATCCTAGATTGGGTAGTCTGGCTCGAATGTTCCTCGTGCTTCCGGGGCAACCCACTGGGGCGGTGTCATATCGCTTAGAAGATCTGAAAGACCTCAAAGCGCTGCTCGACGCGGGCGATTCGGCAGACGATGAAGCACTAGTTAGAAGCTTAACCTATTTTCGCTCCGTTCTCGAGCAACATGCCCAGGCGGATGCGGCAGTTGTCTTCAACGAAGTATGAAGATAAGAGAAACCCTCCAACGCAGAAACCACGATGTTAAGCAAGACCTCGATCAAATTGTGGCCTTGGTTTCGAGGACGCAAATTCCGGTCGAGCTGGAGCCTTATCGCATCGCTTTTTTGGCCAGGACCCGGCTTTTGTTGAACTCCTGTCGCGAGAACCTTGCATTGCTTTTAACAGGCGAGGATTCACTGTTGGCCGACGTACTAAGCGAAACCTCGACTCTCGTCCAATACACGCGTCTGCTCAAATTTCGATATTTACGCGGCCTCTATCGTGCAATGGACTGGGACCGCGTGTGCCTCAGAACGATCACTTGGCTTCACAAAGAGCATGAACAGACAAAAGATTATCCAGCGGTCTTTGCCGACGATGATGTATCGATTGTCCCTTCGAAAGGGCTGCCCTTCTACTTTTTTCCCTGCCTCGAGCAACGTGGACTCAGGTTTCAACCATTGTTCTTTCACGAATTTGGTCACCTTCTCTATAAGTGCCATGAATCGGAGCTGGATTCTCTCGTAGGCGACTTTCAACAATTCGTGGAATCGGAGTTGCTCCCCGTCTCACAAAGGAACGACCAGTATGCGCAAGAGCAGACAAAGGTCCGACAATCGATTGTGGAGACGTGGTACAAGTGGATCCAGGAGTTCTTCTGCGATGCTGTTGGATTCGAAATCGGTGGCCCCTGTTTTCTCTATGCTTTCTCAGAATATATTGCCAAGTTCCAATCCGCAGACTATTCGCGACAAGCTCCGGACTTGCATGGCAGTTCACATCCCGTTTCCTCGCTTCGAGTCAAGCTGCTGATGGAGCGCGCACAACGAAAGGGGTTTGAGAAAGCGGCGAATTGGATTGGCGAGCGTTGGAACGACGCGGCCGTTCTCCTCAACGTCGCCGAGGATCACCACGGTTTTTACGTAGCTTCCTTAAAGGCTCGGTTGACTCAGACCCTTGACGACATGCTGATCGAGGTAGCTCCGCGGCAATTCACAAACGAGGAAGCTACGGGACATGCGTGGGATGCCCCGTCGACAAATCTTGTCGCGCTTCTGAATCACGTTTGGATTCATTACTTCGCAGGCCCTTCCATGTTCGAGCCGTGGGAATCTCACGTTCTGGACCGCCACTATAACTTGAGATCGTCCGCTTAGGTTAGCAGCTTGTTGAAGAATCTGGTTTTCAAGGCTTTCGGCTTTGAATCTCAGACTATTGATGTGTTTGGCCATCAGGGAGTGGCTTCGAGGCTTTCTCGACGGAGTAATCGACATGCTCGAACACAGTTGGCTCACCCGGCAAGCTACGTCACGAGGCAAGCAACTCCCATGAACGCCACTAGGATACTTGTTCTCCTTGTTCTCTTCTGGTTTCCTTGCACCCCATACCTTCGTGCTGCTGAGCCTTGGGACGCACCCTTTGCCGCGAATCCGGCTAAATCTTCGCCGGCGCACCCCTTGACAATCTACAATCGGTGTTGTAGATAACCATAGTATGGCGAAACCGAACGATCTCGTCCAAGGAACCCTCGACCTTTTGATCTTGAAGACTATCTCGCTGGAACCGAAACATGGTTGGGCGATAGCCAAGCGCATTCAACAGATCTCAGGAGAAGTGTTGCAGGTGCAGCAAGGGTCGCTCTACCCGGCTTTACATCGGCTGGAACAAAAAGCCTGGATCAAAGCCAAATGGAAGGAAACCGAGACGGGACGGCAAGCCAAGTTTTATTCGCTGACCGCCGCAGGCCGAGCGCAACTCGAAAAGGAAGCTGAGAACTGGTCTCGCTTGTCGGCGGCCATCAATCTAGTCGTTGAGACAACGTAAGCGGTGAAGTCATGGTGTGGGCTCGTCGATTCTGGCTCAAGTTGCAAAGCTTATTTCGTCGCAATCGAAGTACGCAGCGATTAGACGACGAAATCCAGTTTCATCTCGAACAGCAAATCGTCGAAAACCTCGCCGCGGGCATGAGCTCTGAAGAAGCCCGTTATGCTGCCATGCGCACGTTCGGCAATCCCACAGTTTTGAAGGAAGAGGCTCGCGACACCTGGGGCTGGGCCTGGCTTGAACAAATCGTCAGCGACCTTCGCTACGCCCTGCGGCAACTAAGCCGGAGTCCCGGTTTTACCGTCGCGGTGGTTCTTTCACTCGCTCTGGGGATCGGCGCCAACACGGCGATCTTCAGCCTTATTGATGCCGTGATGTTGAAGATGCTGCCGGTAAAAAGCCCGGAACGCCTTGTTCTTCTGAACTGGGTTTGCCTAAAAAGGCCGGCCGCCATGGCGGTCCAGTCCGGCTATGTGGATAACAGTGAGACGGGTTGGCGCAGCCCGTCGTTCGCTTACCCGAGCTTTGAGGAATTTCGCGCGCAGAATCACGCCTTTGCCAGCATTTTCGGATTCACCCCACTCAGCCATGCCACTGTCAACATCGATGGGCAAGCCGGCCTCGGGGGAGGCGAACTCGTAACCGGCGATTATTTCAGCGGTTTAGGTGTCTCGCCGATTCTGGGCCGCACCATCAACGACGAAGACGAAAAAGCTAGCTCCCCGCGCGTCGCAGTCATTAGCTACGGTTATTGGTCGCGGCAGTTTGGGAGCAGCCCAGACGTCATCGGCAAACACATCGCCATCAACCTCGTGCCCTTTACAATTGTCGGAGTTGCTCCGCCCGAGTTCTTTGGCGTCCAGCCTGGTCGCGCTATCGACATTTGGGCCCCTCTCGTCGACGATCCCAAACTCCTGCCCTGGGGTCTCGATAACCGCTCTCCCTTCGCCTCCCGAGACTGGTGGTGGCTGACGATGATGGCTCGGCTGAAGCCCGGCGTGACGGAGCAACAAGCGATCAGTGAGCTGGACGTGTTGTTCCAGCAAAGCTTCAGCGCCCTAGCAACCGCATCCGTGCGGCCCGAGACTACGCCTCATATCGAACTCGAACCAGCGAGCAAAGGTCTTTCCTTCTTGCGCGCGCAGTTTTCGCAGTCGCTCCAAATTCTGATGACCGTGGTAGCTCTGGTCCTGCTGATCGCCTGCGCCAACGTGGCCACACTGCTGCTTGGGCGATCGACCGCGCGACAAAAAGAGGTAGCGGTTCGCCTCTCGCTCGGTGCTTCCCGGCCGCGCCTTTTGCGACAGCTCCTTACTGAGAGCGTCTTTCTCGCAGGCCTGGGTGGCGCGCTCGGCATACTTTTTGCCAGTTGGGGAAGCCGTGTCCTTTCACTATGGATGTTCAGCGGCGGAGAGCCGCTCCATTTTGAAACGCAAATGGACGCCAAGGTTCTGGGCTTCACGGCGGTCGTTTCTCTACTGACGGGCATTTTCTTTGGTCTCGCGCCCGCCCTGAGCACAACGCGCGTCGAATTGACGCCGGCCCTAAAAACTGGAGCAGGTGCGGTTGCGTTTGTCACGCAAAGAACGCGGCTAGCGCTCGGCAAAATCCTTGTCGTCTCGCAAGTGGCCTTGTCCCTGCTCCTATTGATCGCCGCAGGCCTATTCGTCCGCACCCTTCAAAACCTGCAAAATCAGAGTCTCGGGTTCGATCAACGCAATTTGCTGCTGTTTGCTCTGGACCCTACTCAGAACGGTTACAAGGGGCAGCGGCTCATCGATTTTTACGGACGGCTGCTCCAACGGCTTCAGGCTTTGCCCGGCGCTACAAATGCGACGATGTCTACCGTAGCTCTGGTTTCGGGCAGTCAAAGTCATTGGCCTGTCTCGATTGAAGGGCTCAAGGCCGATCCCGCGAAGGATATGGGCGCGGATTGGAACAACGTCGGGCCGTCCTTCTTTGAGACCATGGGAATTCGCCTGCTCTTAGGCCGCGGCGTCGAGTGGCGTGACACCTCGAATTCTCCCAAAGTTGCCGTCGTAAACGAAGCGTTCGCGAACCATTTCCTTGACGGCCAGGACCCCGTTGGTCATCGGTTTAACTTTGAGAAATTTGACGGCGTCTACGAGATTGTCGGCTTGGTTCAAGACGCCAAGTATGCCAAGCTCCGCAATTCGGTTCTCCCGACAGTCTACCTTCCTGTTAGCCAAGTGCCCTTCCCGCTAGACGACGTTCATTTTGAAGTGCGGGCCGCAGCCGACCCGCTGTCACTTATCCCTTCGGTGCGTCGCGTCGTGTCAGGAACGGCTCTTCGCGCGGCTCTCCAGTTTCTTTGGCGGTCTGGCCGTTCTGCTTGCATGCATCGGCTTGTATGGGCTAATGGGATACATCGTGACCCGGCAAACCGGCGAAATCGGTATGCGCAGAGCCCTCGGCGCCGAGCGGCTTGATATCTTCGCAATGGTTATGAGGAAGGTCCTCGTCCTGGTAGCTCTCGGTGTTTGCGTGGGTGTGCCTGCCGCGCTTGCGGCGACTCGCTTGATTTCAAGTTATCTCTTCGGCTTGAAAGCTACAGATCCACTAACGATTTTTCTTTGCTCGCTTCTAATGCTGGCGATCGCCACTCTGGCCGGTTATCTGCCGGCCCGACGTGCCGCTAGCGTCGATCCGATGGTGGCGCTGCGGTACGAATGACGCTGATCTGGAGGGTGATGAAATGACGTGGGCCCGACGATTCTGGTTAAAGTTGCAAGCTCTCTTCCATCGCAACCGCAGCAAACAGCAATTAAACGACGAAATGCAATTCCATCTCGACCAGCAAATCGCAGAGAACCTTGCCGCCGGCATGAACCCCACAGAAGCCCGCTACACCGCGATGCGGACCTTCGGCAATCCCACGGTCCTCAAGGAAGATACCCGCGACACTTGGGGCTGGATATGGCTCGAACAATTCGCACAGGACCTTCGCTACGCCGCACGCATGCTGCGCAAATCCCCCGGATTTACTCTCTTCGCTATTCTTACGCTCGCTCTCGGCATCGGTGCCAACACCGCCATCTTCAGCCTCATTGACGCTGCTCTTCTTCGTTCCTTGCCGGTGCGCGATCCCCAACAACTAGTAGTCTTTCAATGGGCCGCTCTCCATTCGCCAAACACAAATGGACAATACAGCTACATGTCCTGTCCGTCGTCGAATCCCACCGGGGAACACGGCTGCTCTTTTTCCTATCCCATGTTCCAGCAATTTCAGTCTCTTCAAGACGTTTTCTCCAGCCTCACTGCTTTAGGCGGCGACGTGGGGCTCAACCTGAGAGGCAACGGCCCCGCCAGCTTTGTGCATGGAGAACTGGTCTCAGGAGAGTTTTTTGACACACTCGGTGTCTCAGCAGTGGTCGGCCGGACCTTTGCTCCTTCGGATGACAAGCCAGGTACGTCAGGAGTCGCAGTGCTTGGATACGGCTATTGGCAGAGCGCTTTCGGCGGCGATCCCGCCGTAGTCGGAAGAACAATTTGGCTGAACAATGCCCCCGTGACGATTGTGGGTGTCGCGGCGAAAGATTTCCCTGGCTTGGATCCGGCCGCAGCCCGCCCGATCTGGCTTCCGTTATCGCTCCAGCCGAAACTTGGAAAAAACCTGAATGGAAGTATGGGCGGGGACAAGCCGTCGCTTCAGGCAGGCGACGACAACTGGTGGGTGTACGTTGTTGCACGCCTCAAGCCGGAGATTCCCTTAGGGAAGGCGCAAGCGGCCGCCAACGCTTTCTTCCACAGTGATGTCCTGGAGACGACAAAGAAATTATTCAAGGCCGAAGATGCGCCGCGGCTGGCCCTCCTGCCTGCGCCGCAGATCATCAGGGGACTGCACGATCGGTTTTCGACACCCCTGACAATTCTGATGACTGCGGTGGGCATGGTTTTGTTGGTGGCCTGTGCCAATGTTGCCGGGTTGATGCTCGCGCGGTCCGTCACACGACAGAGAGAACTTGCGGTGCGGCTGGCGCTAGGCGCTGGACGAAAAAGGATTGCGCGGCAATTGCTCACCGAAAGCCTGCTTCTCTCTCTGGCGGGGGGCGTATCCGGAATTCTGCTCGCCTACTGGAGCGTACAGTTTCTTGTTGCGTTTATGTCTCGCGGAGGATTGTGGCCCTCGCGTTTGTCGGCGCATCTGGATCTGCGCGTTCTCGCCTTTACCGTGGCAGTGTCCATTCTCACCGGAATTTTATTCGGCCTCGCTCCTGCGTTTCGCGGAATGCAACTGAATTTGACACCTGCGCTCAAAGAAAGCCCTACAACCCTTGCGGGCGGCGCATCGCACCGATGGGTGAGTTTCGGCGGCAGCTTGGCGGTAGCTCAGGTGGCACTATCCGTTGTCATGCTTTCGGGCGCTGGCCTGCTGGTGCGTACACTGGAAAATTTGAAAAGCATCGATCCCGGTTTTGATACGCAGAATATTCTGCTCTTTGCAATGGATCCGACCCTCAACGGCTATACGGATGCGCAAATTCATGGCCTCTTTCTTCAACTACAGCAACGCCTCGAAGCTCTGCCCGGCGTGCTTTCCGCCAGCTACTCTTTCGATCCTCTGTTGAGTGGCGACCTTTGGTCGTCAACGTTCAAGATCGAAGGGGAGGCGCAGAACACACAGCACATAACAGACGCGCTGCAAGTCGGACCGAAGTTTTTCGAAACTTTGCATATTCACGTGCTCGCTGGACGGACCTTGAGCTCAAAGGATTTCACTTCAGCACTCGGGTCAGCCTGGTGCCCCACGGTCGTCAACGAAGCATTTGCCCGTCAGTTCTTTAAAGAGCAGAATCCGCTTGGCCGGGGGATCAGGGGTCTCGGAGATAAATACCCGAGTTGCGAAATCGTCGGTATCGTTGGCGACGCGAAATATCAAACGCTGCGGAGCGAAATGTCACCCACGGTTTACGTGCCGCAAACAGAAGGCAGTGCGACGTTTGAGGTTCGAACAATCGCAAACCCCGAAACGATCATTCCCTCGGTTCGCAGCATTGTGACCCAACTGGACAACAACCTACCCCTCTTCGACGTTAAGACTCAGTCTGCGCAGATTGAGGGATCGCTTTTTCAGGAGCGGCTAATTGCGCGTTTATCGAGTTTCTTTGGCGGGCTTTCGCTGTTGCTCGCTTGCGTCGGCCTCTATGGACTGCTCTCCTACGAAGTGGCGCGGCGGACCCGCGAAATCGGCATCCGCACGGCCTTGGGCGCACAGCAGCGCGATGTGCTCCATCTCGTTGTTGGACAAGGAATAGCGCTTTCTGCTGTGGGCGCAGCAGTGGGCGTCACCGGAGCTCTCGCCTTGACCCGATATTTGAAAAGCTTGCTCTACGGAGTTCGCCCGACAGATCCCATAACCTTTGTGGCCGTGGCTTTGCTTCTCACGCTGGTGTCCCTAGCGGCTTCATACAATTACAAACTCTCTTCCACCGCGGTCGCAGCACGCAGCGATTGGACGACGAAATCCAATTCCATCTCGAACAGCAAATCGCCGAAAACGTAGCCTCCGGCATGAGTCCCCAAGAAGCCCGCTCCGCCGCCATGCGCGCCTTCGGCAATCCTACTTTCCTCAAAGAGCAAACGCGCGGCACCTGGGGCTGGATCTGGCTCGAACAAATCGGCCAAGACTTTCGATACGGAATTCGTATGCTGTCCAGAAATACGGGATTTAGTTTAGTTGCGGTTCTTTCGCTGGCATTGGGCATCGGAGTGAACACCACCGTCTTCAGTGCAGTTAACACTGTGCTGTTGCGTCCCTTAGCGTATCCGGATGCTGATCGCTTGGTGCTCGTGCAGTATCGGTCCTTGCATGCGGGGAGCGGCCGCTTCGAACTTACCCCGGCGGCTTATCTGGAACTTCGGCGGACGAACAAATCTTTCGAGGGGATCGCCGCCTTTAGTGCGTCTGATTTCAACTTGATTGGAACAGGCGAGCCTGAACGGTTGAGCGGCCAAATGATCTCCCCGTCCCTCTTTTCGGTGCTCAAAGTGTCCTCGCAGATAGGACGCGGATTTACGGCCGAAGATGAAAAAGATGGGGCGCCTCGAGTCGCCATCCTCAGCTACGGCTTGTGGCAACGCCGCTACGGGGGACAGGAGAGTGTCATCGGCCAAACAATCACCCTCGATGATGAGTCGTTTGAGGTGGTTGGTGTGGCCCCACGCGGATTCGATTTCCCGGAAAAGGGGACGGATATATGGGTACCGAAGGTTTTCGCAGCCAGTGAGTTGCGCGACATGAATTCTTATTATCTGAGGGTCATCGCGCGGCTCAAAACGGGCGTGCCATTCGATCAAGCGCAGAGCGAGTTGAATACTTTCGCTCATAATTGGGCCCAGAGCTATCCGGAGAACGGGGATCTGGCGTTGACTCTGACGCCTCTTCGCGATGCAGTGGTGCAAGGTTTTCAACAAGCGCTAGTCGTCCTTCAGGTAGCGGTCGGTTTCGTTTTGCTGATCGCGTGCGTAAATGTGGCCAACCTGTTGCTGGCCCGATCGGCCGTACGTGAAAAGGAGATAGCCTCGCGCGCCGCTTTGGGCGCCAGCGCACGGCGCCTCATTCGCCAGCTTCTAACGGAGAGCCTCGTACTCGCACTTGGCGGTGGAACTTTTGGTTTGTTTCTTGCGGCGTTGGGGATTCGGATTTTGAAGCTCATGAATCCCGGCACGATCCCCCGCCTCGATGAAGTCAGCATAGACTCGTCGGTACTTGCGTTTACATTGGGCATTTCCTGTCTCGCCGGGTTTGCGTCCGGGTTGGCTCCTGCATTGAAGTTAGCAAGGTCTGACGTGCAACAGACACTCAAGGAGGCCGGACGTAGCTCCATCGGATCCGGCGGGCGGCGGTTGCTCGGGGTGTTTGTAGTCGCCGAAATAGCCTTGTCCCTGGCGCTCATGGTAGGAGCGGGTCTGCTCATTCGGAGTTTCCTGCGGTTGCAGGATGTAAGCCTGGGATTCACGCCCGACCGTCTGTTGACGTTGCAAGTAAACCTGCCCAAGGATGAGGCGCAGGATTCGCCGCGCGTCGCGAACCTCTTTAGAGAAGTAATTGAGCGGGTGCAAGCGTTGCCTGGCGTGCAAGTGGCTGGCGTAGGCACGGCACTGCCGGTGATGGAGCTGGGAATTCGGTCTAGCTTATCCATTGAGGGGCAGACCGACCCTCCACATGGACAGCCCCCAAAGTTGGCCAACAATCGTGTAGTGAGCCCCGGCTACTTCGGCTCTCTTCGAATTCCACTCGTCGAGGGTCGCCTTCTTTCGAGCCAAGATACGATTCAAGGCCTGCCTGTCGCAGTCATCAATCGCGCAATGGCCAAACGCTATTGGAGCAATGAGGACCCGGTTGGACAACGATTCCGATTACAGGCAAGCGGCACGCCCCTGCCTTGGCTTACGGTGGTGGGGATCGTCGGCGACATTCACCAAGGTGGATTGGACACCGCTCCCGTGCCCGAGTTTTACACGCCTTTCACTCAGGATTACGCTCCGTTCGCCGTGCCGCAGGTGCTCTTCGTCCGAACCGATGGGGACCCCGTGAGCCTCGTCGGCGGCGTAAGGGATGAAATTGGGGCTGTGGACAGGAGTCTACCCGTTTTTGCGATCCAGACCATGGACGACGTTCTAGCGCACTGGCTAGGGCCGCGCCGTTTCAACCTGCTTCTCTTGTCCGTATTCGCGGGAGTGGCGTTAGCGTTGGCCACAGTCGGGATTTATGGGGTGATGTCCTATTCTGTCAGCCAGCGCACCTGCGAATTTGGAGTCCGTGTGGCTCTTGGGGCGCAGCGCCGTGACGTCCTCGCGCTTGTCATCCGGCAAGGGCTGGTGCTAGCGATTATTGGAGTGGTTGTGGGCCTCGTTGTATCGTTCGCATTGACGCGCTGGCTCGCGACTCTACTCTTTGGTATCTCCGCTACCGACCCGTTCACCTTTTCAAGCGTGGCAAGCCTTTTCACGTTGGTTGCGTTTGTAGCCTGCTACTTTCCTGCGCGGCGCGCCATGAAGATGGACCCTATTGAGGCGCTGAGATACGAGTAGGTCATCTGGAGGGTGCTGCCATGG
>WNGH01004963.1_pt1 | contig 14381 bp, 7 predicted proteins | sample 5400631 | NCBI WGS metagenome assembly WNGH01 (sample SAMN13153373, study PRJNA577476) | soil metagenome | isolation source: 115 cm soil or saprolite under Garry oak tree replicate 1 | place: USA:California | collected 2016-06-15
GGATCGCTGAGACTGACGGAGGCTAGGCCGGATGGGTCAGGATGAGGCCAGCGGCCCTGGTTGCTGTATTCGCGAGCGGGAAAGTCGAAGAGGTCTGCGACGGTGTCCTGGCGCTGGCCTGTGAACGAGGGGTCAGTCGTGCCGGTGGTAGCGTAGACTTCGCCGAAAGGGGCGTAGGCCAGATCGAAGTACGTGGTGCGGGAAGGCGTAGAACCAAATTTTATGCTGCCCAGATGATCGGAGTGTCCGTAATAGAGGAGACCGCTGGAATTATAGACCGCCTGCCCGCCGCCGGGGAGGGGAACCAGGCCTTTTTGCAATGTCTGGCCGCTCATAAGCGCTAGTTTAGCACCGCTTGGGGAGTAAACAATCTGTGTGTAGGTGCCGGAGCGGTTCTGCTCGACCATGCGGCCTAAGACGTCAAAAGTCAGGTTGACAGAATCGACGGTGACGGTCTTGCCCGCCGAATCCATGCTGTAGGTGTGCGACCCATCGCTCAAGACGTTTCCATTGGCATCATAGGAAACTGTCGTTCCGGGGACGCTGACAAATTTATTGGATGTGTTGCCGCTCGTATCCTTGTAAATGGGCTGAAAACTTTGGGTTCCCGACTTGGAAATATTTCCAAAGGCATCGTACGTGAAGGTCTGCGACCAGATGGCGCCGCAGTTTACGGAGGCCAAGCGCGTAAGATCGTCATGGGAATAGCTGCAATTCTGCGCGTCGGAGCTAAAGAAGGGGTCGGTGATGTTCTGCGATGCGAGAGTGTGGTTGGCGTTCCAGGTGAGCGCACCGGTGAGGGATTGGCCGTTGACGTTGAATTGATATTGCGTGACACGGTTGGTACTGGAGTCGTAAGAGAACGCATCGCTGTCGACGGAGCCATAGGTTACGGACGTGGGCAAGCCAGCCGCGCTGAATACCGTGTTCGTAACAGGATTCAGGCTAGACGAGTCTGAGACCTTATAGGGGCGGCCTTCGCCATCAGGAGTGAAGGTGATCGTCGGGAGGCCGGGGACACCGCTCAACTGATTCGGAGCGGAGTTGGCCCAATAAGTCTGGTTCACGTGGTAGTACCCGCCGGAATTGGGCGTGGATTCGTAAACATCGGAAATCTCTCCACGAAGTGAGTAGCCGAAGGTCATGTCCGTAAGGAGCCCCCCTGTGCAGGGCTCCCAACACGTATGGCCTCCAAGTAGACGTCCCTTTGTGTTGGTCAGCTGTGGCCAATAGGAGCTGCTGTCGTAGGCGAAGTACTTCGATGGTGTGTTTGCGGAGTTGGAGCCAGAAGGATACTTAATTGTGAGGACGCGGTGCAGAGCGTCGTAGGCGGTGCAGGTGACGTTGCCGACGGCGTCCGTCTTCTTGACGCGATCGCCGTTCGAGGTGCCGCACGTGGTGTCCGTGTCGTACACGTACGTTGTGGTGCCGGTTTCGGGATTGGTTTCGGAAGTTAGCCTGCCCAGCAAATCATATACGTAGGTTCTGGTTTGCGGGTTCGAGGATTGGGCGTTTTGCGTGACGCCAGTAAGTCTTCCGAGAGCGTCGTACGTATATTTCGTCCAATAGCCGGTCTGTGAAGTTCTTTGGCCGCAAGCGCCGCCGTCAGATGCCGAGGTGATTTCGCAGACAGAGGTCAACCGACCCAGGGCGTCAAATTCTTCCTGGCGGCGCTTGGTGATTTCGCCTGACGGGGCAGGGCCGCGCGTGACGTAAAGGTCGTTTTGCGAATAGGAGTAACTTCTGTAGCCGGTACCCGCATCGCTGATCTGCAAGACGCGATTGAGTGCGTCGTACGTCGTGGTTTTGGCCGGGGCCGAGGAATTGGTCTGGCCCGCAGTTCCGACGTATGGGAGGGTGATGCGGTTCGGCCTGCCGAAACTGTCGTAGTCCGTCTCGACGGTGTCGTAGCTGCTCCCTGAGGGTGTCTCTTTCACCTGCGCAAGGTGGGGGCGTCCGAGGCTATCCGCAATGGAAAGCACATCCGGGACTGAATTCCCGCTGTTGAAAGACATGGAGGCCTCGGCTTGCGTTTGGCCGGTATAGGTGACGCTTGCAACTGCGTTGGCGGGGTCGGTTGCCGAGGCGGGCCGCCAAAAATAGGGATCGTTGTAAGCCGTGGTCGTGGTCTGACTATTTTCGTCCACGGTGGTAAGCTGCACACCTCCGGTGCAGTTCCAGGTCATGGATTTCGAGAGGCTGAGAGGCTCGGTGATGCTGGTGGGGAAGGCGTTTCCGCAAGTGGAAGTCGCGTCGGGATAGTTGTACGTGGTCATGGAGCCTGATCCGTTCACGTCGGTGACGGTTTGTACCACACGGGTGTCGAAGTAGGTCATGCGCTTGGTCAGGTAGTTCGTGGTGCTCGTGTAATAGTTGATGCTGGTGAGGTTGCCGCGCGGCGCGCTATAAACGGAGCCGTGTTGGGGAGTTCCGGTGGTGGCGACGACCGCGGTTTCATCATAGTTGAAGTTCGTCTTAGAAACTGTTGCTCCAGATCCGTTGGTCACCGTCACGGTTTGGCGGAATTTGGTGATATTGCCGAGCGAGGCATAAGTGACGGCGGTCTTCTTCAACAGGGCACCGTAGGCACCGGAACCGTAGTCGTAATCGTCCTGCTCGATGAGCGAGCCAGTGGAACCATATTTGTAAATGTGCAGGCATTGCAGATTGGCGGTCCCGGGCAGGATGTCCGTAACGTTTCGCTGGGTAACGGGTGACGAAACGGCGGTTGTCGCACAGCTCGTGGTGTTGGTGTTGTAGCAGACCGTGGTTGTTCGGACGAGGGTGCCCGACGAAGAAGAACCCTGGTAGCCGAGGCTCTGGGTTTCGTAAAAGCTGTTCGTTGGCGTAGTGGTGTTGGAGTCTTTCTGGAAGTCGATCACGGTATCATCGCCGATGGATCCCGAGTTTTGCGAGTCAGCAGGCGTGGTGACTTTCGTCTGCCAGTGATTGCCCGAGACTTGCGTGCGCGAATACGTCCAGGTGTTGGTGTTGGTGCCGTCGTTTATTGCGCGCGTGAGGCCGGCGGTGCTGCCGTCGGCGCAGACGATGGGGTCATTGCTGCCGACCGCCGATCCTGTGAGGCCGCCACTGGTGTACGTATAGGAGATGGAGCCACCGGTGGGGAGTCTGACGGCGGCCAAACGGCCGGTCACGTCACCAGAATAACCGGGTGTTGCCTCGTAGGTGAATTGGTAGTACGACCCGTCGGGCAGCGTGATCTTGTCCACGAGATTGTTGACCGTGGGGCCATATTCCGAGACTCCAGTGCAGCCAAAGTTGGACTTTACGGTATACGCTACATAGGAGATGACGTAACACGCAACGCCGGCAGTATTGGTTGCCGAACACAGGCTGGAGGCCGTGTTCGGCGGAGTGAAAGTAAGAACCTTCGGGCTGCTGGGTGTGCCGGAGCCGGTCACGGTGAGGGCGGTGGCACCGAGAGTATCGGTAAAAATTGTGCCCGATTGTGTGACCAAGTTGCCGTTGCGATCGGTGAACGTACCACCGTTTAACGCACCCACGGCACCTGCCGCGGTGTAGAGGGTTTCGCCGGGTGTAGACAGTTTGTATCCCGAACCATCGTTCGCCACGGCCATGGAAGTTTCAGGGGGGCCACAATCTGGCGCGCCTCCATCTTGTACGGCCCCACCGGAAAGAGGGTGTGAAGTGCCGAGGGCATCGACGTATACCCAATTGCTGTATAGCGTATAGTACTCGGTAATCCACTGCAGTTCTATAAAGGCCCGACAGTGCCCAGTGCTGGTCTGATAGGTATCGTATCCCATGATAGGTGGCGACGCGGTGGTCCATCCCGAGAGCCAATGCCAAGTCGTTGCGCCGCCCGAGGTGACCGGATACCAGACGGAAGAGTCGTAGTTCAGATCATAGGTGAAATTTGTGCCGCGGCCTGGCTTGTTCATGACATGTATTGAGAGATGACCGTTGAGGTTGCCGAGGTTAACGATGTCCGGGCTGCCGCCGAAGGAGCCGAAGGGCGGAGTGCCCGTTTGGACCTGCGCGGAGGCGGGTGAAGCGACGAATAGGGGCACGGTCAAGAGCACGAGCAGGAGCAGGGGCAGGAGGAATGCACGCCGGATCATGAGTGAGCTCCTTTGAAGAGAGATTTGTGCCGACACGGTCGGAATGTTCGATCGCTTCGGTCGAAATGACGGAGGCATCTTATTGAACCTGGAAGGTGGCGGCCGAGAGGCCGGTATTGGTTGTGACGTTTTGAAATTGGAGGTCGAGGGTGAGGCCGTTGTTCAGATATTTCTGAACGTGGAAGGGGATCTGCGCTCCGTTCACAACGCGATAGTCGGAAAAGATGATTTCGACGGGGAGGTCAAGGCCTGCGTCGTTGTCGGGGTGAATGTTGAAGGAGATGGCGACCGGAAGAAGGGTGACGGAATCGAGGAAGAAATCAACCTGAGTTAAATGCGCCAGGGAAGGACCGAGCGGAGGCGCTTTGAGAGGAGGGCGTTGGGAAACGGAGACGTGCTGGACTGTTTGGCCGTTATGCGTTTCCTGGCCGATATACACGACGACATACTTGCCTGAGGCCAGGGATCGACCAACAGTAAAGGCAGGGAAAAACCAGGCAGAACCTGTGAGAAGGTTGTGAGCAGCCATGGAATGAAGGAGGCCATTAGCGCCGGACCAAGAGCCGGTTGGAGGAGTGGTAGTAGCGTTGAGGATTTCGCTGCGTGAGCCAGAAGGCAGGCCGAGGTCTATACGGCAGGCATCGCCGGGGATCGCTTTGAGCGTAGCGGTGCCAGTCTCGTCGTCGGAGCCAGCGATGCGCCGGGCGGTGCCGGAGAGAGTGACATCCGTGAGCGATGCGTTGCCTTGCAAGGCTGCGAGAGAACGCTGTAACAATTGCGAGGCCTGAGTGCTCGAAGCGGCCTGTTGAGCGGCGGACGGAATGACCAGTAAAACGCTAAGTGCAGGAGAAAGCAGAATGTGAGCGCAGCGCATAGGACCTCCGGGTTGCGGTCCACGAACCAATCGAGCATGAACAGGAGCGTGGAGGCTGAAAATTGCCGTCGAGGTGGGAGACGGCGCGGTGGAAAATACAGTAATTCCATGTGGAGCGTCCATCGGGGGAATACCTGAAAAGCGGGTCAGGTGTTTGCCTGAGTGAAGGTACTAGGGGAGTATTATGTGAGAAGGCAGCGAGGGGCGAACATCGTTGAACGTTAGAAGGTCAGGGGGAGGAAAGAGAAGAGAGATTTCTCCCGGCGGCCGGAATGACAGATGCGGACCGGGGGTTATACCCGGACTTGGTGTTCGAGGGCGGCGCGAATCATCTGGCTGAGGCTGGTGAGACTGTAGGGCTTTTGCAGGATGGCCGCACCTTTTTCCAGCAGAGAAACGAGAAGCTTTGCTTCCGAGGCGTAGCCAGTCGTAAAGATGACGCGAATGCCGGGCCGGAGAGCGGACATTTGCAAATAAGCTTGCGGGCCGCTCAGCGAAGGCATGACGACATCCATGACAATCAAATCGACCTGATGGGAATTGGCCTTGAAGAGCTCGAGAGCTTTTTGGCCATCGGAGGCAACAAGAATGCGATATCCGAGAGACTGCAACATTTCCTGCGCAGTATCGCGAAGGGCATCGTGATCTTCGGCCAACAAGATGGTTTCCGTGCCCCTGGTCGGCTTGTCGTCACGGAGTGTTTGGCGCGCTTCGTGATCCCCACTGGAGACAGGGAAGTAGACTCGAAAGGAGGTTCCCTTTCCCAGTTCGCTTTTCGCGAAGATGTAGCCACCGTGCTGTTTCACAATGCCATATACGGTGGCCAAGCCGAGTCCGGTTCCCTTGCCGGTTTCCTTGGTGGTGAAAAAAGGCTCAAAGATGTGCTCTATGGTTGCAGGGTCCATGCCCATGCCGGTGTCGGAAACCGAGAGCAGGACATAACTCCCCGGGGGAACAAAAGCGCAGTCGCGGGAGAACTCCGCGCCGATTTCAACGTTTTGAGTTTCAATGATGATCCGTCCACCCCCGACCATGGCATCCCGGGCATTCAGGCAGAGATTCAAGATCACCTGCTCGAGCTGCGTGGGATCCACCAGGGTAACTTTGAGATCTTGAGAAGTAACGACCTGCATGTCGATATCCGCTCCGATGACCCGGCGGAGGAGATTCATTTCTTCCTGGACTAAAACGTTGAGGTTGACCCTGCGGGGCTGCAGGATTTGTTTTCGGCCAAAGGCGAGGAGCTGGGAAGTCAATTTGGCAGCGCGCTGAGATTGCTCACGGATCTTCTCAAAACGATCGTGCAAACGGGTCTCTGGCTGAGTTTCCTCACTGCCCAATTCCGCCCAGCCCAGGATGGCACCGATTATGTTATTGAAATCGTGGGCTACGCCGCCAGCAAGCCTTCCAAAGGATTCAAATCTCTGTAATTGATGGACATGGAGCTCCAGGCGTTTGCGCTCCCTGCGATCTTCGGCCTCGTGGAGTTCGCGCTCGACAGCCGGAACCAGGCGCTTGAGATTCGTCTTCATGACGTAATCCTGAGCCCCGACCCTCATAGCGTCAGTGGCCACTTCTTCGCCAATGGTGCCGGAAACAAAGAGGAAGGGAACGTCGACATTTCTAGCCCGAACCATTTTGAGCGCCTCGGTCCCTGAGAAGTGGGGCATGGAATGGTCCGAGATGATAATGTCCCATTTTTTATTGAGAGCTTGCGCCAGGGCGTCTGCGGAGTCCACGCGCTCGGAGGTGACTTGGTACCCGGCCTGGCGAAGAAGCAGGAGCAAAAGCGCGGCGTCGTCTTCTGAATCCTCAACGATCAAGAGGCGAAGAGAGGTTCCCATCTAAAGCCTCCTTGGAGGCGGCTCGTTCAGAACCAGCCAATACAGGCCGAGTTGGGCGGTGGCGGTGACGAAGGCGTCGAAATCCACCGGCTTGCGCACATAACTATTCGCGCCCAAGCCATAACCGTTGATGCGGTCCTGGTCCTCGTTCGAGGAAGTGAGAATGACGACCGGAAGCAATCTAGTTCGATCATCGGCGCGAAGGCGGCGAAGCACTTCCAGCCCATCCAGCTTGGGCAGTTTCAAATCAAGCAAAACGACCTGGGGTGTTTCCGTGGTATCGCGGCCGTCATGGGGGCCTTGGCCAAACAAGTAATCGAGTGCTTGAACGCCGTCGCGAGCGACAACAACCTCGTTCAGAATCTTGTTCTTCTTCAGCGCCCGCACAGTGAGGGCTTCGTCGTCCGGATTGTCTTCGACCAGCAGAATCACAGTGTCGTTCATAGCGCGCTCCTTAAGGTAGCCGTTTCGCCAAGCGTGAAATAGAAAGTGGCGCCCCGGTCGACGGCGCTTTCGGCCCAGATGCGTCCACCGTGGCGTTGGACGATGCGTTGCACGGTGGCCAAGCCCACCCCGGTGCCGGCAAACTCCGTCATGGCGTGAAGCCGCTGGAATACGCCGAATAGGCGGTCGGCATAGGCGGGATCGAATCCCGCGCCGTCGTCACGAATGAAAAAGGCCGGGGTCCCATTGCCAACCGCCATGCCAAACTCGATATGGGCGGACTCGCGCTTGGACGTGAATTTCCAAGCGTTGCTCAGCAGGTTCTCGAGTGCCACGCGCAACAAACCCGGATCCGCCATGGTCTTAAGACCTTCTTCGATTCGCAGTTCGATCTGACGTTCGGGCTGGGCCTTCTGAAGGTCGCACGCGATAGTGCTGGCAAGCGCGCTGATATCGAGACTTTGGGTATGCAACTCGGCGCGTGATAAGCGGGAAAGATTCAAGAGGTCGTCAATCAACAGGCCCATTCTTTGAGTTGCGGAACGTATGCGGTTTAGGTGGGCTTTGCCCTCGTCGTCGAGGCGGTCAGCGCAATCTTCGAGCAAGGCATGACTGAAACCGTCGATGGTCCTGAGCGGGGCGCGCAGGTCGTGCGATACCGAATAGCTAAAGGCTTCGAGTTCCTTGTTGGCGGCAAACAATTGTGTGTTCACGCCTTGTATTTCTGTCTCGACACGCTTGCGTTCTTCTATTTCTTTCTCAAGCTGTAGATTAGCCAGGTCCACTTTGTTCTTCTCCGCTTCGAAATCGTCGAGAATGTTCAGTACAGCGCGTTGCATCTCTTCCAGGCGGCTTTTCTCTTCGGAAAAGTCATCCAGGATATTCACCATGGCCCCCTGAAGCGCTTCCAACTGCGTTTTCTCGGCTACCGAATCTTCCAGTATGTTCAATACAGCGCGCTGGGCCCCTTCCATTCGCGCCTTCTCCGCGGCGAAGTCCTCCAAGATGTTCAGGAAAGCGCGTTGGCTAAGCTCGATCGCGTTCCCATCGCGGTCCGCGCCCGGAGGGCCAGGCGAGGCCACGTATTCTGCTTCCCATAGTTTTTCCTGCTCGCCGAGCGCTAATTCTGGGGAGTTCATAGTCTTCAGGCTGATACCGCTCGCTCGGCTAGCCGCCTCTTGAGGTCTTCGACCTCTTTCTTCAACTCGATCATTTTCAGCTCGCGGCCCACGGTGAGTTTCTGAAATCTCTCCAACTCGGCTAGCCGCTCGAGTTCTCGATTCCGCTGTTCCGCCAATTCCACCTCGGCCTTTTTGAGAGGCGTAACATCTCGAGCAGCGGCAAAGACCCCGAGGACCTTGCCAATGGTGTCTTTGTAGACGGAAGCGTTGTACAGCACGTGAGAGAGCCGCCCGTCGGTGTGGCGAATCGTCAACGGATAGTCCGTGACAAAGCCCTTGGCGAACGCCTGCTGGTAAGCTTCACGCGCCTTTTCCGGCTCGGTAAAATAGTTCCAAAAATCCGTCCCAATGAGCCTTTCCCGCGCCGCGCCAGTGACCTTGACGGCGGCTTCGTTAACATCGGTGATTTTGCCTTCGGTGCTGATGGTGACCAGGGGGTCCAGGCTGGCTTCAATCAGGCTCCGGGCATACTGGGAGGTCTGCTTTTGGGCGGTGATGTCGCGGATCGCGCTCATGGTCAACATGCCTTCCTCGGTTTCCAAGGGGCTCAGGCTGATCTCCACCTGAAATTCGGTGCCGTCTTTGCGCTGGCCGAACAGTTCAAGCCCGGCACCCATGGAGCGTGCCGCGGGTTTGGCGAAGAAACCGCCCCGGTGTGATGTGTGAGCGCTTCGGAACCTCTGGGGAACGAGTATTTCGACCGCCTGACCGAGGAGTTCCTGGCGTGCGTAACCAAACAGTTTAACGGTCTGGGCATTGACGAGGACGATCCGGCCATCCTGGTTGACGATCACGAAGGCGTCGGGAGCGGCTTCGAGCAAAGCGCCAAATTTCTCCTCCGCCTTCTTGCGCCCGGTGATGTCGCGCGCGGCGGCGAACGCGCCCAGTACGTTGCCTTGTGCGTCCTTATAAACCGAGGCGTTATAGAGAACATCCGTTAGGCGCCCCTCGGCGTGACGGATGGTGAGCGGATAGTCCGTGACGAAACCCTCCGAGAAGACCCGCTCGTAGCTTTCGCGGGCCTTTTCCGGTTCGCTGAAGCAATTGGCGAAATCCGCGCCGATCAGTTTTTGGCGTGGCGAACCAGTGACCCTGACAGTGGCCTGGTTGACGTCAGTGATTTTCCCTTCCGGGCTGATGGTGACCAGCGGGTCCAAGCTTGCTTCGATCAGGCTCCGGGCATACTCCGTCAGGCGGATCTCGTCTGAGATATCCTTCGAGATCAGCAGAAAACCCTGTGGCTTGCCCGAAGGGTCGCGGCGTGGGGTAATCACGACCCGCGCGGTGAACTGCTCGCCATTTCTCCGCTGGCGCGTCAGCGTTCCTTCCCATTTGCCCTGGTCGAGTGCCGCTCGCATGATTTGCTCAGGTACGCCAGACTTGACATCCAGGGGTGTGTGCAGAATCGAGGAATTTACCTTGCCGATGACTTCATCGGGCTCGTAGCCGTACAGCCGACGCGCGCCTTCGTTCCAGAGCAGGACTTTCCCCGTCAGGTCCTTGGCGATCACCGAGTATTCGGTGGAAGACTCCAGAATGTTGGTGATGAAATCGACGGCTTCCTGAGCGGTGCCAATAATCGAGCTATCAAAGAGCCTGGCTTTCTCGTGGACATCATTGCCTTCGCCTCGATCTTTGCGATTCATTTGTGATGTTCCTCGGGCTCCACGGAGAAGCTTTCCCGGCTTTGCGGGAGTGGAACCTGGCTGACGAGCACACGTGGAGAGAAATCAGGCTGGTGAAGCACACCTGTTCACGCCAGACAAATTTTTGGAAGGGAATTTTATCGTGACAGAAGGCGCGGCAAAGTCAAGGCCGGTGAACGGAGCGGTAGCGTCGCCGACACCCCTAGGATGCCCTCTGATCCGCTAGCGTTTACGCGTGGGAAAGCGCTGCTTGTTTGTGCTCCGCAACGGCCGAGAGAGCGGCTTCAATGAGGTCAAGGCCTTCGTTAAGCTGCTCGTCAGTGACTACCAGCGGAACGAGAATGCGAATGACATTGTTGAAGGTGCCGGCAGTGATGGTGATGAGGCCGTGCTCGTAGCAGAATTTGGCAATGGCTTTGGTCTCGGAGTCGGCAGGCTCGCGCGTCTGAGCGTCGCGCACTAATTCGATGGCGCACATGCCGCCGAGGCCGCGAACGTCGCCGACCAAGGGCCATTTTTTCTGCCAGGCTTGGGCGCGTTGCTCGAAATGCTTGCCGATGGCAGTGGAGCGCGCGAGCAGACCGTCCTTCTCGATGGTTTCGATCGCGGCTAGAGCGGCGGCGCAGGAAAGAGGATGCCCACAGTAGGTGCCGCCGAGAGCGCCTACGCCGGGGGCGTCCATGATTTCTGCGCGGCCGGTGACCGCGGCAATGGGCATGCCACCGCCGAGCGATTTCGCCATAGTGATTAGATCCGGCTCGATACCGAAATGTTCGGAAGCGAACCATTTGCCGGTGCGAGCAAAACCGGATTGCACTTCGTCGGCGATGAAGAGAATGCCGTGCTTGCGACAGATATTCTGAAGCAGCTTGAAATAATCGCGCGGCGGAATGATGAAGCCGCCCTCGCCGAGAACGGGCTCGGCGATGATGGCGGCGACGGATTCGGGAGCGACGGAACGCTTGAAGGCGTCTTCGAGATAATGCGCGAAAGTTTCCGCTGTAGCACTTTTTTCGGCGCGGTAGGGATAGGCAAAAGGAATGCGGTAAATGTCGCTGGCAAAAGGCTCGAAGCCGGCTTTATAGGGATGCGTCTTGCTGGTGAGCGACATAGTGAGAAGTGTGCGACCGTGGAAAGCGTCCTCGAAACAAATAACGGCCGGACGCTTGGTATAGGAGCGGGCGATCTTGATGGAATTTTCGATGGCCTCGGCTCCGGAGTTCAGGAGAATGGTTTTCTTCGGGAAATTGCCGGGAGCCAGGGCGTTGAGTTTTTCCGCGACGGCCACGTAGCTCTCGTAGGGAGTGACGGCGAAACAGAGATGCAGATGTTTTTCGAGTTGCTCGCGGATGGCGGAGAGCACACGAGGAGCGCGGTGGCCGATGTTGAGGCAGCCGATACCGCCGGCGAAATCAAGATAGCGATTGCCGTCGACGTCCTCGATGGTGGCGCCTTCGGCGCGCGCGGTAAAAACGGGCGTGGCATTCGAGGGGCCGCGCGGAATGGCGGCTTCGCGGCGCGCCATCAAGGCGCGAGACTTGGGTCCGGGGATTTCGGTGCGAATAAAAATCGTAGACATTTTTGTTTTCCTTACTTTGAAATCTAATACCAGCCGATGGGCGTCTCATCGAGATTAACGAAAACCTGTTTTGTTTCGAGATACTCTTCGAGGCCCCAGGGGCCCAGCTCGCGGCCAAAGCCGGACTGCTTGTACCCGCCCCAGGGGGCTTCGACGTAAGTGGGTTGCATGTGATTGACCCAGACGATCCCAGCGCGGAGCGCCTTCACCACGCGGAAGGCTTTGTAAATGTCGCGCGTCCAGACGGCTGCGGCTAAACCGTAGGGCGTGTCGTTGGCAATGCGAATGGCGTCCAGTTCGCCTTCAAACGGGATGACCGAGGCAACGGGGCCGAAGATTTCTTCGCGGGAGATGCGCGCGCTGTTGTCTACATCGTAGAAAATCGTCGGCTCGACGTAGTAGCCCTTGCCAAACTGTTTCGGACGGCCACCACCGATCGCGACTTTTGCTTCTTTCTTGCCGAGTTCGAGATAGGAGCTGACGCGGTCGTATTGCTCTTTGCTGACCAGCGGCCCCATTTTCGTATCGCGCTCGAGGGGAGGTCCGAGCTTGATGCGCTTGGCCTTTTCCGTCATGGCTTCAACGAATTTCGAATAAATTTTCTTTTCGACGAGAATGCGGCTACCCGCGGAGCATACTTCCCCTTGATTGATGAAAACACCGAAGAGCGCGCCGTCGACGGCGGCTTCCCAATCCGCGCCGTCGAAGAAAATGTTGGGAGACTTGCCGCCAAGCTCGAGGGTGACACGTTTAAGAGTGTCGGCGGCACTCTTGACGATGATTTTTCCGACAGCGGCGCTACCGGTGAAGGCGATTTTATCGACGCCTGGATGAGCAACAAGAGCAGCTCCGGCCGTCTCACCAAACCCGTTGACGATGTTGACGACGCCGGGCGGCAAGCCCAATTCTTCAAACCAGTTGGCAACCTCCATCGTGGTGAGCGGCGTCTGCTCGGCAGGTTTAAGTACACAGGTGCAGCCCGCCGCGATGGCGGGAGCGAGTTTCCAGGAACGGCGACACCGACTGGTTCACGCAAAGTAAAACTCAGGGCATTGGCAGGAACGGGGTTGACGTGCCCCAGAACTTTATTGGCCAGGCCGGCGTAGTATTCGAAACAAGTTGCGGCGTCGGCGATGTCGTACTCCGCTTCGACGATGGGCTTGCCGGAATTGCGGCATTCCAGTTCGGCAAGGGGCGCGGCGTTCGCGCGAATTTTCTCCGCCAGCTTATAGAGAAGGCGGCCACGATCAGCGGCGGTGGTTTGTCGCCAGGGGCCGGAATCGAAGGCGGCGCGCGCGGCTTTTACAGCGCTATCGACATCGGATGCCGATCCCGAGGCCACATGGGCGATCACTTCCTCAGTAGAAGGATCATAGACGGGAAACATTTCGCCCGAAGAGCTCTTAACCCACTGACCGTTGATATAGTTTTGATAGGCTCGAACGATCGCTTTCGCAGTACTGGACATAACTGCCTCCAAATTCAATTCATAGGACTGGGGCGGGCGCTGCTGCCAGCTTTCGCGCAGCCTTGCGCCTGCCGTAGATAAAAAAGAAAAAGGCGGCGAGGCCGATGAAAAAGAGCGTGCCCCCGAACATCCAGATCTCGTAAGACAGGAGCGATTTAATCTGCTGTGCCGGGAAAAATGCCAGGGTAATTCCGAGACCAGTGGTCGCGAATCCGCTGAAGCCGGCGAGGATCAGCGTGGTCTTGCCATAGCGGCCTTTTACAAAAGAATCGCCAAGAGCGATCTTCAGCAACGCGCCAAACATGTAGAGAAACGGAATCAGTTGAAGCACCACAGCAAGGGATAACAATTTCTGAAATGTTTCTTGCACGCCCGCGCCGGTAAAAGAGAAATTGATCACCACCAGAATCAAAGATACGGCCGCATGGACGATCAGCGCGGCGTACGGTGTAACGTACTTCGGGTGGACCTTGCCAAGCCAGGAGGGCATATAGGAGTCGAGGCCGGCAACAAAGGGAATCCGCGCCGAGCCACCCAGCCAGGCGGAGCCGATTCCCGCGATGGAGATGCTCAAGAGAAAGGCGAAGGGCGCCACAATCCAGCTGACTCCAACGCGGCTGGCCATGTGGCCGACGGCCTGCACGATGCCTTGCAGGACGCTGATATCGTTCTTACTTACGGCGATAAGCAGAGTCAAAGTGGCTCCGACGTAAAGCAACCCAGACAGCAAGCCGCCCCAGGCTACGGCAGGAGGCAGAGTCTTTTGCGGGCTGTCGATTTCATCCCCCATGACCGAGGCGAGTTCCAGACCTACAAGGCCGAAACAAATCACGCCGAAGGAATTCAGAACGAAACGAGGGTTTGCGGGAATCTGGAAATCCGCCGCCGTCACCGTGGTGCCGAAGCGCATCCAAATCACGATTCCCAAACCGATCAGGACAGCCGCGGCAAATCCGGTGCCGATGGCGCCCAGATTGTTCAGCCATTTTCCGACGCCCAGGCCAAGAATATTCAGGACCACCAGCAGGAAAAGCAGAGCCAGCGAAGCGGTCAGCGTGAAAGACTTGTTGTCTGCCAGCGATTCGTGCCCGGCTCCCAAAACAAACACGAACACGCCGACGAAGTAGAGCATGATTGTCGGCACGTACATCATGTTGTTGGTCCAGTAGCACCAGCCCGAGAGAAAACCGTGGAAGTCCCCAAAGACTTCCTTGGCCCAAAGGTAGACGCCGCCTTCGCCTG
>WNGH01010967.1_pt1 | contig 14381 bp, 16 predicted proteins | sample 5400631 | NCBI WGS metagenome assembly WNGH01 (sample SAMN13153373, study PRJNA577476) | soil metagenome | isolation source: 115 cm soil or saprolite under Garry oak tree replicate 1 | place: USA:California | collected 2016-06-15
GGTGCACGAGGGCGTCCTCGACGTCGTCGCGGCCGCCTTGGCCCACGAGGATCACGCGTTCCGTCGGAAGCATCGGCTCGACGAAGACCTCCAGGGTTCCCCCGCAATCCGTCTCCACGTAGATTTCGTCCTCGCTCGATTCCCGCATCGTGCCCGCGACCGCCTTCGCCGCGTCGACGAGGTGCACGCGCACGACCCGCGGGCTCCCGTCGAGCATGGCCCGCAGGGCGACCTCGCAGATCGGACCTTCCGGGCATCCGCCTCCCAGCGTGCCGCGGACAACGTCTCCGCGGCCGGAGATGAGGATCTTGAAGCCTGGCTTGGCGAGCGTCGAGCCTTCCGTCTTCGTTACGGTGGCGACCGCGAATGCCTCCCGCCGCGACGCGAGCTCGTTCAGACGTTCCGTGTATTCCGGCGTCTTCACGAAAAGGAGAGCACGGCCGCGCGCAATCTACCTTTCGCCAGTTTCCTCGGACGGAGACAAGCAAATAAGCCGACGACGCTTGCTCGGGACGTGGCCTCCCGCGGGCGGCGGAAGGGCGTCCAGCGCGTGAGCCCGGTCCCGTTCGGACTGGGTTTCATGAAGCCCCACAATTACCGAGAAGTCTTCCGGGGTGTGCCCTCGGGACCACGGGCCTCCGCGATTTCACGATGGAAGGAATCCATCTCTGCACGGTTCGACTCGACCTGCTCCCGCTGAACACGATGGGGGCCCTGCGCATCCGGCGCCTCGCGGACGTCGGCCCTTTGCGGACGAAATCCTCGAAGGAGCTTCGGGAACTCGGCCGCCTCCCGTACCCGATGGTCCGCCACCACGGGGATCGCGGTTTCCGGCGGATTCCCTGGGAGGACGCGCTGCAATTTGCGGCTCGACGAATCCGGGCCACGAGCCCGGATCGACTCGCGTTCTTCGTCACCTCGCGCGGGATGACGAACGAGTCGTATTACGTCGCGAACAAAGTGGCGCGGTTCCTCGGGACGAACCACATCGACAACTCGAGCCGGCCGTGCCATTCGCCGAGCACCACGGGGCTCAAGGACACGATCGGGGTCGCGGCCTCCACGTGCTCGTACTCGGATTGGATCGGCAGCGATCTGATCGTCTTCTTCGGCTCCGACGTGCCGAACAACCAGCCCGTGACGATGAAATATCTGTACTACGCGAAGAAGCAAGGCACCCGGGTCGCGGTCGTGAATCCGATGCGGGAGCCCGGGCTCGAGCGGTACTGGGTGCCGTCCGTTCCGGGCAGCGCCCTCTTCGGGACGCGCTTCGCGGACGAGTTCTTCGCGATCCACACGGGTGGCGACATCGGCTTCATCAACGGCGTCCTGAAGCACCTGATCGAGAACCGCTGGGTCGACGAGGACTTCATCGAGAAGCACACGACGGGCTTCTATCCGGTGCGCGTGGAGGTCGTGTCCCAAACGTGGGAACAGCTCGAGCAACAAGCGGGGGTCTCGAAGGATCGGATGCTCGACTTCGCCCGGATGTACCACGAAGCCAAGTCCGCGATCTTCGTCTGGAGCATGGGCATCACCCACCATCGGTTCGGCGTGGACAACGTCAAGGCGATTGTGAACCTCGGGCTCGCACGCGGGATCGTCGGGCGAGAGAAGTGCGGCCTCATGCCGATCCGGGGCCACAGTGGCGTCCAAGGCGGCTCCGAGATGGGAGCGCAGCCCGCAGCGTTCGGCCTCGGCTTCCCGGTCGACGACGAGAACGCCGATCGGTTCGCGAAGATCTGGGGCTTCCGGCCTCCGACGATGCCCGGCATGACGGCGGTCGGCATGATCGATGCGGCCCACGAGCGACGTCTCGATGTCCTGTACCTCGCGGGTGGCAACTTCCTCGAGACACTGCCGGAGCCGGAGTATGTCCGCACGGCGCTCGAACGCATCCCGCTTCGGATCCATCAAGATCTCGTGCTCACGAGTCAAATGCTCGTCGAACCCGAGGAGACGGTCCTGCTGTTCCCCGCGCAGACTCGATACGAGCAGCGCGGTGGCGGCACGGAGACGTCGACGGAGCGGCGAGTCTACTTCTCGCCCGAAATCCCGGGTCGTCGGATCGGGGAGAGCCGACCGGAATGGGAACTCTTCATGGACCTCGCGGAGCGGTCGCTCCCGGATTCGGCCCACCTCGTCCATTTTGACGACGCCGCGGCGATCCGCCGGGAAATCGCAAAAGCCATCCCGACGTACCAAGGCATCGAAAAACTGAACGCCAAAGGCGATGCGTTCCAGTACGGCGGCCCGCGACTGTGCGAGGGCGGGGTGTTCCCGATGCCGGACGGGAGGGCCCGATTCTCCGTCATGGCACTGCCGGACGCGGACATTCCCCCTGGACAATTCCTCCTCAGCACGCGCCGCGGCAAACAGTTCAACTCGATGATCCACGGCGAGGTCGACTTCCTGCTCGGCGCTCGGCGGAGCGATGTCCTCATGTCCGCGGAGGATGCGAAAACGCTCGGCGTGGCGGACCAAGATGAGGTCCTCATCTCAAATGACCTCGGCTCGTATCGGGGGCAGGTGCACATCGCCCCGATCCGGCCGCGGAATGTGCAGATCTATTGGCCGGAAGGGAACGTCCTCATTCGCCGCGGGGTCGTCGACCCGCAGTGCGAGATGCCGGACTACAACGCGCTCGTACGGATCGCGCCCGCGGCGGCGGCGAAGGGGAGCGCATGAACAGACCGGGCCCAACAACTCGAGCGAAGGTTTGGAAGATCCGAACCGATCTCGCCATGGAGGAAACCGATGTCATTGCCGCCGAGGAGCCGATGGAAATTCGGGTCGAGACGGGAGAGATGGAAGATCGAACCACGACCTCGCTCTCCGTCACGATGCGCACCCCGGGGAACGATTTCGAACTCGCTGCCGGATTTCTCCTCACCGAGGGCATCGTGGCCCGGAAGCAGGACATTGTGCGAATCGAATACTGCACGGACCCGGGGATCGCACAAGAATACAACATCGTGAGCGCGGTCTTGCGTCCCGATGTTGCGTTTCATGCAGACGCCTTGAGCCGCCATTTCTACGTGACCTCGTCGTGCGGCGTCTGCGGGAAGACGTCCCTCGAGGCAGTTCGCGTGGCGGCCCACCACCCGATCCCACCGGGAAGTCCGCGAGTTGATCGAGAGACGATTGCGTCGATGCCGGAGCGACTGCGCCAAGACCAGGCCCTCTTCTCCGAAACCGGCGGCCTCCACGCCGCGGGTCTCTTTGACGCGCACGGGAAACTGCTGAGCCTGCGGGAAGATGTCGGGCGACACAATGCGGTGGACAAGGTGATCGGCGAGGCGTTTCTCGCGGACCGTGTGCCGCTCTCCGATCGCATCCTGACGGTGAGCGGCCGAGCGAGTTTTGAAATCATGCAAAAAGCCGCCGTCGCGGGCATCCCGATCGTTGTGGCGGTCGGCGCACCTTCCAGCCTCGCCGTGTCCCTCGCGGATGAGTTCGGCATGACCCTAGTGGGCTTCGCTCGCGGAGGGCGCTTCAACGTCTATGCCGGTCCCGAGCGAGTCGCGAATGGGTCGGTCGAAACGGCCCACGAGTAACCGGATCGCCGACTGTTCGGCAAGCGCAGAACCGGGTCGAAACTTCTAAGGCCGCACAGCCGCTTCGATGCGCGCGTGAAGGCCGCGGTCCTCGGGACGGGCGGACTCGGGCGGATCATCACGCTGGAACTCGCGGCCGACCGGCGCGTCGACGAGATCGTAATCATCGACAAGCGAGGGGACCGCTCCCGCGCGCTGCAATCACTCGGCAAGACGGCATCGCTCACGGCCCTCGAGGCGGACGTCACGGACCCGGCGGCGCTGCATCGGATCCTCGCGGGCGTGGACGTCGCGGTGAATGCGACCCTGCCGGCGCACAACCTCCGCGTCATGGAGGCATGCTTCGAGGCCGGCTGCAGCTACGTCGACAGCGCGGGATACAGTCCTCCCGTGGCGGGAGAGAAGAGCGGGGTCCTCGAGCAGCTCGCGCTGGATTCGAGATGGCGGGATCGGGGGATCAGCGCGATCGTCTCGATGGGTTCGGATCCGGGAATCTCGAACGTCATGGCGCGCGTGGCCGCGGACCGCTTCGCCGAAATCGACCGGATCCTGATTCGCAAGGCGGCGACCGGAGAGAAGGCCACGGACGGCTTCCCCCTCTACTCGCGCGAGGTCTTCATCAGCGCGGCGCTTTCCAATCCGATCGTCTGGGACGGAAAGGAATTCCGACAACAGGAGCCTGCAAGCGGGGACGAGCTCTACGAGTTCCCGCCGCCGATCGGGAGGCGGCGGGTCCACTGGTTCTGGCACGAGGAAGTCCTCACGTTGCCCACCCATCTCGGGAAGCCCGTAGGCTGGGTGGATTACAAGCACGACGTCAACCCAGAACTCGAGCGGGCGATTCACGCGTTCGACGCCCTGGGCCTCCTGAGGCCGGACCACAAGGTGAAGGTCGGCGTGACGCAGATTCCGTTCCGCGATGCGTTCATGGCCGCGATGCCGGAGCCGTCGACTCTGATCGGGCCTATTCCGGGAGCGCTCGGGATTGTCGTCGAGGTGCACGGCACGAAAGCCAACGGAACGAAATCCGCCGCGCGGGCCTCGCTCACGATGGAACACCGGGAGGCGAACCGCCGTCGGGGCACGACCGCGGAACGCTTCTTGACTGCGGCGGCGTCCGCGGCTGCAGTCATGATGATTCACTCGAAACGCCTTCCGCGCGCGGGCGTCCTCGCCCCGGAAGAACTTCCAACGCAACTCGTAGTGCCGGAGCTCGCCGCGCGTGAGGTCTCCTTCGCCATGGCGGACCTGCCGGGCTGAGTCCGGCGACGCCGTCGCACATCCGTTAAATATGCCCGCGGCGGTCCCTTCGAAGTTCCGGGTGAGGCCATCGCCGCGAACTCGACGCTCACCGCGATCCGAGGCGTGCGGGTGGGCCACGCGCAAGATATCCGGCGTCGGACCGGGACCACGGTCGTCCTCCTCGAGCCTCCCGCGATGGCCTTTGCGGATGCGCGCGGCGGCTGGCCGGGAACCTACGATACGGCCGCTTCGGACCTCGGGAAGACGTTCATCGAACGCCACGCGCTCCTCCTCACCGGCGGCGACGTCTATGGTTTCGACGCCGTCCGGGGGATTCGCCGCTTCCTCCTGGAACACAAGCTGGCTTCCCCGAAAGGGGGCGGTGCCATGCCCGCCATCATGGGGACGAACATCTACGACCTCGAGTTTGCCGACATAGACGGACTCGACTACACGGACTTCGGATACGAGGCGTGCGTGGATGCGTCGACGAGACCGGTGGCCCAGGGAAACGTCGGTGCAGGGACCGGTGCCACGGTGGGACCGTTTTTCGGAAAGACGGGGGGCACGAAAGGAGGACTCGGGAGCAGCGCGGCTCGCGTCGGCTCGTGGACCGTCGGCGCTGCCGTCGTGACGAATTGCGTCGGCAACGTCTACGATCCGTTCGAGAACCGCACGATCGGCGGCACCCTCCGGAAAGACGGACCTGGATATCGGGAGATGGACGATGTCGCCGAAGAATACCTCAAGCGTTCGAAAACGCGATCCGGGACGACGATTGGCGTCCTCGGAACCGACGCGCCGTTGGATCACGAACAGCTCGCACGGCTCGTCGAGCTCGCCCACGATGGAATCGCCCTCGCGGTGCGACCGGCCCACCTGTCGACCGATGGGGACACAATCCTCGGATTCGCGACGCGAACGCTGAAAGGAGCGCGCCTGGACTACCGGGCCTTCGATGTCCTCCATCATGCCGCAGTTGGCGAGGTCGCACGGGCCGCTGTGAACGGCGTTCGGGCCGCGGCGACCCTCGGCGGTGTGCCAGGATTCACGGACCGCTGACGCCGTCACTCACGACCGTCTTCGGCGTCCAGAGCAAACATCTGAGCCGCAGGTCGATGGTTTATTAGGATGCCGTTCTGTGCCCACGCCGGACCCGTCGCCTAGCACGGATAGGGCACCGGATTTCTAATCCGGCTGTCGAGGGTTCGAATCCCTCCGGGTCCGCTTATGCCCCCTTCTGCTCGGATTACGTGCTGATCGTCGTTCCCCACCCATGCCCGCCTCGACAGGCGGGCCTTTTACCGGCCGCGCCGTGGGCGGGGGATCTAGACGCGAGTCGTCCCGAACGGCCTTCCACGGATTCGAGCGTGAGCGAGCCAATGAAACGCTTATGCACAGGCAATTCCATTTGTTGCCGGTCTGCGATGACGACAGATAGGAAAAAGCAGGAATGAACGTGCTCGGGATTCCGTTCTTTTCGGCGTGGGGTAATTTCGAGAATTGGCTGAACTCGAGCGGGGGACAGATGTTTTGCGGCGCGATCGTCCTATCAATCGTGGTGATTCTCTATTACGTTTATTATGTCCGAGTGCGCCGACGTCCTTGGAGAGTCGGGGGGCGACCGGGACACGATGAAACTTCGCCTCGGGACGAGGAGAGCGAGAACGAACGGAGATAGTTTCGCGGCGGGGACGGCCTCAAAACCAAGGCTTGTATCTCTGACCTCACGCCGGGCCTCGCGGCCCGGCACCTTCATTAAACCGTTCCCTCATTGTTTTTGCACAGCTTACCAAAAGGTTGATTAAGGTCCACTTCTGGTGCCGCACAGTTGTTGGGGGGCGCATGTAGTCTGCGCCCGTTGCGGGTGATTGACCATGGAGGTTCGTCTGAAATTCGTCGTGGGAAACGTAGAAGTCGAAATCATCACGGGTGAACTGACGGGGTTGACAGGTCTAATCAAAGATGTCGCGCAGAGCGTTAAGGACGCACTCGAAGCCGAGGTCATTCCAAAACTCCGCGAGCCCCGCGGCGAGCCCGAGCCACCGATTGTACTTGCGGGAACAATTCGCGATCGGATCGGCTACCTCGCCAATCAGGTTCAGTCAGACGAGGATGGCCTCCGCCGGGTGATCCATTTCGGAGATGATTCTCCGGTGGTTATTCAAGCCGTTGGGGGGAACACACGAACCGAGCAACAGAGACGAGCACTCCTCATCCTTGGAACTGTCCTCGACCTCGTCTACGAGAGACCCGAAGTCGGAATCGGTCTGTATGGCGAGCTGCTTCGGAAGTCCAACGTCCCTGAGCAACGGTTGGATGTAGTGATGCCCACCCTCCGAGGAAGGTTCATTTCCAAGGGCGCTGGGCGCGCGACGAGTTACGAGATCACGGTACCTGGCAGGAACGACGGCCTCGCACTTCTCCGCGAACTTGTCGCTGGCTCGAGCGGGAGCTAAAGAATCGCGGGTCGGGCGGCGCCATGCAAGCCCCCGCGCCTGAGGATGTGGCAATAGAAAAAGTCGCGACGCTCTTCTCCGACAAACATGCTAGGGGCGACATTGACCAGATTCTCGTAAGTCTCGGAGTCGAACGCGTTCCGCCAAGTGACAAGTTTACCAAACTTCGCGTAGTGTTGCTCGATCTGTATCGATCTCGCGATATCGCCAGACTCGGAAGCGTGATCGAGGCGCTATCGAAGATCCACACATTGCAATCCGACGAGACCGGTCAACTCGAAAGATACAAAGTCGCTCTCGGCGTCACGCGGGTCGCGACAATCGACCTCGGAGCTTACGGGAGTCTTTCCATAGATTCAGACACTAGACGCATGATCCGAGCATACGCAACGCTAAGGTCGCTCGAAAACAAGCTCCGAGAGTTCATCGATTTCAAGTTGCGTCTCAACTTCGAGGAAAAGTGGTGGGAGACCCAAACGAGCCAGCGAGTCAAGGACTCGGCGATTCGCGCTCGTTCGAAGGAATTATCCTCGCCTTGGCAATCTGTGAAGACCGACGCTGATATCTACTACACGGATTTCGCAGACTTGGGTCGAATCATGGCGATGAAGGAAAACTTGCCCCTTTTCAAAGAGAGTCTCATAGACGAAATCGTGGTCTTCAACAAGCTGAAGGAGCTCGAGCTTGTTCGCAACATCATTGCACACAATCGAACGCTCTCGGAGATTGAATTGACCCGCCTGGAATTGTATGCGCATGACATTTTGAAATCAGTTGGAGCGATAAAGGACTAACTCGGACCAGATCATGGGGCGCCCGCATCCGCCACCGGTCAACTTCCAAGGAATCCACGAAGCTGCTACGTCTGCCCCATATAGTCCTCGGAAGACCGTCCGGCACCTTCAACGGTTCGTCGCTTGGAATGCGACGAAGCGGTTATGTACTCACGCTGCGTTGCATCATCTTGCAGCGCAGGAGCATGCTGATGCCTCGATACCGCACGATTCGGCTCCGGGAAGAGGACTACAAGAAGATGAAGGACGTCCAGAAGCTCCTCCGCAAGAAAGGGACCGACAGCATCGACTGGGAGGAACTGCGAGAGCAGGACCTTGTCGATCTACCGGATGAAGATGAAGAGGGCAGCGAAGATTTTGGTTGGGGCCTCCTGGTGGGACTCGGCGCGGCCGCACTCGCGTACTTACTGCTGAAGGAGAAGAAATGAAGGAATGCACTCTGACGAACGGCTCAATGACCCCCGCCACCGGGGAGGAGGTGAGAATCGAAATGCACGACGCCATCACGCTGGTCCGTTGGGTTGTAACGGGCATCTGCGAAATCCACGGAACCGGGAGTCCGGAATGCACCGCGGCGCGGGAAGTCGAAACGCTGGCGACCGCGACCGTCATCGGCGCCGCACTCGGAGGAGCGGTCGACGGGAAAGACGGCGCGGTCCCAGGCGGAGTCCTCGGATTCCTCGCGGGACTGGTCATCAACGACCGGTCCACTACCGACCGGAAACCAACGTAAAACAGTCGCGAGTAGCCATCCTTGAACGTCCGGGAGGCAACGGGGCCTTCTCCCACGTCTCACGCGATCCGGGACGGCCCCGCCCTGCGCGCCGCCGCGGCAGGAATTGGGGTGGGGGTGCCATCTGGCCAGGACAATACCCGTCAAGGAATTGGAAGACGCGTCACTCCCTGGGCGACCGACGGATCCACTCGACATCGAAGTGCCGAAAGAGGCACGAGTCGAGGTGCCACCACGGATGAGCCGGTTCGGATTCGGCGACGCCGGAAATGCGGTACAGCCCGCGCTCCGGCTTCCACTCGACGAGCAACAAGGCCCCGTTCCGGCCCGTGACGACCGCGTGACCGTTCCCTTCCTCCACGTGTGGAGAGTCTTCGGAGACAGTATTTTTGGGGCCCGCGCCCGCGCGTGGAGCGTCAACCTGAGGATCCCCGAGGGCGACCTCCACGCGCGCGTCACGTGTGTGTGGAGCGGCCGGGCCGGTCCACGTCGTCCCGCATCGAGCGCATCGCCACACCGGCCACTTCTCGGTCGGCGGCGAGAACTTCTTGTGACACTTGAGGCAGCGCGGCGGCTCAATAGATGGTGCCGAGGTTGGTGGTGATGGCAGTTTCCTTCCCACGTTTAACGACGCCGACATGACCGCACCTCATACATTCGACCTCGAGATGCCGCCCGGCATATCCGGTGCGGCCCCAGACTCTGACGTGCACGGAACTGCAAATCGAGCATTGGTACGGCCGGAGGGCCACTATACTCCGCCTCGCCGGTTGCTGTACGTCACCAGAACGGCACCGACAACGGCGACGAGCAGTGCCAAGACCAGGACAATCGGAACAATCGTCCCGAAAGCCGGCCCGACCGACGTTTGATTCTGACTCAGATTTGTCAGCGACCGGTTCAGCGGTCCAAACAGCGCGGCGACGATGACGGTGGTCACGATGACCACGACGACCAAAAACGCAAAGTGTCCCGGATCGAGTCCGGCCATCGCCCGGTCGTCCCCGCGGATGTCGTCGGAGTGGCAACGCCGCCCCATGGTTCGGAGGGCGGCGAATTGAAGACGAGCACGCCAGTCGTGACGGTCGAACAGTGCGAAGAAGAATAGTGCCGCGCCGACCACGGCCGCGAGGACGCCGACGGCATCAGCCACGCGACCACCTCAACCGTCTTTCCAACCATAGCGGCACCTCAGGACCTTCGGTGACGTGCGCTTGTCGGGCTTCGGCCTGTCCCCAGATTCGTGCCCGCCGATGCCGCCGACCTCTTGACCGCTTGGACATGGCTGGCTCCTGGACCGAGCCATCTCTCCCTGAAGCCAACACGCTCTCTAAGGCTCGCGCGCCGTCCCCCCGGGACGATCTCAACTTCACCGTGGTGCTCGCACTCCGTTCGCTTCCGTTGGATCGAGCCCGATCCTCATGGTATCGCGGAGCAGGGCGCCTAGCGCCTTGGCAGCCATTTGTCCCGACGAAGAATGTGGGTGCGACGATTGTCGATTTTCGGTGCGTACAGTTGCCGTGGTTTCTCCCGTTGAAACGACCATGCCATCGCGTAGCACGACAGCCTGGCCTGGGCCTCACTGGGGGATTACGGTAGGTCTCGGACGCGCGCGACGCGCGCTAAGGAAGCTCCAGCGTGACCAAGACCCTGGCCGCCGCCCTCGCGTATCTCGCAGCGGGCTTCTCGGTCATCCCTCTGAGACCCGGATCCAAACTGCCGGCGTTCCGCTGGTCCGAGTTCCAGGAGCGGTTGCCGACGGACGCCGAGCTCGTCCGATGGTTCGAGAAGACGAGCAACAACGTCGGCTTAGTCCTCGGTTCGATTTCGCGCGGCGCCTTCGCCTTCGACTTCGACAGTCCGGAGCTCGCGCAGTTCACCTTTGATCTGGAACGGATCGCTGGGGTAACTTTCGTCCAGCGGACCCCGCGCGGGTACCACGTCATCTTCAGATCCGAGGGCGCGTCGATTCGGTCCACGAGCTTTCACGCCCGCGGTCTGTCGCTCGACGTGAAGGGCGAGGGCGGGTACGTCGTCGCGGCTCCTTCTCGGTTGGGCGACTCCGTCTACACTCGGATCTCTCCTGATTTTCGCGTCGCCACGATTGAAGCGGGCGCCTACGAGGCTCTCGTCGAGCGGCTCTTGACCCGGTCGCCGAGCATCGGGGTCGCGCCCCTCTATTCGGCGCCTCCGAGGGCAAGGCAGCGCCTCCTATCGGAGTGGTGGGGGCCTTGAATCGAGAGCTTCTCGCGCCGGATCGGAGAGGACCATCCATAATGCCTCCGCTTTGTGGCGCCGTGCTCGGGCTTCAGGGGGTGGTAGCCTCCCAAGGACGGAGACCACGACGGCCTACCGTCCAGTGGGGTTGGCCCCCCACACCTCGTGGAAGTGTGCGAGCCCTTTGGGCCACGTCGCCTTCGACGAGGTGCGGAAGCCGCCCCGCGACCACGAGGTGTACGGGAATGCCACACAAACCTAGGAAGAGAATGAGGCTCGTCGCAGAAGGCGACGAGCGTGTCCAGCGGAATGCGGAAGAGAGCCGGTTTATTGACTTGGCCTTTGAGACGCGACTCGCTGCTTGGAAGTCGGCGGGCCGTGATCCGACGAGCGACCAGGCCCAGGACGCTGTGAACAAAGAGGCGTACGCCGTCTACCAGAACGCCCGGTTCGCACCTCGCGAGGACGAGGACGAGTGACCGCTCGCCGGGTGCTGCTGCCGGCCGCGCGAAGCGTCCGAGCGGAGCGCGGGCCGGTGGCAGGGTGCGTACGCCTAGTTCCGTTAGGAACTACACTAGGTGTACACACCGGGGTCCGGGGGCTGTACAGCAGACGGAGGCCCGCCAAGCGCCCTCTGGCCTTGGACGGTACTCTGGCCCGACGGAGAGCCGGGACCCAGGCGGCAGTGCAACCGCGCGCAGCGGGCGGGCCTTCGCACTTGCGGGTGGTGCCGGCGTGACGGAGCGGCCACGGCGCGTCCGGACCAACTTGCGGCTCGACGCGAAGGTGTACGCAGCGGCACGAGCCGTCGCCCGACAGCAAGGCGTGACGCTGACCGCGTTCGTCGAGGGCTGCGTGCGACGGCAACTCGGCAAGCGCGGCCCGCTCGATTCGTGGACACCTCCCGAGCCCGGGCCGGTCCTAGTGCCGGATCGCCGACCGACGCCGTCACCGCCCGCACCGGCACCTGCACCCCGACTGCCGACCGCGGCCGAGTTGAAATCCGCGGAACTGGGCAGACTCGATGAGGAGCTGCGAGTGCTTGAAGGGCAACTCCACTACGCGATGCTAAATCTCGAAAACGACCGCAAGCGCCTAGAAGCAGTAGCACCCGACGACGATCACCGAGTCGATTTGCAGGGATTTGTACGGGTTGAAGCCGGAGAAGTCGCCGGACTTAGGAAACGTCAACGGACGTTGATGGCGGAGCGGCGAAGAGTCGAGGTGCGCTGATGGCCGGGCTTCGCGCGCCCGCTCGAGCGCACGCAGTGGAGCCACGGCGCGGCAACCACGGACGGAGGCGCCGAACCAAACATCCGCAAAAGGGCTCATCGGCCCATCAAGACCGACGAGAGCGCCCAGCGCAGTCCGCCCTGGCATTCGGGATGCCCCACAGTCGCACGACAATGGCCTTCCCGCCGCTTCCGGGGTTCCGGACGGGCAACAGGGGGGATCCGAGCCCTCCAGCCTATCGTCGAGGTGCGTCAGACCGCCGTCAGCCGAGGTCCTTCGTGGCCCGTGACACCTCTACGCGCAAAACGTCAGAAATGAAACTCCGATTTCAACAAAAAAACGCCCCTACGTCCGCCCATTTTTATCCAAATAGGTGGATAAATGGCGAACGACAAGAAGGCGAGTGTGAGCAAGAAGTCGGGAATGAAGCGCGTGCGCCACAAGGCGTACTCCTATGTCGTGAAGGGCAAGAACGGCAAGGCGGTGAAGGTGACCGTCGCAGCTCACTGGGAGTGGGTGCGCATCGCGAAGCCGAAGTCGGAGCCGCAGGAGAAGTAGGCTGATGAGCGGACTGACTCAGTCGATGCGCCGCTACGTCAACGACCTTCGGACCTGCGGGCGGAGTGAAGCGACGCTCAATCGCAAGACCCGCAATCTGGCGGCCATCGTGCGGGACGCGGACGAGCTCGGCATCGCGCTGAATCCGCAGCTGCTGGGCGAGCCCGACATCCGGCGGCTGCTGCTCCATTGGCAGAGCGCGAAGCGCGGCATCAGCTGCGCCTATCAGCGGAAGTTGGTCACGGAGCTCGGTCGCTGGCTTGCGTACCACGGGAACCCGACACTTGGCAAGATGAAGGCAGTCGGGCTCGTGAAGTTCCCGCCGAAGGACGACGGCATCGTCCAGGTGCTCGGGGACGAAGAGCTCGCGCGGCTGCGGGCCGCGGCCGCAGAGATGCGCTACTGGACCGGCTCGGTCGCACGGTTCCTCGTCGGGGTGCTACCCTTCTGCGGGCTCCGACCCAAGGAGGTCCGGCTGGCCAAGCTGACGGATCTCGACCTCGACCGGATGCGCATCTACGTGTCGCATCCGAAGGGCGAGGGATCGTGGGCGACGCGGGACTTCGCACCCATCGTCGAAGAGGCACTACCGGCCATCCGTGACTACATCGTGGAGCGAGCAGAGTACCTCGGCACCGATGAGAGCGACGTGCTAATACCGCTGCGCTGGGCGAATGCGGAGCAGGACATCACCCCGCCGAGTGACGCGTGGCTTCGGAAGGTCAAAGCGGAGCTTGTGGAGCGGAGCGGCGTGAAGTTCCGCGGGCTCAAGACCTTTCGGGCATCGTTCGCCCAGGAGGCCAAAGACCGCGGCGCGCCCATCGAGGCAGTGAGTTGCGCGCTGCGTCACAAGACGACTGCTACCACCGAGAAGTGGTACGCCCGCATCCGGGCCGACAACGCCTTCGCCGAGATTCAAGCGGCGTTCCGGCGCCCGGTGTTGAAGGCAAAGGACCGCGCACCTTGAAGCGCGGACTCCTCCCGTTGTCACGGACTCCTCCGGGTCCGCTATTCCTCCATGACGACGTGTCCGAAGGGTGGTCCTTTTCGGTCAAACCGTGTCTGACGGTTTGCTGACACCTAAACGCCAGGGTCCTTTACCTTGACGAGCGGAGTTCCCACGCGTAGTAGGTCCCACACTTGGACGAACCGAGGATCCTTCCAGGCGGACGGCGACACATCCGCGACTCCCATGGAGCGCCAACACGGCGGATCGCGGAGCTCTGGCTTGAATCCTGCAAACGCGGCGTCTACGAGTCGCGCCATCGGTAGGCGCCTGTTGCCCGTTGACGGAACGCAAGCACATCCTCGCGAGTAATTGAAGGAACGGCATCGTGGACAGCAGGCAACCCAATGGAATGTGCCGCCTTACGCAACGGGGACCGCTGGCATCTCCTCAAATAACGGATAAAACATCTGGCAAGATTACATGGAAGCCGAAAATCCGGGGATGGTTTCCGATCGTGCGTTCCAAAGACCGGCGCTTCCGAAGGTAGTGAATGGGTGAAGAAGACTTGGCCGACCCCGTCCTGTTGAACCTGGACCACATCGACCTCGCAAGGTTCGAGGTCGTCGGCAACTACGTCAG
>WNGH01003847.1_pt1 | contig 14374 bp, 12 predicted proteins | sample 5400631 | NCBI WGS metagenome assembly WNGH01 (sample SAMN13153373, study PRJNA577476) | soil metagenome | isolation source: 115 cm soil or saprolite under Garry oak tree replicate 1 | place: USA:California | collected 2016-06-15
TGGAGCCGCGGATGCCGGATCCGATCACCACCGAGCCGGTCTTGGCCACCGCCTCGTCGACCAGGACCGGCCAGCCGTCGGGCAGGCCGACCGGCGTGATCCCGCCGTACTCCATGCCGGTGGCGGCGGTCACCGCCGCCACCGGGGCGAAGGACGCCTTCCGCGCGTCCAGGTGCCTGCGCACCAGGCCGTTGACGTCGGCCCGGGTGGTCGCGGCCACCATGCAGGCCGCGTAGCGGGTCTCGCCGCCGCGCTTGGCCACGATGACCACGCAGTTCGCCGACTCCGCCGGGGCGACGCCGTAGCGCTCGCAGAACGCGGCGGTGTCCGCCAGCGCCGGGTCGATCTCGGCCACCTCGACCTCGTCCGGGAGTCTCCCGAGATCCCGGAGGCTCGGCAGGTCGCGCAGGGCCGCGGCCACCGGCGCGGCGAGCAGGTCCGGCCGGGACAGGGCGGGAGCGAAGACGAGCTGAACACTCATGCCCTTAATCCAACCAGACCTGCCCCGCATGGCAGGGTGGAGGGCGTGGTGATCGACGCGCATCTGCACCTGTGGAACACCGAACGGCTGCGCTACGAGTGGCTGCAGCGGCCGGAGAACGCCGCCATCAACCGGACGTTCGGCTTCGAGGATTTCAGGTCACGGGCCATGGCGGCCGGGGTGGACCGGGCCGTCCTGGTGCAGGCGGACGACTCCGCCGCGGACACCGAGGCGATGTTCGAGGTCGCGGCGGCGCACCCCGAGATCGCCGGCGTGGTCGCCTGGGTGCCGCTGGACCGGCCGGGCGAGGCGGCCGCCCAGCTCGGCCGGCTGCGAGAAAGGCCTGCCTTCGCCGGGATCCGCACCCTGATCCACGACCAACCCGACCCGGACTGGCTGCTCCGCCCGCCGGTGGGGGAAGGGCTCGCGCTACTCGAAGCGCAGGGCATCCCGTTCGACGTGATCTCCGTGCTGCCCAGGCACCTGAGCCACGTGCCGGTGCTGTCCGAGCGGTACCCCGCGCTGCGGATGGTCCTCGACCACCTGGCCCACCCGCCCCTGGCCGGCGCGGACCTGGGGGAGTGGCGGGCGCTGATCACGGCGGCGGCCGGCAATCCGCTCGTCTGCGCCAAGGTTTCCGGGCTCTACCCGCCCGGCCCGTCGTGGGCCGCCGGGGATCTCAGGGACGTGGTGGAGTTCGCGTTCGAGCTGTTCGGGCCGGGTCGGCTGATGTTCGGCAGCGACTGGCCGGTAGCCGAGCTCAGCGGCGGCTACGGCAAGGTCCGGGCCGAGCTGTCGGCGCTCTTCGACCAGCTTCCCCCGGCCGGCCGCGACGCCGTCCTGGGCGGCACCGCCGCCCGCTTCTACGCGCTCGGCGGCCTCCGCTAGGGCGATAATAGGCACTCGGGGTTAACCAGCAACAACAGGAGGCAACGATGCCGCTGTTCGGAAGTCAGCAGAACCAGGCGACAACGGTATGGGAGCCGAAGGCGGCCGACGGCCGGCTCGCGCACACGGCCGGCGCCAGCCCGGCGGGCGTCTTCACCTCCGACCTGTCGGTGTCGGAGTACGTGCTGCTCGGCGAGGCCGGCTTCGAGCCCCTCGGCTTCGTCGTCGGCTCCTCGATCTACCACGTCGGCCTGCAGGTCGGCCGCTGGAGCCAGAACCAGGAACTGCAGGTCCTCACCCAGGCCATGTACAACGCCAGGGAACTGGCGATGGCCAGGATGCGCGCCGAGGCCGATCACCTGGCCGCGGACGGCATCGTCGGCGTCAACCTGCGGATGCAGATGTACGCCTGGGGGCAGAGCTGCCTGGAGTTCGTCGCGACCGGCACCGCCGTCCGGCATCTCACCGGCCAGGGTGCGCACCGCGCGCCCGACGGCCGCGCGTTCACCTCCGACCTGTCCGCCCAGGATTTCTTCCGGCTGCTGGCGGCCGGCGCGGTGCCGGTCGCGTTCGTGCTCGGCACCTGCGTCTACCACATCGCCCACCAGGGCGTGCTGCAGTCGCTGCGCCAGGCCGGCCAGAACCAGGAGATGCTGCAGTTCACCCAGGGTGTCTACGAGGCCCGCGAGCTCGCGCTGGCGCGGATGCAGGCCGAAGCGGCGCAGGCCCGGTCCTCCGGCATCGTGGGAGTGAGCGTGGAGGTGGCCAACCACGTGTGGGGCGAGCACGCGACCGAGTTCCTGGCCACCGGCACCGCGGTGCGCCGGATCGCCGACGAGCACCGGCTGCCGGAGACCTCGCCCAAGCCCACCTTCACCCTCGGGCTGGACCACTAGCTCGCGGCGGAAGGGTACGGGGCGGAAATCTGTTATGCGGTGGGGGCCAGTCTGATCTATTCTTCCCGCCGGTATGGAGTCGAGTCCCGTGACGTCTTCGCCCGCCCGGAACGCCGCGCCGCGGACCGGGCGTCCCGGGCGCTCCGGGCACCCTGGGGCGCAGGCCGGGCGCCTCGCGGCGCGCGCCGCCCGCCGCGCGGCCATGCCGCCGATCACCTATCCATCCGAGCTGCCGGTCAGCCAGCGCAAGGACGAGATCCTGGCGGCCATCCGCGACCACCAGGTGGTGATCATCGCGGGGGAGACCGGTTCGGGCAAGACGACCCAGATACCCAAGATCTGCCTGGAGCTCGGCCGCGGCGTCGACGGGCAGATCGGCCACACCCAGCCGCGGCGGCTGGCGGCCCGGACGGTCGCCGAACGGATCGCCGAGGAGCTGGGCAGCCCGCTCGGGGACTCGGTCGGCTACCAGGTCCGGTTCACCGACGTGTCCGCCGACGGCACGCTGGTGAAGCTGATGACCGACGGCATCCTGCTGAACGAGCTCGCCCGCGACCGGGACCTGCGCCGCTACGACACGCTTATCATCGACGAGGCGCACGAGCGCAGCCTGAACATCGACTTCATCCTCGGCTACCTCAGGCAGCTGCTGCCCCGCCGCCCGGACCTGAGGGTGATCATCACCTCGGCGACCATCGACCCCGAGCGGTTCGCGGCCGCCTTCGACGGCGCGCCGATCGTCGAGGTGTCCGGCCGGACCTACCCCGTGGAGGTCAGGTACCGCCCGGCGGGCGACAGCGGCGACACTCTGCCGACCGAGGAACAGGGTGACCTCGGGCAGGCGATCAGCGACGCGGTGGACGAGCTTTCCGCCGAGGGACCCGGCGACATCCTGGTGTTCCTGAGCGGAGAGCGCGAGATCCGGGACACCGCGGACCTGCTCGCCGGGCGTGACCGGCTCGAGGTGCTCCCGCTGTACGGCCGGCTGTCCGCCGCCGAGCAGCACCGGGTCTTCGAGCGCCGCGCCGCGTCCAGCGTCACCCGCCGGGTGGTGCTGGCGACCAACGTGGCCGAGACCTCGCTCACCGTGCCCGGCATCAAGTACGTCATCGACCCGGGCACGGCGCGCATCTCGCGGTACAGCCACCGGACCAAGGTGCAGCGGCTGCCCATCGAGCCGATCTCGCAGGCGTCGGCCAACCAGCGCAAGGGCCGCAGCGGGCGCACCTCGGACGGCATCTGCATCCGGCTGTACTCGCAAGGTGACTTCGAGTCCCGGCCCGAGTTCACCGATCCGGAGATCCTGCGCACCAACCTGGCCTCGGTCATCCTGCAGATGGCGGCGATCGGCCTGGGTGACGTCCCGAAGTTCCCGTTCATCGACCCGCCCGACGCGCGCAACATCGCCGACGGTCTGACGCTGCTCGCCGAGCTGAACGCGTTCAAGGACGGGCGCATCACCGGCCTGGGGCGCAAGCTGGCCCGGCTGCCGGTAGACCCGCGGATCGGCCGGATGATCCTCGAGGCCGACCGGAACGGCTGCGTCCGCGAGGTCCTGATCATCGCCTCGGCGCTGTCCATCCAGGATCCGCGCGAGCGGCCCACCGACGTCCAGCAGGCGGCGGACGACAAGCACCGCCGGTTCGCCGATCCCGACTCGGACTTCGTCGCCTACCTGAACCTGTGGGACTACCTGGCCGAGCGGCAGCGCGAGCTGTCCTCCTCGGCCTTCCGCCGGCTGTGCCGCGCCGACTTCCTGAACTACCTGCGGGTCCGCGAGTGGCAGGACCTGCAGGGGCAGTTGCAAAGGCTGGCCGGCGACCTCGGGGTGACGGTCAGCTCTACTTCGGCCGAACGGACTGGGTTGCACGTTTCCCTGCTGGCTGGCTTGCTGTCGCAGATCGGGATGAAGACGGAACCGGCCCGCCCCGCCGCATCGGCACCGCCCGCCCGGCGGCCGCGGGCCGAGTACCTCGGCGCCCGCAACGCCAGGTTCGCCATCTTCCCCGGGTCCTTCCTGGCCAGAAAGGCGCCGGACTGGATCGTGGCGGCCGAGCTGGTCGAGACGTCCCGGCTGTGGGCGCGGAGCGTAGCGCGGATCGAGCCGGACTGGGTGGAGCCGCTGGCCAGGCACCTGGTCCGGTACAGCTACAGCGAGCCGCACTGGGAGAAGAAACGCGGCGGGGCGGTCGCGCTGGAGAAGGTGACGCTGTACGGGGTGCCGCTGGTGGTGGACAGGAAGGTCGCCTACGGCCGGATCGACCCGGCGGCGGCCCGGGAGCTGTTCATCAGGCATGCCCTGGTCGAGGGTGACTGGCAGACCAGCCACCGCTTCTTCGCCGAGAACCGGCGGCTGCTGGCCGAGGCCGAGGAGGTCGAGCACCGGGCCCGCCGCCGCGGCCTGGTAGCCGGCGAGGACGAGCTGTTCGCGTTCTACGACGCGCGCGTCCCGGCCGACGTGGTCTCGGCGCAGCATTTCGACACCTGGTGGAAGCAGGCCCGCCGGGCCGATCCCGGCCTGCTCACGTTCAAAGCCCGCGACCTGCTCAGCGACGATGCCGCCGGGGTCAGCGCCGATGCCTACCCCGACGTCTGGACGTCAGAGTCCGCCGGGCTGGCGCCCGTGCCGCTTTCCTACGCCTTCGAGCCGGGCAGCGAGACCGACGGCGTGACCGTGGATATCCCGCTGAGCAAGCTCAACCAGGTGGATGCGGCCGAATTCTCCTGGCAGGTGCCGGGGCTGCGCACCGAGCTGGTCACCGAGATGATCCGGTCGCTGCCCAAGGCGCTGCGGCGGGACCTGGTGCCGGCGCCGGACGTGGCGCGGGAGGTCGTCGGCCGCCTCGGCGCGCCGTCCGGGGACCTGCGCGACGCGGTGGGCCGCGAGCTGCGGTCGCTGCGCGGGGTGAGCGTGCCGCGGGACGCCTGGGATCTGTCGAAGCTGCCGCGGCACCTGCGGATCACCGTCCGGGTGACCGACGGGGAGCGCGTCCTGGCCGAGGGCAAGGACGTGGCCGAGCTGCAGCGCGAGCTCAGGCCCCGGCTGCGGGCGGTGCTGTCCCGGGCCGCGGCCGGGATCACCCGCTCGGGCCTGACGTCGTGGAACTTCGGCGCGCTGCCGCGGGTGTTCCGGGACGGCGCCGTGGTCGCCTATCCCGCGCTCGCCGACGCCGGCGCGGCGGTCGACGTCCGCCTGTTCGAGACCGAGGGCGCGGCGCGCGCGGCCATGTGGGCCGGCACCCGGCGGCTCATCCTGCTCGGCGCGCCGTCGCCGGTGAAGTCGATCGCGGACCGCCTGTCCACCCGGGCCAAGCTGGCGCTCAGCCATAACCCGCACGGCGGCGTCGCGGCCATGTTCGCCGACTGCATCGACTGCGCCGCGGACTACCTGATGGCGGAGGCAGGCGGGCCGGCCTGGGAGCGCGAGGGCTTCGAGCGGCTATCCGCCGCGGTGCGGTCCGGCCTGCACGAGGCGACCTCGGACGTGGTGACGCAGGCGGAGTCGGCCCTGCGGCTGGCGCACGCCATCGAAGTCCGGCTCCAGGACGCCCGCGCCGGCGCCGTGCAACCGGCCGTGGCCGACATGCGCGCGCAGCTGGCCCGGCTGATCTACCCCGGCTTCGTGGCCGCCACCGGGTACCGCCGCCTGCCGCAGCTGACCCGCTACCTGCGGGGAATGGAGCGGCGGCTGGACAAGGTGCCGGAGAACCCGGCCCGGGACGCGGCCAGCATGGCCGTCGCCCAGCGAGCCGAACAGGCCTACCAGCAGGCGGTCGCGGACCTGCCCGCGGCGCGCCGGACGCCCCGGGATCCCCGGGACAACGCCGACGTGGCCGACGTGCGCTGGATGCTGGAGGAACTCCGGGTCAGCCTGTTCGCCCAGACCCTGGGCACCCAGGTCCCGGTGTCGGAAAACCGCATCCTCGGCGCGCTCAGCCGGCTGCGTCCCTGACGTGCGCTAGACCTCAGCCCTCCCTCGCGACGGGCGTGTCGTTACCCATTTTGGACTACTTCAAGTGCTACGTTGCTCTTCAAATAGCCCAAAGTTCGCTTACGCGGCTTTAGGCCGCGGGAAGGCAGGAACCGTGACCGGAGAACCCCCCGTGCGGCGCCGCCTCGTCGGAGGCGCGCTGCGCCGGTACCGGGAGAACGTGGGGTACGCGCTGGAGGACGCGGCCCGCGTGCTGGAATGCGACCGGTCGAAGATCAGCCGGATCGAGACCGGCCAGCGTGGCATCAGGCCCAAGGAACTGCGCGAGCTGCTGACCGAGTACGGGGTGCCCGACCGCGAGCAGGCCGCACTGGTGGCCATGGCCAGCCGCGGCAGCCAGCGCGGCTGGTGGCACCGGTACGCGGACGTCCTGCCCGGGCCGTACCTGGACTACGTGATCATGGAGTCGGCCGCCGCCGAGATCATGACCTACGAGGCGCAGGTCGTCCCCGATCTGCTGCAGACCGACGACTACGCCCGCGCGATCGCCGCCGCCGAGCCCGGGTACGCGACCGACCAGCAGCGCGAGGAAGCCGTGGTGGCCAGGGCCACCCGGCGTGAGGTCATCCTCGGCGCATCCGCCGAGCGTCGCCTGTCGGTGATCATCGGCGAGGCGGCCCTGCACCAGGCCGTCGGAGGCCCCAGCGTGATGGCCGGGCAGGTCGGCCACCTCGTCCGGCTGATCGATGACGTCCCCGGCCTCACCCTCCAGGTGCTGCCGTTCACGGCGGGCGCGCACGCGGCGGCGGGCAGCGCGTCGCTGGCCATCTTGAGGTTTCCCGACGCGCCCGGCCTGGGCGTCGTCTACCTGGAGGCGCTATCGGGCGGCGTCTACCTGGAAAGCCAGGAGGACGTCGCCCGCTACATCCGGGCGTTCGCGCTGCTGCGCGCCGCCGCACTCAGCGCGGCCGACAGCGCTCGGCTGCTCAGTGGCCTACGGGGATAGGGGCTTGCGGGTCTAGGGGCCTGCGGCGCTAGCGGCCTGCGGATCCAGGGCTCAGCTCGACCGGCCCGCCACGCTCCTGTTCGGGCGCCGCAGCTGCTGGGTCACGGCCGCGAGCTTGTCGATGATGTCCTGAATGTCCTGGAGGGGTTTCTGGGTTCTCAGCGATCGCGGCGGCATGACGTTGCCCTGCCCAGCGGCGGCACCGGAACCGCTGGCTTCATCCGGCCCTGTTCGGCTGGCGTCCTGCACGCTGTCGCCGGGGTTCATGCGTGATGTCTCCTGGTAATGCCTAGCTAGCGGGAAGGCAGACCGGCGGGAAGGGGGCGGTACGATTTCCCGTCGGAGCAACGCGTTAAGCGCAGAGGACCATGCTAAGGCGTTTTCGCCGTTATGTCACGCATCGATGTGCGTCGTGTCGCGTGTTTCCTTTTGCGTGCCGGGCTGGCTGGTCCCGTGGCACCTGCTGACACTCCGTCAGGCGGCCTAGCTGCGACGACACGATGTCGCAAATTGTATCCCAGTGCATTCCGTGCGACGACGCAGAGGCACTGCTAACGATTGCAGGAATAGATTCGTTTACGCTTCGTACATGCACGTGCAAATGCAAAATCTGTGCGGGATTGCCCGGATAAGGGGCAGATCCGCAGAAAACGTCAGCGGTGCCGCGGGACGGCCTGCCGCATGCTCTTCTCCATCTCCTCGGGCTGCAGCGCAGCCACCGGTAGCGGGGTGGCGCCCTCGCGGCCGGGGCGCATGCCGTCGAGGATCAGGGCCAGGTACCGGCGCCAGATTCCGGGGCTGGCGCTGTGCGCGAGCTGAGTCGCGTCGGCCAGCAGGAAGACGATGAAAGGGATGTCGGTCTGGCGGAGGTCGGCCCGGAGCTGCCCCGCCGCCTGGGCTCGTTCGACCATCCGCTGCACCAGCGGCGCGTTCCGCTGCCGCGCGTACGCCACCCGGTCCTGGCCGTAGGTGGCGAACATGAGCATCTGCCGCAGGCCGAGGTCGCCCGCCATCAGCTCGGTCATCTGCTCCATGAAGCACACGAGGCCGGACCAGGGGTCAGCGGCCTGCAGGGCCTTCTCGGCGAAGGCCGCCACCGAGTCGATGCGCTCCATGAACAGCGCCTCGACGAGTTCCTCCTTGGTCCGGAACCGCCGGTAGACGGTGCCCACGCCGACCCCGGCGTGCCGGGCGATCTCGTCGAGGCTGACCTCGAGCCCGCGCTCGTTGAACACCTCCGAGGCCGCCTTCAGGATCCGCTGCCGGTTCCGCTCGGCGTCCCGCCGCAGCGGCCGCGTCCCGTCGGCCTCGTCCTCGGAACCCGCCGCGTTCTCCGGCACCAGAAACCTCCCAAAAAAGCGGAGACATTATCTCCGCTTCATGCTAGCGTGTATCTAAGCGGAGAAGGTACCTCCAGATTGGTGACGCTCATGTCTGATGTCAACTCCACCGGCTCCGGGGATCGGCGACGCTGGCTCATCCTCGGCGTGATCGGCATCGCGCAGCTCATGGTGGTCCTGGACGTCACGGTGATGAACATCGCGCTGCCGTCCGCGCAGCGCGCGCTGCACTTCACCACGGTGGACAGGCAGTGGGTGGTCACGGCGTACACCCTGGCGTTCGGCAGCCTGCTGCTGCTCGGCGGGCGGCTGGCCGACCTGCTCGGGCGGAAGGTGACCTTCCTGATCGGCCTGCTCGGCTTCGCCGGGGTTTCGGCCATCGGCGGCGCCTCCGTCAACTTCACCATGCTGGTGACCGCGCGGGCCTGCCAGGGGGCGTTCGGCGCGATCCTGGTGCCGTCGGCGCTGTCGCTGCTGACGACCACGTTCAGCGAGCCGAAGGAGCGCGGCCGGGCCTTCGGCGTCTACGGGGCGATCGCCGCGGCGGGCGGCGCGGTGGGCCTGCTGCTCGGCGGCACGCTGACCGAGTACCTGTCCTGGCGCTGGACGCTCTACGTCAACCTGATCTTCGCGGGCGTGGCCCTGATCGGGGGCGCGCTGCTGCTCGAGCGGCAGCCGTCGCCAGTCAAGCCCAGGCTGGACATCCCGGGCGTGCTGCTGGTGTCCGGTGCCGTCTTCTGCCTGGTCTACGGATTCTCGAACGCGGCCGCGCACGACTGGAGCACCCCGTCCGCGTGGGGCTTCCTGGTCGCGGGGGTGGTGCTGCTCGTGCTGTTCGCGCTCTGGCAGGGACGGGCGGCCAACCCGCTGCTTCCGCCGCGGGTCGTGCTCGACCGCAACCGGGGCGGCGCGTACGCGTCCATGCTCATCGCTTCCAGCGGGATGTTCGGCATCTTCCTGTTCCTGACCTACTACCTGCAGCAGACCCTGGGCTACTCACCGGTCGTCACCGGTTTCGCGTTCCTGCCGTTCGCCGGCGGCATCGCCGTCTCGGCCAACCTCTCCACCATCGTGCTGATGCCGAGGATCGGCCCCAAGCCGGTCGTGGCGACCGGGATGGCGGTCGCGGCGGGCGCGATGACCTGGTTCGCCCACCTGGGAGTGCACACGGCATACGCGGACGGCGTGCTGGGCCCGCTGATCCTGACCGGGATCGGCGTGGGCATGGTGATCGCGCCGTCGATCAACACCGGTACGTTCGGCGTCGCGCCGCGGGACGCCGGCGTCGCCTCGGCGACGGTCACCGTGGGCCAGCAGCTCGGCGCCTCGATCGGCACCTCGCTGCTGAACACGATCTTCGCCAGCGCCGTCACCGCCTATATCGCCGCGCACATCGCCTCAGCCAGGCTGATCGGCCGGCCGGCGCTGACCGGGCTGGCGCTGGCGCACGGTTACGACACCGCTTTCTGGTGGATTGCCGGCATCTTCGCCGGCGGCGCGATCGTCGGCGGCACCCTGCTGCGCCGCGGCGCGCTTTACCGCAAGGACAGCCCGTCCCAGCCCGACGCCCTGGTCCCGGCGGAAACCGAGGCAGGTCCCGCCTTCCCGGCATGACCTCGCTTCGCCGCGGCGGGGTGGAACGATTTACCTAAATACTGTCTCCGCCCGTATGCATCTTCGCGCCCGGCCTTTATTATTGGCCTGTCTGAATATGGCGGGAAGAGTGTCATTACCGGCGTTGGGGTGGGATTTAGCGTGGTGGGGGTATTGCAACCTGCCGATCCTCGGCTGATCGGCCCTTACCGGCTGGTAGGACGGCTCGGCGCGGGCGGCATGGGGCGAGTATTCCTGGGTGTGTCAGCCGTCGGCCGGCCGGTAGCGGTGAAAATCATTCACGCCGAACTGGCGGCCGATCCCGAGTTCCGTGCCCGGTTCAGCATCGAGGTCGCCGCCGCGCGCAAGGTGAGCGGCCTGTTCACGGCGCTGGTGGTGGACGCGGATTTGGACGCCCCGGTGCCCTGGCTGGCCACCGCTTACGTGGCCGGCCCGTCGCTGTCCGAGGCGGTGCGGGATCGCGGGCCGTTGTCCGTCGCGTCCGTACTGGCCCTGGCCGCGGGGCTGGCCAAGAGCCTGACGGCGATTCACGCCGTAGGCGTGGTGCACGGTGACCTCAAGCCCTCCAACGTGCTGCTGGCGCTGGACGGGCCGCGCGTGATCGATTTCGGGATCTCCCATGCGGCCGAGGCGGCCCCGCAAGCGCGGGCCGGGCTCGTGGTCGGCACGCCCAGCTTCATGTCCCCCGAGCAAGCCGCGGGCCAGGAGGTCGGGCCGCTCAGCGACGTATTCAGCCTGGGTGCGGTGCTCGCCTTCGCGGCCACGGGACGGAAGCCGTTCGGCGCCGGACAGGCCGCCACGGTGCTCGAGCGGGTGGTCCGCGGCGCGCCGAGCCTGGAGGATGCGCCCGCCGGGCTGCGGCCGCTGATAGAGCGCTGCCTGGCCAAGGACCCGGCCCGGCGGCCCACCGCCGCGGGGCTGCTGGCCGAGGTAACCGCCGCCCGCTCCGTCCTTGAGCCTGCTGTGCTTGAACCCCCCGCGGTTGAGCTGCTGTGCGGGCCGGCTCCGGTGACGCCGGACAGCTCGCCGCCGGCCGGTGGCCAGCCGCGGCCGGGCCGCGCCCGGCGGCGGTCGTGGCGGCCGCTGGTCACCGCGTCCGCCATCACCGGGATCCTCGCGGTGTCTGGCGCGACCGGATACGGCCTGACCGCCGCGAGCCAGCACCAGCCGGGCCAGTCGTCGCTGTCCCAGATGGCGGCGAAGCTGGCCACCGGCCCGGCCCGGCCGGCCCGCGGCCGCGTATCCGCCGCGCCGCCCCCGCATATCACCGGCACCTTCACCTATCAGAATGGGGCCATGGTGTTCTTCGGGATTACCTACTCCGATCCCGGTCACAACGCCGCGGGCTTCGGCTTCGTGGGCGTCGAGGGGTCCGACTGGCCTGAGCAGAGCTACTCGTTCTCCAGCCCCGCGAGCGGCATCGTCGAGGCGAACAGGATCGTCTTCCCGCTCAACCAGGGATGCGGGACCGGCCTGGAATATACGAGTAACGTCAAGGCCTGGATCTACGACACCGCCGGCGCCCGCAGCAAGCCGGTAGTCATCTACCTAGCCTGCGCCACCTGACCCCGGTCCGGGATGCGCCTGCGCGTAGTGGGCCGCGAGCACGTCGTCGCCGAAATCGCTGCGCGGGCGCCGCAGCACGGTGTGCGCGTGGTTGCCGTCGCCGGTGGTGTCGTACTCGATCAGCAGGTCATCGCCCTGCACCCGGTAGTAGTGCCGCGCGCCCGGCGTCAGCGGCCCTTCCCAGGCAAAGTACAGGTCCGGGGCGGCCAGCCGCGCGTTCTCGCGGGCCGCGAGTTCGGCGGGCAGCCGGTCCAGGTAGAGCGCGGCCAGCTGGGCCAGCAGCGCCCGCGCGCCCGGCCCGAGATCGGCGCCGGGCACGCCCAGCGGCTCGATATGCTCCCTGGCCCGAGGGCTGGTGGCGGTCCGGATGTCGGCCGGGGCCTGGCTCGCCACTACAGCGGCGGCACGGCCTTGCGGTCCCATCGCGTCAAGCAGCGCCCGGGCCAGGTCCTCCTCCGGGCCCAGCGGGCGGGACACCGGGCGTCCGGCGTAGCTGACGCAGGCCGGGTTAGCGCCGAGGAACACCGGGGCGGGCGAGACCTCGCCGCCGGCCACGGTCATCGTGACCGACAGGTGATGTCCCTCGAACCGCCACGACCACGGCTGGTCGCCCTCCGGGTCGCCGTACACGCTGATCCAGTAGTCGCCGCTGTGCCGGCCCCGCCGCCACCGCTCCTCGCGGTCGAGTACCTCCTCGAGGGCGACGATGCCCATCGCCTGGGCGTACGCGTGCCTGCTCAGCCCGGTGGCCAGCAGCCGGTGCGCGGCCTTCCTGGCCGTCCCGCTCAGCTCGGCGAGGCACGCGCCGGGGCGGCGCCGCGGCCGGTACTCCAGCCACCGCCGGGCCGCGCCGTCGGCGAACGGCCGGGCAGCCAGGGTACCCTGCCCGCCGTCCAGGCCGGCCAGGAGGGACATCGCGGCGATGCGCATCTGACCGGGCAGCGAGTCGGCGCTCATGCCCCCGGTATATCAGGCCGGTCCCGGCGGGCCAGCGGCCGCAGCATGGCGAGCAGGGCAGCGGGATCCGGCGTGGCCCGGAAGAACGCGGCGTCCGCGCCTTCCACGGCCGCCACCGCCGTCGCGGCGAGTTCGCCGCCCCGTTCGGTCACCCGGATTTTCCTGGCCCTGGTGTCGGCGGCGTCGACGGTCCGTACGATCAGGACCTTGGCCTCCAGCCTGCGCAGCACCTCCGAGGTCATCTTCACGTCGGTCCCGGCCTGCCTGGCCACGGTGAGCTGGTTCGGGTCCTCGCCGCGCGAGTTCAGCCACCAGGTCGCGGCCAGCAGCACGAACTGCACGTGGGTGAGGCCGAGCGGGGCCAGCGCCGCGGCGATCTCACGCTGCCAGCGCAGGGTGACATGCCACAGCAGGAAACCCGGGCTTTCCTCTGGGTCGAGCGGCACGGGTCAGCCTTCCGCCCGCTTGACCAGCGCGGCCAGCACCTCGGGAAAGTCCGCGGTGATCTGCGGGCCGAGCTGCGGGCCGACGTGGCCGGCCGCCTCCCCGGTAATCTCCGTCCGGTAGACGATCCTGGTCAGGCCGCCTGCCGCGGGCACGAGCCGGTGCTCGGTCCGCACGACGAAGTCTCCCGCGTCCATCTCGTCGGTGAACGACTGACCCGGCTCTATCTCCGTCAGGCGCATCCTGATCGGCTCATCCCCCGGCGGGGTCATGGTGAAGATCGTGCCGACCTCGAACGGGCCTTCCACCTCGATCGTCTCGATGCCGTCATTCCATTGCGGCCAGGCCGGCATGTCGCTCCAGTGGCGCCACACGGCCACCCGGGTGGCGCTGGTCTCGAGGCTGTACTCGTACTCCCACATGGTTCCTCCCTCGGCAGTTGAACTACGGACAGACTAAGTATGCGCAGATAATCTGTCAACAGATTATCTTGGATATGGCCCAGGTCAGGTACGTTGGGACACCATGACGATGCCGGGATGGGACGAGGTGTACGCGGCGAGCGCGCCGCCGTGGGATATCGGCCGGCCGCAGCCGGCCTTCGCGCGGCTCGCCGAGCAGGGCCTGCTGTCCGGGCGGGTGCTCGACTCCGGCTGCGGCACGGGGGAGCAGACCCTGCTGGCCGCCGCCAACGGCGCCGACGCGGTAGGAGTCGACGTTTCCGGCCGCGCCATTCAGCGGGCCAGGGAAAAGGCGGCCGAACGAGGCCTGGCGGCACGCTTCGAAGTCGGCGACGCGCTGCGCTTGGCCGACCTGCGCCTGACCTTTGACGCCATCATCGACAGCGGCGTCTTCCACGTCTTCGACGACGAGAACCGCGCCAGGTACGTGGCCAGCCTGGCGTCGGTGCTGCGCCCTGGCGGCCACTGCTACCTGATCTGCTTCAGCGACCGTCAGCCCGGGGACTACGGGCCCCGCCGGGTGAGCCAGGACGACCTGCGCGCCGCGTTCAGTCACGGGTGGGCCGTCGTCAGCATCGAGGCGGCGGCCTTCGAGCTCAACCAGCCCGGCCCCGGGCCCGCGTCCGCCCAGGCCTGGCTGGCCAGCATTCGCCGCCTCACCCCGGGCTGAGCACGATGCCCGTGGCCACGCAGCCAGCTCGCGCCCGGTCGGGCTCAGCGGCATGATGCGACGCCTGCTGACCCTGGCGTGCACGGCCGGCATCGTCTCGCTCAGCCTGGCCTGCTCGGG
>WNGH01015184.1_pt1 | contig 14368 bp, 16 predicted proteins | sample 5400631 | NCBI WGS metagenome assembly WNGH01 (sample SAMN13153373, study PRJNA577476) | soil metagenome | isolation source: 115 cm soil or saprolite under Garry oak tree replicate 1 | place: USA:California | collected 2016-06-15
GCGTAGCATGGTACTACATTTACCGCGATGCCGTTACTGGAGAATTCTAAGAAGGGGTGTTCGGCGTATCTTTCCGTGACTGGATGATGTTTCAGGCCTCTTCGAAGAGCTGGGAAAACTCTTTCAATCCACTGACCTCGATCTAGCTCAGCAGGAAAACTCGCGAAGATATCTAGGTCTCCTTCATCGTGCAGCCAAGTGTCCCTGGCCACAGACCCTTGTATGGAGACCGCTGCCTGGAAGCCTCCCTCCTTCAGAATCTGGTCAACTTCGCTTTTCAGGCGAAGGGAGAGTCTGTCCATCTTGTCTCGCTCTCTTCGATTGGGCGTAATCTTCGATGCCACCGACTCTAAGATTATTTGCGCCTGAACTGGCAACTCAACTTGATTCTGGGCGGTGGTCGATATTTGAACTGGCCAGCCGAGAACTCTCTACTCGTTCTGGGCCGGAACCTCGTACAATGTCGAGTATTTGGGTCCAGCTGGAAAGAGAACGCTCTGCTTCAAGAGCACCTTTTCCACGTTGAAAGAGCCAAAGTTCTTCTCTGTCAAATCCCTCAAAAACTTGGCAATCTCGTCCCTCCGCCTTGCCGACTTGACTCTTGCGATTGTCACGTGGGGGCTGAACCCCCGGGATTCTCTTGGAAAGCCTATCTCTGACAAAAGGTTCTCCGACTGCTCGTAAATCTGCTCGACCTGGGTCCACCCTTCGCCCAGTCCTATCCAAACCACATTGATTCTATTCATGTTTGGAAAAGCACCCGCCCCCTTTACTTCTAGGGAGAAGGGCTTGAACCGGACATGGGCTAGGGCGGTCTTGACTTGGTCAAGCTTCCCTCTATCTATGCTACCAAGGAACTTCAGTGTGACGTGTATGTTTTCTCGCTCAACCGGTTTCAAGTCTCCCCCTAGGTTGAGAAGAGAGGACGTTACAGAGTCGACTTGGGAGAGAACCTGAGGATTGTCAAGATCGATGGATACGAAACTGCGCACCTGTAGAGTTGACAAGACTTGATGCAGTCAGTGTACATGTTCTTAAGAGCTAAGGCCAAACCGTAAAGAACAAGTAATGACCAACTCAGGCAATTTACCGTTTGCCAGCCCCGTCACGAACTCCAACTCAGGTGGCTTGGATCTTTGACTTGTCATGTTGAGCTCTCAGCCGAGCATCAGCTGCATTCCATAAAGCGTGCTTGATGACAAACCCCCCGATTCCTAGGGCCGTCACGAGAAAAAAGAAACCCTGATTAAAGCTCTGAAAAATGAGACCCGAGGCGATCGATGAAACCCAAAAGACGGCAATAATGAATCCAGACTTTACCTGCCTTGATTTGTTCAATACCAATTGCCTCAATACTTTTGCTGGCAACGGAGTAACGGACATCTCAAATTTCCATGATGTGAAGTAGTTTACTTTGGCAAGGTCAGAAAGGTCCTTCCAATTTTCGGGTTCGGCACCTCCCTTGTGCTCGCGTTCAAACTTCTGTTTGACCTGATTGTAGTCGGCCATGGTGCCACTCGTCAGGGAAGATGCCAACTTGCCATACACATACAACCTCAGCAATTCGTAAATTACTCCCGCGCCCATAAGCCCCAAGATGATTGAGAACACGTCTCCGGAAAGTTGTCCCTTAGCCTGAATCATCGCAAACGCTAGCAATGCAATTCCGATCACTATGCTTCCATGTGATTGCAGCTCCACGCCGTAGAACGATAGCAAGTCCTTGAACGACCTCTCCACATCGTCAAACTCGTCCTCAAGGGGCGTTTCCGCATTGTCGGGCTTATGCTCAATTGACAAGTTGTCTTTTGCTCGCACCCTCATCGAATCCCAACTCCAACAGATAAACGAAACAGTGGCGAGACCTGAACCCCGGGGCAGATTCTTGGCTGAAAGGAATTCTATAACACGAGCAAATCAATCCGATTAAGAGCTATAACCATCGCCTCAGCACCGCCGTCCGACTCGTCAATTGCGCCGCAAAACCTCAAAGAAGTCAGTATTGGTTGTTGTTGGAATGCCGGGAGCAGGGAAAAGTCTAGCGTCAGGCGTCGCAGGAGAGATGAAGATGCCCGTCTTTGTCTCCGGTGACATAATCAGAAACGAGGCCCGGAAGATGGGATTGAGTCCTAACAAGAAGAATCTTGGCCGGCTCATGCTCCGGATTAGACAGACCGAGGGAATGGGAGCAGTAGCTCGAAGGTTGATACCTTTAATCGAAGAATCGGGTCGTCGTCATGTAGTTTACGAAGGGGCTAGGAACATTGAGGAAATTGATGAGTTGGCCCGACGCTACAGGGTCACCGTTATTGCCATTCACGCGTCCCCAAAGTCGCGGTTCCAGAGGCTCCTAAAACGCAAGCGTAGCGATAGGCCTAGAACAGAGGCCGATTTCTCAGAGCGGGACAAGCGAGAGTTGACGGTCGGGGTTGGAAAGGTTATTGCCCTTGCTGACCGGATGGTGGAAAACGAAGATTCTCGGGAAGCCCTCAAGAGGCGAATGAAACGAGTTCTCAGAACGATACTAGCCCAGGACCAATCAGAGTAATCGCAGAGGCCGAAGTAAGGCCCACGGAGGACCCTGAGAAGGTCGAGAAGGCTATCGCAAGCCTGTTCTCAGGAAAACGAGTGGAAAGGACTGAGGGGAAACACTCCTTCATTGCCCTGGAAGGAGATAACACCAATTCTCTTGAGAAGTTTCGCATGATAGTCCAGAGGGACCGAATCAGGGCGGCTGCAGGAGCTGCCCTGCGCAGGTCAAGCGATACAAACAGGATTCTTGTGTTTCTAAACAAGCAGGTCGCCTATGTCGGTCATGTTTCGTTCTGCGAGCCTGAAGGCGAGTCACCCCTTGGGCCGATTAGACTTCTGATTGAAACCAGTGACCCTTTCAAAGTTGTCAATTGGATAACTGGAGGAGTGGCGGAACGAGGGCGGAAGGAGAAGTAGGGCTTTCACCCTATACTTACTCGGCACCGATTTCAGGCGTGTCCCATGGACAATAACGAAGAAACGGATACTGCACTGGGAAATCTTTGATGACGGCCCTCACAGCCTGAATAGAGCCAGAGTTCGCGAACTAGCCCAGGCCGGCAGGAACCAAGGAGTCACCTACTCAGTTCACGGGCCAATCTGCGACCTCAACCCAGCGACGCTCAACCCCGAACTAAGAAGCATCGTAATGAAACGGCTAGCAACGTCGCTGGAGAACGCGGCATCTCTCGATGCTGAGACCTGGGTTCTGCAGCCTGGCACCCACGGGGCTCTAAGTTGGGTGTTGCCAGAGATAGACCGAAGGGTCAACCTGAGAAGCCTCCAGCAACTGGCAACGTTGGGACAGAAATTGAAAGTCAAAATTACAATAGAGAACATCTCCTCAGGCCTAGCAATCCTAGGGCGAGTGCGAGATTTTCGAGAACTGTATCGGGATTGGACTCTGGCGCCCGACATGGCCCTCGACCTGGGCCATTCACATATCAAGGGAGAGACGGAAGCGTACTTGAACAGGCTTGCCAGCCACATCTTTCACGTCCATGCTCAGGACAACAAAGGGGACTTGACAAACATCTAGCAGTGGGCAAGGGGACAGTTCCCTGGGCACGTGTGCTTCGGTTGCTAAACAAGATAGGCTTCAAAGGCAGAATCATCGTTGAGTCAACAAGCGGACCCTACTCCAGCCTCTCCAAGATTCAGAAACTATGGCGATCTCTTCAATGAGACAACCATCAGGTCCCTTGGAACAATTGTGTTCCTGAAGACCTTACGAGCCTCCCTGAGAAGAATTCTATCGTCTCTTGTAACAGCGCTAATGTGAACAAGGGCGAGCTTCTTCGACTTGGAGGCCTTGGCGACTGAGGCCGCTTCCATTGCGGTAGAATGGAAATATTCTCTGGCCTTGTCCTTTCGGTCAAGGGCGAACCCTCCATCGTGCATGAGCAGGTCAGAGCCAAGAGCCAATTGCCTGACTGACTGGGTAGGGCGAGTATCGATGGCGTACGTAACTTTGAGCCCCGGCCGCGCCGGACCTGTTACTAGGTTCGGGCTAACTGTCTTTCCATCAACCTTGACACTTTCACCATATTGGAGTTGCTTCCACAGAGGACCCTCGGGCACTCCCAGACGGCGGGCCACCTCGGGGTGAAAATGTCCTGGGCGTTCCTTCTCCTCCATCGCATAAGCGAGACAGGTGATATCGTGCTTAGCAAGCACTGTTCTAATCATGTAGTCCGTTCTGTCAACTTTGTCGCCTGGGCTCAGCTCGCTTATCCTAAGTGGGAAGGCCGCGGCGAACCCCAGGGTTCCATGCAATGACTTGAAGAAGCTCGATAGGCCCTTTGGCCCGTACAAGTCCAAGGGCTTGTCCCTGACCAGGGACGACATAGTCTGGAGCAGACCAGGCAACCCGAGTAGATGGTCGCCGTGAAGGTGCGAAACGAACACCGCGGTGGGCCTATTGAAACCCAGGCCGGCATGCATCATCTGCCGTTGGGTTCCTTCACCGCAGTCGAACAAAATCAGCTCGCCATCCCGTCGAATGGCGACGGCAGGGAGGCCCCGATCCTTCGTCGGCAGGCTCCCCCCTGTTCCCAGGAAAACCACGTCGATCCCTGAGGGCGCCTAGACCGCCCCCAGAACGAGTATTTCGCGGGTCAAGCTTCTATGAACGTACACGAGATGACGATCTAACACTTTGAAACTGCTATCCTCTGCGACACTCGCCGAACCGATCCCCAGCGGAGAGGCAACGACAACCCGGTTTCCAGCAGGAAGAATCTCTCTCGCCCTTGGAAGGAAGTCTTCGAGAATTCGTCGGGTCGAGGATTTGAGGGTTGACGCCTGAGTACCATAAGGTGGGTCTGTCGCGATAGCTTCGACCCTAGTTAATGGAATCTTACGAGCATCCCCTTTGACCAACCCGAAAGGCCGGACTCCAAAATGACTCAAGTTTCTCCGGGCTCCTCTTACCATCCTGCGTGCGGCGTCCATTCCTATAACATCGCAACCAAGAAGAGAGGCCTCAAGAGCAATGCCGCCCACGCCGCAAAAAGGGTCTAGAAACAATTCCCCCTGGACTGCCTTGGAGAGGTTGACCATGCACCTTGCGAGCTTTGGCACCATCGTGCTCGGATGAAAAGCGGGACGCTTTCGCGGCCGCCGGTTGGCTATTGAGCCTCGAGGGCGCTGATAGGTTAATAGGCCAAAGTGAAACGAGTCGCCTGTTATTATTCCTCTGAACTGTATTCTGGGCGCTCGAAGATCAACTCTTCCGTTTGTCTTCTTGGCGACTATTGCTCCTAGAAAGGGTTCTAGCTTTGTTCGCGAAAGGGACCGGGATGCTCCGCCAAACCGGGCCACGCGAACACTGAAGCCTTCCTGGGGCGATAGAAACCCAGCTAGCGGCGCGGATTCCAACTCTCGCACTATATTTTCAATTGTAGGTGATGATTGGAATATTTCTATTCCCGCTTCCTCTGTGAACCCTGCCCTCTTGGCCACTTGGTAAGGTGTGATCTTGCTGGCCTGGACTTCAACTAGTTTGTAGGCCGTTTCCTTGACCTTGTACTCAGCACGTTGCGCGTCGAGAATCGCCAAAAGTTCTGCCTTAGGAAGGGTGGGGTGTTCTCCTGAGACTACGAAGAACATCCCTGGCGATTCTAGCTCCATGGCAGCTCTGATGCCTGAAACAAGTATATACGGAACCCTCGGAACTCGCTCATTTCCATCTCGGTGGATGTCTTGAAGCGCTCTCACGGCTATCGTAACAAAAGCCGAGCAATTCTCAGAAGGAAGCCTCGTGACAGGGGCAAGATAGCCTTGGGCAGACTCCTAATCAACTACCAACCCGGCCAGATGGTCAGGATTTCACTGAACCCCGCAGTCCAGAAGGGAATGCCCCACAGGCGCTACCAGGGCCGAGTAGGCTCGATCGCGGAGAAGCGAGGACGCGCCTACGTTATCGAAGTTGCAGCGGGGGGCAAGATTCCAAGGCAGATAATCGCCAGACCAGAACACATTGAACCAGTGGAAGAGAACCAGTAATGGCCCGAAAGATTCTAGAAGAGAAACTCATCACAAACCCAGAGGCAAAGGCGATCCTCGAAGAGGTCAAGGAAGAGGAACTGGGAGAGTTTCAACGGCGAACCCTAGAGTTTACCCGCAAATTCTCCAAGCTGCCGGCGAAGGAAGCTTCGAAGCTAACTGAGGACTTGCACACGAAGCTTCAGCTGGAACGGAGCGATGCGATACAAATCGTCAACTGTCTACCCTCCACGGTCGAGGAGCTCAGAGCCCTCCTGACGGTGAAAGGCCGCTTCGTTAGCACCGAACAGTTGAGCGGGATTCTGGAGATTATGAAGCGTTACCGGTAGTTCTTCGTCTATTTAGGACCGAAACCGAATTAAGCACATTCTGCACCGTTCAGAATGACTAGAAATGGCTCTCCACTGGGCTAACAAGTTCGACGGTAACCGGCCGAGCCATCCTATTCTCTAAAGGAGAAGAGGAGAGCCATTCTTGGCAATACACGAAGACGAGTACATACAGAGAAGACACCTCTACGAGGAATACGCCTACGTCCTAGACTACCTCCCCTATGGCAGAAGTTCCGAGAAATCCCGGCACCTAGTTGTGCCCACCGTGCAGATAATGGGCGAACAGCACTTCACCCTCTTAGAAGCAGAACTCAAAGTCGGCGCAACGGTCATCGTCCACGAGCGAATATACATTGGACGGGAACGAAGAGAGAAAGTGGACCGGATCATGAGTAGAATAAACTACAGCCAACTAACCGCCAACGCCAAGGCAGAACTCGTGCCTCTCATCGAGGAAATGGTCAAAGCCCGCGAGGCCCGGTTCGTCGACTTCTTCAACAATTCCCAACCACTAACTCCGAGAATGCACTCGCTGGAACTTCTACCCGGAATCGGAAAAAAGTCCATGTGGTCGATAGTAAACCTTCGGGAACGTAAACCCTTCACCAGCTACAAAGATATTCAGGAAAAGACGGGGCTAACGGACATTCCCAAAACCCTATCCAAAAGGATAATGGAAGAGCTCAGCACAGAAACAAAGTACAGGTTATTCACAAGGACCGTCTAGTGTCCTGGGCCCACATGACACTCCTCACCGCCCGTCAAAGAGACTGGGCCAGAATTTTCTCAAAGACCCCTCAATCGCGACCAGCATAGTCTCAGCGGCCCACCTCGGCCGAGAAGACTCGGTTCTTGAGCCCGGAGCAGGGTTCGGGGTTGTGACGGTGGAGGGAGATGTGCTCAAAGTTGCCCTCCCGCAGTTCAGCCGGGTCGTCGGGACACCCCCCTATTACATATCATCAAAACTGGTCCTGTTCCTCCTAGGCTCGAATTTCAAGAATGCACACTTGGTTTTTCAAAGGGAGTTTGGGGAAAGGTTACTGGCATTACCTGGGACCCCCGACTACGGACGACTATCCGTCACTGCTCAGCGAATGCTGAGAATCGAGACTCTCATGGATATTTCGCGGGTCGCATTTGAGCCGAAACCCAAAGTCGACTCTGTCCTCTTAGCCTTGGAGCCAGGACCCTATCGACATGATGTTGACAGGAAGGTCTTCGATGAGATAGTTCGAGGCGTCTTCACCCAAAGACGTAGGCTGGTACGAGGAGCCCTTCTCCATTTCCTGAAACTCAAGTTCGGGCCAGGGAAGGCCCGAGACGTCTTCAACACCCTGAGAATTCCCGAGTCCAGGGTCTACGAACTATCCATCACTCAGCTGGAAGAGATTGCAGTCCAACTGACTGGGACTCTAGCCGGATTCCTTGGACCAGACAACAGCAACAATATATTGAGGCGGAAGACACCTGCTGGTTCAGATTCCAGACATGCCGATAACTGACGTTGCCAAGAAGCAGCTGGCTCAGCGTCACAGGTTGTTCTACAAGATCTGTCGCACATGCGGATCCCGAAACTCGGCAAACGCCTACAGGTGCCGACGCTGTCGCGGCGACAACCTCCGCTGGAAGAAGAGAGAACTAGGCGCGAAGTAACAGTTCAGATATCACAGGGGAACAGGCGGAGCCTGCCCCTGCAACAATCGCGGTAGGCCAGAAGGAACCTCAGCCACCTTAACACCGACAGCAGTGAGGCTGTCAATCTTAGCCGCCGCAGTACCCTCCGACCCGGTGATTATGGCACCCGCATGCCCCATCCGCTTACCAGGCGGAGCAGCCCGGCCCGCCACGTAAGCGACAACCGGCTTCGGATAACTTGTCTCCCTGATGTATCTGGCAGCGTCCTCCTCCGCGGAGCCCCCTATCTCCCCAATCAACACAACAGACTGGATCCCCGCCGATACCCAAACAGGTCGACTGTCCAATACCAGCATGGGTCAACGACTGAGAAATCTCATAGGTCAACGTGCCGCTACGCGAGGCCAAACCAACCCTTCCCGGAGCAAACACGTCACCGGGCATGATTCCGAGCTTCGATTCCCCAGGCGTAATCACCCCAGGGGTGTTCGGGCCCACAATAACCGCGTTCCGCTCCTTTGCATAAGCCACCATAACCATCGCATCACGGGCGGGAATACCCTCAGTAATCACAATAACAGGGTTCAAGCCCGCGTCAACAGCCTCCATAGCAGCCTCCTTCGCATACGGCGCTGGTACGAAAATGATCGACGCGTTGGCATCATACTTCTCAAGGGCAGTAGCCACCGTGTCGTAAACAGGAACCCCGCGAACACTGGTTCCCCCTTTGCTCGGCGTGACGCCCGCACCAATCCTAGTCCCATAGTCCAGCATCAACTGGGTGTGGAAGGACCCCTGGTTACCCGTAATCCCCTGAACGATGGCGCGGGTCTCCCGGCCAATCAAAACAGGCATCCTCAGAACCCTCCTTTCCCAGCAGCCAACTTAGCAGCCTCATCCATCTTGTCAAAGGCCGTCAAGCCCCCCGAAGCCAGAATCCTCTTACCCTCTTCCTGGTTCGTCCCCGACATTCTAATCACCAGCGGCTTCTTGAGCCCCAGCACTTTCTTCACCTCAATTATTCCCTTAGCAACTTCATCACACCGTGTAATGCCGGCAAGAATATTAACGAAGACCGCCCTCACCTTCTCCGAAGACTGGATCACGTCCAAGGCAGCAGCCACATGGTCAGCATTCGCCCCGCCGCCCACATCGCAAAAGTTCGCAGGGTTACCCCCATAGTACTTCACCAAGTCGATCGTTGCCATCACCAGGCCCGCCCCATTCCCGATGATTCCAATATCTCCCTCGAGCTCCACGAAGGCTAAACCCCTCTCCCGAGCCTTCGCCTCAAGAGGGGACACCTCCCCACTCACCTCCTTGGAACGCTCCTGGAACTCAGGGTGACGAAATAAACTATTGTCATCCATGATCACCCGGAGGTCCGCGGCCACAAACTTTCCCTCCTGGGTTTCAACCAGTGGATTACTTTCAACAAGCTCCGCATCGTACACCACGGAAAGCCTGTAGAGGTTCGAAAGCAGGTCCGTCAGAAGGTTCAACTGCTGGCCACCATAACCCAGCTTCAAAGCCACATCCCGGGCGTCGAAAGACCTCATCCCGAACACCGGGTCAAGCCGGTGATGAACCAGCCTCTCCGGAGCCTCCCTCGCAACCTGCTCAATATCAATTCCACCCTGAGCAGACGCTAACACTGTCTGACACCTGTTCGCCCTATCCTGAACGATACTCACGAACAACTCCTTCTTCGTGGCCAGCCTCTGCTCAACCAGAACCTTCTTGGCCTTCTCCCCTTTGATCGACAACCCGAAAATTTCAGCAGCCCGGTCACGGGTCTCGTCCGGCTTGCTGGCAAACTTGATCCCACCAGCCTTCCCCCTTCCCGCGACCAGCACCTGAGCCTTAATCACCACATCGCCCCCTAACCGTTTGTGAGCATCTCTAGCTTCCTCGCTAGTGGCGACAACAACACCCTTGGGGGTCGGAATCCCAAGGTTCTGGGCCAATGACTTGGCTTCATACTCGAAGAGCTTCATTTCTCAGCAATCCTCGAAGGTCAGTAAATGCCGGGGAACGGGTAGAGTATTTGGCTGTTTTCACAGAAGACTCACCGCAATGGTTTTATGAAGCGGGAGGCGGCCAACTCTTGTTGTCGGTCCGACCAGTCGAAGTAGCGAAAGAACCCTTCACCCAGCAGCCTGTCATGGCGATGGCGAAAGGCGGACTGGACCGATCAGGGAGAGTTGAGGCGAGCTAGACTATGGTCAAGACAATACTTGACAACTTCTGCGTCAAGAGCGGAATCTTCTGTTCGCGCTGCGAAGAAAAGCTTCGAAAAGGCCAAATCAGCGACCTCGACATTAGAGTCATTAGAAGCATCACCGAACTCGAAAAAGAAAACCCGCCATTACAAGACGTAACCTTTCACAAGGCTGTTGAAGCCGGCGACATCATGGCCCTAATGGTCGACCGAAGAGGCATGGACACGTTCCTGGCCTCAGGCGCCAAGCTGGCCAAAAGCCTCGGCGACCGTGTTGGGAAAAGGGTCAGGGTTCTAAGCCACGGTGGAGACGAAAGAGACTTCCTCGAAGAACTGTTTACCCCCTTCTCCATTCTAACAATCAACACTATATGGCTGCCCGACGGCAGTAGGGAAACCAAGGTCATTCTCACCGGCCGGAGGCCCTGGCGCAGCCCCGTCGACTTCGAAGTCGTAAAGAAACTAGCTCGAGAACTGAAGGGGTTAACCCTCAGAATCGAGTTCGAAGGCTACTGACAGCCCAGGCGGGTAATTCTCGCGGCCGACTATGACATAGTCGTGGTGGGCGCAGGAGTCGCCGGCTGCGAAGCAGCCCTCGAAGCTTCCAAAAACAAAAGACGTGTTCTGATTCTAGAAGAGCATCCACAAGTCGGAGTCCCCAGCCACTGCTCAGGCGTAGTGAGCCTCAAAGGCCTCAAACTCCTAGGCCTGGAGCCTCATACAAGTTTCAGCCAACGCCTTGTCCACGGCGCTAGGTTCCACCCGCCAACCGGCGAGCCGGTGGAGGTGAGGAAACCAGACCCCGTCGCCCTCATCCTAAACAGGATGAAACTAGACCAGTTCCTTGCCAAGCAAGCCATCGCCGCGGGAGCAGAGCTCAAGACCAACGCTCGAGCCTCCAAGTTTCAGCGACAACAAGACGGGTCTGCCAAGGTCACTCTTCAGGACGGAGATGAGGTCTCGTGCAAAGTCGTGGTTGATGCGAGTGGGGCCGGCAGCCGCCTACCCGAACAAGCCGGGCTGGACACACCAGACTGGTCCCAGCTCCTCCCGGGTCTACAGTACGAGCTTGTCGGGGCGAAGAAGCAGGGCGACCTGGTCGAGCTTTTCTTTGGCAGCGAGAATGCTCCCGGATTCTTTGCCTGGAGCATTCCAACAGGCGACTACAGCGCCCGGGTAGGGCTGGCCTCGAGAAAAGGAAACGTCAAGAAGCTCCTCGACCGGCTGGTCGCCCAGCACTGGCCCGAGGCGACAGTTGACGCCACCAAGTCAGGCTCAGTTCTAGTATCCGGGCCGATAGCCAAGTGCTGGTCCTACAACTTCCTGGTGGCTGGTGATGCCGCGGGACAGGTGAAACACACCACTGGAGGAGGCATTGTCATCGGCGGGTGCTGCGGCCGGTTGGCGGGACAGGCCGCGTCCTCCTTTGCAGCCGCTAAAGGAGATGACGGTGTCAAGTTTCTTCGAGACTATGACTTGAACTGGAAAAAGATGTTCGAATCAGACCTTCGAAGAATGAATCTTGCCAGGAAGATTTTCGCGGGCCTCTCAGATGAGACCCTGGACCGCCTTTTCAATGTTCTGAGAAACCACGTGGCAGAGATTGAGGAAATGGGAGACATGGACTTTCAAGGAAAGGTCATAGCCCGAATGCTGAGAAAGAAAGAACTGGTGAAACTTCTACCACGGGTCGCCGCCGACAGCATCAGGTCGATTTTCTCATAGCGCGTTCCCACCGACCCCTTCGGGTTTTTAAGAAGACCTACGCAGGCGGACGGCGGGAGACGACCATGAGAGCCCTCGTCGTAGGCTGCGGAAAAGTTGGGTCAGAGATTGTTAGGGATCTAGCATCATCCAATCAATTCTCCTCCATCACAGCTGTCGATGCCCAGAAGAACAATCTAGACCAACTCAAGGGCATTCGGAACCTAACAAAAGTGAAGGCAACTATCGCCCACAAGCAAGTCTTGCGGAGGGTAATGGAAGAAGCCGACATCGTTTGCGGCGCCCTCCCAGGCAGGATAGGGTTCCAGCTGCTGGAACAAGCAGTCGATGCTGGGAAAAATATCGTGGACATCTCCTATACCCCCAGAGACCCGCTCCGTCTCAACCGGAAAGCTCGGGCCAACAAATGCACCCTAGTCCCTCAGTGCGGGGTCGCACCAGGTTTCACCAACATGTGTGTTGGCGACGCCTCACAGAAGATGGATGAGATGCGCAGGGTCAGAATCTTCGTCGGGGGCATACCGGAGAAACCTCAGCCCCCGATGAATTATCGTGTTGTCTTCTCCCTAGACGACGTGATCAACGAGTACACCCGGCCAGTCCGGGTTATCGAGAATGGAGCCAGCAGGATTGTCGAGCCACTCACAGGACGAGGCTTTCTCAACTTCCCGGGGGTTGGAAAACTGGAGTATTTCTTAACCGATGGTCTGGGAACGCTTCCCAGAACATTTTCCAAAGTCCGGGAGATGCATGAGTTCACCCTCCGCTACCCGGGACACGCTGACATTGTTAATGCTCTACGCCGGCTGGGGTTCTTCAGCACCAAGAAGGTTAGACTTGACGGGTCAGAGGTAGAACCCAGAAGAGTCAGCCTCGAAGTATTGAGACAAGCATTCGCAGCGGGATTTCGTGAGGACCTCCTCGTCCTACGAATTGAGGTCGAGGGTGCTTCTCAAGGTAAGAAAAGGCTGATCACCTACTCGGTGCTGGACAGGTTCGATAAACGACGGCGGGTCTCTGCCATGGCTCGAACCACAGCGTACCCTTGCACCTCCGTGGCTCTTCTACTAGCAAAGAGAATGGTTACACAGAAGGGTGTCGTTCCGCCTGAGAAAATCGCGGGAGACCCGGCTTCGTTCCGCTTTGTCCTCTCGCGCCTCAAGGACCGCGGAATCAATGTGCGAATCCAGTCTAGGTCTCTAGGGTCCTAGCAGGCGCCGCCTATCTGGCGGCGAAGGCCGCGAGACGTTCCTCGAATACTGTTCGGGCGGGAAAGCCCATGGAACACGCGTACGTGTTGAAGTCAACGAGTTTCTTCCCGTTTCGAACCGCCCTGTTCTGGAGCTCCCGTATGGCCTCACCTGTAATCGCGTACGATGTAGCGTAACCCGGGCCGATTCCCTCGTGGGCTGGAAAGAGCTGGTTGTACACAGTGTTTCTCGAAAGCCCGGTGCGCTTGTGGGCCCATTCGATGAATTCGGGAAGGGTCTGCTTCCCCGAGTTGATGCGAACATCACCTACTACCCGGAGGAATCTGATTATCCTCCACATGAGAGTGTAGAATTCATACTCCTCGGCCATTGTCTCCACACCTCCATACTTCTCAAAAAATTCAGCCAAAGCCTTCTCATCTTTATCCAAGCCCTTCCCCGCTCGGAGCTTCTCCATGACTTTCAGAAACTCAAGCTCTCTCTGGAACGATATTCCCTCCGAAATCGCCCCCAGGTGAGACCCGATAAGGTCGGTCAGAGTAGGCTTGGCCCCGTAAGCGGCCGACGAGTTGGACGCGTGGACGCAATGGCCATACTCCTCATGGACAAGAAGGTTAAGCAGCTCCCCAGGAGCGGTCGAAGGGTCCCGACGGGGATCCGTCGTGGCGATGAATATTTCCTTGGGGTTGTTCGTGTACATATCGTAGAAGAAAGCTCCCCCACTGGGAAAGATACCGGAAAGATAGAGGGGAGTCTCGATCACCTTCGTGTCGTACTTAGGGTTGACCCGCACAATCTGCCTGTTCACCACCTTCACCGCCCTCTTCCGTAATTCTGTGAGAAACGGAATAATCCCAGCCGGCTTGATGGCTCTCTCGGCCCGAATAGCTTTAGAGACATCCTCAGCCTTGGCGGATACTCCATACTTCGCTGCTAGTCTCTTGGTTAGGCGTTGAAACCGGGGCAACTCCCGGTCGACGTACCGCAGGCCCTTCTCCTCAACCTGCCCCGGAGTTTCTGGATAATCGAAAAGGCGTTGAATTGTCTGCGTGTAGATTTTCTCTCGGCCTAAAGGCCACCCGTCCTTCTTTATCAGACCGTACAACTGGTCAAAAGCCTGGCCCTTGAATCCGTTGACTCTGAAAATCGACGCATATTTCCGAGTGGCTTCAGACAGGTCGTCTATTCCACCCTTCAACTGTTTG
>WNGH01004589.1_pt1 | contig 14353 bp, 12 predicted proteins | sample 5400631 | NCBI WGS metagenome assembly WNGH01 (sample SAMN13153373, study PRJNA577476) | soil metagenome | isolation source: 115 cm soil or saprolite under Garry oak tree replicate 1 | place: USA:California | collected 2016-06-15
AGCAGTGCGTCGAGCACCAGGGGCCGTGTTTCGGTGATGGCTTCTTTCATCGTCATTACCCGGACGATGTGATCGCCGACGCGCAGATGGTCGCGTTCCGCCTCGATATTCGAGTTGACGGCCTGATAGTCGAGAAACTGCGTGGACTGCGGCCTGCCCGCAACGCGCCAATCGTCGTAATTGAGCAACCGGCGGAAGAACATGAACTGTCCCTGCTGATTTAAGATCTCGATTTGCATGAAATCCGCAAGCTGTCGAGCGAATGCCTGCACGCTCTGGTCGAGCCGTCGAAGATCGTGCTCAATATGCGTACGCAATAGCGTTTTCATGCTGTCATTGGTGAACTGCACTTTTAGTTCGCCAACCGCGCCCGCGGGATCGTGCAAGATCCGAGCGATTGCAGCGCTCACGCCGGTCTTCGATCTGGCGCCTTCGAGCAAAATGCAGTAGAAGATTTCAATCTGATAAAGATGGTCGCGCTTGGCTTCAAAGAACTTCCGTCGTTGTTCGATCGCCGCTGCCACAATCGGATCGTCATATTTTGCGAAGGGTATATCCGGGCGGTTCGATTTGAAGAGGTATTGGTAAACATGGAAGCCTGGGCCAAACGCTTTCAGCGCCGCTTCCAATCGCTTCACCGCATACTCTTGTTCCGAACGGTCAAGACTTTCGTAGTCCACGCCGGGAATACTCAGAACCATGCCTAGATCGCCACTCTTGGTAAGGAAGGCCGTCTCGTTCCAGAAGCCGTACAGGTTGATGTGGTCGTTGAGAGACGCACTCTCTTTCCAGGGCTTGATGACTTTATCGACTCGCAGCATCACAGCACCTCCACGCGGGGGATGAACTGCTTGGCCGCGTCGTAGCGCAGCTTGTAGTGTTCGGACTTTGCCAGGATTCGGAGGAAAGCAGGATCGCTGTTCGTTACCCAATGCCCGAAGGCAAAACCGCCAATGAAGACGGCGACACCGGCGAGGATGGAATTGAAAAGATTGAAGGCTCCGAGCGCGCCGACGCAGACGAAGTAGAACAGCGTGCGTTCCACGCCCAAATAGGTGAGAGGCTTATGCAGACTCTTGAAGACTCGATTTGTGCGGTGCTTCTGCCGTGGTTGCTCTGGCATAGGTCCTCGTCTAAAGATGGGTGGAAGGTGGCCGGGAAGGGCTCTATACGCCCCAGAGCCAACTCAGGACATTCACGGCGAGAACGGCAATCCCCGTTCCGGCGGCAACGCCGGCCAACGCCTTCTTCGCGCCGGGTTCGCCGTGGGCGAAGCCGTAGCCGCCGATGACAATGGCGACCAGGCTTGCAACCTTCGCAATGGTGCCGGTGAAGAGGGCTTGGATCGCATTAAAGCCGGTGTCGAAGGGTGAACCTTGTGCTAGCGCGGCCGCAGGCAGGACAAGGAGCAGGGTAATAACAGCGGCGGTTGGACGTGCCCACTTCCACCGAAGAACGGACTGAATTGGGCGGACGAGGTGTACTTGGAACCAACGGGATGACATGTTGCGCCTCCGGGAGCGGCTAGAATCTGCTGCGTGTGGCGCAAAACTAGCCCCACTCAATCATCATGTCTAATCACTTCTCGTTATAACGTTATTCCTGGGGGTTATCGGGCCGGGAAGTTAGAGTGATTCGGTCCGTCAAGTTGGAGTTGAGGCCCGCATGACGAGGTTCCATCCACCTCGTAAGAAATGACATAGCCGTCGTCAATTCGCTTAACGTTCGATCGCCCGACACAGCGTTTCAGTGACTGGGCGAGCAGCCGAGAAGAGTGTAAATAGGACTGGGACACAGCCGGATTTACCGTCAGCCCAAGGATTTTCTGAGGCTTTGGTCGAAGAATTTTGTTTCCGTAAGCCTCGCCTTATCAATTGGCTCCGCATCCGCGCGGACGCTTGCCCAACGAGAATTTCGTGCGACGAATCGGCCTGGAGCCGCTTTTCATAACCTGCAGGAATAACGTTATAACGAGAGGTTATTGGACACAGCGGTAGGAATCGGTCAAGGTGGCTGGCAGCCTGCAAATCTGGGGCAACCAGATTGTGTGTGCGCGTACAGGTTGATTTACGCGAAACCTTGTGATCGCCTGCAGGATTTCCATCTTGGAGTTCAAGTATGTCCAGCCAGACTTCGATCCGACGAGATGTCGACATTCGGCAGAATGTTCTCGGCGCGGACGCACCGGCGGGTGCGTCTGAGGTGAAATCGAGTGACCTCGCTCGTGCCAACCCAGTGCCCGAAATGATCCGTAGACCGATGGCGAGGGCGGACCGAAGAGGCGAGACCTCGCCTATTGCAGCCCGCAGGTCGACACAGTCGGTGCCGATGACCGTGGGCAAGATGTTGACCACCAGAGAAGCCGCTGCAGTTCTGGGTCGTCCACACTCCACGCTGGAGCGCTGGCGATGTGAAGGTAGGGGACCAGATTACGTGAAAGAGGAAGGCGGAGTGCGGTACCATGAGGACCATCTGCGGGAATACATCCGCAGAAACACGCGGACATCTTCCGTGCGAGCGCTCGTGGAGATCAAGCGTGAATCTCTTTAAAAGACCTGACCACCCCTATTGGTGGTACGACTTCACGGTCCGTGGGGAACGTTTCCGTGGATCGACGAAAGAAACCCGTAAAGCCGCTGCGTTTGGGAAGGCGGCAACGCTTTTAGCAGCAGTCGCTGAAGGCAAATCACAAACTAACAAGAAAGCACCGGTGCTTTCGGCGTTTGTCGAGCGATTCATGTCCTATGTTGACAATGCGAAGCTGGCGGAGAAATCGAAGAGCTACCTTCGGAACGGATGGCGTCTCCTGGAACACACGAACATTGTCGCCATGAGAATGGATCGTATCACCGCTGAAGACATCGATGCGCTGCCCTTGCCGGGTGGACCCTATAACGTGAATTGCGCTCTGAAGACCTTGCGCCGGATGTTTCATAAGGCCGAAGAATGGGGACTGATTGCGAAGGTTCCCAAACTGAAGCTAAGCAAGGAGTTCGGTCGAACGCTCAAATTGGATCAAGAGGCGGAGCGCAAACTGCTGGCGGCTGCCGATCGCCTGCTGGCGAGAGGCCTATGGACTCGCAAAATGCACGCCGCGTTCTGCGACGTCGTTGTTTTCGTCCGGGATACAGGGATGCGCAACAAGAAGGAGCTTTTCTGTGCCAGGATCGAAAACATCGATTGGAACAATCGTGTGTTTTTCATACGCGACAGCAAGACTGACAATGGCAGACGGTTCGTGCCACTCAGTGATCGCGCTTTGGAACGATTGAAGGCGCGCTGCGGGGAGCGCCGCGAAGGCTGGATCTTCCCGGCTTTCTCTGCTTCGGGACATCTGACGACCGTGGACAAGAAATTTCGGCAAGCAAGGCTTGAGGCCGGGCTTCCCGAAAAACTGGTCCTGTATTGTGGTCGCCACGATTACGGAACCAGGGTGCTGCAGGGCACTGGCAATCTTGCGGTCGTCATGCGCACCATGGGGCACGGGAGTCCATCAACCGCAATGAAGTATCAACATCCCGAACTTGAGCAGGTTCGACGCGTCTTGAACGGGACAAACAGCAACTACAATCCGGAACAGGGATTGAATGGCACATTCTACGGCACAGTAACTAAACAGTAAACTCGGTAAGCGATTGAAAAATATGGTGGGCAGTGCAGGACTCGAACCTGCGACCTCCTGCTTGTAAGGCAGGCGCTCTAACCAGCTGAGCTAACCGCCCTCGCACTCTTTGCGCGACCGACTCGCCGCGCCGGTCGGGATTCGACGAGGGGCATCCGCGAACCGCCCCTCAGTGAGTATACGTGAGCCGCGAAAATATGGTCAAAGGCCGCGGCCGGCCGTTGCGTCGTCTCGTTGCTTACGAAACGCTCGCCACCATATGCAAGGCCCACTTTGTCGATTCCGTCCATGCCCAGCACATTTTAAGGAGGAGATAAACGGCGCAGCCTTTAGCGATTTCCGTCGCGCTGTGGGTCGGCCGCACTGCCCCCTGCTAGACTGGCGCCGTGCGTCGTCTGATCGTAAATGCGGATGATTTCGGTTTCACCCGCGGCGTGAACCGGGCCATTGTCGAAGCTCATACCAGCGGAGTGGTGACCTCGTCCACTTTGATGGCAAACGGCTCTGCTTTTGAGCACGCCGCTCAGATGGCAAAGACGGCTCCCAACCTAAGTGTTGGGTGCCACATCGTCCTCCTCGATGGCGAACCAGTACTCGATACTCACAATATTCGCACTCTGGTGTCCCACGTATCCGGCAGTGCGCGTTTTCGTGATGGTCTGAAGTCTTTTGCAGCGCTCGCTCTCACCGGCCGGCTTGACCCCGACGAGATTGAGGCTGAAGCATCCGCGCAGATTCGCAAGGTTCAGTCGGCTGGCATTTCTGTTTCACACGTCGATACGCACAAACATACACACCTATTCCCCGCCGTGCTGCGTCCGTTGTTGCGGGCGGCCGCGGCTTGCGGTGTTCGCGCTGTGCGTAATCCTTTCGGATCCCGCCGACCCTTGCGGTCGCACGAACTTTTTGCACGGCCCGGCTTATGGACGCGCTACGCCGAAGTTCGCATTCTGCGCGGTTTTGCCAACAAATTTCGAACTGCGGTAGATCGGGAAGGTTTTGTCACCCCAGATGGCACGCTGGGAATCGTCGTAACCGGAGCGCTGGATGAGAAGCTGTTTCGTGCCCTTGCGGAAAATATTCCCGAGGGCACTTGGGAGTTCGTCTGCCACCCGGGCTATAACGATGAGGATCTTCGGACAGCCCGGACCCGATTGCGCGAGTCACGGGAAACCGAACTAGCGGTTCTGACTCGGCCTGAAGCCCGGCAACTGCTTTCACAGGAAGGAATTAAGCTCATCTCATACCAAGACTTGAGACCGCGCTAAATGCTCCTGGAACCGCGGCGTTCGTTGTCACCGTCGTACGGACGAAAGCCTTAGGGTACTGTCGTAACCTTCGCAAACCGCCCCCACTAGTATTATGGAGTTAATATCCACGGGTATCGTATAGGGAATTCTTAGAAAAGAGGCCGTAGCTCATGTTCGTCTCCGCACCAGCTCCGCGTTCCACTCTTGATCTGACGGTTCGTGTTTGGGGTATGGGCGCCGATGACCATCCTTTTTTCCAGAACGCCACAGCACAAAACGTGAGTGCCACCGGCGCCTGCATTTACGGCATCGAACATGAATTAAAGGTGAGCGATATCATCGGGGTTCAGTACCAGAATAAAAAGGCGCGTTGCAAAGTTGTCTGGGTCGTCGATGCTGGGGGGTTAAAGAAAACCCAGGTCGGTGTGCAGCTAGTGGCTGGTCAGGACTGTCCATGGACTACGCAATTGTCGTTGGACGTGCAGTCAAATATGCCGGCTCCGCGGCATGACAATCGCCGAAAGTTTGTCCGTCGCAGAATCTCCTTCCCTTTGGAATTGCGGGACGAACGTGTCAACACGCCCATGAGAGTGAACGCCACTGACATCAGTGGTAACGGTTGTTATGTTGAGACAGTTATGCCTTTGCCTGTGACTACAACTTTGAAGATCGACTTTTGGATCGAGGAAGAACACATTTCGGCGTCCGCAGTGGTTCGAGCTCGTGATCCCGGAGTGGGCATGGGAATCGAATTTACAGGGCTGACCGAAGATTCCAAGAATCGTTTCCAGGCCCACTTGGACAAAATTGATCAAGGAATGTCGTCCCAAGGACCAAAATCCACCGGGTAAAGGCCACGTACCCTCGGACGGAGCCACGAAATACATCCGCCACACACGTAGAATCTGCATCCACTATCTCTTGGCGCCATCGAATCCACATAACCCTCGAGAGGGCGGATCTGCCTAATGAAAATCGGGATTACTTGCTATCCCACCTACGGCGGCAGCGGAGTTGTTGCCACTGAGCTTGGCCTGGAATTAGCCCAGCGCGGACACGAAATTCATTTCATTTCCTATGCCCAACCCATTCGGTTGAGGGGTCCCGAACCAAACATTCACTATCACGAGGTCGAGGTTTCGCGTTACCCGCTGTTTGACTATCCCCCTTACGATCTGGCCTTGGCTACCCGGATGGCCGAGGTGTCACAGTTGTACGACCTCGACCTGCTGCACGTGCACTATGCGATTCCCCATTCAGTGAGCGCCCTGCTCGCCCGCCAGATGCTTGCGGATGGTCCTCGCGGGCGCCGGCTTCCGTTTGTGACCACCCTTCACGGGACCGACATAACGCTCGTTGGCTTGGATCGTTCTTACCTGCCGATCACCCGATATTCGATTGATCAGAGCGACGGCGTCACTGCCATTTCCAATTACTTGCGCGATCGCACGATGCGGGTCTTCGACGTAAAGAACCCCATCGAGGTGATCTATAACTCGGTGAATTGTGATGTGTACCGTCGAAATCCAGAAGCCGCCGCCGAACTTCGCGCGGAGTACGCACCTAACCATGAGCGCCTTTTGGTGCATCTTTCGAACTTCCGCCCGGTGAAGCGAGTTACGGACGTAATCGAGATCTTCGACCGCGTGCGGAAGCAGGTGCCATCAAGGCTGCTGTTAATCGGCGACGGGCCAGACCGCTCCGTAGCTGAGTGGCTGGCGGTACAAAAAGGAATTCACGAGGATGTTTTGTTCCTGGGTAAGCAGGATGAGGTGCAGGAGAAACTTGCGGCCGCCGACATCATGCTGATGCCGAGCGAATTGGAATCTTTCGGTCTGGCTGCGCTCGAGGCAATGGCTTGCGAAGTCGTGCCGATTGCTACGCGTGTCGGCGGTGTTCCTGAAGTCATCGAACACGGCAAGGGCGGTTACCTGGCTGACGTCGGAGACGTGGATACTATGGCGCGTTACGCCATCGAACTGCTCAATGACGAACCGCGATTGCGTGAAATGGGCCGCGAGGCAAGGGTTATGGCCAAATCCCGTTTCTGCGCCAGCAAAATTGTTCCGCAGTATGAGGAGTTCTACCGGCGCGTACTGGAGCGTTCTTCGTAAAAAGCTTCCGGGACCGTTCCCGCCGACTGTAACAAGGGCAAACGAATTCGGACCAGCGTTCCCTTCCCTTCATGGCTCTCAATCGTCATGACTGCCGTATCACCGTAGAGTACCTTCAGCCGCTCCGAAACATTAGCCATGCCGATGCCTGTTCCCTGCCAACCGCCATGACTCTGTGCAGCAGTCATGCCCACACCATCGTCCTCAACTTCGATAACGAGCATGGAATCCGCGATGCGGCTGCGCAGATAGATGCTCCCCCCATCTATTTTTGATGAAAGTCCGTGTTTGATGGAGTTTTCAACCAGGGGCTGCAGTAACATGCTGGGAACCATTACTTCCAACGAGTCGGAACCCAATTCCTTTATCACCCGGAGTTTGTCTTGTCCGAAGCGAACCACTTCAATGTCGAGATAATTGTCGATGAAGTCCACTTCCTCGCGCAGAGGAACGAAAGCCTCGCTGCTGCTCAGTAGTCGCCTCAGGATCGTGGCAAGTTTGAAAATTAATTCGCGAGCGGTATCGGGGTCGAATCGCACGAGCGACGAGACCGAGTTTAGAGTGTTAAACAGAAAATGGGGATTGATCTGATTTTGCAGTGCCTCCATGCGTGCCTGAAGCAACAGACGTTCTTGCTCCTCCAGTTTGATCTGAGTGCGCACGCTGTTAAAGATCTTCAGCTCAATACCGATCACCGTCGCCGAGGCGGCGTAAATGACCGCTTCTACCCACGGGATTGGGCTCTCCAGACTGAAAGTTGTGCGCGGAAAAAAGTGTGTCAGTTCGGCGTGGACAAAACGAAGCGCTACGATCGTGACAAAGAACATGAACTGCCAGTCGAATAGCCGCGGCCTAGGCAGGTTGCGGCGTATCCAGCGGTAAACGCTGAGATCGATAAACGGAGAAAACGACCAGATCTCCTCTTTATCCAGCGCAAGCGTGCGCAGTTGCCCTGCTATGAAGCCACAGAGAATGCCAAAAGGCATCGTGGCCCATTCCCCGTGTAGAAGAGCCGGAAGCCCGAGCAACACACCACCCAAAACACCCGCCCACCGTCCACCGATGACGCCCAGCAACAATGCAGTTTCAAATGTTAGATCTCCGGCGAGAAAACTCTGGGCGGAAAACCGGATCCACACACCCGTCGCGATGGGCAGTCCAAACCACAAGACGAGGTAAATCTTCTGCCGCAACGTACGTTCTTCGCGAAACAGCAAAGACTTGAACTCAACCGACCGTACCAGGGCGCTCGACACCGCGGCCGCCACGCCCAGCTTAACCAGGAGTTGAATGAGAATAAGCCGAGGTTCCATGGAATTTCGCCGAGAAAACTGTAGCATGAAGCGCGGGTGCGCTTCGCTCCCTCCATCGCCGCCAAAGGGTTACCCTTTCCAATCCTGGGCTCAGTACCCTTTTTGCTTGTCCACAACGAAAAGCAACGGCTCGCCCTCTACGTAGCGCCGCAGGTTCTGAGAGAAAAGATCGTAGTGCCGCTGCCACAGTTTTTCCGTCAGTGCCGCAGTGTGAGGAGTGATCAGCAGATTGTCGAGATTCCATAACGGTGAGTCTTCCGGCAGGGGTCTCTTGCTCAAAAACGTCTATCCCAGCTCCTCCAATGCGTCGCTCAGTCAGAGCCTCGATGAGGGCAGCGTCGTCGATAAGGGGTCCGCGGCCAACGTTGATCACGTACGCATCGGGCTTCATGAATGCAAGACGCTTGGCGTTCATCAGGCCACGCGTGGCCGGGGTTAGCGGAGCTGCAAGCACCACGTAATCAGACTGCGCCAGCATCTGGTCGAGCCGGTCCGACCTGAAGACTTCATCGATCCGGGGCGGCTTTTCCCTCTCTGCGTGCTCGCGCACACCGATAACCCGCATCCCCAGAGCGGAGGCTCTTGCCGCAACTTCGCGTCCGATGCTACCCAGCCCGATCAATCCGAGGGTGGCGCCTGCCAACTCGCAGGGCTTGGGGCGGTCGTTCCAAATTAACTCTTGTCGCCAAATGCGCCGTTGCTGTAGTCGAACGGCCTGTGGAATTTTTTTGGCTAACGCGAAAACCAGAGCAATCACGTGCTCAGCGACCACGGGTCCGTGGACCTCGCAGGCATTCGTCACAACCACATGGCTGTTTACCACTTCCGGAATCAGCAACTGATGGACCGCCGCGGCGGGCGCGTGAATCCAGCGCAATTCTTTCGCCATGGCAAACTGCTCCGGACGCAACGAGATCGTGAAGACGATCTCGGAGTCGCGCAACTGTTCTTCAACTCCCTCATAGAATAGCTGGTGAGGTGAACAATCTCCATACGCGGAAAGTCTTTTTCGTAGCCTCTCTGCAAACCATGGGGGCGTGATAGACAACAATTAGCAGCTTCATCGTGTCGAAGACTTGACCACGGAGTAGAGCAACTGTCGGTTGCTCTGCACGCCCCAGTGTCTCCTGTGGTTAGCTTTCCTTCGCTAACCGCAGGTCTTGTCCTGTCATCTCTTGCGGTTCATCGATACCCAGCATACCCAGCATCGTCGGCGAGATATCGCGTAACGATCCGCCCGGCCTCAACCTGAACGGCTTGCTGTTCTCGGCGACCATAATGAAAGGGACGGGATTAGTAGTATGCGCCGTGTGTGGCCCACCCGTCGTGGGATCAATCATCATTTCTGCATTGCCGTGATCGGCGGTGATAAGGATGGCGCCACCTTTCGTGCGCACTACAGTTTCGATGCGTGCCAGACAAGCATCCACAGTTTCGACTGCTTTCACTGTTGGTTCGATCTTGCCTGAGTGTCCAACCATGTCCGCATTCGCGAAGTTGACGATGATCACATCAAATGTCCCCTCTTCGGTGGCTTTTACGACTGCATCGGCGATTCCCGCCGCGCTCATCTCGGGCTTCAGATCGTACGTACTAACTTTGGGCGAAGGCACGAGCACGCGGTCTTCTCCGGGAAACGGCTCTTCAATACCTCCGTTGAAAAAGTATGTGACGTGCGCGTATTTCTCGGTTTCGGCTACCCGTAGATTACGCATCTTCGTTCCAGCCATTACATTGGCCAGAATGTTGCTCAATGATTCGGGCGGAACCACGACGGGGAGACGGAAGTTTTTGTCATACCGCGTCATGCACACGTAATGCAGGTTCTTGGGCACCCGATCGCGTGGAATTGTCATGTCGAGATCGTCTGCCCCCGGCAGATCGCGGCCTCCTTTTTCATTCAGCCCACTATTGCCGGCGAGGGCGCGGGTAATCTGGCGAACGCGGTCAGCTCGAAAGTTGAAGCAGATACAGGAGTCGTTGTCGCGGATGGTCGCCAGCGGTTGCCCCTGCTTATCCACGCAAACGAACGGCACTATGAATTCATCGGTCACACCTTTGTTGTAGAAATCCTTCACGCCCTGCACGGGATCGGCATACCTCCCGCCTTCGCCATCGCCGAATACCATGGCATTGAGGGCTTTGGCGATTCGCTCCCACCGGCGGTCACGATCCATCGCGTAGTAGCGTCCACTCACGCTCGCGATCTTACCCGTGTTGTACTCGCGCACGTTCTGCAGCAACTGCTCCAGGTAGCCGGCGCCGCTGGTAGGCAACGTATCGCGTCCATCCATGAATGCATGCACGAAGACGCGGTCCACACCATTCTGCTTCGCCATCTTCAGAAGGGCGTAAAGGTGGGTTTGATGTGAATGCACGCCACCGTCAGAAACCAAACCCAACAGATGCAACTGCCGCCCGCCGGAACGAGCATTCTTCATAGCAGCCAGCAGCGTGGGATCCGAAAAAAAATTGCCGTTCTGAATCATCAACTCGATGCGAGTGCTATCCATGAGTACAATGCGTCCGGCGCCGATGTTGAGGTGCCCCACCTCGCTGTTGCCCATCTGCCCTTCGGGAAGGCCAACATGGGGACCGCTGGTGTGGATGAGTGTGTTGGGATATTCGCGCAACAACCGGTCGTATGTGGGCTTGCGCGCTAGCGCGATAGCGTTGGCTTTGGTCTCGGCGCGGTAGCCCCATCCGTCTAGGATGATGAGGATGAGTGGTTTTGGTCTAGGCATAAGGGTTCGGCAGCGTATTGACGTCAAGATTTATACGATCAACAGATTACATCGTGAGGGTAGCGTTTGAGGATTGGATCCACAATCAACGGAGAGCTATGTCCACTCGAACGAAAGCTTGAACTGGGGCCTCTCTTTCTATAGGTATCTTAAATAGGCCGGTAATTCAGCGCCTTCAATCCCAAAAACCTCGCCCCATCCCGCAACGCTTCCTCAATGCGCAGCAACTGGTTGTACTTGGCAACCCGATCCGTACGCGACGCCGATCCCGTCTTGATCTGCCCAGCGCCGGTAGCGACTGCCAGGTCAGCAATGAAGGTATCTTCGCTTTCACCCGAACGATGCGAAATCACCGAGGTGTATGCGTTGCGCCGCGCCAGCTCAATTGCATCTAGAGTCTCGCTCACCGTGCCGATCTGATTGACCTTGATGAGGATCGAGTTGGCAATACCTTGGTCAATTCCCATCTGCAAACGTTCCACATTAGTCACGAACAAATCGTCTCCCACAAGTTGGATCTTGCCGCCCAATTCCTTGGTCAGCATGGCCCATCCGTCCCAATCATCCTCGGCCAGTCCATCTTCGATCGATACGATGGGATAGTCCTTCGCCCACTTGGCCCAGTATCGCACCATCTCTTCGGAACTCTTCGCTGACTTATCGGACTTCTTGAAGACGTACTTGCCATCCTTGTAAAACTCGCTGGCAGCGGGATCGAGAGCAATCGAGATTTGTTCTCCCGGCTTGTAACCAGCCTGCTGTATGGCCTCCAAGACGACTTCGATCGCTTCCACGTTCGATTTCACCGACGGTGCAAATCCACCTTCATCGCCGACCGCAATGTTGTAGCCTCGCTTTTTGAGCACTTCTTTCAGTGTATGAAATACTTCAACTCCCCAGCGCAACGCCTCTGAAAACGAAGGAGCACCGACCGGCATGACCATAAACTCCTGGAAATCTACGTTGTTGTCGGCGTGCGCGCCGCCGTTGAGGATGTTCATCATGGGCACCGGCAAGGTATTTGCGGCAGCGCCGCCGAGATAACGATATAGGGGCAGCCCGTACTCATTCGCGGCCGCCCGCGCTGCTGCCATAGAGACAGCAAGAATCGCATTCGCGCCCAGGCGTCCTTTGTTCTTCGTCCCGTCGAGGTCGATCATCTTCCGGTCAAGAGCACCCTGATCCGCTGCATTGAAGTTCGCCAAGGCGCCCGCAATCTCGCTATTGACGTTCTCTATCGCCTTGAGCACACCTTTGCCCAGATAACGCTTCGTATCTCCGTCGCGCAATTCGACAGCCTCGTGCTCGCCTGTCGATGCGCCGCTGGGAACAATGGCCCGGCCCACGGTACCGCTTACGAGTCGCACTTCCGCCTCCACCGTAGGATTTCCACGTGAATCCAAAACCTGGCGTGCGACGATTTCTCCAATATTTGTCATGATGTCTTACTTTTCCTTCCGTGCTGTGGCAAGTTCTGCGTTATCGTCCACTTCCGCCAACGGGTCATTCGGTACGAGGTTCAAGCGGCGTCCCGTGGGGCGGAAGGGACGTGAACGTGACCATCGTGTTCGTTTCGAGACTCTGGATTATATCGGATGAAGAGCGCTGGAATGTGAGCGGCCGCTGGAGACATCCGTGGATTCCCCGAACCGGCAACTCTTAGAGCTCGTATCTTATCTCCGCTGGTTCCCCCGCTCTCATCCCATATTGTGCCGCTCGCGCCGTGGGTCTACAGTCGAGACAACAATCGTGAACAAATTTGGAGGCGCAATGAAGAAGTGGATGGATCTACTCTGCATGCTGCTACTGGCGGGCATGGCTGTGGCACAAAGCAACATGTCATTGCCGGCAGGCACTGCGATGATGGTCAAGCTCGAAACCACTTTCGCAACTTTCAGCAATAAATCTGGCGATCCATTTCAGGGCCGCATCACGCAACCCGTTACCCACAACGGCAAGACGCTGATCCCAGTGGGAGCGACAGTTCTGGGCCATGTCACGAAAGTCAGCGAACCGCGGCGCATTGCCGGTAAACCGACCATTGGCATTTTTCCTGAAACGGTTGTGCTGGCTAATGGCGAACGCTATACGCTGAGCGCCACCATGGTTGATACCAATGCAAGGGCGCGACAGCCGAGACAACAAGGAAGTTGTCTTCGGTACAGGCGGCGGAATGCTTGTGGGAGGACTGATCGGCGGGGCCAAGGGCGTTCTGGTCGGTGGCCTAGTCGGCGCCACTGCCACGGTATCTCACTGGTTGGGAAAGCACCGCTCGGCAACGCTTCCAGCTGGCACAGAGCTGACTCTGGAACTTGACCGTCCGCTGATGATGAGTTCACCCAGCGTCGGCCAGTAGAGAGCAGTTCTCAATTTGCGGTTCTTCATGTCGTCACTCCATAAGTGAGAACTCAGAACCAGGACTCTGGAGTGGCCACTCCTACATTCCCGACATCAACTCCGCTTCACTCAGTAGCTGCAGCTCGATCCATCCCTGGACCGGTAACGCATCTACCGGCAATCGGTTCTGCCACAAACTAAAGCGCAGACGCAACCTGCTAGTAGCGGTGAGGGCTGCGATGCCTGCCTTGTGTCCACCTGCTGTGCTGGTTGAGTTCGCTGCAGGTGTCGCCAGCAACCAAGCCAGCGGCAGCTTGAACTCAAAATTCCTGCGCAGGACGATCTTCACGTCCTCGTGACTCTTCTTCGAGGACGCTAGGGCAGGCTCTTCAGAGGCGCCTTCAACTTTCCACTCGCGAATCATTTTCTCCTGGACCATCGTCTCCAGCCTCAACGACCGCCGCGGGCGCGGTTCGCCGGAGGCCCATGACTCCAGATTCACGACCAAATCAAAATCCTTGTCAGGCATTTTGTCTTTGAAGTCCAGCCGCCCATACACATAGGTGTTGTCAATTCCTGCATGAACCGAATCCAGCAGAAACTGTTTGCCATGCATAGCCCCGGCGCGATGGTTGGACGTGTAAACTGCCGCCCCCATCCACTCAAAGTAACGCATCTTGTCGCCCGTGATGCGCGGATGAATATACGCCGTCTGCGGGGTGAATGACGGCCGGACTTCGCCGCCGACGATCGGCTGCGCCAGGTAATCGGGCGGCACCGCTCCCAGCATCTGATACACGTTGGAGAGATGCTTGCGATAAAGCTCGTCGAAGTCGCGGTCGTTCGCAGAATGGTGCTCTGGGCCGTACCACCAGTTCCAGTCGCTGCCCTCGGCAATCAAGATTTCCTCAAACGCCAGCTTACGTTGCGCCTCGCTCGCGCGGGACGCATTCTGGTTGTAGAACTCGCGGGC
>WNGH01014623.1_pt1 | contig 14353 bp, 10 predicted proteins | sample 5400631 | NCBI WGS metagenome assembly WNGH01 (sample SAMN13153373, study PRJNA577476) | soil metagenome | isolation source: 115 cm soil or saprolite under Garry oak tree replicate 1 | place: USA:California | collected 2016-06-15
TCCGTGAGGAACTCGTCCATTCATTGCAGAAATATGTGGAAGTCGACGAGCCCGAACCGGAGGCGGTTCCGCTCATTGCCACGCCGGGTACCGGGGTAGACGCCGACGATACCGACGTGACCACCGACCGGATGTCCGAAGAGGAGCTCCTCAAAGGGCTCGAAGGCCTTACTCCTCCCGAAAGCCAGCCCGAACCTGACGCGGGCGACGAAGAGGAAGAGGGATAGGCATTCTCGCCTGTGGCGGGCCTTCGCCTTTTCATCCTCTGACGATAATTTAACGAAATCTGTCTTTGCTGTCGGCTGCTGTCGGGGGCTTGCCCTGGCTCGCGGTCGCCATCGGCGTGTGCCATCGAGATGCCATCGGGGATGCGCCTTGCGGCTTCCTTGTAGCATCAGGGCCACGCCATGATATCTTTGTGAGCACTTTGGCCGCTGTTTGGGCGCAGACGGGTGATCGAGGGGTCGCCTAAGGGCGCCGGGGAATTGTCATGCCGCGCATGCCGATCGACCTGCCGCGGATGCAGAACCAGCCCCGTACCCGGGCGCCGGTGACGCGCAACCCCGGCTTGGCGCCCGACTTGGCGCCGCTCGAACTCGAAAAAGCGCCGGCAAAGCCGCGCCGGCTGCGGCTGATGCGGCAGTATGAACTGATCGATCGCGTCAAACAGTACAATCCGAACGCCAACGAGGAGCTTCTTAACCGCGCCTATGTCTATGCGATGCGCGCCCACGGCGAACAGAAGCGGGCCTCCGGCGATCCTTATATTTCGCACCCGCTCGAAGTGGCCGCGATCCTCACCGAGCTTAAGCTCGACGATGCCACCATCGCGGCGGCGCTACTTCATGACACGATCGAAGATACCGACGCCACCCGCGCCGAGATCGACCGGGTCTTCGGCCATGAGATCGGGCGTTTGGTCGAAGGACTGACCAAGCTCAAACGCCTCGAACTCGTCTCCAAGGAAGCCAAACAGGCGGAAAACCTGCGCAAGCTTCTCCTGGCGGTGGCCGATGACGTTCGCGTGCTGCTCATCAAGCTTGCCGATCGGCTGCACAATATGCGCACGTTGGCGCATCAGCCGCCGGACGCGCGCCGCCGTACCGCCGACGAGACGCTTGAAATCTATGCCCCGCTCGCCGGCCGCATGGGCATGCAGCGGATGCGCGAGGAGCTGGAAGATCTCGCATTCCACGAACTCAATCCGCAAGCCTATAAGATCCTGAGCGAACGGCTCGAGGCCTTGGCCGCCCGATCGAGCAGCCGGATCGCCGAAATTGAGCAGCAGTTGACAAAAAAGCTTGCTGACCGCGGCATCGGCTCAGAAGTGACTGGCCGGCGCAAGCGCGTCTACTCGATCTGGCGCAAGATGGAGCGCAAGGCGGTCGGCTTCGAGCAGTTGTCGGATATTTTGGGCTTTCGCGTCGTGGTCGGCAGTGTTGGCGAATGTTACCAGGCGCTCGGCATCGTTCACACGACTTGGCCGGTCGTGCCGGGCCGCTTTAAGGATTACATTTCGACGCCCAAGCAAAACGACTACCGCTCGATTCATTCGACCGTGATCGGTCCCGGCAAGCAGCGCGTCGAGCTGCAGATCCGGACCCGCGACATGCACCAGATCGCCGAATACGGCATCGCCGCGCACGCGCTCTACAAGGATGGCCTGGGCTCGCCCACGGAAAAGCTGTCTCGTGAATCGAGTGCCTATGCCTGGCTGCGCCGCACCATCGAGTTGCTGGCGGAAGGCTCCAACCCGGAGGAGTTCCTAGAGCACACCAAGCTCGAGCTGTTTCATGACCAGGTCTTTTGCTTCACGCCAAAAGGAAAGCTGATTGCGCTGCCGCGCGGCGCCACGCCGATCGATTTTGCCTATGCGGTGCATACCGACATTGGCAACATGGCGATTGGCGCCAAGATCAATGGCAAGATCGGGCCGCTGAGTTCGGCCCTGCAAAACGGCGACGAAGTGCAGATCTTGACCTCGAAGGCGCAGACCGCGCCGCCGGCGGCCTGGGAGTCGATTGTCGTTACCGGCAAGGCGCGCGACGCTATCCGCCGTGCGACGCGTGCCGCGGTGCGCCACCAATATTCCGGGTTGGGGCGGCGCATCGTCGAACGGCTCTGCGAGCGCGCCAAGATTGAATATTCGGACGAAAAGCTCGCCGGCGCTTTGCCGCGGCTTGCCCGCGGCTCGATCGATGACGTGATGTCGGCGGTTGGCCGCGGCGAGATGAAAGCGTCCGACGTCGTGCGTGCGATGTATCCCGACTATCGCGACGAACGCGTCACCCCGGTCGCGCCGAAGCCGGACAGCGGCTGGTTTGGCCTGAAATTGGGCAGAGCAGTAAAATTCAAGCTGCCGGCAGAATCCGAAAGCAGCGCAATCCCGATCCGCGGCATCAATACCGACTTGCCGGTGCGCTTCGCCCCCAAGGGGGGCGCGGTGCCTGGAGACCGCATCGTCGGCATCCTCACCTCCGGCGAAGGGATCACGATCTATCCGATTCAGTCGGAGGCGCTCAAGCAGTTCGAGGATCAACCGGAGCGCTGGCTCGACGTGCGCTGGGACGTCGACGACAAGGTGCCGCAGCGGTTTCCGGCGCAGCTTGCGGTGCAGTCGGTGAACGAGCCAGGGACGCTTGCGCAAATCGCGCAAGTGATTGCCGAGCACGACGGCAATATCGACAATATCCGCATGACCCGCCAATCGCACGACTTCACCGAATTGACCATCGATCTTGAGGTCTACAACCTCAAGCACCTGACCTCGATCATCTCGCAATTGCGGGCGAAAAAAGTCGTGGCCGCAGCCGAGCGGGTGAATGGTTAGCCCGCAGATGCCGCGCGCTGGCAAATCCGTGACGGGACTTTTCCGCTGATATGGCTGTCCTCCCGATCCGATTGGGCGTGAACATCGATCACGCCGCTACCGTGCGCAACGCACGCGGCGGCCGGCATCCCGATCCAGTCAAGGCTGCCGAAATCGCAATCGCTGCCGGGGCCGATGGCATCACCGCGCATTTGCGCGAAGACCGCCGCCACATACTCGATGCGGACGTAGCCCGGCTGAAAGATCGCATTGGCAAGCCGTTGAACCTCGAAATGGCGGCTACCGCAGAGATGGTGGAAATTGCGCGCAAGCTCAAACCACACGCCGCCTGCATCGTCCCCGAACGCCGGCAGGAGCGGACCACTGAGGGCGGTCTTGACGCCGCGGGTCAGCGCGAGGCGTTGCGCGCGGTGGTGGGGGAGTTGGCCGATGCCGGCATTCGCGTTTCGCTCTTCATCGCCGCCGAGCCGACGCAGATCGAGGCCGCGGTGAGCATCGGGGCCCCCGTGATCGAGATTCATACCGGAGCATGGTGTGACGCGATTGCGGCAGGGGGGACCGCTGCAGCCACGGCAGAGTTCGATCGGATTGCGCGCGGCGCCGGGCTCGCCAACCGCGCGGGGTTGGAGGTTCATGCCGGCCACGGTCTCGATTTTGTCACTGCCGAAAAAATCGCGAGCCTTGGCGAAGTGGTTGAGCTCAATATCGGACACTTTCTTATCGGCGAGGCGATCTTTGCCGGATTGGGCGCGGCGGTGCGTTTAATGCGTTCCGCCATGGACCGGGGCAGGGCACAGCTCGGTGCTCCAGGCACTCAGCGAAGCAGTATGCGATGATCCTTGGCATCGGCTCCGACATCACCGATGCACGGCGCATCGCCAAGGTCATCGAGCGGCACGGCGACCGATTTCTCGATCGCGTGTTTACGCCGATCGAACGGGCGCGGGCCGACAAGCGGCGCAACCGGGTAGAGACCTATGCCAAGCGGTTCGCCGCCAAGGAGGCTTGCGCCAAGGCGCTGGGAACCGGACTGCGCCGCGGAGTGTGGTGGCGCGATATGGGAGTGGTAAATTTGCCTGGCGGCCGCCCGACCATGGAATTGACCGGCGGCGCGCAACGGCGGCTGCACGCCATCACGCCCAAGGGCTACGAGCCGCGCATCGACGTGACGATTACCGACGAAGGGCCCATGGCCCATGCCTTCGTCGTCATCTCGGCGATCCCAACCGAAGATCCCTAAATTGTCTTGGACTCGATGCGCATCGCTGCGATGAAAAATTCTTCATGCGCGCCAAGACCGATCATAAGCACATGGGAACGCTACGTAAAATCGGCTCTAGCGAGCCCGCGACCAAATCCCGTGCGTAATTGCTTGTCGCCGCCCCAGACGCTACAAGACCGCCGCGGGGCGCTTCCACGCGAGATGACAGGCTGATGAGTGTGCAAACCGGAACCAAGCGGAAAGAGGGTGGCTTTGCCGAAACGGTACGCGTGGTCTTTCATGCTCTGATCATTGCGCTGGTGATCCGCACGTTCCTGTTTCAACCCTTCAACATTCCTTCCGGTTCAATGATTCCCGCGCTCCTGGTGGGCGATTATCTGTTCGTGTCGAAATTCTCCTACGGCTACACCCATTATTCGTTCCCGTTCTCGCCGCCGATCTTCTCCGGCCGCATCTTCAGCTCGCCGCCGCAGCGCGGCGATGTTGTGGTATTCCGCCTGCCCAAGGATGATTCGGTCGATTACATCAAACGGGTCGTTGGCCTGCCTGGCGACCGCATCCAGATGATCGACGGCGTGCTCAATATCAACGGGGTTGCAGTGCCGCGGCAGCGCATCGGCGATTTGGTCACCGATGAGGACGGCGTGGTGCAGCGGGTCAAGCAATATCGCGAGACACTGGCCAACGGCGTGAGCTACAACACGCTCGATCTCACCGACAATGGATTTTATGATAATACGCCGGTCTATACGGTACCGCCCGGTGATTATTTCATGATGGGCGACAACCGCGATAATTCGACCGACAGTCGTGTGCTCAGCCAAGTCGGCTATGTGCCGGGCGAGAACATTATCGGCAAGGCGCAAATCATCTTTTTCTCGATCCGCGACGACACCCATGCTTGGGAGGTGTGGCGCTGGCCCTGGTCGGTTCGATGGGACCGTCTGTTCACGCTGGTGCGATGAGCGGCCGCCGCAAAGGCAAATCCGCTGCAATTTGCGAACCGGCCGCCGAGCAGTCTGCTGCACCCCTTGCACCCCTTGCACCCGATGGCAGCAAACGAACGCGCGGCCGCAAGCTTGCCGGCACCGTTCTCGAAGAGCGCATCGGCTACCGGTTCACCGATCCCTCGGTACTGGAAATGGCGCTCACGCATATTTCCGCGCTCAAGGGCGCGCGCAATCGCACCGGCAGCTATCAGCGTTTGGAATTCCTCGGCGATCACGTGCTCGGCCTGGTGATCTCCGACATGCTGTACCGCGCCTTTCCGAAAGCCGACGAAGGCGAACTGTCGCGCCGCCTGGCCGATCTGGTGCGCAAGGAAACTTGCACCGAGATCGCGCGCAGCGTCGACCTCGGCGCAGTCATTCGGGTCGGATCCTCCGAACACAATGCCGGCGCGCGCTCGCGGCCGGCCATCCTCGCCGATGTGTGCGAAGCGGTGATCGGGGCGGTCTATCTCGACGGTGGTTACAAAGCCGCGGAAGAAGTTGTCGAACGCCTCTGGCAGGTGCGGCTACGGGCGACCGCTCAGCCGTTGCGCGATCCTAAAACCGTCTTGCAGGAATGGGCGCAGGCGCGCGGCCTGCCGACGCCGGCCTATCGCGAGGTCACTCGTTCCGGGCCGGATCACAGTCCCGAGTTCCGCGTTGCCGTGCAGCTTCCGGCCCTAGCGCCCGCTGAAGGATTGGGACGCTCCAAACGCGCGGCGGAACAGGCGGCGGCTGCCGCCATGCTGGCCCGCGAGGGTGTCGCGCCAGCGCGCCGCAATGGCTGAGCAGGCGCAAGCCGCGCACCGCTGCGGTTTCGTGGCGCTAATCGGTGCGCCGAACGTCGGGAAATCCACGCTCATCAATGCGCTGGTCGGCGCGAAAGTATCGATCGTCACGCCGAAGGTGCAAACCACGCGCAGCCTCATTCGCGGCATTGCTATGGAAGGCGACGCCCAGCTTATTTTCGTCGATACGCCGGGGATCTTTTCGCCGCGGCGACGGCTGGACCGCGCCATGGTCGGTACTGCCTGGGGCAGCACGCAGGATGCCGATCTGGTCGCGCTCCTGATCGATTCGCGCCGAGGGCTCAAGGAGGACGACGAAAAAATCCTGCAGGGGCTTGGCGAAATCCGTCCGCCAAAAGTGCTCGTTCTCAACAAGATCGACCTGGTCGACAAACTGGCACTGTTGGCCTTGACGCGCGAGGCCAATCAGCACGCCAGTTTCGCCGCGACATTTATGATCTCGGCGTTGTCCGGCGACGGCGTGCCCGACCTGAAACGCTGGCTTGCCGCGCATGCGCCGGCAGGACCGTGGCTCTATCCGCCAGACCAGATTTCGGACGCGCCGCTGCGCCAATTGGCGGCAGAGATCACACGGGAAAAGCTCTATCTGCGCCTGCATCAGGAATTGCCGTATCAATCGACGGTCGAGACCGAGGTCTGGAAAGAGCTCAAGGACGGCTCGGCGCGCATTGAGCAGACCCTCTATGTCGAGCGCGAGAGCCAGCGCAAAATCGTCCTCGGCAAAGGCGGCCAGACGCTCAAGGCGATCGGGAGCGCCGCGCGTGCCGAAATCGCCGCGGCGATCGAGCAGCCGGTGCATCTTTTTCTCCACGTCAAAGTGCGGGAAGGATGGGCCGACGACCCGGAACGCTACCGCGCAATGGGGCTCGAATTCCCCAAGGAGTAGCAAGGAGTAGAACCACGGCCAGTACAATGCTGCCTTCCCGATCAAAGACTGTGTAAATACGCGATCATGGAATGGATCGATGAAGGCATCGTGCTCGGCGCCAAGCGCCACGGCGAGAGCAGCGTTATTCTCGAATTGATGACGCATGCGCATGGCCGCCACCTTGGGCTGGTGCGCGGCGGATCCGGCGCGCGCCTGCGCGGCATTTTGCAGCCCGGCAATGCGGTGTGCGCGACCTGGCGGGCGCGGCTTGATGAGCATCTCGGGCTTTACCTCGTGGAGGGATCGACGCTGCGCGTGGCCCGCTTCATGACCGCGGCCCATGCTCTCCACGGCGTCACCCACCTCGCCGGGTTATGCCGGCTCCTCGCCGAGCGCGAACCGCATGCGGCCATTTACGATGCACTGCACGCAATCCTTGAGCGGCTCGACGATGCGGGCGCGGCGGCGCCGATGATCGCGCGCTTTGAGCTCGATTTCCTGGCGGAGCTTGGTTTCGGGCTAGATCTTGCGGCCTGCGCCGCGACCGGCACGAAGGACGATCTGGCTTTCGTATCCCCGCGTTCGGGCCGCGCGGTCTCGCGCGCTGCGGGCGAGGCCTATCGGGACAAGCTGATGCGGCTGCCGGGTTTCCTTCGCGACGAGCGCACGGCCCTGGTGCCAACCCCACGGACGGTGGCGGTGCCAGCCCCACCAGTAATGGCGGCGCCAACCCCAATAAGGGTACGGGTACGGATAGGGCCGGTACCATCCCCAATAGCGGGGGCGCCAATGGCAGCCCCAAGGGCCGCAAATCAGCACTGTCTTTTCGACGGAATCCGCTGGCCCGCCGGCAAGACCGAGCTGGCCCGGCGTCACGACCGGCATTGCCGCAGCGTTTCGCGCGGGGGCCCCAATCGAGATCAAAACCGCGATCGCGGCAGCCGCGACGATCGATTTACGCATGCATTTTCCTCCCTATAGCCAGTTCCCCTTTAGCCAGAGCAAATCGATGAGTGCGTCGGGATACGCATCTGTTCTAACGCGTCAGGGTTGCAAATCGTCGCTGCTTCTAGAGCCACAGAGGCGAAAATCTTTTCGTTGCCGTACCGCTGTTCATCACTTGTTCGGCAGCGGCAACCGCGCTAGCCCTGATCCACCATGAACAAGAAAGTGATTCCGCCGCAGCCGAGCGGGGTCCATGAAATCCCGCTGCGCGAGGCGCTTGAGGAGCGCTATCTCGCTTACGCGCTCTCCACGATCATGCACCGTGCGTTGCCGGATGCGCGCGACGGGCTCAAGCCCGTGCATCGGCGCATCCTCTATGGCATGCGCCTTCTGCGCCTCGATCCGGGCGCACAATTTAAAAAATCGGCCAAGATCGTCGGCGACGTCATGGGTAATTTCCATCCCCACGGCGATCAGGCGATCTATGACGCGCTGGTGCGGCTCGCGCAGGATTTCTCCTCGCGCTATCCGCTGGTCGACGGCCAGGGCAATTTCGGCAATATCGATGGCGATAATGCCGCCGCCTATCGTTACACGGAGGCGCGGCTGACCGAGGTCGCGCGGCTTTTGCTCGATGGCATTGACGAAGACGCCGTCGACTTCCGGCCGAGCTATGACGGCGTGATGGACGAGCCGGCCGTCCTGCCGGCGGCGTTTCCCAATCTATTGGCAAATGGCGCGCAGGGCATCGCGGTCGGGATGGCGACTTCGATTCCGCCGCATAACGTCGCCGAATTGTGCGATGCGGCGCTGTATCTGATCGAACAACCCAAAGCGCGCACGCGCACGCTGCTCAAGTTTGTGATCGGACCGGATTTTCCGACCGGCGGTCTCGTCGTCGATCCTCCCGAGGCGATCGCCGAGGCCTATGCGACCGGCCGCGGCTCGTTCCGAGTGCGGGCGCGCTGGAAAACCGAGGAGACCGGCCGCGGTACCTATCAGATCGTGGTCACCGAAATCCCCTGGCAGGTGCAGAAAATGCGCCTGGTCGAGCGCATTGCCGAGCTGATCAATGAGCGGAAATTGCCGCTCCTCGCCGACATGCGCGATGAATCCGCAGAAGACGTGCGCATCGTGCTTGAGCCGCGCTCGCGCTCGGTCGATCCGGCGCTGCTGATGGAAAGCCTGTTCAAGCTCACCGAACTCGAGAGCCGCGTGCCGCTCAACATGAATGTCCTGCTGCGCGGCCGCATTCCGAAAGTGGTCGGCCTCGCGGAGGTGCTCGGAGAATGGCTGACGCACCGGCGGGAGGTTCTGCTGCGGCGCTCGCGGCATCGGCTCGCCCAGATCGAGCACCGGCTCGAAGTGCTGGGCGGTTACCTCGTCGCCTATCTCAATATCGACAAAGTCATCAAAATCATCCGCAAGGAGGACGAGCCTAAACCTGTGCTGATGAAGAGTTTTAAATTGTCCGACGTTCAGGCCGATGCCATTCTCAACATGCGGCTGCGAAATTTGCGGCGGCTGGAAGAGATGGAGATCCGCCAGGAAGACAAGACTCTGCGCGCAGAGAAGAAGTCCATCGAGGAATTGTTGCGTTCCGAAAAGCAGCAATGGCAGAAAATCGCCGCCGAGGTGCGCGCTGTGCACGACAAGTTCGGACCGAAGACACCGCTCGGTAAGCGCCGCACCGGTTTTGCGCAGGCGCCGGCCCATGATGAAGCGGCGATCGAACAGGCTTTAGTCGAGCGCGAGCCGGTTACTATCGTGGTTTCGGAAAGAGGTTGGATTCGCGCATTGCGCGGCCAGGTCGCTGACCTCTCGGGAATGTCGTTTAAGGCTGACGATAGTTTGAAGCTCGCGTTCTTCGCCGAGACCACGTCGAAGCTCTTGGTGTTTGCCACCAATGGTCGTTTTTACACGATCGAAGCGGCCAAGCTGCCGGGCGGCCGCGGCCACGGCGAACCGATCAGGCTATTTAGCGACCTCGAACAGGAAGCCGATATCGTGTCGGTGTTCCGTTATCAGGGCGGCCGTAAGCTGATCGTTGCCAGCCGGCAGGGCAGGGGATTCGTTGCGCCCGAGGACGAGTGCCTTGCCAATACTCGTAAGGGCAAGCGGATTCTCAACGTCAAGCCACCGGATCAGGCGCGCGCCGTTGCGCCGGTCGAGGGCGATCTTGTTGCCGCGATCGGCGAAAATCGCAAGATGTTGATCTTTCCGATCGAGCAGGTGCCTGAGATGACGCGCGGCCGCGGCGTGCGTTTGCAGCGCTACAAGGACGGCGGTTTGTCCGACATCAAGACTTTCGAGGTCGAGAAGGGCCTGAGCTGGGCCGATTCCGCCGGCCGCGTCTTCACTCAATCGCTTAAGGAGCTCGCCGACTGGCGCGGCAACCGGGCCGACGCGGGCCGGCTCGCGCCAAAGGGCTTTCCCAAGAGCAATACGTTCGGCAAGCCCGAAGGACGGGCCGTCAACGGCAATGACGAGGACCGCACCTGATCGTTACTTGCCAGCGCCTCCCGGTGATAGTTCACCCATTGCATAACGAATGCCGGCTATAAGCTTCTGGCATTGGGAATATCGGTACCGCAAAGCGGTCCTTTCCGGCAGGGGAATTTACTTCGCGTGCGGACAAAGCAATGAGTTCCAATTTCCGTGTATGGCGCGCCCGGCTTCGGCTGAGCAGCGGGCTCGTCATGCTCGCTTTTGTCATCTGTCATCTCACCGCGCACTGGTTTTTGCTGGTCTCGGTCGAGAACGGGGAGACCGTTCTGACTTTTCTGATGTCGCCGTGGCGCACGTGGCTCGGCACGTCCATCCTGATTGCCGCGTTCGGCGTCCATTACAGCAATGCGTTGTGGTCGATCTACATTCGCCGTTCGCTGCGGCTTACTCGCTGGGAACTGACTCAAGTTGCGCTCGGCCTGTGCATTCCCTTTCTGCTGATGTTTCACGTCATCGGCACACGCATAGCCGAGAGCACGCTGGACGTTACGATCTATTACAACACCGTCTTCATCGCCCAATGGCTGCATCGGCCCTGGCTCGGCGCGATGCAGATGATTGCGCTGATAACGGTGTGGATCCATGCTTGCATCGGCATCCATTATTGGCTGCGGACTAAGCGCTGGTACCCAGCGTGGCGGCCGGCACTTTTCACCTATGGGTTGCTGCTGCCGACGCTGGCGCTGGCTGGCTATGTCAGCGGCGGCAATCAGGTCGTCCGCGAGGCAAACGCCGATCCTGATTTCGTACGCTCGGCAGCCGAGGACTCCAATATCACCGCGCAAGCCGCCGAGGCTGTCGACCGGATGGCGGCTGTCGGTTTCGGCTTGAGCCTCGGTTTGACGTTATTGCCTTTCGCCGGGCGCGGCATCCGCGAACTCTCCTATCGGCGCCGCAAGCCGCCGGTTTTGTCGCATGCCAATGGGCGGCGCATGGCGATCCTGCCCGGCGCCACAGTCTTGGAGACGCTGCGCGCAAACCGAATCTCGCACGCTTCGGTGTGCGGCGGCCGCGCCCGCTGCACCACCTGCCGGGTTCTGGTGACCAAGGGACTCGAACAGCTTCCGCAACCGAGCGGATTGGAAGCCAAGGCGCTGGCGCGCATCGGCGCCACGCCGGGAATGCGGCTTGCCTGCCAGATCCGCCCTACGGCCGATCTCGCCGTGCTGCCGCTGTTGGCGACGGATGCCACCGCGGCCGATGGCGCCATTCGCGGCGGGCTCGAAGGCAGCGAACGGCTGATCACGATCGTCTTTGTAGACTTGCGCGGTTCGACCAGCTTGGCCGAGGCCAAGCTGCCCTATGACACGTTATTCATTCTCAACCAGTTCTTCTATGAGATGACGCAAGCGCTGGTCGCGACGAATGGACATTACTCGCAGTTCACCGGCGACGGACTGATGGCGCTGTACGGTCTTGATGCCGCCGATCCGAAGAGCGGACCGATGGAGGCCGTGCGCGGCGCGCGGGAGATGCTGGAACGGCTCGACCAGCTGAACTACCGGCTGCGCGGCGACCTGCGCGAGCCGTTACGCATCGGCGTCGGCATCCATTTCAGCGAGGCGATTGTCGGAGCGATGGGGCCGCCGCGCTCGCAAATCATTACCGCGATCGGCGATGCCGTGAATACCTGTGCGCGCTTGGAGAGCCTGACCAAAGAATACGGCTGCGCGGTCGTGATTTCGCGCCAGGCCGCCGAGGCGGCGGGCCTAAACCTAAACGGCGAAAAATTACACGAAGCGCCGGTGAAAGGTCGCCGCGAGCCGGTCCAGTTCTATGCGCTCAAGACACTGGCTGATCTGCAGATCTAGATCAAAACTCATTATCTGCGCGAGGCGGCATTGCCGCCAAAATCGCCGTCCGGGTAGGAAAAATACGCTCGACTTGGCATGCGGGGGATTACGAAAGGCAAGAGGACAGGCTTTTCGGGGAAGTAATCCCTGCAGTGCGCAGCGAGTGAATGGGAGCGTAAGTGACAAGACTAAGTGACTGCTTGATATCCGCAATTGGGGTTAAGCGGACTTCGTAGTTCCTGGCTACGACGCGAATGACCCATTTCGGAAGTTGAGCGTCTAAATTTGCTGTGGCGCAAAATAATGGCGTGATAGTCTTATCGACCTGGTTGGGTATGGGTGGGGAGGGGTCGGGTGCGTTGTCCTTTGACAATTGCGAGCCAACGCCACGTCCTTTGCATTTTTCCAGCATACACGCCGTCATTCGGCACCTTTTCCCATGCCTATTGGCTTTTGGGCCGGGTGCGCGCCTTCATGCCGCCGCAGGGCCTCCTGCTGATCGCCGCTTATCTTCCTGAATCATGGTCGGTTCGGTTCGTCGACGAAAATATCGCGCCGGCGAGCGCCGACGATTTCAGATGGGCTGATGTCGTTCTGGTCAGCGGCATGCACATCCAGGCGCCGCAGATCCACGATATTGCACGGCGCGCGAAAGCGGCTGGGAAAACCACTGTACTCGGCGGAGCGTCGGTTTCCGGCGCTCCAGAACTCTACCCGGAGTACGATTATTTACACATCGGGGAAATTGGAGACGCCACTGATCGTCTCATCGCGTGCCTTGATAACAGCGTAGCACCGGCGCCAGCGCAAACACGCTTCGAGACAACTGAGCGACTGCCGTTGCCCAGCTTTCCGTTGCCGGCTTACGATCTTATTCGGCTTGATCGGTATTTGATTGGCAGTTTGCAGTTCTCAAGTGGATGCCCTTATCGCTGTGAATTCTGTGACATTCCTGCGCTCTACGGTCGGCAACCGCGGCTCAAGACACCAGAACAGATTATTGCCGAACTCGATGCCATGCTGGCCCAGCCGGGCCATCCATCGGTGGTCTATTTCGTTGACGACAATTTCATCGGTAACCGCAAGGCAGCGCGCGAGATACTGCCACATCTCATCAACTGGCAACGCAAGCGTGGTTACCCGCTGCAATTTGCCTGCGAGGCCACGCTTAACCTTGCCAAGCACGGCGAAATTCTTTTGCTCATGCGCGAGGCGCAATTCCTTACTGTTTTCGTTGGCATCGAGACGCCGGACGCCGATGCGCTAAAGGCCATGCGCAAGGAACACAACGCCACACTGCCAATGATGGAGGCGATAAAGACGTTGAACAGATATGGGCTCGAGGTGACGTCAGGCATCATCCTCGGCCTTGATACCGATACCAGCGACAGTGAGGGCCGTCTCAAATCCTTCATCGATGTCTCCGGTATTCCAATCCTGACCATCAATCTGCTGCAGGCATTACCGCGGACGCCATTGTGGGACCGCCTCAAGCGCGACGGCCGATTGATCGCCGATGACACTGGGCTCGAAAGCAACGTGCAATTCTTGCGGCCCTACGACGAAGTGGTCGACACTTGGCGGCGGTGCATAGCCCACGCTTATGATCCCGAACGTCTGTTCGCGCGCTTTGCTCATCAAGTCGATGCAACCTACGCAAATCGCATGGACGTTCCCGCGCGCGGCAAGCTCACCGTCAGAAATCTTCGCGAGGCTGTGCTGCTGGGATTTAATATCGTGCTTTGGATTGGCCTACTGTCGAATTACCGGCGCCCGTTCTGGCGCGCCGCGTGGCGCGCCCTAAGCCGTGGTCAGATCGACGCGGTGCTCGGCATGGGGCTCGTCGCTTATCATCTCATCCGATTCTCTCGCGAAGCGCTGCGCGGCGAACAGAACGCGTCATTCTACTCTGCGCGTGGGCGTGCGGCCGTGGCCTATACCCCCGAAGGTGTGCCTGCGCTAGGCAATCAACCATGAAGACGCATTGAGCGTTGAACCCGTGTCGTGCTGTCCTTTTCGCGCAAACCGGCCAACCTGGCAGTTCTTCTTTTCGCCCGAAACTGCAGTTCTCCGCAATGTAACGACCGGTCCCGGAGTCGGGTGAATAGCGGAAGCCAGTCATTAGGGAAGCATTAAATGGTTTGCGAAGTTCCGTAGCATTTTTGGCCGCCCTCCGATCAACACGTCCTAGGCCATTAAGCTGAATGGTTTTCGCTGCGGGGTTGCTACACAATCTGGCCGCGCCGGGGCCGGCCTCTCGGGGAGGATGGCACCGTTCGGGCATGCCAAACTGTTCGTGACCGTCTCTGCCTTTCTAGGCACGGATCGGGGGAATAAGGATGCGCCTACTGCTCTGGGCGACAGTGTTCTTTGCCACCTTCTTTACCGT
>WNGH01008692.1_pt1 | contig 14347 bp, 14 predicted proteins | sample 5400631 | NCBI WGS metagenome assembly WNGH01 (sample SAMN13153373, study PRJNA577476) | soil metagenome | isolation source: 115 cm soil or saprolite under Garry oak tree replicate 1 | place: USA:California | collected 2016-06-15
TGTTCGGGTGGTCGCCCGCCGAGGTCGTCGGGAAGCTGAGCGTCGCGACCTTCCATCTGCCGGAGAACGTGCCGACCCTCGTTCCGCGTCTCCTGAAGGAGGCGGTCGAGAACGGGAAGTTCGAGGAAGAGGTCACCCTCCGTCGAAAGGACGGCGACGTCTTCCGCGCACGGCTCACGGTTCGCCCGGTGTTTCGGGACGGGAAGCAAGTCGGATTCATGGGGATGACGCATCCCCTGGAACCGCCGCGGCATCCTTGAGAAACGGCTCCGAGGCACTCCCGATGGCCGAACAGCCTTTCGAGTCGAGGACCTCGGTCATCACCTGCGACACGCAGGGCATCGTGCAGGAGTACGCGGCCGATGCCGCCGACCTGTTCGGATGGACGCCTGACGAGGTCATCGGCAAGATGTCCGTCGCGATGTTCCATGTGCCGAAGAACGTCCCGACGCTCGTCCCGCGCCTCCTCCGGGAGGCCGCCGAGAAGGGAAAATTCGAGGAGGAGGTCACCCTCATGCGGAAGGACGGTTCGACCTTCCGCGCCGTGCTCACCGTCCGGCCGATCGTCCGAGAAGGACATCACGCGGGCTTCATGGGCATGACGCACCCGTTGACCCCGCCCGGGCCGGTGCCTGTCGCGAGGCTCTGGGTCCAAGCGCTTCGAGCGCCGTTCCTCGTAGCCTCCCTGATTCCTGGTTTCGTGGGAGCCCTCGCAGCGCGGCAAGCGGGATACGGGATCAATCTCGGCCTCCTGGGCCTGTCGTTGCTCGGCCTCGTGTTCATCCATCTCGGGACGAACATGGCGAACGACGCCTGGGATTATCGGAGCGGGAACGATCTGCAGGTTCGCCACCTCAACCCGTTCGCGGGGGGAGGACGCGTCCTGTTCCGCGGCGTGCTGAATTTGAGGACCCACCTCGCCGTGGCCGTGACGTTTCTCCTCCTCGGATCCCTCATAGGCCTGTACCTCGTGTCCATCGTCGGCCTCCCTCTCCTATGGCTTGGCCTCGTCGGCGTCGCGGTGGCCTACTTCTATGTGGCGCCGCCCCTCCGGCTGGCCCACCGGGGCATCGGAGAGATCGCCGTCGGGATTGCCTTCGGCCCGGTCACGGTCCTGGGCGTGTACTACGTCCTCGCCCGCGCCTTCGATCCGCCCGCGGTCATTCTCTCCATCTCCCTCGGTCTCCTCGTCGCGGGCATCCTCTGGATCAACGAGATCCCGGACATCCCGGCGGATGCGGCCGTGGGGAAGCGGACGCTCGTGGTCCGGCTCGGTGTGGCTCGTGCGACCACGGCTTTCGGTGCAATCGTCCTCGCGGCCTACTCGATCCTCGTCGTCGGCGTCGTCCTATTCTCCCTGACTCCATGGGCTCTCCTCGCGCTCCTGGCGATTCCCCTCGCGATCAAGCCGATCCTCGGACTGAGGCGGGCGGGGGCTGATCCGCACGCCTTGATTCCGTCCAACGCGGGAATGATCCTGGCGACGGTGGTGACAGGGATTCTACTGCTCGCCGGATTGGCCATCGAAGTGTTCGCCTAGTGAACGTGGGGCACCCAGCGATCACTCCATCGGGATGGATTTCTCGGGAGCGCGGTTGACTTTCGGCGGTTCCCAGAGTTCGATTCGATTCCCCTCCGGGTCCACGACCCAACCAAAACGGCCGTACTCCAGCTCCTCGATCTTCGCGTCCACCGTGACGCCCTCCTTCCGCAACGCCGTCATCACGGCGTCCAGATCTTTCACGCGGTAGTTGATCATGAACGAGGCGTCGTCTTGTCCGAAGTAGGACGTATCCGCGGGGAAGATCGACCAGACGGTATGCCCGACGCGTTTCCCGTCTTTGCCGCTGCGCCAGGCGAACAGGGCGACCATTCCTTCTATGGAGATGCCGAGATGTTCGCGATACCACCGGGCGAGGGCCTCTGGGTCCCTCGCCTTGAAGAAGATGCCCCCGATTCCCGTCACGCGACCTCGGCGCGTCCGCGCGGCCATGCCCCGGAGTGGGCCTCTGAGACTAAAGGGGTTCCCTTCATCGATGGCCAGAATCGCGACAGTAGCGGCTCAGCCTGTGGCCTTCAGGTCAGAGAAGATTCGCAGGTATTCCCGCAGGTAACGCGTAATCAGGAAGTGACGGCGGACCCGCTCCCGCCCCGCCCGCCCCATCGTCTTCCGCTTTGCCGGATCGCGAAGCAGCTGGACCGTCCGATCGGCGCACTCCTTGACGCTGGAGACGAGGTAGCCATGTCGACCGTCCTTGATCTGCAGCCGGATTCCCGTGACGTCGCCACCGACCACGGGGACGCTCTTCCACAGGGATTCGCTCACGATGAGGCCGAACCCCTCGCGGAGCGATTTCGCGATCGACACGTCGGTCTTCCTCTGGAGTACGTTCACCTCGAGCGCGCCGACCCCGCGGAGATCGGTCAGGAAGTGGATGTCCGGATCATCGCCCGCGTGCCGCGCCGAGCGCTCGAACCACATCCACCCTTCTGGATCGTCCCGGGCCATTGACGCCACTAAGAGGAGCTGCACCCGAGGGACCTTCTTCTTCACCAGGCGATACGCATCGATGACTCCGAGCGGATCTTTCCACGGATCGAAACGGCCGACTTGGGTGATGACCGGTCGGTCGAAATCGACGTCGAAGCGAGGCAAGATCGTCTCCAGCTCTTCGCGGTAGACGTGACGGTTCTTCGGGCTCGTCGGATCGATCGCCGGCGGATTCACGTAGATCCGCGGGAATTGGACCGTCGGCGGCGCATACTCGCGCGCGCTGAAGACGGCCGCGTCGTAGGCCTCAAGGTGGGGGGCGAGGAGCCGCAACACGGATTCGTTCGGAGACGTGAGGTCGATGTGGCACCGCCAGATCCACTTCCCTTTCCGCTCGCACAGGTTCGCGAAGGGAGCCGGCTGCGGATCATGGATGATGACGTAGTCGTACTCGTCCTTGAATCCCGCCGCGTTCAGTTCGTTGAAATGGCGATACGTGGCCTCCATGTCCGGCGTCAGCCCGACGTCGGAGCCCTGGAGGGCGTTGTGCATCGTCTTCGTCGCGGTGAAGAAGGCGTTCGAGCCGTCGAGGACGAACCAGTGCACGTCCAGACCGACGTCCCGCTGCAAGGGGACGAGGCTGTGCAGCAACTCGGCGACGCCGCCTCCGTACCCAGTCGCGTTCACGTGCGCGACCCGCTTTCCTTTCAGCTTGCTCGCGAGGGCGAGGATCTCGGCGAACGCGGGGCCTCCGATGATCGCGCGGTAGTCGGACAAGCGTTTCTCTGCGACGCGAACTTCTTCCATGGAAATCCGTGAGCCTCGGCGCGGCGACGAGCAGAGGTAAGCGAAGATTATTTATCCGTTCTTCCCCGTCCAACGTCACCTTGGCGCGTGTGATGCTGAAGGGGCTCACGAAAGCCTATGACGGGGCCCTCGCGGTGGACGAACTCAATCTCGAGGTCAAGGACAAGGAATTCGTGGTCCTCCTCGGACCGAGCGGATGTGGCAAGACGACCACCCTCCGATGTGTCGCGGGACTCGAATTTCCCGACGAGGGAGAAATCTACATCGGCGACCGCCTCGTGAACGACCTCGACCCGAAAGAGCGCAACATCGCAATGGTGTTCCAGAGCTATGCCTTGTACCCGCACATGACCGTGTACCAGAACATGGCGTTTCCGTTGGAGAACGCAAAGGTCGCGGAGCGCGAGATCATTGAACGAGTGAACCGAACCGCAAGGTTGCTCCAAGTGGAGACGCTCCTAAATCGAAAGCCTGCCCAGCTGAGTGGTGGCCAACGGCAGCGCGTCGCCGTCGGCCGAGCGATCGTCCGCGAGCCCCAGGTCTTCCTGATGGATGAGCCGCTCAGTAACCTCGACGCGAAACTCCGGGTCCATATGCGCGCCGAACTGAAACGCCTCCAGAAAGACCTCGGTGTTACGACGATTTACGTGACGCACGACCAAGTCGAGGCGATGACGATGGCGGACCGCGTGGCGCTGCTGAGCAAAGGGGTCCTCCAGCAGTATGATGCGCCTCAGACCCTGTACAATCGGCCCACCAACCAGTTCACCGCTGGTTTTGTCGGGAGCCCACCGATCAACTTGGTGGACTGCAACCTTCGCGACGGTAACCTCCTCGACGCCGGAAGTTTCCGCATCCCCGTGCCCGAGCGATTCATGCCCTCCCTGAAACAGGCATCCACGCAGCAGCTCGTCCTCGGAATCCGACCGCAAGACGTCCGGGTCAACGCGACGCCTCCGTCAGAGGCCGATGGGGTAGTTCTCTACCGCTTCCCGTCCCCGTCGGTCCCCGCAGAGATTTACACGACGGAGCCGCTCGGAGATTCGACGATCCTGGACTTGAAGATTGGAGAGACTCTCCTCAAGGCTCTCGTCGGCGCGACGTTCGAGGGCGACACTGGGTCGAAGGTGTTGGTGCAGTTCCCGCCGGACCGGCTTCACTTGTTCGATCGCAGTTCTGGCGACGCGATTCGATAGCTCGGTCGGCGATCCGGGTGGACGGGAAAACGATTCGCGAACGTCTCCAGAACGATCTGGATCGATTGCGGTCGGCCGACGGCTACCTCCGGGCGGGTGCCCCTCGTTACTCGACGTTGTTCGGACGGGACGCTTTGATCAGCGCGTGGCAGACCCTCTCCTTGGACCCCTCGATCGCTGCGGCGACGTTGCGCGTCCTCGCATCGTATCAAGGATCCCGTGTGAATCCGAAATCAGAGGAGGAGCCTGGGAAGATCTTGCACGAACACCGGTTCGACGCGGCATCCCGATCGGAGTTGCCGCGATGGGACTTTCCGTACTACGGAAGCATCGACTCCACTCCGCTCTTCCTCATCGTGGCATCCGAATATCTGCGGGAAACCAAGGATCTTCGGCTAGCGAAGGATCTGTGGCCCTCGGTCGCCGCGGCTTACCGATGGATGGAAATCTACGGCGACGTCGATGGCGATGACTTCGTCGAATACGAGCGAAAGAATCCGAACGGGTTGTTTCATCAAGGTTGGAAGGACGGTTCGGACGATCACCTTGGAATCCGGCCTCCCGTTGCGTTGGTCGAGGTCCAGGGCTACGCGTGTGCCGCCCATCAGGCGTTCGCCTTCCTGGCCGAGGCGCTAGGTCGCAAAGACCTTGTCAAGGGCGCACTGCAAGCCGCGAAACGAATCCGGCAGCGAGTGAATGATGCCTTCTGGATGGAGGACCAAGGATTCTTCGCGATCGCACTCGACGGGACGAAACGGATGAGGCGCGCCATCACGTCGAACCCTGGCCATCTGCTCCTCTGCGGTGCCGCGGAGCCTCGACGCATCAATCCGATAATCCAGCGCTTCTTCCGGGATGACCTGTGGACGCCATACGGCGTGCGCACCCATGCCACGTCGGAGCCAGACTTCGATGCGCTGTCGTACCACCAAGGGACCGTGTGGCCTCACGACAACTGGTTCCTGTATCGAGGCCTCCTCGCGGTAGGGAGGCGCGAAGAAGCCGAGCGAATCCGAGGGGCACTTCTCCGGGCGTATCGAGAATTGGGGAAAATGCCCGAGCATTATGCCGTCGTCGACGACAAGCTCGTCGACCTTTCCATCGCAGCCCCCGACGTGGGGGTGCGCGCGAACCCCCTCCAGGCCTGGGCGAGTGGAGGCCTCCTCGACATGATCTCGCGGGACGCGGGTTCGCGCCTCACCCTTTGATCGTCCACCCGATGAGCCCGCGGATGTAGAATCGCTGGAGGATGACGTAGATCACGACGGGCACGGACATCGTCAAGATTGCCCCGGCGGACAGGAGATCGTATGGGCGGACGAATTGGCCGACGAGTCGCGGCACGCATTGGGTGGATAGGTACCAGTTGGGGTTCTGGATGAGGACTTGAGCGAAGAAGAAGTCGTTCCAGACCCACATGAACTGGAATACGATAATCGCCGCCAGTGCGGGCAACGACATGGGCAAGACGATCTTGTAAAAGATCTTGAAGTCCGAAGCGCCATCGACCCGGGCCGCCTCCTCGACCTCGGTCGGCAAGGTCCGATAAAAGTTTCGCATGAACAGAATGATCCACGGGATTCCCCAGGCGGAGTGGAGCAGGATCAGGCTGAGGAGGCTGCTGATGAGGCCGAGCCGGATCATGAGATTGTAGACCGGGACGGCCACCATCATCTGGGGGACGGCCATGAACAGGACGACGGCGAGGAAGATGTAGTCCCTCGTGGCGGTGTGAAAGCGGGCGAACCCATAGCCTGCCAAAGCGCCGATGAACATTGGGATAATCGTCGCCGGGAGTGCGACCAGAAACGAGTCCCGCAAACCCAGCGACAAAGGGCAGCCCTGATTGTTCCAGGCTGCGATGAAGTTCTCGAAGGTGACGGTGAAGGGAGACAGATGCCACCAGCCGAGACTCGTCTGACCTAGCGGGCGGAAGGCCACCATCGCCACGCCAAAGAACGGCAACGCCCATGCGAGCCCGATTGCCCATGCGACGACATGAACCACGACGGTCCGCGGACGAATCCGGAGCCGCCGGCGCAACGTCCCGGGCGCGGGGAGTCCCTCGGCGGCGGGCGTGCTCACGTGACCCCCTTCGTGGCCGCCGTGGGCTTCTCCTCCGATCCGATCGGCGCCGGCTCAGCCGTCCGCGCGGCGCGAGCGGGCCGCGCGCGCTTCCGCCGGCTAGGGACGTTCAGGAGCCTTCGGAACAACCCGAGCGCAACAACGAGGGTGAAGATCGTCAAGAGTGTCGCGACCACTGCCGCGGAGTTGTAATCGATGATGAAGAAGTACCGATACATCTGCAGCGCGAGGACGTCGGCCGCCCCTCCGACGCCGCCTTGCGAATTCGTGGCCCCGATGACGATGTCGAAGAGCTTGAGCTCCCAGAGGACCGTCATCGTGACGATGACGAGGGTGATCGGCCGCAGCAGGGGCCACGTAATCTTGCGAAATGCCTGCCACTCCGTCGCGCCGTCCACTCGAGCCGCCTCGAAGTAGTCCTTCGGGATCGTGGTGAGGCCGGCCGAATACACGATCATACTGAAGCCAGTCCAGGACCAAACGGTTCCAAAGATTAGGCCTAGCAGAAGGGTGCTCGGGGTGACGAGCCAGTTCCCGGCGAGAGACCTGACCCCGAGCCATCCGAAGAAGGCGGGAATCAGTCCGATCGGCGCTTCGAGAATGAATCGGAGGACGACGCCGATCACGATCAGAGGCGTGACCATCCCGAGGAAGACGAGCGACTTGACCACCGAGGCGCCCCGGATGTTCTGAAGGAGGACGGCGAGGAAGAGGCCCATGAACAAGGTGAGTGGGAGGTGAAGGCCCGTCCAGATCAGATTGTTTATCAGCGATCCGCACGGAGGACCTTGCTCGAAGCACGTTGGGTTGAATGTATCGGGGGAACCGACGACGGACTGATAGTTGTGGAGACCGGCATAGGCGCCGTCGGGAGTCAGAAAGCTCAGAGCGAGAGTCGCGACAACCGGGTAGATGACCAGCACCAGGAGCATGATCGCGGCGGGGAGGAAGAACGAGAGAAATTTCGCTTGGGACAGAAGCCACCGCCGGATTGACGCTTTCCCTCGAAAAAGGGGGATGAGGCGGGACAGCCCGCCTCCCTGGCCATTCATGGCTGCGCTGCGGCGGCCGCCTGGATCGCGGTGAGCCTCGCCTGCCACTGGGCCGGATTTGCCCAGAGGCTCTGGAGCTGGCTCCAGAAAGTGCCCTGGAACGGATTCCCGATCGTGTCGTCCAGGTCCGTGAGGACCACCTTCCCGGTCAACAGGGTGGCGATCTTCTGGTCCAGCGCCGGATAGGCCGAGGAGGGAACACCCGCCGCGGTCGCGATATGACCGCCCACCTGCACTTGGACCGTCTGCGCGGCTGCCGAACCAAGGAACGTGGCGAGACGCTTTCCAAGGTCGGTGTGGGCCGCGTACTTCGGGACGAAGAAGTAGTCCGCCGCGAAGACCATCCCTTGGTTTGAGCCTCCGCCCGGCAACGAGAACACGTCGATATTGGCCGGATTCGGGACCATCCCGGTGATCCAGCTCCCCATGAAGTACAGGGGCGTCGTGCCGCTCCACCATTGGTTGATGACCGCCGGATCGTTCCACTTCAGCGGCTGGGTCCAGAACCCGTTTTGCAAGGTCGGCACGAGGTACTTCTGGAAGACGGTTTCGACGCTCGGGTCGGTCCAAGACAGGGTTCGGTTCGCAAGCGCCTTGTGCATGTTCGCGCCCCCGTACGTCTCGATGAATGCCTCCGTCGCGTCGGAGAGGGGCCAGCCGTCGGTGTCCCCGCTCAGGATGGCCGGGGCGCCGCCCGAGATGTTCTTGATGTCCGAAAGGAGCGACCAGAAGCCTTGCCAGGTGGTCGGTTTCTGGAGGCTGTGGGCCGTGAAGTAGGAGGTGTTGTACCAGAAACCGGGCTTGACTTTGCCCGTGTAGGCGCCGCCCCAGATTTTGCCGCTCACCGTCAGCGGATCGAGTGCGCCGGGTTGATACGAAGAGGGGCTGAGGGTTCCCGTCAACTCCGTGACCCAGTTCCTCGTCGCGTACTGCTTGATCGTCGCGCTCGGCATGAAGATCAGGTCGGCCGGAGACTGCCCCGCTTGGAAGCTGATGGGCAGCGTCGGCGACAGGTCCTCCTGACGTGAGGTCGTGTACTGATACGGGATCCCGGTGTCGTTGTGGAACTTGTCCAGGACCGGCTTGAACTTCGACCACTCGACTCCCGCCCACGGGCCAATCACTTGGACCGTGCCGACTCCTGCGGCTGGTTGGGCGACATAGTAGACCGCGACGCCCGTGATGACGTTCGTCACGATGAGCAGCGCGACCATGATCGCGATCATCTTCCCCATCGAGCGCGGCGGCACATACGTGCCTGCGCCCGAGCCTTCCGTTCCACCTGCCGCTGATGATGTCATAAAACCGTCCTCCTCCCTGACGCTGCCCTGAAAGGGGTCCACCCCCCATTACGTTTTCGGAGACGAGCCGGCCCCGCGCTGCACAATCCTCTATACGGTCGAGCGCGCGTATCGCCGAGACGCGAATGCCTGAGATCCGCAAAGACTACGCGACACCGACCTGGGTCGTGTTCTCTGCCGCCCGTTCCCAACGGCCCGGGGCCTTCCGGAACTCGAAGGATGCGATGTCGAAGGAGCGCTGCCCGTTCTGCGAGGGCCACGAGACCATGACGCCACCGGAAGTCCTCGCGTATCGGGACGGCGGGAAGCCGGACGGACCCGGCTGGTCGATCCGGTGCGTCCCGAACAAATTCCCGGCGCTCGAGCGGGTCGGCGAAGTCCGCGAGCATCGGGACTCTCGCCGCGTGATTGTTCGAGAACCCAGGGGGAATGGTCGGAGTTCGAGGCTCCGGCCTCCCCCACCTTTCCCGCTGAGCTCCACCCGTCTCCCGTGACGGCTCAGTAGATTCGCGTATTGTCGTTGGGCGGGTCCTGCGCGGCTTCCTGCGGGTCGGGCAATGGATCAGGAAGAGGATCCAGAGGGGGATCGGGGAACGGATCCGCTGCCGCGTCCGGGCCGGGAGCGGGAGTCGGAGCCGGAGCCGAACGGGTGCGCCGCCATGACCAAACGCTCAGCATGAGCGTGGCCCCCACCAAGGAGCGTGGCCCCCACCAAGGCCAGCCCGCCGACGAGTACGATGAGTGCAACAATCGTTTCCCCGGTCTTCAACCCCACAACCACGAGGTCAAGCTGGATTTGGAGTTCGCGCCGTTGGGGGACGTCGACAGCGACGACGTGATACTGACCCGAGCCAGTAAGATTCATGGCGAACAGGATTCTGGTCCCGCTCTGTTCGAAGAGAGGCGCCACCGAGTTGGAGCCATCACGGAACGAGGCGTAGCCGGCGTCATCGAACACGAATAGGTCGAACGAAACGCCCTGAAGTTCGGAGAGATTCCCACTCAACCGCCCCGTCCCCAAGATGCCAAATTCGAAGACGTAGTAGTTCCCTTGAAGGACGACGACATTTTGGGTCATCTGTACCGGCTGGGCCGCGCCAATCAGGGTGATTGATCCGAGGATGATTTGGAGGCTGGCGATTGCGACGAGGAAGTAGCTGCGTTTCACGGGTCCGGCTCCTTGTTGCGTTCTCCCTTCCTCATCGAGAGGTCCGCTCGTTGGATACTCCGCGCGTCGAACATCTTCTCACGTTGTGGAAACAGGCGGAGCGCGGGCGATGATGACCGAGATGTTGTCCGTCCCGCCTCCCCTGTTCGCCAAACCGACAAGGATCTCGCAGGCCCTTTGGGGATCGCTCGTTTCGACCACGACGCGATGGATGTCTTCGTCTTCCACGTGATTGATGAGGCCATCGCAGCACAGGAGGACGCTGTCACCGGGCTCCATGGTCAGGCATCCGATGTCCGGCGTCACCTCCGCGAAGACTCCGAGGGCCATCGTGATGACGTTCTTCCTGGGGTGGTGCTTCGCTTCCTCGGGCAGCAGCTCCCCCCGATCGACCATCTCCTGAACAAGGGAGTGGTCCCGCGTCACCTGGAAAATCTCTCGCTCATTGACGATGTAGACGCGGGAGTCACCCGCATTCGCGACATGAAGGCTCCGACCATCGGCGACAGCAAGGCTCAAGGTCGTGCCCATCCCCTCATACTCCGGATGCCGGTCCGCTTCCAGGAAAATCGCCTGATTCGCGCGGGCCACGGCGGCTCCGAGAACCCGGTAGTACGTGGCTCGCGGGATGTCTTCCTCGCTCGTCAAGAGCGGGAGGAGCGAGCGTGCGACGGTCTGGATCGCAATCCGGCTCGCCACCTCCCCGCGATTGTGTCCTCCCATCCCGTCCGCGACCATCAGGAGCAGCCGGGTTCGGGGTTCGGACAGGAACGCCATCCGCAGCTCGACGGCGAGGATGCTGTCTTCATCGACCGGTCGGACCCTCCCCACGTTCGAGGCAAACCCGACTTCCCCCCGGGGGGAGCGAATGATCGTATCGGACATCCTGGCAGACACTTCTTTCCCATTCGCGTTTCGCGTCAACGTCACCGGCCCCCGCGTCGTCGGCCACCTTTGAATGCGATCGTCATGTACGGCCCGCGCCCCGGCTTGTACACGAGGGCGACGACATCCCCGTCGGTCAGCTTCTCGCGTTTGAATCCCGGGATCTGTCGATAGGTTCTCCCCCCGTCGTGCGACATCGCCGTGCCGTTCAAGCTGCCGAGGTCCTCAATCCAGCAGCGCCCTTTCCCATCCTTGAGAATCCGGGCGTGATGCTTCGACAGGTACCGTTCCGCATCGAGGATGCCGATCTCGGGAGGGTGCCCGAAGCCTCTCTTCGTACAACTTTGGTCGCAGGACTTGTGGTCCCGGCCGATCTCCATCTCGCGCTTGACCTTGCACTTCTTTCCCAGCACGACGAGGTGCGGAAACTCGAGCGATTCCCCCGATCCGCCGGACATCGCCTGCGCCATGTCCTGGGCTGTCGGGAACCGTTCCTTCGGGTCGAACGACATGGCCCTCGTCACGACATCCGAAAGCTCCTGGGGGACGCCGGGCTCGAGGTCGCGGGGGGATCGGAAGAGTTCGGATTTACCGGCCGCGAGTTGCTTCATCGAAGCCTGGGGGTCTTTGGCGGTGAGGAGGAAGAAGAGGACCGCGCCCACGCTGTACAGATCGCTCGCCGGCGTCGCCTCCCCCAGGTTCTGCTCCGGGGCCCCCCAACCCGGTGTGTAGATGACGGTTCCGGACCCGGTGAACTGGTGGAACTCCTTCTTCGCCGCCCCGAAGTCGAGGAGGACGACCTCTCGGCGGGCGTCGAGGATGATGTTCTTGGGCTTCACATCCCGGTGGATCACATTCCGCGCGTGAAGGTACGACAGCGCCTCGAGGAGCTGGAGGATGTGTCGAGTGGCCGTCGCCGCGTCGGCCGGCTTGTCCTTGTACAACTCCGCCAGCGTCTCGCCCTCGAGTTGTTCCTCGACGAGGCAGAACGGTCCGAGGTTGGCGCCTTCGTCCACATATCGGACGACCCGTGGATGACCCGGGGACTTGAGGGTCCTCAGGATCTCGGCTTCGATCCGAAGCCGTTCCTCGGACTGGGCAAGATCCACGCCGCTGGCCTCTTTCACGACGACGGCCTGACCGCGGTTGGACTTGCCGAGATAAATGGTCGACATCCCTCCTTCCGTCATCTTGCTGACGACTTCGTAGCGGCCCTTCCGACCTTTCAAGGTGCAGGGAAGGGGGAGGGTCATACCGTTCGCAGGCCCTATCTCACCACGAACTGCAGCGTCACCAGTTCCGCGACGTCGATCTCATCGTCGTTCTGGAGCTCGGTGCGACCCGTCCCCGTGACGAGGATGCGGGAGGCGCCTCGGACCAACCACGTCTTGTTCGTGCTGGGTTTCCGTTGCACCATGGTCGTGCCATCTTCGACGAAGAACCGATCGCCTTCCTGGAAGACCGTGAGATGCCCACGCGAAATCTCGTTCGCTTGTTTCGGGTTAGGGAGGAATTTCGCCAAGTCCGTGCGGCCGATCAACCACTGGGACGGGGGAATCGGTTGCTCCGTGTTGTCGGGGAAGACCAGGTAGCCCGCCTTGGGCAGCGCGGCCGGGGGCTCTTCCTCGGGCTCCGTTGCCTCGGCCGGGCCCTCGTCCTCGACGTCCCCCAGATCGGAAGAGCCTTCGCCCTCCGGTTCCGGCACGTCGGCGGCGGGGGGCTCCGGTTCACCCGCGGTTTCGGGTTCGCCGGCATCCGGGCCGAACATCGAATCGACGGCGCCCGCGTCCTCGTTCGTCGGAGCGACCGAGGCTTCGTCCTCGGCAGGCATCGCAACGAGCTTCAGTTCCGACGTTTCGGCTTCGGGCTCGATCTTCGCGCCGCAGGTGTCGCAGAACCGCGCGCCTTCCCTGTTCTCGCCATCACACGCCGAACACTTGGTCACGTTCATCACCGCTTCGGTTTCTTCTTTCCGATGATCGTCGTCGCCTGCAGGAAGTCCTTCTTGGCCGCCTCAGTTAGCTGGAGCCCGCTCCGTGCCACGGTCGCCTGGGCGTCCCGCATCGTCGTCGCGACGTCGCTCAGAGTGGGATTCGCACGAATCGCGGTCGCCGCACCGGCATCCGTCGCCATACTACGCATGATGGTCTCCGCCTTCTGGAGCGCCGTCGCATCCCTCGACTGCACCGCCCGCTGCATGAGGACGGTGGCCTCCGCCGAGCTCAGCAGGGTGCGTGGGTACGGGTTTGTCTCGACGTTGGACAGCCTCGGGTCGTCGGTGAAACTCACGTTGACGTCTTGCGTCACCTCGACCAAGGAGAAGCGAATCAGCGTCGCCTTCCCCGCGGGTCTGGCCGGGACACCAATCCGGAACACGAGCGTCTGCTCTTCACCCGCGATCAGGTCTCGTAGGGGGACCGTGAAGGCGGCTCCGTCGAAGCGCGGTCGAGGCAGTCGGTTCAGGACCGGCTTGACGGTATACGCATCGGCCAGCTCCGACCCGGGCATGATCGAGACCTTCAACTCGGGATTCGAAACGACGGTGCCCGCCATCTGAGCGGCCTGGTCCTGGAAGATCTGGGGGAGGTTGGCTCTCGCATCCACGATGTGGTGCCACAGCCCTCCGCCGGACTCGGCAATCTTCTCGAGCAGTTGCTCGTTGTAGTCCGTTCCAATGCCCATCGCGGTGATCGTGATGCCGGATTCGCGAATCCGCTGTGCGAGGCTCACGAACTCCGAGCCGATCGTCTTGCCGACGGTGGGATTGCCGTCGGTCAGGAGCAGGATCCGATTCACGGTCCCGGGTTCCTTAGAGGCCTGGCGCGCCTGGTTGAAGGCGGAATCCAGCCCGTCGTACATCGCGGTGAGGCCGCTGACCGAGATGGCCTTCACGGCCGCCGCGACCTCTCGGGAGTTCCCGACTTGCGTCATGGGCAGCTGGACCGTGACGGCGTCCGAGAATGACACGATCGCGATCTGGTCGGTCGGCCGAAGCTGTTTGATGAGAGCGAGCGCCGCGGCCTTCGCCTGCTCAATCTTCTCGCCGTCCATTGACCCGCTCGAATCAATCGCGAGGGAGATGCTTCGGACGCGCCCCGCGATGACCGCGGCGGATGGGGTCAGGTCCACGGCTATGTACACGGATGTGCCCGCATTCGGCTTCAGATTCGCGCGATTGACGGTGCACTTCATCGCCAGCGGCGAGCGCCGCTGGGGGCGGTTCTGGGGCTCCATCACCTGTTTCATTTTCCCACCTGGGGGCCGGGCGATGGCGGCGACGCTTTCTTATGTCTTCCGTCCTCGTTCTCAAGGATTGATGTTCAGGTCACGATGCCGCCATCTCCGGCGGAAACCGTCCATAC
>WNGH01009593.1_pt1 | contig 14341 bp, 9 predicted proteins | sample 5400631 | NCBI WGS metagenome assembly WNGH01 (sample SAMN13153373, study PRJNA577476) | soil metagenome | isolation source: 115 cm soil or saprolite under Garry oak tree replicate 1 | place: USA:California | collected 2016-06-15
GTCATGCGCATAGATCAAAACATTCGTATCGATGAACGTCTTAGCGCTCATGGAGTTCATCTCGTCCCACTCGAATTACGCCGCCCAGGTGAAAGCCCTGATCGAGCAAGGTCATTGCCTGGCGCTCGGCGCGTTCGTAGGCTTCTTCCTCGCCTACGAGTATCTCAATCTGGTGAGCCAGGAGGCCGCTGATGGAAGTTGAACGCCGAGCGGCGCAGATCTTGGCCTTCTGAATTGTTTTTCGGTCAAGACTGATCGTTACATTTTGCTTCCCGTTTCTCTTGGTACTGGCCATAATTTCCTCCGTTACACGTATTATACGTGTAGCACGTATCCCACGTGCAGTCAAGCGTTAGTGGGTCTCAGACGGGACGGTGGGGCACGTGTTACAGACAAACCCTCCCCAGAGCTCCGATCACAGGCGCAATCCAGCTGGCAACTTGATTTGCACCCAACACGCCGCGAAATCGTTGAGGAAAGTTCGAAAATCGTCCCCTTGGGCGCGCCACTCCTTGAATCTAAAGGATTTAATCAAAGTGAGCTTCACCCCGACCGTCTGGGTAATACCAGACGCTCTAGCATGAGCAGTTCTCACAAGTATTTTTTCATCTTGCAAAATCAACACGTTACCGATGCGAATTTGACTTCTTTCTATGGGCCGCAAAAACTGTCACGAAAACGTCATACTTTACGAGGTCCGACTAGCACCTGGTGGCATCGTTCGCATCCAGCGCAGTGGTCGAGAGCCCGGAACTTGTCCTCATCCGCGATGCTGGCCACGGTTGCGGCCCGGTTCGTTCCAATGGGCTCTAGCCGGAGCAGGGACATGTCTTCCTGTCTATGGCGAATTGCTATTTGGCCAGTCACGCGTTCGCCGGAACGACGCCAAGCCCGAATGTTCATCCATGTAACATGTTTCAAGGCCACCTCGTATGTCACTCATTTTAAAAGCGCTCTGAGTTTTGGCGAGGGACACGCAAGCCGGGGAATCCTGAGGAATCATGGGCGAAATAACAATTCGCCAGCCACACCACGCAGAAATGCGTACACGACAGAATCGAGCGAAACCCGAGTCCCGGATACATAGTAGCAGCCGTCGCGCTGTTCAACGTACTGATTGGCCATCTGCAATCCCCTGCCGATCATTATAACCCGGTACGGCGCGATTAATGACCCTCGCAGGCCGAGCGGTCCGCTGTGGTGTCTAATCCTCGGGCAGATACTGCAAGCATCGGGGGCAATTGGGCCGATTGACTCGTCATTGGTTGTGGACAGGACTCGTGGCGCTGGTTGCGGGGATCGGTTTATTCGGACTGGGAATCGCAGCATACCTTAGCCATGTCCACGCGTCAGCCACTGCACTAGTCAAGTCGGCCCAGGTAATACGTACGACGGCGGATGCCGAGCGTGAAATCGCTGCGTGGAGAACGCGTTCAGGCAAGGAGTTTTGGGTGGAGAGCCGCGATGGGGTGGAGAAAACTTACGAAGCGCAAATTGTGAATGGAATTGCCCGTCTCGGGTTTGTCGAACTTACGGAACTCACTCTGGACATAACGATGCACGAGGGGAACTTGCGACGCATTAACGTTACTGAGTGGACGGCTTGGTACCGGTTAGCGTCAGTTTCGATTCAAGAATGGTTCGAGTTTGATTTGCTGAGTCGCTTACCGAATCAATTTCTTGTGAGTCGAATAGAGAAACCGACCGCGGCTGTGGTGGTATTCCCTTCGTCTTTGCGAGATCAGCAAAGAACATTGGCATTTGCAATCAATACGAAGTGTTTGGTGCAGCCAAGCCTGTGCAAGGCCGCGGAGGACATCCTTCCTGGTGTGTGGCGATTAGACTCTGGATGGGGCGATGCAACTTTACCTTGATGTCGCCAATTTTCGAGAGCGACAAACGACCATGCAACTGGAATCCGGCTTGCGGATAGGTGAACGAATCGTAGCGATTCATCTGTATCGCCTTGTAGCATCAGGTAGCAGTACGTAGATAATACGTAGATAAGGTGAGGACTGAGACGGCCTATACTTTGTTCCGAGCTTTCTCTTCGGGGCTATTTGTGAAGACTGCAAGACTGTTTCTTTTTTTCCTGGCGTTGATCCCGGCACAGGCGGCCCGTTGGCCCCGGGAAGATCGCTTGGCACTTAAGTCCCAGCGAGCTAAGGAGCTGATGGCAGAAGGGAAATTCGCTCAGGCCATTCCTCTCTACCGGGAACTAGATCGGGCCATTCCCAACAACCCCGGCCTAAAGCTCAACCTCGGCATGGCCCTAGATATGGCTGGCAGGCAGCGGGAGGCCATCCCTGAGTTGGAGGCGGCGGTTAAGCTCAAGCCGGACCTCGCGCCCGGGTGGCTTTTCCTCGGGAGTGCTCGTCTGAGTTTGGGCGAGACGACTTTGGCCGTTAAGGCTCTTCAAGTAGTCCTGAACTTGCAGCCGGAAAACCGTGAGGCCTCGCAAATGCTCGCAGGCGCACTGTTCTCTCTGGGCCGTGTGGAAGAAGCAGCGCAGCAATACCACAAGCTCACTGAGGCTGATCCCGAAAATCCGCCAGCTTGGTACGGGCTGGGGCGCTCCTACGAATCGCTCTCTGGTCGCGCTTTCGACAAGCTACAAGAGGTTGCTCCTCAATCTTCTTATTCATTAGCCTTACTAGCGGAAACGCGCCTGCGGGACCAACAATTTTCAAGTGCGTTTTATCTTTACCGTCGCGCGCTAGAGGAGAAGCCAACGTTGCGCGGCTTACACAGGGCGCTGGCGGAGATTTATCGGCAAACCGAACATCCGGGTTGGGCAGCCGTGGAAGAGGAGAAGGAATCGCAACTTCCTTCGCCCGACTGCGCCAAGCAAACGCTGGAGTGTGATTACATAGCGGGACGGTACAGTGAGCTGGTCACCGCGGCAAAAGGAGTCAGCACCTCCGAGTCCTTTTACTGGCGGTCGCGAGTGTACAACGAGTTGGCACTCCAGGCGTTTGCTCAGCTCGGCGAGTTGCCACCTTCCGTGGAGCTGCACCAACTAAAGGCCAACATTTTCAACAATCAAAAGAAATACAGTGAAGCTGCCGGCGAGTGGCATGAAGCGCTGAAGCTTTCGCCCGGTGACGCAGAACTCCAAAGACAGCTCGCCATCAGCCTAAAGCTTGGCCATGACTACAGTGCAGCTCTGGAGTTGTTTAAAAACCTCCTCCGGCAACAGCCTGCGTCGGCCGAGTTGAATTATCTGACAGGTGACACGTTGCTCGCTTTGCAACGCGCAGAAGAGGCAATCCCTTTGCTCAAGCGTGCGGCGATTCACGATCCTAAATCTCTGGCCGTCCACAAATCCTTGGCTCGCGCTGACCTCGCCGCGGGAAGAGTCATGGATGCGATTCCTCATCTGAAAGCAGCGCTGCCTACCGATGATGATGGCAGCCTGCACTACCAGCTCGCGCAAGCCTATCAGGCAAGTGGCCAGCACGGGCTGGCCACAAAGACGCTAGCCGAATACGAGACGATCCAGCGTTCGGCTGCCGCAGCACGCGAGGCGGCGAAGCGAGAGACGGAGATCACCGCTCCCTAAAGAAGTCGAAGAACGCGCAAGCTATTTTGCGGGCTCGTGAACTTCGAGGACTTGGTTGGTTGCGACATTTCGCAGCATTTGGACTGTGCCGCTTGGCCAGCGAATCTCAACTCGGTCTATCTTCTCCAGCCTGCCCGTTCCGAAATGCACAGTTGACGGGCTGGAAGAAGCGTAGCCCACGGCGGTGGTCACGTGATTGGACTGATTACCCAGTCGGATCTTGGCGCCAATGCCGTCGCGGTTGCTTCGAGTGCCGGTCAGTTTCACGACGAGCCAGTGATTCGCGTCGGGGCTGACGTTCTGCCAAAGTTCGGCGGGCTCACCGAGGGCACTGACGACCACATCGATTTTTCCATCGTTGTCAAAATCCGCAAAAGCGCTACCGCGATGGGCTCGCGCTAGATCAAACCCCGCTTCTAGGGAAACATCGCGGAAGGTTCCGTCCCCGAGATTGGCGAACAGACTGTTCGGTTGTTTGTAGTGTGTGGATCCGAAAAGATCAATCAAATCATTGACGTCGGAATTGGCGGTGAACAGGTCCTTCCAGCCATCGTTGTTGAAATCGAAGAGGCCGTTGCCCCAGCCGCTGCGCGCGGTAGAAAGCGTTGCCAGCCGGGTCTTGTGGGTTACGTCCTGGAATGAGCCTTTGCCAAGATTCTTAAATAGGGGAAATGTTTCGCCCGCCAGAGCCGTAACGTTGAGGTCACAAAGACCGTCATTGTCAAAATCACGAAAATCCGCTCCCATACTGGCGATAGGCAACCCATTATTTGTCAGGGCCACACCAGCCTGGAGGGCAACTTCTTCAAACGTTCCGTTGCCAAGATTGTGGAACAAGAAGTTGGGCAAATTGTCGTTCGTGACAAAGATGTCCGTGAAGCCGTCATTATCATAGTCGGCAAAAGCCACACTCATCCCGCGGCCGATGTGCGCGGCAATGCCTGCCTTTGCGGTGACATCTTCGAAAGTTCCATCGCGCCGGTTCCGATAGAGCGTATTCGGCAAACCCTCAAAATATTTTGGGTGGCAGTAGACGCGCAGGTTGCGCTCACGATCGCCGCAGTACCGGTCAAAATCGGGAGTCCAGTGCGCATAATTGACGACGAAGAGGTCTAACCAGCCGTCGTTATCGTAGTCAAACCAACCCGCAGCAACGGACCACTTGTCGCTCTTAATCGCCGCTTTCTCCGTCACGTCCTCGAACTTTCCGTTGCCCAGATTGCGGTAAAGAATGTTGCGGTAGACACCAGCGACAAACAAATCCGTATAGCCGTCGTTGTCGTAGTCCGCTGCGGCCACGCCCATCGAATAGCCGTCGCCCGCGACTCCGGCCTCCGACGTGACGTCTGTGAATTTCATTCCGCCGTCGTTTCGGTAAAGCCTATTGAAAAACCTTGGCGAGTCCTTTTCCAGGGAGGGAATCGAAGCCCCATTTGTGAAAAAGATGTCCATCCGCCCGTTGTTGTTGTAATCAAAAGCCGCGACGCCTCCGGGCATCGTTTCGATCATATGCTTGCGGGCTGTAGGGTTGTTTTGAAGGACGAAATCCAGGCGGGCTCGCCGGGCAACTTCACTGAAACGAATTGGGGAAAGTGCGGAAGAAGGCTTTAAATCAGCTCTCTTTTCCGGCAGCCGCGGAAGGAGCAAAGCCCCGGCGCCTGCTATGAAATTCCGTCGCGAAACCATCAATGATGGGCGGAACACAGCTAAATCTGGGCGCGAGGTTCGGCGCTCGGTCCAAAATCGTGCGGGACTCTTCGCATAGGGTCAACCACGGCCAAGGACAAACCGATCAAAGCGGCGGACTACGTCACGGAGATAGGCTTCATCACCTCCCTCAAGCTCGGTGATGGCACTGCCAGAATAACCTATGTCGGCAAAGGCCTGCCGCACTGCGGCCCAGTCCACGTCCCCGTCACCCAGGTTGACCCACGCGTATCCATCTTCCTTGCGCTTGAAATCCTTGACGTGAACCTTGACGATGCTGTTTCCCAAAGTGTGAATCCAGTCCTGCGGATAACCGTAAAGGAGCACGTTCCCCACGTCGAACCAGGCTTTTATCCAAGGACTTTGAAACTCACTAATATATTTGGCCATCTCAAGCGGGCTCAGGAGGAATTTGTTCCAAACTTCTTCGATGGCGATCATCACTTTTAATTCTTCCGCGAGCGGAAGCAGCGTGCGGATTTCCTTTTGCGAACGCGTCCAAGCGTCACGGTAGGACGTTTGCGGATTCACCACCGCCGGGACGAGCAAAACGGCATCTGCTCCCCAGACCTTGGCGTTATGCAAAGAGGTCCGCATTCCCGCAAGACTCTTCTCCACAACCGCGGGGTCGTTTGATGACAATGGATACTTCCAATGATCCATGTTCATCACCGAATCGATGCGGATGTTGGCTGCCTCGGCGGCTTTCTTGATCTCCTCAGCTTTGTGTTCGTCCGGTTCTGTCGGCGCCTGTACAACTTCAAAGCCGGCGTCTCGCGCCATTTTGAAGCGATCGGCGATGCTAAGCTTCGCAGGCAACATTTCAAACCAAACGCCTTTCTTGATGGAAAGTGTTGGCGGAAATAATAGGGTCTCAGAGGGTACGTTGACCGCCAGCGAGTCAGCCAGAGCGCGGCCGCTAAGACCTGCCGTGCAGGCAACACGGACCGAAGATTTCAGAAACTCGCGACGGGATGGAAGACGCATCGTCACACCTCAGCGCAGTTTGTTCAAGTCAATCTTTGAATCCCATACTTCTTTAGACTTCATGGTTTCTTCCCAGCTCACCTCGTGTCCCGTGTATGCGGCGCTGCGGGCCATCATGCAGGAAAGCGCCGATTCAGAGCCCTTCGCGGCCTGGTTATGGAAATTCCCGCTGGTGATGCTTTCCACGAAAGCTTTCTTCTTTTCGCGATCCGCGAATTCCAAATTGGACGTGAAATTTCCCGCTACGGAAAATGCCTGCGGTTCGGCGCCAGGCTTGAGCGTCTGAGGCGCCTGCCATGGTTCGTCGCCCCAGATCCCGAGCGGGCCTGTGTAGGGAGATTGCGAAGTGCCCTTCGTGCCGAAGAAGCGCTCGGTCACGTCCCACCAGCCCTTCGCAAACTGCGTAGAACTAAAGGTCACATCTACATTGTCGGGATAATGGAAGACGACGTTGTAATTCCCGTAGACGTCACCATCGTTCGCCGGGCGGCCGAGACGTCCTCCCGTCGCGGAAGCTTTCAATGGGTGGTTCTTGAGAACCCAGTTGCAGATGTCAATGACATGAATATTTTGTTCCACGATGATGTCACCCGAAAGGACGCGGTCGTAGACCCAGTTGCGCAGGCGCTTCTCAACAGGAGATGCATCGGGCCAGGCCGGCCTGTCGATGTAGCCAGCCAGATAATGCGCTTCGCCGCAAGCCATCGTGCCCAAGGCTCCGTTATGGATGCGCTTGACCAGCTCAACAAACGGCGGACAATCGCGGATCTGGAATCCCACGTCGAGACTGAGTTTTCCTTCCGCACGCTTGCCGATCTCGATCACCTTCAAGGCTCCGGGCACGTCCACCGCCACGGGCTTTTCAAGATAGACATGCTTTCCCCCAGCGACGACGGCTTCCAGGTGCTGAGGATGATAATAAGGAGGCGTTGCGATCACCACGGCGTCTACCTCCTTGGAGGCCGCCATCTGTTCGAAGGCTTTGGGACCAACGAAGGTCTGCGAAGCATCAATTGCTGAATAGCCCTTGGCCTGCTGCACTCCGTCGAAGTGTTTGCGGGCATTGTCCAGTTGATCCTGGAACATGTCAGCCAGCGCAACCACGCGCGCGTTGCCCGTGTCGACAAGGTTGGACGCATCCTCAGTACCGCGGCCTCCACAGCCCAGCAAACCGACGCGGATGGCGGAATTTGCAGCCGTGCCGCGTACCAACTTCGGTCTGATGAGTATTGCGCCTGCCGTCGCCGCCGCCACGCCGATGAATTTCCGGCGGTCCAGTTCACTCGAGAAGTTTGGTCGCTTCGCTTCGCCTGTCATGTTTCCTCCCGTCGCCCGGTGCTACCCGATCAGGTTTTCCAAGTATGTCGTCTTCGCATCGCGAACGTCCGCCACTTGCTGCGGTCCGGAAATCTCCCGCTCAATGGTGACCGCGCCGCGATAGTTGAGCTGCCTCAGCCGTTCGATAATTCGCGGAAAATCCACTTTGCCCTTGCCGATGGGGACCTCCTTGCCAAGTTCCCTCGGGTTCGCCGGCCACATCCCATCCTTCGCGTGGATTCCCTGGACATACGAGCCGAGGAGTTCAATGGCGTCGACGGGATTTCCTTGCCGTAGAGAATCAGGTTCGCGAGATCGAAGTTCACGCCCTGATTGTCGAGCCCTACGTCCTGAATCGCGCACGACGTGATGGGTGTCTCCTGGCCGGTCTCCTGGCCGGTCTCGTAGCGGAAGTTCTGCCCATTGTTTCTGCAATAGCCAACCACCTCTCGCAACGCTGCGATCGTTTCCTTGTAGACCGGATCATTGGGATTCTCCGGTATGAATCCGCAATGCGTCTGCACGGCCTGGATGCCACATTGTTTGGCAAAATCTGAGGCTTTTTTGATGTGGGCGATTCGCGCAGCGCGCGTCTCGCGCGGAACCAGGCCAATCGTAAGCGGCCCTTGATAAAAGTCCCAAACTTCTTTTCCTGGTCCTCCGACGACCAGAGAGGTGGCCTCAATCTGGTGCTTCTCGAGCGCTTGACGAAGGCGGCCGACAAGATCCATGTCGAACTCGTCCACAACACCTGGCTTGTGGGTAGACCGAGATCGCGATCCTTGGCCATGGCGGCATCCGGATCTTTGCCGATCCCGATGATCAGGCCAAGGCGCAACGGCTTCTTGCCTTCGTTGGCAGCTACACGGGGCGCGCTTTGAGCAGGGCTGAGGGACTCAATTGCGGGGTTGCCCGCAACCACCGTATCTTTCTTAGCCGCAAACCTCCTGCCGAAAGGAGCGGTCAAGGCTGTCGCCGCAGAAGTTTGCAAAAAAGCGCGACGATTCTGTCTATTCATGGTTTACCCGGTTGGCGGCACATTCCGCGCCGCTGATCAAAATCACCCAGCGCATTCTATTGCTCCTGAATATAAATGTCCTTCCACCGCACTCTCACACCGCCGCCGGTATGAATCTGCAAACCGATTACACCGTCTACGAATTTGGGCGACGAATCCGTAAAGTCCACAATTTTTGTGCCGTTGAGCTGTGTAACGAGATGCGCGCCATGCACCGAAACTTCCAGGTCATTCCACTCGCCAGGCTTCAGCGCCTGCTCGCCCTCTGCCGTGGGCATCGCCACCCAGCCGCGCCCGCCGCTTTCGTACAGACCGCCCGTATGTTTTCCCGCATTGGGGTCGACCTCTACTTGCATTCCCTCAATGTCGGGCCCATGCTGCGGGTCAATGCCGGTAATCTTGGCGTGAACGAATACACCGCTGTTGCCTGCCGCCTCGCCCTTGAACTTGAGGCGCAAGGTGAAATCGCGATAGGTCTTCTCGGTGGTTAGATACCCGTACTTGTTGGCGGTGCTTTCGCACAGGATGGTCCCTTGCTCCGCGAGCCACTTTTCGTCGCCATTCTTCCAACCGGTCAAGTCTTTCCCATTGAAGAGAGGAACCCAGCCGCCTTCGCGAGGAGCCTGAGCCAATGCACCGAACCCTAGGAATAGCGCCACGGCGATTATGCCAGCACATCTTTTCACGACAAATCCTCCGCTTCTGCTTGGCTACGGGTTTTAGCGGTCACGGGAAAAAACACTGTCATGCTGCGGGCTGGCGAAGCGAGACGGAATACCGGGGCACGCTGTAACGTGCCGTGCCCCGGGCTAAAGTTCTACAGATTAGAACGAGAAACGTACGCCGAGGCGGAACTGCCGCTCGTCGAACTTGGCGCCATTGATTTCCATAAAGCTCCCGCTGGTAAGGTCGCCATTGGGGTTGTTGAAATGTGGTGAATTGAAAAGATTTGCGGCGTCGACACGGAGTTGCAAATCGAAGCGTTCGGTAATCTTGACGGTGCGGAACAGGCTAAAGTCCAGGTTCACGGCGCCAGGTCCCAGCAGAGGATTGCGCCCTACGTTGCCATAACCAACGCGAGTCACGGGCGCAAATGCCGCAGGGCCATAGTAGGGATTGCCGGGACCGACTCCGCCAAGTTTCTTGGCGGGCCCGACCTGGTCGGGCGTTTGGGTCTGACCTACTGCGTTCAATGAAGCCCCTGAGGCCGTAAGACCAAAGGGTTGGCCGGACACGGCGCTGAAAATGCCGCTGGTCTGCCAGCCGCTGAGGATCTTCGTAGCCGCGCCGCCACCATTCGCCCACTGCTTGTTCTTACCCAATGGCAATTCGTAGACGTATGCCAATTGGAAGATCTGCGGGGTATTGAAACCCGCCTGGGCGCGGTTGCGCCGCAGGATGTTGGGATCGTTCCAGTTAAGGCCGGCCCACCCGTCATCATCCGTCCAATTGATGGCTTTCGAGTACGTGTAGGCGCCCTTAACCATGAGACCCTTTGAGAACTGCCGCGTGATGGCAGCCTGGAGGGAGTGGTAGTTGGAGCTCAGGAAGCCCTGCCAAAACAAAGTGCTGGCCGTGCGGTTCCCGAACTGGGGTTTGTTGTAAGGCTGCCCCGCCTGACCCGTGCCAGGGAGAGACGCGTTGAGGTCGAGGTCACCGAACTGGTGAACTGTCTGCGTACCCACATAGCCCACGGAGAAGAAGAAGTTCGCTGGAAGTTTCCGCTCCACGACGAGGTTCCAGGACTCGATGTAGCCCCTCTTTAGCAAGCCGGGGCCAACGCTCCGCTCCAGTGCCTGGGGCGGAAGAGGAATGGTCCCGCTGCTGATGTCGGGACAGCATATGGACGGTATACCGACGGGAAGAGGTCCGCCCGGAAGCGGCGCAGCTAGCGGCGAGAGTGACCCCGCCGGAACAAAGCCGTTTACCCCGGCAAAGTTCGAGCCCACCGTGAGCGGGTAGAAGCCGCGGAGTGGCCTTGCGAGAGGCAGCGGATCGACTGATATGCCAAAGCCCGCTCGCACCACCGTGCCGTTGTTAATCTGATACGCAAATCCAACTCGAGGGGCGAAGAGCTTCTTGCTGGTGGTGACTCCCAGGTGTGCGGAGTTGCCACCTATCCCGCCAAGCAACACATTGCCCGTTGTGAAGTCATAGCGATCGAACTTGAAAGCCCCATCGCGCGTCATGAGCGGATAGTATTCATACCGAAGGCCCAGTGTGACGGTGAGCTTGTTGGTGATGCGATAGCGGTCCCCAACAAACCATCCAAACTGCCATTCCTTGGCCGTTGCTTTGATAAATTGATCGCTCTTGCCCGTCCCGTCGAAGAGTCCGAGCTCAAACTGCGCGAAGGCGTTAAACAGGTTCGGGGGCCAGTGGTTCAGGTGGTGGTGAATAATGTCCGTTCCCGCGCTGACTTGATGCTTACCGTGAGACCACCGCACGTTGTGCGAAGTGGTAAAGCTCCAATCATTTCGGAAAGCGGGGTTCCACCCCTCGGGGTTACCTAGGTTGGCATAGCCCGTGATAGCGAATAAGGGGAAACCGCTGCTGCGCAGGTCGGAACCGTTGTTGGTGCCCGGAATCCCCAGGACGTCCGATCCAATGTTTGTCCCGTAGTCCGGAGTCTGGCCGTACTCGCTCATGCGCGTGAACCCAACGTTGCCGTCGACCACTAGGGTGGGAGAGAGAGTCAGAGTATGGCCTACCGTCACGAGCTGCACAAAAGAGTGGAAGTCTCCCAAGCCGCCGTCACAGGCACAGTCTCCAATGGCCTGGCCCAGGCTCGGCTCACCGTGAAACACCGACTTCATGGCGCTGTACTTGGCAAAGATGCTGTGGCTGGATGTCCGGCTCCAATCCACCTTGGCGTCAAAGTTGTTGCGATTCAGTTTCTGAGTAGCCGACTTGGAATAGTTGTCGGTGTTGGGTGCTCCGGGAGCCAGAGTCGGAATAAGAGCCAGGATCTTCGCCGCGATAGGATCTATCGGGATGGCGGCCTGGTTGGGAAAGGGTGTGCGTCCGGTGCCGTCAGGGTTTCCTGTGTGTGGGTTATAGATAATAGTCCCCGTGCCGGTAAAGTCTCCGGCGCGAATGGCGGCAGTCGGCAATGTGACAAGCCCGGTGTTGCGATTGTCGCGTTCATAGGTGCCGTCGTAGCTTCCGAAGAAGAACAGCTTGTCCTTCTTGATGGGGCCACCGAAAGTGCCGCCAAAATCATTGAGCTTACTGTCCCCCTTGGGGCCAGTCTCAAAGAATTGCTTTGCCCGCAGAGCCTGGTTCTGAAAGTACTCAAAACCAACTCCATGGAACTGATTGGTGCCTGACTTGGTAATGACGGTGATGGCCGCGCCGCCCGTCATCCCCTGCTCGGGATCGAAATTATTGGTAGAAATGTTGACTTCCTGAACGGTCTCTGCCGGCGGGATATAAACGGCATGGTGAGGCAGCCAGACGAACACGTCCGCGGCGCCGTCCACGCGGGTGTTATTGTTGTTACGATTGGTGCCATTGATGGCTTTTTCGCTGAGGTCCGTGTGGACGTCGCTCTTTTCGGTCTGCAGATTCACTACAGATGCCTCGACGGTGACCTGTTCGGACACCGCGCCCACTTGCAACTTTGTGTCGCCGTTGGTGACAGTGTTGGCCCCGACAGTAAGACTTGTTTGAGTAAGGGGCTTGAAGCCGGTGGCTGTGACCTTAAGGTCGTACTCGCCAGGTGCTACGTCCGTAATTGTGTAATGACCGTTGTCGTCGGCGTCCGCTTCACGCGCGACGCCCGTCGCACGGTTCGTGACAACTGCGTGTGCCTTGGGCACTCCCGCGCCGCTCTGGTCCGTCACCGTACCAGTTACCGAGCCGTACAAAACTTGCGCCTTCAGCGCAGGCACGAACAAGACGGTTTGAACGCTCAGGACAGCTAGGGTAACAAGTCCAAAAATGAACGACCTACTGGCCTTACTCATCATCCCTCCTTAAGCATCTTCAATGCATTGCAACCCGGTTACCCTCGACTGAGAAATTACCAAAAAAAGAAAACGCACCAACTCGAAACGAACCCGCAGTTACGGGCACTTCGTCAAGCCGCTCATTTGAAACCGCCGGTCGTCCATCGGTTTACATTCCTGTTGGTTCCCCGGCGGAAAAACAGCACACTTTGCCAGAAGGATGGCCGAATGGTCAATAGCTATATAGCTGCAAATAGTGGTTGTCAAGGGGGAAAACTTTGGAAAACTTCTGTTTTATAAAAGGAAAACTTCTAATTTATAGAAGAACGCGCAAAGTGCACCATAGCAGTTCGTTGGCGAGTACTGCGTAACTCTGGGAGGCCGGCCCTGGCCGCGCGATAGGTGCATCCGCGGGCCCTGGTAGGAATCGATTTGTTTTGGGGAGAAAGGACTTGGATTCACCTTATATTTACGCGGTCGAGGAATCCGTTCGCCGCATGGTCTGTGTACCATGACAAGCGGCCCACGCTGACCGACAGATTCGGGAGAGAAGATGCCATCTAAGAATCGAAACGGTTTGCCTGCTTACCAGAGGATCCAAAGCGACCTCCGCGAGCGCATCGAGTCTGGGGAGCTGCGCTCGGGGGACGTAGTTGCTTCGGAAAGGGACTTGGCAAGGATTCACCAGGTAAGCCTGATGACAGCACGCCATGCGCTCACCTCGCTCGAGCGCGAAGGCATCGTCGAACGCCGCCAGGGCATCGGCACATTCGTTGCGGCTCCAAAGATCCACTTCAACAAACTGATGAGCTATACAGAGCAGATGGCCGGTCGCGGCCTGACCGCGGGATCCAAAGTCCTTTTCTCGAAAATCATTGAAAACGAAGAGGGAGCCACGGCGCACCTCTCCTTGCCCCCAAGGAGCAGCGTCATCAAGCTCGAACGACTGCGCCATAATGCCGGCGAGCCGTTCGCCCTCGAAACGTGCTATTTCCGCGCAGCCGAATTCCCGGATCTTCTTTCGGCCCCGCTCGAGCGCGAGTCACTTTTCGTTTTCCTAGAACGGAAGTATAAAGTGGATATCGGCCACGCGGATGAGGAAATTGACGCCACGGCTGCCGATCGCCGGATCGCCAATCTCCTCGGGATCCCTTGCCGGGAGCCGCTGCTCCGCATTCGTCAGGTTATCTATTCCACTAGAGGGAAAGCGATCATGTACGTTCTGGGCTTCTACCGATCTGAACGGCACAGCCTTTTGGTCCGCCGATTTCGCTAGGATTTTCCGGTGGTGGATTTGGGTCGGAATTTGGGATTTCCGGCAGCGTGCTCAAAAGAAGTGCTTGGGAAGACAGAAAAATACTGGTTGTCATCAAGAGATTATTCAGAACTCCGCCGCGAGGCTGTGCGCATTATTTCCAGCGCGGTGGATTTCCATATGCGATGCCCCGGTGAATCTCAGCCCTCGCCCCGGATGCTGCGGCCAGTTCCCTGGCGAATGGTGACAATTCGGTCAGCTTCAAGTCTATCCCATTCTTCACGCCGGCCATCCGGCCAGTTCACAATCAGTTTTTCGATCTTTGTATCCTCTCCCAGCCCAAAATGAACCCGGATGTCGTTTGCGCTTAGGTAGCTTCCGTCTGTATGGGCGCGCCGCAAGAGGCTTCGCCCGTGTAGGCGAACTTCGACTCTAGCGCCGATTGCGAAGCGGTTTCCATTGCCCGCTTCCAGTCGAACGAGTAGCCAGTGATTATGGTTCAAGGACCGAGTCTGGTTCAGCAACAGCCGCGCCGGGCCATTGTT
>WNGH01008992.1_pt1 | contig 14336 bp, 14 predicted proteins | sample 5400631 | NCBI WGS metagenome assembly WNGH01 (sample SAMN13153373, study PRJNA577476) | soil metagenome | isolation source: 115 cm soil or saprolite under Garry oak tree replicate 1 | place: USA:California | collected 2016-06-15
GCCTGCTGTACTGCGGCGACGACCGACGCGGCAAGGAAGTCGCCGCCGAACTGATCCGCGACGTCGGCTTCGATCCGGTGGACGCCGGGCCTTTGCGGATCGCCCGCTATACCGAGCCGTTCACGATGCTCGTGGCCCAGCTCGCTTACGAAGGAAAGGGCGGTCCCGAGCTCGCATACCGGTTCGAGCGGTTTGGAAAATAGAATGACAATTCATCGGGAGGTGACCACACGCCGCTTACGCGACGCTCGCGCTGTCGGCGCTCGCGGCTTCCTCGCATACCGACGAGGCTTTGCTGGGCGTCGGAGCCGCTACCCTGGTTCTCCTCTTCATCGGGATTCACAACGCCTGGGACGCCGTCTCCTACCATGTATTCGTCAACATGCGGAAGGCGAAGGACTGAGCCGGTTCCCTTGCTCGGTACCCGCAGCGTGTTACGAGCGTGGCGAATTCAATTTGCGGTAAGTCTCCACAATACTTCTGTGACGCTCGTACTTTTCTGCCATTTTGCGCAGCACTAGTCGGAACCACCAAAATTGCTCATCTGGAACTGAAAAAACGATCTCCACAAGGGCAGGATCACGCCCTTCTTGGAAAGATCGCAGCCCTGCGCGGGCATCAGCCGTCTCAAGCGCCTCCGACGATTGAGGCACTGAACAGCTTCAAGGTAACGGTCTGCCATGATATTTTCTTAGCAAGAACTATGCCCTTCCCCTTGTGGCCGTGTAGGCCGGGCCAAATACTTGGCAGTGTTAAACCTCGACCAAAAAACAAAAAGGCCGCCCGAAGGGGGCTCTTTCCTCGATCGCTTCCGACGCCTTATAGGAAGGACGCCCGCGCGTGCGTATGGACCAGCACTCACCACCAGCGAAACGTCCGAGCCTCATCGAGCTACTTGCCCGGTTCCCTTGCAACCAACTCCCGCCTGCTGCAACATGGCGCCAACCGCCGACAAGCGCTCGTCAGCTAAAATGGATCGCCCGAGTCTCCCGTCTTCCGAGAGTAGCAGCGAAGGCCAGAGACCCTCGGCGGATCTCCCCGGCACGACTCCCATGATGCAGCAGTACCTGCGCCTGAAAGCGCAGTACCCGGACATCCTGCTGTTCTACCGCATGGGGGATTTCTACGAGCTGTTCTACGAGGACGCCGAGCGCGCCTCGCGCCTGCTCGACCTCACCCTCACCACGCGCGGCGTCTCGGCGGGCGCGCCGATCAAGATGGCGGGCGTGCCCTATCACGCGGTGGACCAGTATCTCGCGAAGCTGGTGCGAATCGGCGAATCGGTGGCGATCTGCGAGCAGATCGGCGATCCCGCGACTTCCAAGGGACCGGTGGACAGGCAGGTCACGCGCATCGTCACGCCGGGGACACTCACCGACTCGGAGCTGCTCGAGGAGAAGGCCGACAACATTCTGCTCGCGCTGGCACGAACCAAAGGCGCGGTGGGGCTCGCGTGGCTCAATCTCGCGAGCGGCGAGCTGCGCGTCACCGAGATCGCGCCGCATCTTCTCGAGAGCGAGCTGCGCCGCATCGCTCCGGCTGAGATCCTCGCGACCGAGGGCACGGCTCTCGACGGTTTCGCGGTCACGCGCCTCCCCGAATGGCACTTCGATTTCGACGCTGGGCGGAAGATCCTGCTCAAGCAGCTCGGCGCGGCGAGCCTCGCCGGCTACGGCTGCGAGGACCTCGAACCCGCGATCGGAGCCGCAGGCGCCTTGCTCGAGTACGCGAGAAAGACCCAGGGGCAGGCGCTCGCCCACGTCGCGGCGGTGATTCCGGAGCGCGCGAGCGAGTACGTGCGCATGGACGCGGCGACGCGGCGCAATCTCGAGCTCACCGAGACCCTGCGCGGTGAGCCGGCCCCGACGCTCTTCTCCCTGCTCGACGAATGCGCGACCGGCATGGGAAGCCGGCTGCTGCGCCACTGGCTGCACCATCCCCTGCGCGATCAGGCCGCGGTCGGCGCGCGCCACGAAGCCGTGGCGGCGCTCGCCGACGCGCATCCGGCGATCCACAAGCTCCTGCGCCGCTTCGCCGACGTCGAGCGCATCACCGGCCGCATCGCGCTCAGGAACGCCCGCCCGCGCGATCTCTCCTCCCTGCGCGACAGCCTCGCCCTGCTCCCCGAGCTCGCGCCCGCGGTTCCGCGCGACGCGCCGCTCCTTGTGAAGATGCTCGGCGACCTCGAGGTTCCGGCCGAGTGCCTCGCGCTCCTGCTCCGCGCCGTGCTCGAAGAGCCGGCGTCGATGGTGCGCGACGGCGGCGTGATCGCGGACGGCTACAACAAGGAGCTGGACGAGCTGCGCGAGCTGCAAACGCACTCGGGAAAATTTCTTGCGGAACTCGAGCAGCGCGAGCGCGGCCGCACCGGCATCCCCAACCTGCGCGTCGCCTACAACAACGTGCACGGCTTCTACATCGAGATCACCAACGCCCACGCCGACAAGATCCCCGCCGATTATCGCCGCCGGCAGACGCTCAAGAACGCCGAGCGCTACATCACGCCTGAGCTGAAGGAGTTCGAGGACAAGGCGCTCTCGGCGAGGGACCGCGCGCTCGCACTCGAGAAATCGCTCTACGACGAGCTGCTCGGCCTGGTCGCCACGCACATCCCGGAGCTGCAGCGCATCGCGCGCGCGCTGGCGCAGCTCGACGTGCTCGCCTGTTTTGCCGCAGTGTCATCGAAGCGCAATTATTGCCGGCCAGAATTCACGGAGGAGATCATCGTCGAGATCGACGCGGGGCGGCATCCGGTGGTGGAAGCGCAAGAATCGATCCAGTTCATCCCGAACGGCGCGCGGCTCTCGCCGCTGCGCCAGCTCCTCCTCATCACCGGCCCGAACATGGGCGGCAAGTCCACCTACATGCGGCAGGTGGCGCTGATCGCCCTGATGGCCCACATTGGCTCGTTCGTTCCGGCGAATTCGGCGCGCCTCGGCCCCATCGACCAGATCTTCACGCGGGTCGGTGCGGCCGACGACCTGGCGGGCGGGCGCTCGACCTTCATGGTCGAGATGACCGAATCGGCCAACATCCTGCACAACGCGACCGAGAGGAGCCTGGTGCTGATGGACGAGGTCGGGCGCGGCACCTCGACCTTCGACGGGCTCGCGCTCGCCTGGGCGATCGCGCGGCAGCTCCTGGAGCGCAACAAGTCGCTCACGCTCTTCGCCACCCACTATTTCGAGATGACGCGGCTCGCGCTCGAGCACAAGGAGGCGGCGAACGTCCATCTCGACGCGGTCGAGCACAAGGACACCATCGTCTTCCTGCACGCCGTCGAGGAAGGCCCGGCGTCGCAGAGCTACGGCCTGCAGGTCGCGCAGCTCGCCGGCGTTCCCAAGGCGGTCGTGCGCAATGCGCGAAGATACCTGCAGATGCTGGAGGAGGCGAGCCTGACGCGCGGAGGTCAGTCGGATCTTTTCGCCGCGGGCAAGTCCGAGCCCGAGCCGCCCGCCGAACCCGATGCCCTGCGCGATGCGCTGGCCGCGGCCAATCCCGACGAGCTCTCGCCGCGCGAGGCGCTGGAGCTGCTGTACCGGCTGAAGCGGATGTGAAGCGCCTCGCCCGGGTCTTCCTGCTCGCGCTCGCCGCCTGCACGGCGCACGTCGCTCCGCCCCTGCCCTCCGTAGGACGCACCGCGCTCCAATTCGCGCTGATCGGCGACACGCCTTATACCGCGGCCGAGGCGGCGGCGCTCGACTCGATGATCGAGGAGATCAATCGCGAGGACCTCGCTTTCGTGATCCACGTCGGCGACATCACCGGCGGCCAGGGCCCCTGCACCGACGAGTGGCTCGAGGCGAGGAAACGCCAGTTCGAGAAATTCAGGCACCCGTTCGTGATCGTTCCGGGCGACAACGAATGGGTGGACTGCCACCGCAGCGGCTTCGATCCGATGGAGCGCCTGAGCAAGTTTCGCGAGCTCTTCGAATCCGGGGACACGAGCCTCGCCAACCGCAGCCTCAAGCTCGAGCGGCAGTCCGGGCGTCACGCGGAGTATCGGGAGCACCTGCGCTGGATCGCCGCCGACGTGCTCTTCGTCGGCGTCAACGTGCAAGGCAGCAACAACAACCTCGGCAGGACGCCCGCGATGGACGCCGAGCACCGGGCGCGCATGGCCGCAGTGTTCGCGTGGCTGGAGGATAGCGTCCGTCTCGCCGAAAGGCGCCGCCTCGCCGGAATGCTCATCTTCGCGCAGGGCGATCCCGACTTCGAGGGAAAGATGCGGCGCAAGGGATCGAACGGCTTCGCCGATTTCCGCAACGCCCTGCGCGATCTCGCCCTCAGGTTCGGAAAGCCGGTCCTGTTCGTGAACGGCGATACGCACCTCTACAAGCTCGACCAGCCGATCGCCGATCCGGCGACCGGCCGGCCGCTGCAGAATTTCACCCGCGTGGTCGTGTTCGGTTCCCCCCAGACCCGCTGGATCCGGGCGGGGATAGCCCCGTCATCGCCGCAGCTCTTCCAGGTGAGCCCGGCGCCGCAATCCACGCCGCAGCCTTAGCCGTGCATTTCGCTCCGGGGTGCGCCGCGGTGGCGGCCCATGCGGTCCATGCCGTCGCGGATCGCCACCCTCACCTTCTCCCTCTGCCCGGAATCGAGCGTGTCGTACACGGCGAACCAGGCCTCGCGCACCTGCTTTTGCGTCGCTTCCATCTGGGCGCGCATCTGGGCGCCAAGCTGGTCGCGCAGCTGCGCGAATTGCTTGAGGTCGGCGCCGGGCTTGTCGATCTCGACGCGCAGCTTGGCGCGCGTCTCCTCGCCCTTGGCGCGCATCGAGCGGAAGGCGTCGCGCTGCACGCCTTGAGCCTTCTTCCACAGCTCTTCCTGCTGCGGATTCAGATTCAGCTCCTTGTGCAGCCGCTCGAAGCCCGGCATCGGGCCCATTCCTTCGGGGTTATTTCCGGCGGGCGCCTGCGCCCAGACCGAGCCTGCGACTAGCAGGCCGGCCGCGAGCAGCATGAGCTTCACTCCGTGACGTGCAATCATCTTTCTCTCCTGTTGGGGTTGGGGAACAACGCGGCGATTCTCGCGCGGATTCGTTTCCAGACTATTTCCGGCGGGCCGAGATTCGTTGCAAATTGTTTCGCCGGCCCGGTTCGGCCGGCACGGATTTCAGTGCAAGTCGAGCGCGTGGCCCTTCAGCGCTTCGAGGGGGACGTACTTGAGGACGTTTTCGTGAGTGGATTCGAGGACCACCTGCGGCGCCATGCCCGCTTTGTGGGCCTCGACCCAGCGCAGCACGTGAAGGCACCAGCGGTCCCCGGCTTGAAGGCCCTTGAAGCGCATCTCCGGGCGCGGCGTGGAGAGATCGTTGCCGCGCGAGCGGCTGAACTCGAGAAACTCCGCAGTCGCCTTGATGCAGACCAGGTGCGCGACCCCTTCCACGTCGTGTGTCGCGCAACAGCCGTCACGGAAGAACCCGGTGAGCGGCGCGTAGCTGCAGGCTAGCAGCGGCCCGCCGAGAACGTTCTTTTCCTTGGAGAGGACCGAGCTCATGCGTAGATTTTAGCCGAAACCCGGATCAAGAGCGTCGAGGACGTAGTCAGGGTCACCAGAGTGAAAACCCTGCAATGTCCGCAAATATGTGCGCAAAGACCAAGGGCCAAAGCTTTCTCTTCCAGAGGAAATACAGGCTGAGTACTAATCCAAAGCCGATTATGGAAATAGCTCCGCTTGGTCCTTGGTAGAGGTGGTACAGCATGCGAACGAGAACCGAAGCACCGACAGCGAAAGCGGCTCCCGAGCTTTCCAGGGCGCGTTGTAGGTAGCCTACCAAGAAGACCTCTTCATAGACCCCATTAACGACGGACACGGCGACGAGTGGCATGAATGAAAGAGTTGCGTTGGCGACGATTTGTTCGATCGGCTGCGTGGCCGGTTGCGCCGCCCTGATCAGGAGCTCCAGTGGCCATGAGACAAGTACGGTGGCTGCGTAGAGAGCCAGACCAATCAGACATCCAAGCGCGGTTGGGACAGGTAGAAGCCGTGTCAGGTTGTAGCCGCGAGCCCTCAGGTACGCTATTGCGGTAGCCCCGAAAATGACTTCAAGAGCAATGATTCCGATGAAGGAAGAGTCGCTGAAGGGACGAGTAGGAAAACCGGATGCAACAGCTTGAATAGACGTCAGGATGAACCAACCGAAGCAAATAGCTGCGACGATGATCGCGTCTTTCGCGGTATCTCCCGGTGTAGCGGTCTGCTTCATTGCATTGGCCCTAACGAGCTGAGATTAGGTAGTCATGCGGTCATTCTCACTGTCCGCGAAACTTCTCGAGATACCCGAGGTCGAGGGCGTCGCGTACCATTTCCATCGTGGTCCGGGCCGTCTTTCTGGCGCGGTCCGTGCCGTCGGCCAAGGCGTCGCGGACGAGCCCCATCTTGGCCGCGAAACGCGCCCGCCGCTCACGGATCGGGTCGAGGAAGGTGTTGAGCGCTGCGGCGAGCTTCTGCTTGACTTCGACGTCCCCGACGGAGCCGCGGCGATAGCGGTCCTTGAGGTCCGCCACTTCCTCGCGGTCGGGGTTGAACACATCGTGGTACAGAAACACCGGGTTGCCTTCGACATGGCCGGGATCGGTGGCTCGGAGCCGCGTCGGATCCGTGTACATCGAGCGGACCTTCTCGTTTACGACGGCCGGGGTGTCCTTGAGGTAGATGGCGTTGTGCAGCGACTTGCTCATCTTGGCCTGGCCGTCGATCCCCACCAGCCGCGGCACGCGCCCCACCAGCCCCTCCGGCTCGGGGAACACCTCTTTGAACTGCCGGTTGAAGCGGCGCGCCACCTCTCGGGTGAGCTCGATGTGGGGAAGCTGATCCTCCCCGACCGGGACAAGGTGGGCCCGCTGCATGAGAATGTTCGCCACCTGCATGACCGGATAGGTGAAGAATGCGACCGCCACGGACTTCCGGCCGAACTCCTGCATCTCCGCCTTGAGCGTGGGATTGCGCTCGAGCATGCCGAGCGGCAGGAACCAACTCAGCCAAAGGGCGAGCTCGGCGTGTTCCGGGATCAGGCTCTCGATGACGAAGGAGCTGCGTCCCGGATCGAGTCCGACTGCAAGCCAGTCGAGCGCCACCTCCCACACCGCCTCCCGCACGCGCGCCATGTCGTCGGCGTAATCCGACACCTGATAGTCGGCGATCAAGAAGCAGCAGTCGTAACGGGTCTGCAGGCTCACCCAGTTCTCGAGCGCTCCCGCGTAGTGGCCGAGATGCAAGGGGCCGGTGGGCCGGATTCCAGTCAGTATCCGCTTCTTGCCTTCCACTCCAACGATCCTCTTGGGGGTCGTATGTCCGGCGCCTTGGCTCACACGGAGCGTGACGTCGCCGCGCCGATGTAATGTTTGATCTGCTGCACATCGGCGTCCATGACTTCGAAACGCTGCGGCAGTTTTTCCAGGTTTTCGAATCCCGCGGGCCGCACCGGTTCGCGCCCGAGCGCTTCGCGGATGGTTTCGGCGAACTTCTCGGGCTGGGCGGTCTCCATGCAGACGAGCGGGACGCCTTGCTCGCGGTGCTCGAGCCCGACCTTGATCCCGTCCGCCGTGTGCGGGTCGATCATGACGCCGTAGTCCTTCCAGACGCGCCGGATCGTCGCGAGGCGGTCGGCGTGGGTGCTCGATCCCGAGACGAATCCTGTGTCCGCGACCCGACGGAAATAGTCCGTTCCGGAAAGGTCGAGCGTTCCTTCGCGATCGAGCCCTTCCCAAAGTGCGCGCAGCTTCACGCCGTCGCGCCCGACGAGATCGTAGGCGTAGCGTTCGAAGTTCGACGATTTCGAGATGTCCATCGAAGGGCTGCTCGTCGCCTTCACCTCGGCGGACTTGCGCACGCGGTAGCGCCCGGTGCGGAAGAACTCGTCGAGCACGTTGTTTTCGTTGGTTGCGACGATGAGTTTCCCGATCGGCAGGCCCATTTGCCGCGCGACGTGCCCGGCGTAGACGTTGCCGAAGTTGCCCGAAGGCACGGCGAAGGAGACCTCTCCGCCCACGGCGAAATACGCCTTGAAGTAATACACGACCTGCGCCGCGACGCGCGCCCAGTTGATCGAGTTGACCGCGCCGATGCGGTGCCTCGCCTTGAAAGCGAAATCGCCCGAGATCGACTTGACGATGTCCTGGCAGTCGTCGAACACGCCGCGCACCGCGATGTTGAAGATGTTCGCGTCCTGCAGCGAATACATCTGCGCCGCCTGGAACGCGCTCATGCGGCCCTGCGGCGAGAGCATGAAGACCTGCACGTTCCTCTTGCCGCGCAGCGCGTACTCGGCCGACGATCCGGTGTCCCCGGAGGTGGCGCCGACGACGTTGAGCCGCCTGCCGTGCTTCTCCAGCGCGTACTCGAACAGATTGCCGAGCAGCTGCAGCGCGACGTCCTTGAAGGCGAGCGAGGGCCCGTTGGAGAGGCCGAGGAGATGGAGGCCCGGCTCGAGCTTTTTGACCGGCGTGATGTCCTCGCTGCCGAAGATCTTTTTCGTGTAAGTCGCGGCTACGAGCCGCTTCAAGTCGCCCGCGGGAATGTCGTCGGCGAATTTCGACAGGATCGCGAACGCGAGCTCCGCGTAGCTCATGCGACGCATCGCGGAAAGGTCGGCGGGACCGAGTTTCGGAAACCCCTCCGGCACGAACAACCCGCCGTCCGGCGCGAGGCCCTCGAGCAGGATCTCGATGAACGCCTGCGGCTTCGCCCCGCCGCGAGTGCTGACGTAGCGCATGGGATTCAGGAGTCCGGGTTCAGCCGTGCCTCTGAATCCCGGTCACTGCAGCTCTTCCAGCCGGATCCTCGTCACCCTGCCCGTCACCACCGGCAGCTTCTCGATTTTGCCGATCGCGGCGTTGATGCTCTTCTCGCGCGTCTGGTGGGTGAGCATGATGATGTCGACCTGCTTTTCGCCCGCGGCGGGCTCGCGCTGCATCATGGCGTTGATGGAAATCGAGGCGTCGGCGAGGATACGCGAGATGTCCGCGAGCACGCCCGGGCGGTCCTCGACCTGCATGCGCAGATAATACGAAGTCACGACCTCGTCCATAGGCAGGACCTTGAGGGTGGACATGCGGTCGGGCTGGAATGCAAGATGCGGCACGCGGTGCTCGGGGTCGGCGGTGTGCAGGCGCGTGACGTCCACCAGATCGGCCACCACCGCGCTCCCCGTGGGCTCGGCGCCGGCGCCGGCGCCGTAGTACAGGGTCGGGCCCACCGCGTCGCCTTTTACCAGCACGGCATTCATCACCCCCTCGACGTTGGCGATCAGGCGCTTCGCCGGGATCAGCGTCGGGTGCACGCGCAGCTCGATGCCCTGCGCGGTGTGCTTGGTGATCCCCAGCAGCTTGATTCGGTAGCCGAACTGCTCGGCGTAACGGATGTCTCCCTCGGTGAGCCCGGCGATGCCCTCCTTGTAGCACTTGTCGAACTGCATCGGGATGCCGAAGGCGATCGCGGCCATGATGGTGAGCTTGTGCCCCGCGTCCACGCCTTCGATGTCGAAGCTCGGGTCGGCCTCGGCATAGCCGCGTTTCTGCGCCTCCTTCAGCACCGTCGCGAAAGGAAGGCCCTTGTCGCGCATCTCCGAGAGTATGAAGTTCGAGGTGCCGTTGATGATCCCGGCGATCCATTCGATGTGGTTCGCGGTGAGGCCCTCGCGCAGCGCCTTGATGATGGGAATGCCGCCCGCGACCGCGCCCTCGAAGGCGACCATCACGCCCTTCTTCTGCGCGGCGGCGAAAATCTCGTTGCCATGGGTGGCGAGCAGCGCCTTGTTCGCGGTAACGACGTGCTTGCCGTTCGCGATCGCGGCGAGCACGAGCTCGCGGGAGACGGTGGTGCCGCCGATCAGCTCGATGACGATATCGACCTCGGCATCGCGCACGACTTCGAACGCATCCGCGGTGACGCGCGCCTTGCCGCCGGTGAGCTTCTTCGCCTTCGCCGTCTCCTTGTCGGCGACGACGCTGATGCGGATGTCGCGCCCGGCGCGGCGCGAGATCTCCTCCCGGTTGCGCGCGAGGACCGCCCAGGTGCCTCCGCCCACCGTGCCGATGCCGAGCAGGCCCACGTTGATCGGCCTCATTTGAGCGGCTTCCTGAAATGAAACGAGCTCACCACCATCCCTTCGCGGAAATAGAACTTGTGCGCCTGCGCCCGTTGCGTGCCGGAATCGAGCGTACAGGCCTCGCAGTCCGCGGCCCGCGCGAGCCCCTGCAGGTGCTCCATCAGCGCCCGGCCGACGCCCCTGGAGCGCAGCTTCTCGTCGGTCACCAGGTCGTCGACATAGAGGTGAAGTCCCTCGAAAGTGTTCTCGCTGACGCGGTATACGGCGACGCCGCACACGGCGCCCCCTTCGGTCGCGACGCACATGCGCGCGCCTCCGGCGAACACGCGCTTCATCTTGCCCTCGTAATCGGCGGGCAGCGCGGTCCGAAGCTGGCGATGCACGCCTTCCGCCCGCTTCAACCATCCGTGCTCGACGACCCTGCCCGCGTCATCGGTGATGTGGACGATGTTCATGACTTGAGCAGCCCGTCCTTGCGGAACATTTCCCTGATTCCGCGGACCGCCTGGCGGGACCGGGCCTCGTTCTCGATCAGCGCGATGCGCACATGATCGTCGCCGTAATCGCCGAAGCCGACCCCCGGCGACACCGCGACTTTCGCGTCCTTCAATATCTTCTTGGCGAATTCGAGCGAGCCGAGCTTCGCATAGCCATCGGGGATCTTCGCCCAGAGGTACATCGAGGCTTTCGGGTTCTCGACCATCCAGCCGGCTTCGTGCAGGCCGCGCACCATGACGTCGCGGCGCTTCTGGTATTTCACGCGGTGCTCCTCGACGCAGTCCTGCGGGCCTTCGAGCGCAACGATCGATGCCACCTGGATCGGCGTGAAGGTGCCGTAATCGTGATAGCTCTTGATGCGCGCGAGGGCGTTGACGAGGTCCTTGTTGCCGACCATGAAGCCGATGCGCCAGCCCGCCATGTTGTAGCTCTTCGACATGGTGAAGAATTCCACCGCGATGTCGCGCGCGCCGGGCACCTGCATGATCGAGGGCGCCTTCCAGCCGTCGAAGGTGATGTCGGCATACGCGAGATCGTGGACGACGAGGATGTCGTGGGCCCTGGCGAGCGCGATCACGCGCTCGAAGAAATTCAGCTCCACGCATTTCGCGGTCGGGTTCGACGGAAAGCCGATCACCAGCATCTTGGGCTTGGGAATCAGCTCGCCGATCGCGCGCTCGAGTTCCCCGAAGAAATCCACCTCTGCCGTCATGCGCACCGAGCGGATGTCCGCGCCGGCGATGATCGCGCCGTAGATGTGGATCGGGTAGCTCGGGTTGGGCACGAGCACCGTGTCGCCGCGGTCCAGCGTGGCGAGCATCAGGTGCGCGAGCCCTTCCTTCGAACCGATGGTGACGATCGCTTCCGAATCCGGATCGAATGCGACGCCGTAGCGGCGCTGGTACCAGCCGCAGATCGCGCGGCGCAGGCGCGGAATTCCCTTCGACACCGAGTAGCCGTGCGTGTCGCTGCGCTGCGCGGCCTCGACGAGCTTCGCGACGATGTGCGCGGGCGTGGGGCCGTCGGGATTGCCCATGCTCATGTCGATCACGTCTTCGCCTGCGCGGCGCGCCGCCATCTTCAACTCGTTGGTGATGTTGAAGACGTAGGGGGGAAGGCGCTCGATTCGGGCAAATTTTCGCATGGGGCGCGGGATTTTCCGGGAGTGCGGCGGGCTTTCGAGCCGCGCTGCGCTGCAAAAAGTTATAATGTTACCGGACACTTACAACACCGGCAAACTTGAAGCTGCACCTCGATCCCGCGACCGCCAAGAACGCCATCACCGGCTATGGCGAGGGCTACGTGATGGTCAACCGGCAGAGGTTCGAACGAAGCCTCGTGGTGCTGCCCGATCGCATCCTCCTGGACTGGCCGCCGAACCGATTCGATGACCTCGCGCCCGAGCACCTGGCGGCGCTCGCCGGTCTGGACCGGGAAATCATTCTCCTCGGCACCGGAGCGCTGCTGCGCTTTCCCCGCCGCGAGATCATGCAGTCCCTGATACGGTCCGGAGTCGGCGTCGAAGTCATGGACGTGCAGGCCGCCTGCCGTACCTACAACATTCTCCTCGCCGAAGACCGCAGGGTCGCCGCGGCTCTGCTGATCGGGTGAGATCGACGATCTCCAGGCGCGGGCCGTGGATCCTGCTTGCCGTCTTTGCGGCCGGCTGGTTCTGCAATCTCGGTTATCGGCACCTGGTGAAGCCCGACGAAGGCCGCTACGCGGAGATTCCGCGCGAGATGGTCGCAAGCGGCGACTGGCTCACGCCGCGCCTGAACGGCTACAAGTACTTCGAGAAGCCGGCCCTGCAGTATTGGATCACCGCGGCCGCGTTCACCGCGTTCGGCCAGAACGAGTGGGCGGCGCGCCTGTGGCCCGGCCTGACCGGGTTCTTGGGTGTGCTGCTGGTCGTCTGGACGGGCAAGCGCCTGTTCGCCCCGCCGGCCGGACCGTACGGCGCGGCGGTTGCCGCGAGTTGCGCTCTCTACGTCGCTATCGGCCATGTCCTGACGTTGGACATGGCCCTGACTTTTTTCATATCGACGTCGGTATTCGCGTTTGCTGTCGCGCAGCAGGACTCCGGAGAAAACGAGCGACGCCGCTGGATGCTCGTCGCTTGGGCGGCTGCGGCGCTCGCCGTCATGACCAAGGGACTCATCGGCATCGTTCTGCCCGCGGGCGCGGTGGCGCTCTACGTCCTGATCGAGCGTGACTGGAAACTCCTCGGTCGCCTGCACGCGTTGGGCGGCGGGCTGCTCTTCCTCGCGATCGCGGCGCCGTGGTTCATCGCGGTTTCGCTCGCCAACCCGGAATTTTTGCGTTTCTTCTTCATCCACGAGCACCTCGAGCGCTTCACCACCCGGGAGCACGGACGCTATCAGCCCGTGTGGTATTTCGTGCCGGTGCTGCTTGCCGGAGTCCTCCCCTGGATCGTGGACCTCTTCCCCGCCCTCGGGCGCGCATGGACTCGCGTTCCGGAAGTCCGTTTCCAGCCGCGGCGTTTCCTGCTTCTGTGGTGCGTGGTCGTTTTCGCGTTCTTTTCCGCCTCGGACTCCAAGCTCGGCTCCTACATCCTGCCGATGTTTCCGGCGCTGGCACTGCTGATCGGGATCCACCTCGCCTCCGCGAGCCCGCGCTTCGCGCTGGCACAGGGCGTGGTCGCCGCCTTGCTCGGGATCGCGTTCGCCGCCGCCTCGCTTTGGGCTTCGGTCAATCTCCCGAAAGTTCTGGTCCTCCTCGAGACGGATCTCCCGCCCGAATTGTATGCGGGCTATCTGCCCTGGCTCACCGTCGCGGGCATCGTGCTGGCCGCAGCGGGAATCGCTTCCGCATCGCTGTGCCGCCGGCGCGCCGCCGCGGCATTGACTCTCGCCCTCGGCGGCCTGGCCTGGGTGCAGATCGTATTGTCTGGACACGAGACGCTTGCCCCGGCTTTTTCCGCGTATCATGTCGTCCAGAAAATCCGGGGCGATGTGAAACCGGACGTTCCCTTTTACGTCGTGGACACCTTTGATCACACCCTGCCGTTCTACCTGGATCGAACCGTGACCATGGTCGGCTACAAGGACGAGCTGGCCCAGTCGATCGCCTGGGAGCGCCGGGAGTTCCTGCCCGACGCTGCCGCCTTCGCGCGCGCCTGGCAATCCGATCGCGACGCGTTCGCCATGTTCAGCGCGAACGACCTTGCCGGCTTTCTCAAGGCGCATCCGGTCGCGGTCCGGATCGTCGCGAGCGACCCGCGCCGGGTGATCGTGAGAAAGCCGTGAACGCGGTAAGCCTCGCCCTGATCCTCACCGGAGTGCTGCTCAACGCTTCGGCGCAGCTGCTCCTCAAAGCCGGCACCAACGCCGTGGGCCATTTCGAGTTCAGCGCGCACAACGTCCTGCCCGTGGGCATGAAGCTCGCATTCGAGCCGCATATCGCGGGCGGAGTCGCCTGCTATGTCGTGAGCCTCGTCGTCTGGGTCCTGGGCCTGTCGCGCGTCGAGGTTTCGATCGCTTATCCGATGCTTTCGATCGGATACGTCCTGAATGCGGTCGCAGCCTGGTACCTGTTCGGCGAATCGCTCACGGCGCAAAAGCTGATCGGCATCGCCTTCATCGTCGCGGGCGTGTTTCTCGTCGCGCGCTCCTAGTGAGCTTCCTTCCCTTCGCGCGGCCGACCATCGACGAGGCCATGATCGCCGCCGTCGCCGACACGCTGCGCAGCCGCTGGATCGTCACCGGGCCCCGTGTCGCGGCGTTCGAAAAGGCGCTGTCGGAGCGCTTCGGCGGGCGGCCGGTCC
>WNGH01004319.1_pt1 | contig 14321 bp, 16 predicted proteins | sample 5400631 | NCBI WGS metagenome assembly WNGH01 (sample SAMN13153373, study PRJNA577476) | soil metagenome | isolation source: 115 cm soil or saprolite under Garry oak tree replicate 1 | place: USA:California | collected 2016-06-15
ATAGGAGTAGGCGTGTCCGCCATAGTCTTGCCTTCCACCCTGCGGACCCTCAATACGGCCGGAGGCATAATCGCGGTCGTCTTAGGTATCGCTGCATTGCTTGATCTTCAAGCGGCCGTGGCTACCCTGATCGCCGTTCTCGCTCTGGCGCTCCTGCTTGTAGGAGCCTTTGAAGTCGGGGTTGGGGTCGCCAGACATTCCCCCGTGTGGCTCAGGGTCTCAATTGTTGTGATCGGGGTTTTTACCGTCATCTTGGCGGGAATAGTAATCATAGACGCATCGATCGGCGAGGGTATTCTTGCTGCAATCCTCGCGTTGGCCTTGTTGCTTGTCGGGATCCGGAACCTAGTGCACGGGATCACAGGACACCGTCCAGTCGCTGCACCAGTCGAGACCCTAGTAGCAGCGGCCTGATCGAGAGTCAAGAGCGAATGGTCGGGTTTGACTTACCATAAGGGCACGTTGTCTCTCATTGTTCGGCCTGTGTAGTCGAAATATGCAATGCCCGGTGGGATGTTCGGGTCTGTCAGGTTCGCTTCTGCTGTGACTCCCTGATAGGGTTCGCCACCCCAGCGATATTCGCCTTTCCAATAGGAATAATCTCCTTGGATGATGTTAGCCCTCTCCATTACCCTCCACGATCCTTGATACTGAAAAGAGGGGTAGAGCAGTAGAACCTTCCAGCCTGAGACCGGAAATTTGCTTGCAACGCCGAACTGGTAGAAGTAGACTGCGCCTTGAGGAACCTTTGTGGGTACACCCCCCGAATTTCCGATGTCAAAGTAGGGGCCCTCTCTGAAGTCTGGCAGGAAGCTTCCAAACTTTGTCCAAGGGACATCCGTGGTGTTGTAATACCAGGTTGCTTGGTAGAGTGTTTGGCCGTCTTTGGAGACGGGTTCCCACATCATTCGAAGATAGATTGGCGTCGAGATGTTCTGCGGATTGATCGTTACTTGGGCGTGATATCTCAGCTGTTGCCAGAAGTAGCCTCCGCAGTTCGCGTTGCTATCGCACGTTGTCCAGGACGAGCCTGAGATGATCACAGATTCTGTACTGCGGAATAGAATTGTAGTAACCTGCCACGTAAGGGTAGACTGACTGGCCCAGGGTAAGATCTCCGGGTGTTGGCGAGATCGATGAAGCATACAGGACCCTTGGGTCCCAGAAACCGTAGGCCACGAGCGTCCAGAGACATACCGTCAACACGACCGCAACTCCTACCCGCCTAATGTCTTCCAGTCTTATCCTTCCCAGCCAACTGTCTCCCAATGAAAATCGGAATCTCTGGGGAAGACCCAGCTCCAGAAGGCCGCCGAGAAAGGCAAAGAACGCCCAGCTTGGGACGAGAGGATACAGGATGCTCCTATCACAGTTCGGACATGATAGCGTCCAGAGTCCCGTAGACAAGACCAACAGTGAGGCGACTCCGGAGGATGCGGCTATCTTGAGGGATCGCCCGATTCGAGCCGCTAAGATTCCTGTTTCTATCTGAGGTACTCCCGCTAGGATTAGCCCTTGGAAGACGACGAGGGCAGGGAGGTATGTTACGCCCGAAAACCAGGCCGTCATCGGGAACCAAGTCATAACAACGGTGATTACAACACCCCCGGCAAGGGCGATTACTGGACGCACCGTTCTGTTGAGGGCTTCACGCTTGGATGCTGCCCTTACGATAGCCGGCAATGCGCCAAAGCTAAACATCATCGCCGCAAGTCTGACACCTGCGAGCCCATCGGGGCCTGTCTGGTAGCATCCTGAATGCAACAATCCACCAGTTCTGAAGGTTGAACAAGCCGCGTAGAACAAGGTCCAAACCAGCGCTGCACTAAGAAACACCTGGATCACAGCCCAGCGAGGCCGAAGTAGATAGGCGACAAGTATTCCGCCTAGAGCAAACGACACAACATCGGCTTCAAGCCGAGTGCCTGAGAGCTGGTAGTACCAGTAGGTGTTTCCGCTAATTCCGACATAGAAGTCGATCCTCTCAAAGAGATAGGCAGGTAGCCAAGGAAAAATAGCCAATAGAGCGATTCGCAGTATGCTCCTTGGCGCAATCCTGATAGAACCAATCATCAAACGATATTTTCGTGTTCAGTCCTATTGGGTCTTGCCCCGGGACCGCGGGACCCCTTATTCCTTAAGGAATAATTCTGCACCCAATAATTCGAGTTATCGATCCTACTTACCGGACCAGGAGGCTCGGGTGCCTATTGCCCGTACACAGCGGGGAAGTTGTGGATCAAGGCTAGGTTCAACCTGAGCACGTTCACGTACGGATAGCCAAAAATCCAGAACGTCCCCTCAACATTCTGATTGATGATATCGGAGATGTCGGCCTGAGCGATACCCGTGGAGCTTGATATTCTCGGGACTTGAGCCATCGCATCTTGCAGAGTTATGTCTGGGTCCACACCTGAGGCTGAAAGTGACGAGTTTCTGGGATGGAAGAAGAATGGTCTGGAGAAGTCCTGAGCTATCAGGTATGATCCGACCGCCGTGCTATTATTCGTACCAAAGTGGGCGATCGAGCCGTTGGCCTGGCCTGGAAAGAGGACTTGGGCAAATCCTGTGACGGACAGTGGGAATAGGAGCCCGCAGAGTAGCATTGATACGATGGCTAGCCTTATCGCGGGCGACGAGTTTCTTCCGATCTCTTTCTTGAGGCTCATATCTTCTTTACATTCCCAGTGAGAGTAGTGCTATGTCAATGAGCTTGATTCCGATGAATGGGACGATTATTCCGCCGCCTCCGTAGATGAGGGCGTTCTTGACGAACAGGGACATTGTGCTCGTGGGCTTGAACCGTATGCCCCTCATCGCGAGGGGGATCAGAAGCGGGATTATGGCCGCGTTGAATATCAGCGCGGACAAGACTGCCGTGTTCAGTCCCAACCCGAGAATATTGAGTGCCCTGAGTTCGGGAAGGGTGGACGCGAACATTACTGGAACGATCGCGAAGTATTTCGCAACGTCATTCGCGATGCTGAAGGTTGTCACCGCACCTCGAGTCATTAGCAGTTGTTTTCCCAGCATGACCACTTCAATGATCTTTGCGGGGTTTGATTCCAAGTCCACCATGTTTGCCGCCTCCTTGGCCGCCTGGGTGCCCGAGTTCATCGCCAGTCCCACGTCCGCGGCAGCTAGAGCCGGGGCGTCGTTGGTGCCGTCTCCGATCATCGCCACAACCCGGTTCTCGGACTGTTCCCGCATTACGATCTCATACTTGTCCTCCGGCTTGGCCTCCGGCCTGTACTCTTCTATTCCCACCTCGTTGGCTATGCTCTTCGCGGTCAGAGGCTGGTCACCGGTCAGCATGACCGGGCGGATCCCCATTACCTTGACCGATTCGATCTTCTCCCTAATGTCCGGCTTGAGAACGTCCCTCAACCTGATGAGTCCAATCGCCTCCCTGTTCTTCGTCACTGCGAGCGGTGTGTCGCCCCGGCTCGATATCTTGTTGACCAGCTCATCGTAATTGCTGGGCACTGAGCGTACGATCTTCTTTACCGCGTCGGGGGCCCCCTTGATTATCTCCGTCTCATCTTCTGAGGGCGAAGAGCCAACTTCTTGATGAGGTTCGAACTTTCGCCTCAATCTTCCTCTCTCCCGGCCCGACTTGTCTCCCTTCGGCAGCATGAACCCGGATCCTTGGGAGAGCTTGACACCGCTTGTTCGGGTACTGGCTGAGAATTCGTAGACCTCGGAGACTGCTAGAGCATTCAATTCTCGGGGAACAAAACCGTCCTCGTACGCAAGCCGTATCAGGCTCCGGCCTTCTGGAGTATCATCATGCCAAGAGGATAGAAAAGCGGCCTCGCCAACTTCCTTGGTTGTGTGACCTTCGAAGGGGATGAACTCCGTGGCTTGCCTATTGCCGACGGTGATCGTGCCCGTCTTGTCGAGTATGATGACATCGGTATCGCCTGCCCGTTCGACTGCTCTTCCAGACTTTGCCACAATCTTCCTACGGTAGAGCCGTGATATTCCAGACAAGCCTATCGCGGGTAGTAAAGCGCCTATCGTCGTTGGGAGCAGGCAGACATAGAGTGCGATGAGGACGGAGAGGTCTATTGCGAGGTTGAGGGTGATTGAGAGGCCTAGAAGCGTTGCGATGATTATTGTGAAGATCGCGGTTAGACCAACGAGCACCATTGTCACAGCGACCTCGTTCGGTGTCCGAGGACGCTTGGATGATTCGACCATCTTGATCATCTGACTGATGTACGTCTCCTCCGGGTTGACGGTGACCCTACCGGTGAGATTGTCGCTGATGATCTTAGAGCCGCCTATCACCTCGTCTCCTGGAGCCTTCCGGACGGGCGTGGACTCTCCGGTGAGTAGGGACTCGTCTACCATGCCTATTCCCTCTAGGATTTCAGCATCGATCGGAACGATGTCGCCTTTCTCAAGCAGAATCAAGTCCCCCTTACGAAGAGCCGTGGAGGGAGTCGCGACAACCCTCCTCATATCTCCCTCGACAACGATTTTCTTGCTCTGAACTTCAGACTCGAGACTTCGCAGACTGTTGGCCGTGTTTTTTGCCTGCGACTCGGCGAGCGCGTTCGAGAGGGTGGCGAACCATACGGTGAGGAGAAGTATCAGAGCAATCTCGACGTAATAGATTCGTAGATCCAGGCTTGCGACGGGGTAGAAGACGGGGGGATAGACCGCCATCGCAGCCACGACGAAGAAGGTTAGCTCAACGATGAACATGACAGGATTCGATAAGAGAGACGCGGGGTTCAGCCTGATGAGCGAATCGCGAAGTGTTCTTCGTGAGAGTAGGCTTGTCCGGAGACCAGATTTGCCAAGCTGTTTCATAGCCTGCATGTTTGTCTTAGAACCCGTTGACTCGTTTCTGGAAGAGTTCCAAGATTGGTCCAAGCGCCAGGAAGGGGAAGAATGTGAGAACCACCAGCAGAAGTATGCTTCCCACCAGAACTATTGTGAAGGTGACGCTGTCTGTTCTGAGTCCGATCTCGCTGGTTCGCCTCCGATTCATCATCGAACCTGCGAGGGCTAATAGCAATCCAATCGGGATGAAACGGCCAGAGAGCATGACAAGCGCGGTGGATATGTTGAAGAAGGGAGTGTTTCCAGTCGCGCCCAGAAAGTCAGACCCGTTGTTTGCCGCGGCGCTTGTGAACTCGTAGAAGATTTGGGTGAACCCTGTCGAGTCCGTCGAGACGTATATGGCCGATGCCGCTCCAGTCGCATACGCGAGGACGGTGGGCACAAGGATGATGACGGGATGAACCAAAAAGGCGATCATGACGAGTTTAACGTCGCGAGCGTTGATCTTCATCCCCAGATATTCAGGAGTCCGGCCGGACATGAGGCCGACGATAAAGACGGTGATAACAACGTACATCACCATATACATGACTCCAACTCCCTGCCCGCCGGGCGTTGACTGCATCTGCATCCCCATGAACGCAGAGAGAATCACGAGGGGATGATTGCCGAACAGGCTTGAATTGACAGAGCCTGTCGTAACGGCCGTTGTTACTACAGTCCAAAGGGTTGAGAAGAACCCGCCGAATCTCACCTCCATTCCGCGACCCATGGTGTAATTGGGGATGAATGCAAGGAGCAAGTCGATCGCGAAGAGAGAGTAAGCACCCCAGAGGATTGGGCGAGCCTCCTTCTTCTTCCCCAGCATCTGCCCGTAGACGAAGCAGAGAGCGGTTGGTATCAGAAGCATGAGAAAGATCTGGAAGATATCACTCGCAGGATTAGGATTCTGGAAAGGATACGCCGAGTTCGCCCCATAATATCCTCCTCCGTTGTTCCCGAGCTGCATGATGCTGACAAGCGACGCGACCGGCCCCACGAGGATCGTCTGGGTCGAACCTTCCAGCGTCGTTACTGTCCGATAACCATCAAGTGTCTGGGGAACACCGAGCCCTACGAAGATCAGTGCTGCGATGAAGCAGAGGGGAAGAAACAGTCTTGTCAACGATCTCACAAAGTCGGTGTAGAAGTTTCCCATGTCTCTAGAGTTGGCGACGAAGCCTCGGATCATCGCAGCCGCCACGCAGATTCCAGTCGTGGCACTCGTGAATTGTAGAAACTGAACAGCAGTCATCTGTGAAAGATACGAGAGACCGGGAGTGTTGCTCAGCCCTTCGCCACTGTAGTGTTGGAGGTTGGTATTGGTCGCGAAGCTGATGACCTGCATGAACGCCAGGTCCAGGCTGAAGCCGGGGAATTTTTGGGGGTTGAGTGGCAGTCCGCCTTGGAAGACGAAGATGATGAATGCGAGAATCATCTGGAATATGTTGACGATGAGGGCTGAGAGGAAGTATTCTCTCCAGCCCATCCGGTGGCTCGGATCCACGCCCAAGATCCGGTAGACAGTCTTCTCGACAGGGTCCAGGAATCGGTCTAGACGGCTCGGAGCGTGTGTGAATATTTTAACGACGTGAGGCGCTAGGAGTCTGCCGGCGACTATTGCCGAGAGAAGAATGAGAACCAGTGTGATGAAGTCTGCGGGCTGGATCAAAAGTCACTTGCTTCCATGAGCTGACCCCTGAACACGTCATGGGTTCTTAGAACTAGTCTTTCTGACCGATGGCGGCTGAGCCGTGAGACGAGGAACCTAGAAACTCGTCTGTGCATCTAGCGCCCTTATGCGTCTTGAGAACGATCGAACTTACGGTACTCTTGACGCCACGAACCTTCATGATCCGATTCTTCAACACGTCCCGAAACTCTTCAATATCATCAGCTCGAACAAGCGTCACGATGTCGAACTCGCCCGTCACTTCGTACAGCTCCTCGATATTGTCGAGCTTGGCTAGCGCCTGGACAACGTCGTCCATGTGAGGCGACTCGACGAAGATGTCAACGAAAGCTAACAGAGGAGCCATTGTCAACTATGCGCCTAGAACCGGGGCGGGCCGGTGTCCGACGATTTATAGATTTCTTGACCCTGCCTCACTATTCATCGGATCGTGACAACGAGACCCGTCCGCACCCCCATTATTCAGATAAACCCGGCCGGAAGGGAGGAACATCGGATGGTCATCTAGATCTATGCAAGTCTGCCCTACGATATTGAACGTGATCGGGAACACTCCCCTAGTCAGGCTGAACCGAGTGTCAGAAGGTGTGGAGGCTGAAATTCTGGCCAAGCTGGAGAATCTGAACCCTGGAGGCAGCGTCAAAGACCGGATCGGCATAGCAATGCTCCAGGACGCAGAGAAGCGGGGCCTCCTGAAGCCCGGGGGAACCATCATCGAGCCCACCTCAGGAAATACAGGGACAGGCCTCGCCATGGTCGCTTGTGTCAAGGGCTACAAGATGATCTTCACAATGCCCGACAAGATGAGCGAGGAGAAGAGAAGCCTCCTCCGGGCATACGGTGCAAAGGTGGTCGTGACACCAACAAACGTACCGCCTGGCTCTCCCGAGCACTACATCAGAGTGGCAGAAAGACTGGCCCAAGAGACGCCCAACTCGTACATGCCCAACCAGTACGTGAACGCGGCTAATCCGATGGCCCACTACCAGACAACAGGTCCCGAGATATGGCGTCAGACCGGCGGGAAACTGGACATGTTTGTATGCGGCATGGGCACCGGAGGCACGATCACCGGGACCGGACGCTTCTTGAAAGAGAAGAAGAGATCCGTCAAGATTGTCGGCGTGGACCCCGAAGGGTCAATCTACCATCCCCGCTTTCACAAGAACCCAGAGCGGCCGCACCAGTACAAGGTAGAGGGAATAGGGGAGGACTTCATGCCCAAGACAATGGACATGACGGTCGTCGATGATGTCATCCAGGTCTCTGATGGGGACGCGTTTGAGTGTACCAGGCGACTGGCGCGCGAAGAAGGAATCCTTGTAGGAGGATCGGGTGGGGCGGCGGTCTATGCGGCACTCAAGGCTGGCGAGAAGATGCGAAAGGGAGAGACGATCGTGACACTTCTACCGGACAGCGGTAGGAACTATCTCACAAAACTCTTCTCCGACCAGTGGATGAAAGAGCAGGGCTTCCTTGAAATCCGGTGAGTTCCAGTGAGAGACAGGGATGTGATGAACCTGCTCGACCAACTGGAGCTGTATATGCTACGAGTCAGCCGAAGCCAGGCTTCACAGAAAGACTACTGGCTCTTCGTATACAACAGCATGAAAAGCGGCCTACTGATGACCAAGAACATGGAAACGCACTTGGAATACAAGCTCAAAGAGCTTGGCGTGAAACTCCAAGAGAGACCAAGTCAGAGTCTTAGAGGATAAGAAGATAAGAGGCGGCCTACGATGGCGCTACGTCATGACAGTACTAGTCGTGGAGAAGGACATCAGTCAGTGCGAAGCCATCTGCCCCAAACACGGGGCCCAGTGCAAACTAAAAATGTTCGAACAGAACGCATTTCCGATGCACGCTCACACGATCGACCAGAAGACCTGTGTCTGGAAAAAATGAGCTGCTGAAAACCTAGATTTTTCGCGAAACGGTCTTTTGCCGAAAAAGAGGCAGTCCGAATGTCTCAGGGGAATTAGGACCGGATGGGTCGTACTCTTCTCAGTACAAGAAATATTCCCGCAATGACAACGAATATTATCACTCCAATAACGCCATAGAACATGGCGGGAGAAGGTCCCGGAGTTGTCGAGGGTGGTGCGGGTGGCGCATGCGATTCAGCCGCAACATGCACATTGACGGTTGTGGTATGCTGGATGGCTCCCCCTGTTGCGGTAATCGTGACAGTGTAGTTCCCTGGCATGGAGGAGATGAAGGTGGTGGTCGAAGTTCCTGATCCGTGAATAATGCTAGAGGGGGTCAGGGACACAGAAAGCCCGCTGTCTGGAGAAATAGTCGTTGTAAGTATCACGTCAGAGTAGAATCCGTTCTCAGGGTTCACTCTGACGTTGGATGTGGCCGTAAGGCCTGAGGTGAAGCTCATTGAGCTGGTGGCGATGATTGTAAAGTTGGGGGAGGCGAAGGCCGTGAACGTGAATGTCGTAGTGGCGTTATGGCTGAGGCTGCCGGATGTTCCAATGATTGTTACTTTGTAGGTCCGTGGCGCGGCTGAGCTGCAGGAAAAAGTGGCGTTAACATAGCCGTTTGGGATCGTGGCGGGATCAATTGCTGAGCACTTGAGATCTGGAGGTATGGGGGATTCTGAGAGAGTAATGTTCCCGGTAAAACCGTTGACGGGGTTTGTTATTACGGTTGATTTCGCGACACTGGTTCCATCGGCTGGAACAACGCTCGGGACAGTCGCTGTAATAGTAAAGTCTGGAGTAGGGATCGGAGCGAATGTCAAAGAGGCTGTTCGCCGGGATTCGGCTTGCGGCGTTCTCTGTGCGTATGTTGCCAGACACAGCACTAACACTAGGAACAGAATCCTGTTCCTGAACGGAAGGCGCATCAAGGAATTCCACGACACCTCTTACGTGTCGCGACCGAATACGATGACAAAGTGGAGTCACGCTTCTTGCCGTGGGGATGTAGGCTTTGCTAAGAGAAACATTTTGTCCATCCTCCTAGACTAAGGGGGAAACGGCTTGGCCTGCGGATTGACGCCGAAGCCCTCAGAAACCCGCTAGCCTAGGGCCCAGTCTTTGGCGGAGATTTCTTGATATTGGCTCTCGCGGACGCTTCCTTGTTGTCCGTGTTTTCCACGACGAGGAACCACTTTCCTTTCTGGGGCGCTACAAAGTGAAGTGTTGCTTTTGCGACGCCTTCTTCGCCGGTCTCGCTCCAGAACTCCTCGCCTAGGTCGAGGCTGTTCAGATTGTCAGCGTCCATAAGATAGACATTGATCGGCGCGCTGGCTGTGACCTCGCATGTTACTTCCGCGCGCTGGTCTAGCTCCACGTCGAAGGTTGCATAGTCCCCCTTCGCTATGACTCTCGTATTGGGGTCTATCTTCGGCACGACCGGCTTAGTGGGTACAACGACAGTAGAGCCGGTCCCCACGGGAACGGGTCTGACAGCTTCCTGTTTCAGAGCACCTGGTTGTGGAGGAGTAGGTTTGGCGGGGCTGACGTTCGTAGGGATAGTTTTTGGAGGAGTAATCTTGGGACTCACTACTTTCTGAAAATCTGGTCTCGTCTGTTGTGCGGGAGCCCGCGGAAGCTCACTCCTCGTAGGGGGCTTCTGTTCCGGTCTCGAAGGTGTTTGGTGCGGACGTAGTGTCTGCCTATCCTCGAACTTCTCCCGGAACGGCTTTGTCTCGATTGGAGTGGAATGGCCAGTCTTCTTATTGGTCGAATGGCCGGCACCTGTTCCGGACCTGACTCCTCTCGTCGGTGCTAGCGTCGTTATGGAGAGTATAGCGAGGATTGTGGCGCCCGCGATCGTCCAGGATAGAACTTGCAGAATTCCAGCTATCGTGACGAGTATGCTGGCAAGGTTGCCTAACAGCATTATTGGTTTGGAAGCCAAGGGAGCAGCGTCCCTCTCTGGTATGCTGGGAATCTCGTGTACCGGTTCAAAACGTAGCTGTAACGAAGCCGGGTCAAGCGAAGAAGTACTGCCCTTCGATTGAAGGTCTGGAGCCGTCGTGTTCAGGAAGAAAGAAGGGGAGGTTTAAGCGTCGTATTGGACGATCAGTCAGACTTGGAGTCTTACCCTCGTCGTCCAAGGCAGATAACGCCGGATCGGCCGTGGCTCGGCAGCCGTGCTAGCTGTCATGCTGGGCGCTTCCTACCTTGTCTGGTTCCTCGTGTAGTAGTACAGCCCTCGGTTCTTGCTCTGTTCGATCTGTAGCTTGAACCATGAATCGGTGTTGGCCCGTGAGGCCCATGAGACCAGACGGACCTTTCTCGCTTCTAGCTTCTTGGCTCTTCGCGATGTCCAGACGGATCCGATCGCCGCCACTATCCCGCCGAAGAGGCTGTGAGACTCTCGAGCTATTCCTACTCCACTTTTGGTCGCTTGCATCTTTCACATCACCAATGGTACAACGTGTCAGGGGATCGGATTATCTTTGAGCAAGCGAGCGCCGGCATTAGTATCCACGGCACCTCACGGCTGTTCGTGGCAGGCGCACGCCGGTAGTCTGCTTATATCCATGTTCCAGCTATGAACAAACGTAAGTGAATGTTCGAACTCTTCCTACGCATTCAACCTACCGAACAGAATGAGGATCCTCACAACCGTTTGAGCAAGAAGTTTCCCGGCGCCAGAATCTCACTCTGGTGCAATGACCATACAGACATTCTAGAGATCGAGTCAGATGGTCTAGACTCCTTCCAGGAGATCCAGAAGGAACTCGCCTTCTATTCCACACACTACAAGAGCAAGATCATCGGGAAGACACTCTGCCAGGACAAATTCCAACTGATAGCCCGCACATGCATATGCGGATCCAACGGCGGCATCACGGTCAGCTCGGTAGTCCGCGCAAACAACTTCCTCCAGATGCCACCCCCAGTCTTCTTCGGCGGCTGGGAGTACCATCGCCTCGTCGGCTTCGACGACAACAACGTCAGGGGCCTCTTGAAAGGGCTCGACAAGGTAGGCAAGACGGAGATACTGCACAAGGGCACTACGGACGGTACAACGGACAAGGCCTTCCTACTCTCCCTCGGCAGCCTCTTTGGTAATTTGACTGAGAAGCAGATGAAGGCGATGTTGGCCGCGGTCGAGAGCGGATACTATGAGATTCCGAAACGGACCACCGCGGATGAGTTGGCCGCGAAGCTGGGACAGCCCCGCAGCACACTGGAGGAGCATATCCGCAAGGCGGAGAGCAAAGTCGTACTCGCCATGGCGCCTTACATGATGATGTACGCCCGGGTGCCGGAGTCTCCCTTCACGAGCAAGACTAGGGCGGCGGGAGACACTGTTGGGGCCCGGTTCATGAAACAGTTGGCAGTCCAGACTGTCAAGAAGTCGAGAAACAACTAGGCTACACTCGTAGTACAGCTGTAAACTTCTAGTTTCGCGGAAAGAGAAAGAGGGACGGGGGACGTGTCCCCCGTACTGTTTCTACGCTAAGCTTTGGCCGAGGGTATGTCCAGAGGTGTGGTCGTGGTCTCTGTGGACGAGCTCGTAGTGGTTGCGGCAGAGATTCCTGCCACAGTTCGTGCAGAACTCGGTCGCCTGTTCGCTGCAACGCTTCTCATGCTCCTCCAGCTCATCGGGACTGCCGAATCCGCCGATATCGCCTACCTCGACCTCTTGACAGGTCTTGGCTGCGGTGTTGAGCGTGAGGCTTGGCTGGAGCACAGTTCCGGCTTTGTCTAGTGGAGACTTCTCTGGCTTGGGTCGGGCATGAGTCTTGCTCTTCGCCCGTGTGTGAGCCTTCGATGTTGTACGGGTCTTAGCTTTGCTTTTCTTCTTGGACTTCAAGATTAGAACCGTCACATAGAAAGTTCGGAGCAGGTGAAATTTCACATCTAACTCGCGCCATGAGAACTAGGTAACAGTAGCCCCGTTCAGCAGACTCCTTCGGCTGTCCGGTGCTTCCGGGGTTCGATACTCTAAGACGAGAAAACGGGTGAGAGAAGCGCCCTGGGGTGATGCTACTCTTCGCCTGTCTCCGGCTTGTTCCCAAGGACTTGTTCAATTCGTTCCATCGTCGCCCTGTCCAGCTTGTCCACAACCTCGACAGCCTTCATATTCTCAACGACCTGTTCGGGACGACTAGCCCCTGTCAGCACGGTGCTCACGTTCGGATTCTTCAGACACCAAGCCAAGCCGAGCTGAGCCAGGCTACAGCCCAACTCCTTTGCTATCGGCTCCAGCCGGTTGACCTTCTGAATATTCTCGGGAGTAATCAGATTCTCCCGCAACCACTGATAGCCTTCAAGCGAGGCCCGAGAGCCTGGGGGAACCCCCTTGCTATACTTCCCGGTCAGCAAGCCTGAGGCTAGCGGGCTCCAGATGGTTGTTCCAAGCCCTATCTCGCGATACAAGGGAAGATACTCTGACTCGACTCGGTCCCGGTGCAGCATATTGTACTGCGGCTGTTCCATCGAGGGAGGAGTCATGCCGTGCTCTAGAGCGATACCGTGAGCCCGCATAATATCGGCGGCGCTCCATTCCGAGGTCCCCCAGTAGAGAATCAATCCCTGATGGACCAGATCATCCATTGCCCGGACAGTCTCTTCTATCGGAGTGTTCGAGTCCGGACGGTGACAGAAGAACAGGTCAAGATACGACAGCTGCAATCTTCGAAGCGAGTTTCGACAAGCTTCGTAGACGTGCTTCTTGGACAATCCCTTATCGTTCGGTCCATCCCCACCCCAAAACACCTTGCTGGATACAACAATGCTCTCTCTTCTCCAGCCAAGCTGCTTGATCACATTACCCATCACTGTCTCCGCGTTCCCATGAGCATAAGCCTCGGCATTATCGAAAAAGTTGACACCAGCATCATACGCCCTAGACATGCACTTGACGGCGACCTCTTCGCCGACCTGGCCACCATAGGTGACCCAGGCGCCGAGCGATAGTTCGCTCAGTTTGAGACCCGAGCTGCCGAGCCTACGATAATTCGTCTTTGGGACACTCCGCTCAGGCAGAGAAATATGGGCCGGTTAATATCCACTTCCAAGAAGTATGCAAGACCCACAGAAAACGCGAGTGACCGGGAGATTGGGGAGTCCTGATAAAGAGACTGACAGGATAGGAAAGGAATTCGATGCGGATGCGTGCGATTTCTGCGACCGCTACAAACGTAGAGGTCTCTCTAAGAGTAGCAGGCTGCTCCTAGATTTCATCCTCGAAGAGGGTGTACAAAACAGGACAGTAGTCGATCTGGGCTCCGGGGCAGGCGGTTTCTCCATAGAACTTCTTAAGAAAGGCGCAGCGGGCGTCATTGGAGTAGATCTATCCTCCAAGATGGTCGAAGCCGCCAGCGAACTGGCCCAGGTTAGCGGATTCGAGCGTAGGGCCAAGTTCCAGGTCGGAAATGCTGCTGAAGCAGAGCTTCCCTCCTCGGACATTGTCATAATAGACAAGGTCCTCTGCTGCTACTCGAACTGGAGGCCGCTGCTGAGAAACGCAATGGATGCGGGCCGCACGATGGTCGGCTTCATCGTTCCACGCGACCAAGGCTTGGCCAAGTGGCCTTTCCGGATAGGGGTCCGAGCTGTCAACTTCTTTCAGAAAAGAAGAGGAAAAATCCTGTTCTATCTACACCCATTAGACATTCTGGATCGGACCCTTCAAGACTCAGGGTTCACTCAGCAGAAAAGGCAGGGATCTAGGCTCTGGCTGGTCTTCCTCTACACACGCCCCCCGACTACCAGAGCCTGAATAAGCCCAAGCGCTAGCTGGTCGATTCTAACGACTTCATGGTCTTTGTCAGGTCTGTTAGTAGCTGAACCACGTCGCGATGATTCCTGAGATTGTACTT
>WNGH01014314.1_pt1 | contig 14319 bp, 19 predicted proteins | sample 5400631 | NCBI WGS metagenome assembly WNGH01 (sample SAMN13153373, study PRJNA577476) | soil metagenome | isolation source: 115 cm soil or saprolite under Garry oak tree replicate 1 | place: USA:California | collected 2016-06-15
CAGTATCTAGAAGAGCATGATACGATAGAGGGAGCTCCACACCTCAAGCAAGACCATCTCCCAGTATTCGATTGCGCCTTCAAGCCTGCGAAAGGCTCGAGAAGTATCCACTACATGGGACATGTGAAGATGATGGCCGCGGTCCAGCCCTTCATCTCAGGAGCAATCTCCAAGACAGTAAACATGCCCGGCGACGTCTCAGTAGAAGAGATTGTGGAGACCTACATTACCGCTTGGAAGATGGGGTTGAAGGCTATCGCGATCTACCGAGACGGGTCCAAGCGAACACAACCGCTTACCACAAGCAAGGAGAAAGAGAGGGAGAAACGGCTCAATGAAGCAGAAATAGTCTACAAGCCGCTACGCAAGAAACTCCCCGACGAGAGACAAGCAGTCACCCACAAGTTCACAATCAACGGCAGCGAGGGCTACATCACCGCCGGACTTTACGCAGACGGCAGCCCAGGAGAGATCTTTGTCAAGATGTCCAAGGAGGGGAGCACCATCGCCGGACTGATGGACTCCTTCTCCATATCCATATCCCTCGCTCTGCAGTACGGCGTACCACTGAAGGTACTAGTGAACAAGTTCATTCACACAAGGTTCGAGCCGTCAGGCTTCACCAATAATCCCGAGATCCGCATCGCGACATCCGTCGTGGACTATCTCTTCAGATGGCTCGGCCTAAGATTTCTATCAAAAGAAGACCAGGACTCCATTGGTCTGACCAAGACGAACGAGGCGAACCGCGAGACCCAGACTCGGCTCGTCGAGCCAGTTCCCACAAAATACTCTGCAGCAATGTCACACCTCGAAAGCAAAACTCATCAGGACCAGCACATGGTTACTTTCGATCCGCAATCAGACGCTCCGCCCTGCGACAATTGTGGAATGATAATGGTGCGGGCAGGATCCTGCTACAAGTGTCTAAACTGTGGCAATACCAGCGGGTGCGGGTAGATACAGCGAGGCCTTAGATTCTCGCCATATCGACATTAGTGGAGGAGGCCTGGGAGCGCACGCCTCGCCGATCTTTGGAGCGTATCGATGCAAGATCTCCCAAGAAGACAAAGAGGACAAAACCGTCTCCTCGCTCAAGGCTTCCACTCGACAGAATGTCTTTGCGTCTCCAATCGTTGCTAGGGCTTCCAACTTGGAGCTGCAATTTCCTAGTCCTGACGGCTATTTACTTTGCAAGCGCGGCATTCGATTTGGCTATGACGTTTCAGCCGACATCAATCTCGATAAGAGTCGGCCCTGGGCCGTCTGATATCGGCTTCCTGAACCACCCGAACGCGTCCTTTCTTCTCATCTATTTGGTGGGATTTCTAGCTTTGTGCCTAGCATCTCAAGTCGGGACCTCGTATTCATTGAGAACGATTGAGACTCTTCGGTCAACTGTCCACCCACTTTCGGACCAATGATCATTTCCTAGCAGAGCACCTATAACGCTTCGAATTGGCCTTTTACCTTTCCTAACCCTCGCAGCCTTTGTTATCGTCGTGCTCCTCGGAGTTGTTCCTTCTCCTCCGAACAATTTTGTTCTCGCCGCCTTGGACGTTCTCGTTACCAGTGCCAGCCTTGCTCCTTTGGTTACAGTTGCATTCTTCCTGGGGTCTTTCATGATTATATGGGGCGATAGTATCAGAAAAATTGCGAGGTACCTCAAGCAATTTCGAGCTAAGAATTTTGCCTGCGACAAATATATGGGCTTTCAGCCATTCAGCCAAGCTTCTGTGAGACTAACGTTTGCGTTTGAACTCATAAGCTTGGCGATGGGAGCCTCTATTCTCTTCATCCTTGTGCTCACTGGACAACATCTGTCAGACAATCTGATCCGATTCGTGCCGATTGCTGAATTCGCTCTAGGGGGTATTTTTGTTCATAGAATTCGGGATGATGTTGAGAAAATCCCCAAATGGCCTCTAAACACAGCACTAATGTTGCGGATCGTCGGGGTTGTTGCTACAGGTGTACTTACCGTCTTGTTTCAGCTGGGATGGACCACTACTTTGTTGCACATCTTGTTTGGAATCTAGACGCTTCCAAAGATGAAATAGTTTGGTTTCTGCAAGTGCTCACATGTTGTGACTACGCTACGTGCCCGATGGTTAAAAGCAACAACCGGCTATGTTACATCCAAGGTGACAAACGAAAATGAATTGTTATACTCGGTATAGCGTCGAAGACGCAAAGTCGAAGCTCTGGCTCGGCACAATCCCCATGAGACTAGTTCTAAGGTAGGACACAGAACCCATGACAGACACAACAGTCCCGAGAGGCGCAACGGTCAAGATCGGCAAGGTTGACGGCAATCTATTCCTCAGCGAGGGCGCAAGAGTTCAGGCAGAGGGCACTGCTCCGACTCAGGTCTCGGGCGACGTGGTCTGTGAGGGAGATGCCTACTTCGAGGGCAGTCTAAATTGCGGCCGGTTCCAAGCTAGAGACGGAAACGTGGAAGTCACAGGGGACTTGACGTGCGAGACTGAGGTTCGAGCGAAGAGGGGCGAACTCGAAGTCAACGGGAATCTAGTCGCAAGGTCCGTCGAGGTCGACGACCGCCTGACGATAAGAAAATCTGGAAAGGCCGACAGCTTTGATGTCGGCGGAGCCCTTGAAGTCGGAGGGACCATAACCGCCCGAAAGGTCGATGTGGGTGGCTCCTTTCAAGTAAGGGGCACTGCAGAGGTCGAAGACATTGACGTTGGGGGAAGGCTTGACGTTGCAGGTCAAGTCAAGATCTCAAGACTTGACGCAGGAGGCAGTGCACGAGTGGGAGGAGGGGAAGTCACCAGGATAGACGTCGGAGGATCCTTCAGTTCAACAGCCTCACTAAAGTTTGGGGACATAGACGTTGGCGGAACCGTTTCACTGGAGAAAGGGGGCGTGGGTGGTGGAATTGACGTTGGTGGCAGATTCGAGAGCAGGGGAAACCTCAACTTCGAAAAGATCGATGTTGGTGGAACGGTGGAGATAACAGGGAATGGGGAGGGAGACTCCGTCGATATTGGAGGCCACTTGGAGGTCTCAGGCGATCTCATTTTGAAGCGCGACTTGGACATTGGTGGGAAAGCCCGAGTAGGAGGAAATCTCAAGCTCCAATCCCTCGATGTGGGAGGACTCATAGAGGCCGGACAGATTGAGGCACAGGACAAGGTCGAAGTTGGAGGACGAATCACCACGGCGAGGGGCACGAAGGCTAGGACCATAGAGCTCGGAAATAGATCCGAAGCCAGTGGTGTACTGATTGGTGCCCGAGTTAGGATCGGAAACAGGGCTCGAGTCGAGGACGTGTACGCTGAAAGCGCGACCTTGGAAGAGGGAGTAAGGGCTCGGAATCTCTACTTGCGTGAGGGACGCATTGAATCTCGCTGCCGGATAGCGGGCGAAGTACTCTACAAGGACAATCTGGAAACTGACTCAGATGTTGAGTTCGCAAAGTCCCCGGTAAAGACTGAGCAGCTTCCAAAGCCTCCGATCTAAGATGGGCCAGCCCTCAAAACGGTCCCGCGTTGATATCTACGCGGAGATTCTACAGGCCCTGAAACGTAAGGGCCCCACAAGAATAACTAGAGTCTCCTACGCCGTCGGCATTCCCGTAGACAGGGCAAAGAAATCACTTAATGATCTTTCAGCGTTCGGTCTAACAAGCATTCAGACTGAGGAAGAGGAAACCTCCTACTCGATAACCCATAGGGGTTTAGAGTTCTTGGACGCGTACTGGAAGCTTGATGGTTTTCTCAAGTTTCTGGGAGAAAAGGGCGATGCAAGCAAGGAGGACTAGCCCCGGGTCCAGGCATTGCCAGCCCCTGCATGGGTCAAGAATTTCCCTCCCAAATCGAAATCAGGGTTCGAAAAGTGAAACTAATCCTCGCGAAATTCCAAGTTCAAATCGCCCATAATCAGCCCTGATCTGCGTTTTGAGAGCCGATTTCTATACACGCCGATTCGGCCCGAACGAAAGTACCTATATTTCCCGATTCGAAAATCGCGATCCGGACAGGATTCACGGGATTCTCGAAGAAAATCTTCCAAAATGGTTCTGAATAGAAATCGATTCTCAAAAAGGGGGTACCATTCCTGGCGGATCGCGTCACAAACCTGCCTTTCCTGGCCGAGCCACCAGTGCTTGAGGTCACGCTACGTATGTTCGGTATTCCTTCTCGAACTCACGCACGATTTCGAACTTTGGAAGCCTCTTAGTCCTCATTTCAGAATGCTGCTGGAAAGTGATCTCTGGAAACATGACCGCGGGACCGTCCACTGCTAGCCTTGTAGCCGGATGGTCCTGTCCGAGAATCTGGCCGCAGATTCGACGAGTAAGACGACGAACTTCGCCCTCATCCACATAACCTAGCGTATGCAGATACTCATGCAACAACGTATAGTACACGTAAGCGTTGAGGTGTCGCCTGTCCTTCGCCAAGTGCGTAATCTGCTCCAGCAAGACCCTGTTCATCACGATGAAGTTAGATCCCATCTGATGAAACGCCCCAATATATTCCGGAAGATCCGCCAAGCCAAGCAGCAAGCCTGCCCTCCGCCTTCCAATACTAGCCTTGACAGACTGCTTAACCAGCTGAAAAACCTCGGAGAAATTGAAACTCCTGTCGAGGTTTTCAGAAATCTCCATTTTTCAAGAATCACTTTCGGGCGATGCCCGCATCTACTAGGTCTGATTGTCCCAGCGGATATTTAAGGACTGGATTTCCCTAAAGCCAATCGGAGGACCGATGCCCGCCCACACTAGCGACGAGTGGAAAGACATAGTGGGCGCAATCGAAGAGTCCGTACCGCTCTACGAGTCGATCAGCGAAAGAATATCATTCAATCTAGCGGGACCACTCCGACGCCGCGCCATAGCCCAGCTGAATCGGGACCGCGGAAAGTGGGTTCTCGGGACCGCGGAAAATGGGTTCTAGATGCAGGCATCGGGCCTGGAGTATCAAGTCGACTACTTGTCTCCCAAGGCTTTCGGAAGATTGTAGGTCTAGATCCTTCGCGAACACTGTTGCGTTTCGCGAGGCAACGATTGGGACGAGAGTTTGACCCGGTTGTCGCGGTTGCTGAGAACCTCCCATTCAGAAACGGCAGCGTAGCAAGCAGCATTACCTGTTTCGCACTACGCGATGTTCGTGACCCAGGCATGGCAATCTCAGAATTCTCCCGCGTCGTTTACCAGAAAGGGCGACTCTGCATTGTCGATATTGGTAAGCCTGATAATCTGATTATACGGGAACTGATTAGCTTCTACATCCATCATCTGATGCCAAGGCTAGCCTTAGTCCTCATTCATAGGAGAATCAAGGGAAACCCGTTCTGGATGATAGTCCCGACCTTTGACCGGCTCCTGACAAACCGAAAACTTGGAAACCTAACAAGCTCAAGATTTGGTCCGTCCAAGCTCAGCGAGTTCATGTTTGGCGGATTGATTCTTGTCAGCGCAGAGCGGTCTAGCACCTAGACTTTCCTGGCCCTCTGCTCTCCGTAGAGCCGAAAAGGCTCTCCAACATTAGCTACCTCTAGCCCCGTTCCAATCTCCTCACTTGAGTACCTGTGGAGATAGCTCCTCCATCGCATGCCCTTGAAGAAATCAGGCTCCCCGTCGGTCGAGACAACATCGAACGTCGACCTGTCTCCGTTCAGCTCTCCGACCTCGTTCAGTATCCAACCTTAAGAATAGACCGACTTACGCACGTATTTCCGCACATTATGGTCCCACATGAGATATGTGAGTGCACGGTGCAGAGGCTTTTCCATTCGTCCGTGACTCACCCATCATCGCGATAAACTTCTCTCCAGGATCATGCGTGCACTCGAAAGTGCCGTCAATGACCCCCTTCTCGTCAAACTGGTTCTCAGCTCTACCCTTCCACTTGCCGATCAGGAACTCAAGCTTCCTTAGAGGCTCACTCATCTTGCAGCCACATCGTGTATGCATCGTGTGGAATAAAAACAGCTAAGGGCAAGATTGGATAGCTTCGAGGAGAATACGCTTGTGTGACCATGTAGAGTTTCTACGTTATCCGATGGATGACGCGTTCAGGATTCTCGGGAAGAGATAGGCCGTCGCCATTTTGATGGAGGTACTGAACGGTGCTAACCGTTTCAACGTGTTGAGGACGGCGGTTCCGGACATTTCTCCCAGAACCCTCTCAGGCCGACTTGACGACCTAGAGAACGCGGGCCTATTGAGACGGCAAGTGACTAGTAACAGTCCTTCGCGGGTTCATTACGCACTGACGGAGAAAGGAGAAGACATGAGGACACTCCTCAGAGAACTGGCAAGCTTTTCGCTGAAATGGTTCGGAGCAAGTCATGGCGAACAAGCCAGACGAATCTCGCTAAGTTCATACTATTCTTCCAAGTCCTCCCCGATTTCTCCATGAATGGCCAAGTCGCCTACTCTCAGCTTGTCATCGCTCTCTCGAAGAGGCGTAACCGAGCCAATGAGTCTGAGTAAAGCGTAAGACACGACAAAGGCATAGACAATAACGACAATTGCTCCCAGTGCCTGCCAACCCAGCTCAGCTACATTGCCGAAATATGCGCCAGTCAATCCGGGATACACGTACTGTGTAATTGCAGGGTCGGCGAAAATTCCGGTCAGGAGACCTCCTGACAAGCCCGCTACCCCGTGCGCGCCAAATACTCCGAGAGCATCATCCAGCTTGAATCGCGGCATGATCTTGTTGAGTGCAATCCATGGAAGTATGCCGGCTGCAATCCCGATTAGAAACGCTCCCCAGCCGCTGACATATCCTGCAGCTGGGGTTATCGCTACAAGACCCGTAACAGCGGCAGTTGTGGCTCCGATCAAAGAAGGTTTGTGGTTTAGTCTTATGTCGAGAATCATCCATGCGACGACGCTCGCCGCTGCTGCAAGCTCCGTGTTAAGAACGGCGATCGCAGCGTCGATGGTTGCGCCGTATGGGTCTCCTCCGTTGAACCCGTTCCAGCCGAGCCAGAGAATCCCTGCGCCAATGAATACGAGAGTGACATTGTGAGGTTTCGAATGCCTATCCGATGATAGGCGTGGACCAACCGCCAGTGTTTAGCCAACCTCCCGCGAACAGCCAGTATGAGAGTGGACTGTAGACAAGAGCCGACCATGCGGGGACAAAGATCATCCAAGCCTTGAAACTCATACGTTCTATTATCGCCCCGACGAAAAGCCCGGGTGTTATGGCAGCGAAGACGAACTGGAAGAAGATGAAGGTCGCCGAGGGAATGTTGTATGTCACGCCTCCTGGCCCTACCGTTGCCTGAGAAGCCATTGCGGCAGGGTCAAGCGCTGGAGTTGGGACTCCGAGAATTCCGTAATTTCCAATCTTCAGCCCCGCTGGTCCAAACCCGAGGTTATACCCGAACAGGAGCCAGACGACAAGGACCGCTGCATACGCATAGAAGATCATGAACACGGTGTTGAGTACGAATCTTTTCTTGGCCAGCCCGCCGTAGAAAATTGCGAGCCCTGGAAGGCTCATCAGGCCGACCAGGGTCGCAGCCGTCAGCATCCAAGCGTTGCTTCCGGTGTCCAACCAAGGCGGTACGGACGGTGTCGGGTAAGTGTTGAGGTTGGCCCAGACAGGCTGTGCAAGCACTATCGTCGCAATTACCGCGGTGAGGACAACGCAGATTCCAGCGAACTGGAACTTCAGCCATCTAGGGAGGTTTTGTTGACCTCCTCGAGTTGAAGCCATACGCGGAGACTCGAATTATCACTATCTATAAGGTTGTAACTTGGAACACGAGATGTTGCTCCGAAATACTTGATAAATAATCGAGGAGGAAAGAGAGCATTCCGGGATTCCGGTTTTACATAATGTCAGGCCAACTTGCTTAATCTCAGGAACATCTCTGTCGATTCAACCTAAACCTAATCCTAACACATGGGGCAGGGATGGATATTCCCAGATAACCTATTCTCCCAAGGAGTATCTTTTTCATCCGATAGTCTTAACTTGACTAACAGACTGGCTCGATTCGCTTGCAGACCCTAAAGCGTTATCTTCCGCACATCATGACAGCAGTTGTAATCGTTGCTATCATGATTGGTGCTTACGTGGCAGTGGCGTTTTCTGCTTCCACTGTACCAAAAGCAACCTGGCTCAAGAGCCCGCTTTCTCTTAGTTTTCAGGGATCAAACGAGATAGGCGGCACTGTGGATTCTGTCACTTGCAGCCGCGCGACCCTAGCCCTGACCTTCAATGCCCATGTAAGCAAGCCAGATCTTCTAGCCCTCAACGTGTCACCTTCAGCCTTCTCCTGTAATTCCTCCCCTTTGATAGTCTCGCTCACCGCAACTTGCTTGGTGTCGGCTGCCCAATGCCGTGGAAACTACCAGGGAATTGTGCGAATACGCCAGCCAGCGAACTATCGAGATATTCCGGAGAATCTTCAAGTTGATATCGTTGTAGCCTAGGAATCTGTTGTTCCCCTTGGCCAGAAAACTCAAGCTTTGTTCTTAGCAGACAGGCTCGTTTCAATTCGACCGCGACTCCTCCATTGCGATTTCTCCGTATCCTTTTCTAAGAAGTTCGGCATTCGTTATCTCTAGCAAAAGCCGGACCATTTCACCAGGGTCGACTCTCTTCAGGCCTTTCAGATGATGCACCAACAGCTCTGCTCTGCCTGTCTGGAATGTTAGCCGAATCAGATACCTATCACGTGCTACGCGATGTTTACCGGAGGAGTTGACCTTGAACTGTAGGTCGAAGCTTAGATCAAGGGTCTGAAACACACCATGCGCGAGTATTCTTCTCAAAACTCGATCCTTTTCATTTGCATCCAGAATGTCGAAGCCATCATTGCTTCCGACGCCTACCCTAAAGCGCACAGTTCCTTGGAAGTAGTCGGCATTGTCTGAAAGAGACAGCTCAATTGGACGGATCGACTGTTGCAACTGAAGCAAGCAATGGACCAAGGTCTTCTGTAGGGTCTCGTTCGTAATGTCGTAAACCAGCGATGCCCTGGCGTGGAGGACGGTGGGAAATTTGGCTATAGTGCCAAGCCAAGGGTCGTCATCTAAGGCTCGGCTCAACATTCAGCGCCACTCCAACGGCAATTCTGATTTCTAAGCGTTTCTTCCAGATCCAAAGGTTGACCCTTGACAAAGCTGATATGTGTCTCCGTGGAGATTGAAAATAGCGTTAGTCTTCATGTCGCGTCGAAGTGCTTCCCAGATGTGGAGGAAGTGTCCTAGTTGTGGGAGGGAGCTCTTCTCAGAAGATCACATATGTCGCGAATGCGGCCAGTGCACCTACTGCTGCCAAGGGCTTCATCTGAAGCATGAGCCCACAAAGATGTCACACTAAGCGCCGTCCTTTCAAACTATGATTTTCAAGTCCCTTTGCTGTGCGGGTAAATCCTCTTTAGAACAACCGATGCTTATTCAGACGATCAGCGATGCTTTCCCAGAATATTCTCTCAGCAATGGAGAATCGTCGCATAGGATCTTCAGTCGTGGTTGTGACCGTGGGCGCTCATGGGGGAGCGCATACCGCTCCATTCGGAAGTATCTGCTTTTGTCTGCTCGAAGATTATGAGGTTCGGCTGCGACCGCAAACATGATTCGTACGGAAACATCAAGCGCAACGGGCAAGCCGTGGTCCCCCTCTCGTCGCGCCCCTGACATTGCAGTGAGCTTAAGGGAGCGCATGGAACTTGGGAACACGGATGCTGTAATCGAAGTGGGAGCCGAAGAGGTGGAAGATGATTTGATACCTGGCTCGTTCATCGTCAGCGGCATCCTCTATTCAGCTGAGAAGCATGTGAAGGATTTCATCACAAAATACATCGACGAGGTTAGACGAGCTTAGCTCCCCCGTTGTACCATTCATAGGAAACCGTGAGCTAGTTATCTGCCGCGGTCTGCCACCCCTCATCACTATTTTGTGCCGGTAAGAAGGATATGGAAATCTTTTAATCGGAAGGACCGACGGTGCGATTCAAGGGCTTAGCTGTCCTGGGGAGCTCTTACAGACTCTTGGTGAAATGGTATGCAAAAAGCAAAGCGGAAAGAAGAGTACGAGTCACGAATAAAACAGGCCCTAGCAGTTCTCAACGAGGTCACTAACGACAACACTACTCCACGAAATATTCGACGTGCCGCAAAGGATGCCATGGATGCTCTGCAGAGACAGTCTGACAGCATAGGCGTTAGAGCCTCTAACGCTATCAGCTTGATGGATGAAATAGGACAGGACCCTAACATGCCACCCTATACCAGAGTGAAGTTGTGGAACGTGGCTAGCCTGCTCGAAGCGGTAAAAGACTAGAATCTCCCCCGTTCGCTTAACATAGAGCAATCGATCAACGAGAAGAAGCAGGATCCTCTCAGTAGATGGCTCTGCAAATAGACGCGGCAAAAGGAGGCGTTGAAGAGGTACAGCATCGCAACCGCAAGAAGGCTGCTCAAGAAGTTTGACTTGTTCAAAATGGTCTTTCACGAGAAAGGTTCTGATTGACGCTTCAAGCATTCCGCACAGCCACTCGGTTCTGACCCTGAATACCGAGTACGTGAGTGATGATGACCAACTCCTAGGCGTGTTTCCACAAGAACAGATCCACAGTTCCTAGACCAGGAACAGAGGCGGGTGACAGCTGATGTCGAAGATCTCCAAGGGTTATACCCGGAAGCTTCCGCCCTACCTCCACGAGGAGCCAAGGAACGTTTCTCGACATATGTGCATCTGATTGTGGTTTTCTCGAGTTATTGGGGCTTACGGGGCTCCTTTGAGCCGACAAGGCCCGTAGTGTCTCATCGAGGACTTGCTACACTTGGATATACCGGACGGTTCCAGATGATGAAGGTTAAACCTGCAGCGTTCTTCGAAAGAACGAAATCGTCATCTAGTCATTGCTCTTGCCCTTATCAGACCGAGACGCAAGCTCTTGTGGCTTCGCGCTGTTTTCTTTGTAGGCCCTGGACAAGTATTTAACCGATGAACACCACATTTGTTGGGACCCGGTTCAGTCTATTGACGCCCCGAAGGCTGCTCCCATATCTGCTAGCTCTTCTATTGATAGCTTGGGTTCTAGGCTCACTGGCACGGAGTAGCAATCCAGGCGGCGTTCTAGCTAACTCGTTCTGGCTCATATTCGCCGTGGAACTGCTGCCTCTTATCGCGCTAGGAATGATGGTGGTTTTCACCATCTACTTAGTCTTGAATGCGAAGCTCTTCTCGGACGCTCTCGGCTCTGGCATGACCATGCGAAGAAAGCTCCGGAAAAAGAGATCCATGAGAATTCAACTGGTCGTCTGGACCCTGGCTTGGGGGATCGGCTTAGCCTACCTGTTCGTGAGGTGTCACGGTCTCAACTGTAGCTCCTCGAACACGGCACAGACGGCGAGTGCGGTGCAGCAGTCCGTTGCTGGGGGCGGGCCGGTCCCCTCTCTTCCGATTATCGGAACAGTTGTCTCTTTCGCCTTGCTGGTTGATTCAAACATCCTCGGCCTTGCATTTCTTGGTCTGCTAGTCGTCGGAAGCATAATCACGGGCAGGGCCGTGCTCGTGCACCTGGACGAAGTACGCAAAGAGAAAGTGGAACTGTTCGAACTGGTCCAGAGGCGAGGCCGAGAGGCGGTTGCGGCTGCGATGAAGATTTTAGACGAGAAGGGCAGTAACGACCCCAGGTCTAGAATACTTGCCTGTTACGAGAAGATGACTATGGCCGCAGCGGAGCTCGGTGCACCCGTTGGAGCTGAAAAGACAGCTAGGGAACTCGAAAGGGGTATCAGGAGCATGTTCCTTCTAAAAGGGCCTGGTATTGGAGGTTTAACAAGCCTCTTCGAGGAGGCAAGGTATAGCCTCCATCCGATACTGGAGGAGGACGCCTTGAGGGCCAGGGATTGCCTTGGTGAGGTTAGTGCGGAGCTAAACAGGATTGTCACCGTGACAGTATGAAACGGTCGACTCTTCAGCCCATAATCGTCCTTTCCGCCGTATACCTAGCCATACTGATCGCGGGCCAGAGTCTACTACCCGCCGCGTTCAATGCCCCGCTATACTTTTTGCTAGGACCTCTATTGCTGGCAGTCGTGCTTCTGATCAAGGATTTGTCGCGAAAAGCAGCCGTGCCCACCGAGAACCGCGGGGGAAAGAGGATCGGACGAAGGATTGGATGGAAAGTGCAAACACTGACAAATCAGATACGTATTGCTGAGAAGGCGAGTCTCCAATACTACGACGCAGTACTTGTCTCCCGGCTTCGCGAAATCTTGGTGGAGAAGGTGACTCTAGAGACGGGAATTGAAAGGGAGCGAATTGCTGAGACTTTGAAGAATGGGGCTCTAGGACCGGGCTTGCTTCGGGACGGGGAATTGTACATGTTGCTCTACTGTGCCACCCCGGACCGAGGTGCGGCGCGGGTTAGGGGTTTGGAGAGAGCTGTTGAGCTCATCGAGGCTTGGAAAGCTTGAACATGAGCTGGGCCGGTCGAGGGCTGGAAATGGAGTCCGCCAGGCAGAGCGAGCAGGGAGAATTGAACGAGAGTAGATAGGTGTGGTCTGGTGGAGGAGACCGATAAATTGGCTAGCCTTGTCTCGCCTATGAACCTGCGGTAGTTTCCCTGTAATTTTGACGGAGCTCGAAATCCCCCGAGCCTGCCCGTCGCCTCAGCCCTGTGGCAGACGGTGGTGAATCATTGATATTAGACGGTCACTCTGGCATGGGAGTCGTCGCTTTATAGCGGGGCCTCGTCACAGCTGTGGACAAATCATGGTCTTCGAGACTCCCAATAGTTTTGTCGAGGAGGGAAGAGCCTGAACGTGGACGAGGCTGGCCAGCTTTGCCAACAAATCATCGACCAGGTTCGCAAGGTAATCGTAGGCAAGGAACCGGTGCTCGAAAGGGTAATGCTGGCGGTACTTGCCAACTCACACATCCTGTTCGAGGATTACCCAGGGCTGGCGAAAACTTTGCTAGCGAGAAGTTTCGCGATGAGCATGGGGTGTGATTTCTCAAGGATACAGTTCACCCCGGACCTCTTGCCCGCGGACATCACGGGGACCTACATCTACAACATGAAGACTGCAGACTTTGATCTGCGCAGAGGGCCAGTGTTCACAAACATATTGCTCGCGGATGAGATCAACAGGGCACCGCCCAAGACTCAGGCGGCCTTGTTGGAGGCGATGCAGGAAAGACAAGCGACGCTGGACGGAAAGACGCATAGTCTGCGGGACCCGTTTATTGTGATGGCCACTATGAACCCGATAGAATACGAGGGCGTTTACCCTCTACCTGAGGCTCAGCTCGACAGGTTTCTGGTCAAACTGGCGTTAGGTTATCCAAACAGGCCGGAGGAGATAGAGATAATGAAGAGGAGGATGGTCCGCGGTAAGGAAGACGTAGTTTTGGAGCCGGTGGTGGACGCGAGTAGTGTTCTTGCCCTGCAAAAGAAGGTTGAGGAAATACATGTTGATGATGACGTGCTGGGATACGTGGCAGACATTGTGCAAGCGACAAGGTCCCAACGTCAGGTGGAGATTGGAGCGAGCCCCAGAGGATCCCTCGCAATTTTCAAGCTCTCGCGAGCGCGGGCTGTCTACCGTGGCCGGGATTACGTCATTCCTGATGACGTGAAGGAGGTGGCCGCACCGGCCTTAATTCACAGGATGATCATGAAGGCGGAGAGCTGGGTCAAGGGCACTGACCCCCGGGCTGTACTGGACGAGGTCCTGAGGACCGTTCCAGTTCCAAGAGTAAAATGACCAGGATGACCTATCGTTCTCTTACGAACCCGCGACTCTAACCAGTCGTAACTAGGACTTTCGATTCAGAACGTGCAGAACGCAGGTCAGGCGAGAAGTTCCGAATGAACGAATCATTTGGAAGGAAGTGCTAGCATAACGCTGGGATTCAAGGGCGTGGAAATCCCAATATGTTCCCCCATGCAACGATAAACCAGAGATAAAAGCCGAAAAACCCGAACAGAACTCCACGTCTCATAGTTGTCTGTCCCGCCTTCAACGGATTCGTCTCCCAAGTGGCGTAAAGCGCACCTCCCAATCCAATCAAACCGTAACAGAGGCCAAGAATAGCGTCCCAGATTGCATAACCGAGTGGAGAACTGAACTCCTCACTGGATGGACCCGCATACTTGATTTCCAACAGCACAAAAGTTAGGTTTGGAAGAAACCCGATGAGAAAGGAAACGAGACGATCTCTCGAGATTAGGCCAATAACACCAGCGATGATTCCCGTGGCAGGAAACGCGTTAGAGACTACGGAAGCGAACCAGACACCAAACACGAAGTTAAGGAACCAGTATTGAGAAAAGCCTAGTTCGAGCCTGAGAAGACTCAGTGGAATG
>WNGH01024942.1_pt1 | contig 14319 bp, 12 predicted proteins | sample 5400631 | NCBI WGS metagenome assembly WNGH01 (sample SAMN13153373, study PRJNA577476) | soil metagenome | isolation source: 115 cm soil or saprolite under Garry oak tree replicate 1 | place: USA:California | collected 2016-06-15
CTCAACGACCCCAATATGACAGGTACGTCAGTAGCGCGGCAGGTATCAAGTGACGGTTCGACATTTTACACGCTGTACATTGATACAGACCATAACATCGCCTTCGTACATATCCTGCCGCTCGATCCAGGCTTCCCGTTTGCACGTTGCATCAACTTGCCCGTAGGAAAATCTGCTGATCTGCTGCACTATTACACACTGACCCTCTCGGCTGATGGCACAAAACTCTATGCTGCCAACGGCGCGTTAGGTGTAGCCAGTGAAATCGACTTGAATAACGCAGGCACAAGTAATATCTATAGCGACCAGGTCGTCGCTACGCAGCATTTTAATCCCAATGTCAGCAGTATTAGCAGCGACGATAAGGCTCGCGTGCTGCGCAATGGAGCAGTACTCTCGCCCGACCAGTCTACGCTCTACTTTGTTGGAGTGAATGGTATCTGGTCGGTGAACACGCTTGACCTGTCTGCGAAGCGCGGGATGTTCAAACACTTCCTGCCGCAGCAATCCTTTACCGGGATAGCGCTGAGCGCGGATAACCGAACGTTGTATGCCGTTAATCCCACGAGTGGTATTACCCTGCTCGATGCCGCCACAGGCCAACCTGAACAGGTACTCCAGGGGCCTGCCCATGCTCCCTGGGGCATAGAATGGATAGTCAACTAATGATACTCTGTTTATGAACGCCCACATTTTGATTGTCGATGACGATAGCCGCGTGACGGGTGCGCTGCGCCGCACGCTTGCCTACGAAGGTTACCAGGTCTCGGTGGCCGGGAATGGCGAACAGGCCTTAACGTTGGCTCGCACGAAGCCGCCCGACCTGGTGATTCTCGACCTTATGCTCCCTGGTATTGATGGACTCGAGGTCTGTCGCCGCCTGCGCAGCGCGGGAGATAGCATAGCCGTACTGATGCTGACAGCGCGTGACGCGGTGGTAGACCGCGTAGCGGGACTTGAAACGGGGGCGGACGATTACCTGGTCAAGCCGTTCGCCCTTGAAGAATTGCTGGCGCGTGTGAAAGCATTACTGCGCAGGCACAACCCCTCCGATATCGCCCGTGAAGTGCTGCTGTTTGAGGACCTGGAACTGGATATGGCCACCCGTCAGGCCAGACGGGGCGACCGCCGAATTGATCTCAGTACGACCGAATTTGAACTACTGGCCCTGTTCCTGCGCAACCCGCGCATCGTCTTGACGCGCTCGCTGCTGATGGATCGCATCTGGGGCAATGATTTTGAGGGAGGCCCGAACGTGCTGGAGGTCTACATCGGCCACCTGCGCAGCAAGTTAGAGCAAAACGGCGAGAAACGGCTCATACAAACCATACGCGGGGCTGGCTATGTCCTGCGTACTCCTGAATAGGAAGGAGACGTTATGTACCTTCCACTACAGCTCCGACTGACATTTTTCTACGCGCTCCTGCTGGGGCTTGCGCTCTGGTTCTTTGGCAGCGCCGTCTACACCCAGGCGGAACAACGCGCGTACCATGACCTGGATAACACCCTGAGTAGTCGAGCAACCAGCGTCAGAATTGGCAAAGACTTGTCTATAGCTCAACAATCCGGTAATCTTCCTCTTTATCTATCGAACAGCATTAACGGTCTGGGTGCCGGTGATGTTGCAATTGAGGTACTGGATAGCCAGTTACATCTGCTTGCTACGACCACCTCCACTTTCCAGGATGGATTGCAATCCAGTGTAGCGGGCTTCGACACCAGTCCCATTCCCTGGGACAAACAGGCTGCGCAATGGATAGAGGCCCATCCCAATGCCCCTGATGGATCCCCCAACAGCATCTACAGCACTATCACCTACCAGGGTCAGCACGTGCGCGTCTACACCACCATCAATAGCGGCCTCGGCCTGAATAATATCATCCAGACGGCTCGCTCAGAACAAGACATCGAGCAATCATTGAAGGACCTGCAAGCGTTGCTCTGGCGGGGCGGCGCGATCGCGGCGGTAGTGGGCTAGGATTGGCCATTGCAAAGAGTATCGTCGAAGAACACGCGGGCTCGATTGAGGTTGAGAGTACGCCTGGGAAAGGGAGTACATTTTTGGTGAAGATTCCCCTGGCTTAGAACTTGCCAACATCCCTCTACGAATAACCTGCGCATTTTTTACGCAACGCCTCCAAACTGGGAACATTTCGTCATACCAGCAAAATCGCTGGTTAAGATTTCTCAATGCTCGACAGGTACTTTTATGTCAATAAATCACGGATCAATGCATGCGCACCTTTCCATTAGGGTAATATCCTTCTTGAGTTACCTGTACTCAAAATAATTCAAGATGTATCACAGTGTAACAAGGCGATTTCTGCGAGAGCTTTTGTGGATAAGCTTCACCCGAAAAGAAAGGATACGAAGTTGCAAAAAATGGTTCTACCCGGTGGATGGGACACCGATTTCATTCCCCCAGGCCCGAAAAAGAAAGCCAGGCGCATGAAGAGGCGAAACCTTATAGTAATAGTTTCCATTGCCCTATTACTTTGCCTGATAGTTACTGCCGCGTCTGCCTTTGCTCTTCTCAAGTTCAAAGGAACGCTGGTCGGCAACGCGGTCTACCACAACAACCCGAGCAACATGAACTATCAATCCCAATCAATGAATGGGAACGGGAACAATAAACCCGTTACTACGATTAACGGCCTGAATAGAATCTCAGTTGTAGGTAGCACGGCCTTTATTGTGGATGGGCATGGGAAAACAATCTCCGTTGATCCCAATCCCTATGGCGTGGTGATTGCTCCCACCAGCATGACCGCATCCACCACACCCGGTTCTCTCAAGCCGGGCGATATCCTGGTGACGAACTTTGGCGCGAATTCTACTGGAACAACGCTTGTGCGTTTCCCTGCTGGAAAAGGCCCCGGTCTGCTCTTCAACGCCATGAATAACCCCGGCACCAAAGGGCCAGCGTTCGAGGATTTCAATACGGTGACGGGCACAGACTGGGTAGCGAACTTCTCTGCAAACAATGTCCAGGTGTTCAAGCCCGATGGCACAATCAAGGCGACGATTACCAATCCGCTCTTCAATAAGCCCTGGGCGCTGGTGTCCAATCATGGTATGCACAATCCGATGGATGGAGCGGCCGGCTCGTTCTTCACAACGAACACCGGCGACGCGACTATCGACCGTATCGATGTGATCCCTTCCAATAATGGGACGACCTTCCGCGTCTTCCAGATTGGTCAGCTTACTCAGATCAACGGCGGTACGAAGATCAACGCGACCTGGGTTCCGTCGCTGCAAATCGGTGGGCATCAATACTCGGATGTGCTGCTCGCGCTTGACCTGGCAAATAATCGCGTAGCCGCCTATCCAAACAGCACCACCCTCAACACGACAGCCATGCGCTCGACATCCAAAGGTATGACCGCCTTCCAGGGCAAGCCTTTGAATATGCCCGCCGGACTGACGGTCAACCCACTCAATGGAGACCTGCTGGTGGTCAACATGAATGACAACAACCTGGTGGAACTGAACCTTTCGCAAGGCAAGGCTGTGGGTACGCGCGTGCTCGACATCGTGCCGGTCGATGCCCAATCAGGCAATGGTTCCGCGTTGTTCGGCGTAGCAGCCGCAAAAGACAGCATGGGCAACCTCGAGGTCTTCTTTACGGATGACAATTTGAATACCTTGAACCTGTTGGGTATGTAGGCTGGTTTAAGGTGGTTGAGCCAGGCATTTTGAGTCTGACAACGAGTCAACTCGACAAGTTACCTAACGCGTGGTACACTCAGATGAGTTAGGTAACTCGTTTTGCCTGATGCGTCCCCTACTCAAAGGCTACACGATGACACGTACTCAAATTCCGTTGGTATCTGATGGCGGTTTACTCTTGCTCGATGGGGCAGAGAGTAGGCCGTCTCCTGTGGTTGTTGGCTCAGCTGCCTGGTATACCTGGTTGGCAGATCAGCAGAACCAGTCCTTTTCGTTCAGAAACGATTTAGGCACATTTACTGCTCGGCGTGAGCGACAGCGGCAGGGCTGGTATTGGTATGCCTATCGTAAATATGAGGGGAAGTTGCATAAGGCCTATCTGGGCAAGTCGGAGACATTGACCATCGAGCATCTCCAAGCAGCAGCCGCGGTACTAACGGGCAAGAGTAACCTTGCCAGCGATCTGGAGGGGGATGCGGAGGCTGCTGTTAGAGGTGATATAGTTCCTCCGATGACCTCTGTTGCCCTCACACCATCAACCCGGCATGAGCCAGCACCGGCGGGCGCGAAAGTCCATTTCTTTAATCTCCCCATACAACTTACATCGCTCGTTGGGCGAGAGCGTGAGGCCGAGGTCGCCTGTACGCTCATACAGCGCCCAGGTGTGTACCTGCTTACACTTACAGGCCCGGGAGGCGTTGGCAAAACGCGCCTGGGTTTGAAGATGGCACACGAACTGAGTGGGAACTTTGCCAATGGCATCTGTTTCGTCTCGCTGGCTCCCCTCAGCGACCCCAACCTTGTCATGTCTGCCATTGCCCAGACGCTTGGGCTGGCTGAAAAGGTAGATCAATCCCCTCTCGAACAACTGAAAATATACCTGCAAGACAAACATATACTGCTCTTCCTCGATAATTTCGAGCAGGTGGCGGAGGCTGCTACATCCCTGGTTGAACTGTTGCAAACGTGTCCACATCTGAAGGCGCTCGTCACGAGCCGCGCTCTCTTGCATGTTCGTGGCGCATATGAGTTCTACGTACCTCCTCTGGCATTGCCTGACCTCAAAAGCCTTCCAGACAGTGAGGTCTTGTTACAAAATGAGGCGGTAGCCCTCTTCGTCCAACGAGCGCAGGCCATCAAGAATGACTTTGAGATCAACGACATCAATGCTCGCTTCATCGCGCAGGCCTGTGTACAACTGGATGGATTGCCGCTAGCCATCGAACTGGCGGCGGCACGCATCCGGCTGTTCTCCCCACAGAAACTGCTGGAGCGATTGGAGCACCGGCTCCAGGTGTTGACCGGAGGGGCAGACGACCTGCCCGAACGGCAGCAGACCTTACGCAACACCATTCAGTGGAGCTACGACTTGCTGCATGCACATGAACAGCGCATCTTTCGTCGACTCTCCCTCTTCGTAGGCGGTTGTACGCTCGAGGCCATTGAAACGATCTCACGTACCCTTGGCGATCAGACAACACAGGTCATGGACGGAGTGATGTCGCTGCTCAACAACCATTTGCTGTACCAGTACGAGCAATCAGATGGCGAATCCCGCCTGATGATGCTTGAGACGATCCATGAATATGGCCTGGAGGCTCTCGCTACGATTGGGGAGATGGAGGAAACCCAACGGGCACACCTGGCGTATTATTTGACGCTAGCAGTGGGCTCAGCACAACCAGGAGATTGAGTTGGGATTGCGGTTAGCGGGTGCGCTGGGGATATTTTGGTACATGCGCGGCTACCTGAGCGAGGGTCGTGCCTGGTTAGAAGAACTGCTATCGCAGGACGAAACGAGCAGCAGCGCCGTATCGACAGCTGTACGGGCAAAGGCCCTCAACAGCCTGTGTATGCTGGTAGCGGAGCAAGGTGACCATGGACGAGCCGCGCTGCTGGCTGAGGAGAGCATGGCGTTGTTCCAGAAACTGGGAGACAAACAAGGGAGAGCGACAGCGCTCAACCTGCGGGGAAACGTCGCCAAATACCAGAGTGATTATATGTCCGCGGTCGCGCTACATGAGGAGTGCCTGAGCTTGCAAAGGGAACTGGGTAATAAAAGAGGCATCGCAGTGGCACTCAATAACCTGGGAGCTATCGCAGTAGAGCAGGGTGACTACAGGCGAGCACTGGAGCTGTGCGAGGAAAGCCTGGCAATCAAGCGCGAGCTTGGCAACAAACATGGCATCGCGCAATCCCTCGTGAACCTGGGCGACATAGCTCACAAGCAGGGGGACGCTGCACGAGCGTCATTGCTCGCGGAAGAGAGTCTCCAACTCTTCCGTGAGATGGAGGATACGCGCGGGATTGCGCTTGCACTCAACAATCTAGGGGAAGTAGTACGTGATCAGGGCAATTATTCCCAGGCTGCCGAAGCGTTGGAGAAGAGCTTAGCCTTGTACCACGAACTTGGCAATAAGTGGGGTATAGCTCTCGCACTCGGCAACCTGGGTGATGTGGCACTTGAGCTGGGTGAACTCGAACGTGCGAAGGCGCTCTATAAGGAAAGCATGGCGTTGTATCGGGGGGAAAGCAACATTGTAGGGGTGATCGCGTGTCTGAACGGACTGGCAGGTGTGGCCACGGTGCAGGGCGAGCCTGTGCGGGCAGCACAGATGTGGGGAGCGGCGGAAGCGCTACGCAGCGCCGTTGGTGTGCGCATCCCGCCAGTTGAGCAGACTAACTATGAACGCCTGGTTACTGCTACGCGCGTCCGTCTCGGTGAAAAGGCCTTTGCCCACGCGTGGGCCGAGGGACATGCTATGACGCCTGAGCAAATCTTTGTCACGATAGAGCGCATTACCATGCCTGTTGCGTCGATTCCTGCTGTTCTACAAACCACTGCCCCTATGAAACCGCCGCTTTCGCCTACCTACCCCAACGACCTTACGGCACGCGAAGTCGAGGTGCTACAATTGTTAGCAACAGGTCTGACCAGTGCCCAGATTGCGGAGCAGCTCATCATCAGCCTGCTCACTGTGAATACGCATGTGCGCTCGATCTATAGCAAACTGGGCGTGACTTCACGCAGTGCAGCAACTCGCTATGCCATTGAGCATAAGCTGGTGTGAAGCCAGGTGCCCTTGTAATGCTAATGCGAGATACCGGCTTATCTTACAGAAACTATTAGCACCGTTGCATCTATTTTATCCTCTACAAGCATCAACTCCCCACTTCTAGGTATGGCATTCAGCATACCGATGCTCCCAATAGCAATTGAGAAATACCCAGTTCTTGGGACGCACTTTCAACTTAATCAGGGTAAACTTAAAACAGAATTTCGTATGGTGATCCCTACAAAAGTATCAAAGAGGAAACAGCGTAATGGAAGAACGAATCGGTGATGCCTTCGCACTCGATGAGATGCTCACGGTCGTCGGTAGCAAATTGCTGCCAGGTGCGACAGCTCCCGACTTCTTCCTGGATTACCTTGACCTCACGGATATGACGGTCCAGTGTGCTCGAATGGCAGATGTTGCAGGTAGAATACGCCTGTTCAATGTAGTGAACTCACTCGCCAGGCCCATCTGTCACCACATAACGGTGCAGTGGGAGAAGTTACGTACTAGTCTCCCACCAGGTGCCTACATCTACACCGTCAGTATGGATCCTCCTGATGCTCAGGCTCACTGGCAGTCTATCGAGGGGATTCTTCATCAAACGCTTTCTGCCCATCGTGGCGAGCAGTTCGGGCAGGACTACGGAGTGTGGCTCAAGGAATGGGGTCTGCTCCAGCGAGCCGTCTTTGTGATTGATTGTGACAATCGCATCGTCTACAGCGAGTACGTGGCCGATCAGATGCGCTCGCCTGACTACGCGGCGGTCATGCAAGTGGTCTATCAAAAGGTCTAGTTGAAATACCAGTTAATAGGTTTTAATGAATTTTCAGATTGAGCAACCTGCTCAAAAGGAGAGAGAGATGTCGAATCGCCCCTGTCCCAAATGTAGTACCCTTGTCGCTGCGAATCAGCGTTTTTGTTCAAACTGTGGAGCGGGAATGGATGTTGCGCAACCATCCTTTCAAGCGCCTATTCCTACTGCTCCACCACCACCGAATTACCCACCATCCCCGCAAGGCAACCAGCAAATGCCCTCGTATGGACAGCCTCAGCAAAACCCGTCATATGCCCAGGCACAACCACAGCAAAATAATACGAGAGGCGCTTTTGCTGCGCTAGCAGCTCTGTTCTTGTTGAGGCGGGGGCGACGAAGGTCGGGAGGTGGGCTTTGTGGAGTAATAGCGGGGCTTCTCGTACTGGCTATACTTGTAGGCGTGGGCTTCGCAATTTTCAAATCGATTGGACCTTCCATTGGAAGGACCAATACTAGTGGTGGCCCTAATACAGGCAATGGCACGCTGACTACCCAGCCGCCAATAACAACCATACCAATCAATGGGAAGGTAATGTATGTTGGCATTGATATTACGATCATAAATGCCCAGCAATCGCTCGCTTTTCTCGACGACAACGCATCGAGCCAGGATGGTATGGTGCGCGTGAACCTGCGAGAGATTGGTTCCTCCTCGGTAGGAGGATTTGGTTGGGGTGACACCGCCCGATTGATTTTGCCGGATAAAACTATTGTTAGTCCTGTCAATGAACAACATGCGATCAATCCCGACACAGGAACGACACAAATGAACTGGTTGGATTTCCCTGTAGCCAGGAGTATCAGCCTCAACCAGCTTACCTTGCAAATAGGCCAGCCCAATCAGGCACAAGTAGTGGTTCCTTTGACGGGGAAAGCCGACCTGGCGCAGTATCAGCCAAAGACGGTCAACCCCAATGTTACAACCCAATACGCCGGGTTGACCTGGACGATAACGTCTGCAACCCTGGCATTGAGTGCCGGGTCTCAACAAGCTGATAAGGGAATGCGTTTCGTCACACTGATCTTGAAGGTGGATAATTCTTCGTCGAATGATTTTAGTGCATTTGACGGTGACTACATACGTTTAACAGCTGGTAGCGCCACCAGCTCACCAACATCCGACTCGAATTTTCCAACCGGCTTTAGTGCTAACTCAACAGGCACAACAGGAACTTTGATCTTCGCTGTGCCAGAGGGCAACACCTCATATTCATTGATGCTGTTGAATACATCGTCTACACCGTTCACCCAGGCCACGGCAGCTTTCCAGGTGGCATGATACCTATCACTCGGTTGTATAAACAACACTTGCTCCTACTACAAGGAACAAGTGTTGTTTATACGACGCCAGAAACAGCACAGCAGGAGCAATCTCACCAGGTTGACCGATGCGTCCCATTGGCGTCGTTGCGTTATAAATACCCTCGGCTCGCTCAATGATGGCCTCGGTCATGCGCGTTCTAAACATACCAGGTGCGATAGCATTCACGCGAATGTTGCGCTTGGCCCATTCTACAGCAAGTGCGTGAGTCAGGTTGATAACGGCGGCTTTGCTGGCATTATAGCCAACGGTGTTCAACTGGCCACCGCCGAAGCCCGCGATTGAGGCGACGTTGACGATTGCGCCTTTGTTGCGCTCCAACATGTGTCGTCCCACGACTTGAGACATGAGGAAAGTGCCGGTAATGTTGGCGTTGATGACCTGTTGCCAGCGATCCAGGGGATGGTTTTCGGCGGGTGCGCCCCATGTCAGACCGGCGTTGTTGACCAGTACGTCGATTTTGCCGCATTTTTCTAGAATTTGCTGCACGGTTTGTTCGACTGAGGAGGCGTCCGCGACATCGCAGGTCATGGCATAGGCGGAGATGGCACGCTCTTTCAGGAATTTTTCGGCCTCTTGAAGCCACTGTTCGCGGCGGGCGGTAATTACTACCTGGGCGCCCGCATATCCAAAGGCGTGCGCGATTTCCAATCCTAATCCGCGCGAGCCGCCCGTCACGACTACGACTTCACCCTTAAAATCGAAGCTTACTGTACCCATTGATGCCCTCCTATTGCAGTTTTGAGATGATCATATCACAAATCTGCGTAGTCAGGCATATGAGCTCATCAAAAGGGCGACCCTCGCAATCGCCCTTTTATTCCTGGGAAGAGACTACTCTTCTTCTAAAGTGTCGTCGTCTTCCTCTTCGCCTTCGATTTCGGCGGCTTTGAAGGCGGTCATATTGCCGCGAATCTGCTCTTCGAGGGCGGAGGCAACGTCGCTGTTCTGGCGTAGAAATTCTTTGGCGTTCTCGCGTCCCTGACCGAGACGGATCTCCCCGACGTTGAACCACGCGCCGCTCTTCTTGACCAGGCCCATCTCTAAGCCGAGGTCGATCAGGCCGCCTTCGCGTGAAATACCTTCGCTGTACATAATATCGAACTCGGCGACGCGGAATGGAGGCGCAACTTTGTTTTTGACCACGCGCACACGGGTTCGGTTGCCCATCACATCCGTACCCTGTTTGATGGTATCGGTACGACGAATATCGAGTCGGACCGAGGCATAGAATTTGAGCGCCTTGCCACCAGAAGTTACCTCTGGATTGCCGAACATTACGCCAACCTTTTCACGCAGCTGGTTGGTGAAGACAACAGCGGTATTGCTGCTGCTTATGGCTGAGGTGAGTTTACGCATGGCCTGGCTCATCAGGCGAGCTTGCAGACCCACGTGCGAGTCACCCATTTCGCCCTCGATTTCGGCACGTGGGGTCAGCGCGGCTACCGAGTCGATGACCACCACGTCGATGGCATTGCTGCGCACCAGGGCATCCACGATTTCAAGCGCCTGCTCACCGGTATCGGGCTGCGAGATCAACAGGTTAGTGGTGTCAACGCCGCAACGAGCTGCATAGGTGCGGTCAAGCGCGTGTTCGGCGTCTACAAAGGCTGCATAACCGCCTGCTCGCTGCGCGCTCGCGATAATGTGCTGGCACAGCGTGGTTTTGCCGGATGCCTCCGGGCCATAGATTTCTGTGACACGCCCGCGTGGAATACCACCGACACCCAGGGCAAGGTCCAGCGCGATTGACCCGGTCGGGATGACTTCAACATGAATTTTGGAGACATCGCCCAATTTCATTATCGCTCCTTTGCCAAAGCGACGTTCAATCTGGGTAAGCGCTTGCTCGATTGCCTTTTCACGCTCGCTTGTGGCAGCAGACACAATTGTACTGCTTCGATCCACCATAGACTTATCCTTCTTACTCATTGGCTCTCTCAATTACAGGGTTTTGGATACAGAGATTGCGCTGTTCCGCTTCCCTGCGTTCCTCCTTATTTTTTATGCTGCCAATCCCCTCAAGGGGAGGGGAATCTCCCATCGCCTCATTGTGGCAAGAAATACCAATTGTGTGGTTGCTACCACAAGGTACACAGTTCCCTGTTACTTATTCTCTGGCAGAGTCGCGAAAGCGGAAACAGGCCTCTCTCCATGCCTGTACCTGTACAATGTAGAACGAGTGTACCATAGCCACAAGTATATGTCAAGCAGTTTTTGGCATCCCACGAGGGCGCGATTCATTGCGCCCCTACAGGTCGCGCCGTCCTTCGATAGCGCGGCCAAGGGTGCCTTCGTCGGCATATTCCAGGTCACCTCCCATCGGGAGGCCGCGCGCAAGGCCGGTGACGCGCACGTTGAAAGGTTTCAGTTCCTTCTGGATGTGATTGGCGGTATATTCGCCTTCAAAATTGGGATTGGTGGCGAGAATGACCTCACGCACGTTCCCTTTGTGCACACGTTCTATAAGTTCTTCGATACGCAGATCTTTCACTCCGATGCCCTCAATAGGCGAGAGCGCTCCATGCAACACGTGGTACAAGCCCTTGTAGACACCCGTTTTGTCCAGAGCCAGTACATCGAGTGGCTCCTCGACTACGCAGATCACTTCCTGGTCCCGATTAGGGTTACTACAGATCATACAGGGATCGGTTTCGGTGATGTTGAAGCAGCGCGAGCAATAGATAATGCTCTCTTTGACGCGCATGATCGCTTCAGCCAGGCGGCGTGCCTGGTCGGTCGGGCTGCGTAGGACGAAGAATGTCAGGCGCTGCGCCGTTTTGACGCCAACACCCGGCAATTTCGAGAATTCCTCGATCAGCGCTGCCACGGGTGGTGCAATGTTACTCATACGTTAGAACATTCCTGGGATGCGCATGCCTCCTGTCAGGCTGCTGGTCATTTTCTGCTGCGCTTCCGCGACCTTGTCAAAAGCGGCTTTGGAAGCAGCCAGGACCATTACCTCGAGTTCGGCAATATCTTCCGCGTTAAAGGCTTCGGGATCGATTTTGACGGCAGTGATCTCAAACTTACCGCTCATGGTGATCGTCACTGCGCCGCCGCCAGCGGTGCCGGTAAACTGGCTTGCTTCCAGTTCTTCCTGCAATTTGACGAGTCTCTGCTGCATTTTCTGGATATCACGCATGTTCATGGTAAAAATTCGCTCCTTACTTGGGATAGATGTCGACAATTCTGGCTGTAAATGTTCGTATGATCTCCTGCACAACGGGATCACGACGAACTTTCTGCTCAAGCGTCTCTTGTGATGCTCCTTGCATATTCTCTCTCACTACGTTCGTTCTGGCAAGTGCAGGTGAATCGGATGTGGCAGGAGTATCGGCATAAAGATCAATGGGAGGCGCATTTTTCAGGGGTGGTACATTCCCATTGTCCTCAATGCTTGCGTCGTCCTGTTCAACCCGCGGTGCCGGCGATGAAGAAGGAATAGGGGACACAGGCGGCTCGCGGTATGCTGAAGGTTGTGGAGTCAATGCCGCACTGATTGAATACACAGCCGAATCCCGCGTGGGGGCTACCGATGGAGATTGATCCGGCGGTACCAGGCGCACCTGGCACGGCAGACTTAATTCCATCTCCAACGCCCACTCCAGGTCTTTATAGCGATTCTCATCCCTGACATATTTGAAGTGCGCCAACTTCTCGGCCTGGATGACTACAACAGGTTGTTCAGTGCTTCCCTCAACACCCACTACTTTATAATAGCCCAGGTAAGCCGCGAGCATGCCGCTCTTACTCTTCTGCCTGGTACGCTTCCTCACGTTTTCCCAGGCGTTGATAATCTGTTGCACTGTGAGTGATGGCTGCACTCCACTCTGTGCCACGGCCGCGTCCTGGGGAAGCGGTGAAGGCTGTATTTCTTCTTGCCTATGACGCCCCTTCTCTACCGGGGCATTATTCATCTCGGCCTGTCTCGAAGCTGTATTTCGCGGAGCTTGCATGGGTTGCGCGACACGGGTTGGTATGTCAGCCTGGGTAAGAGGAGGCGAGATGACAGGACGGGCAGCTTGAGTTTGTGTAAGAGCTACGCCGGTAGAGAGATGACCTGCTTGCGCGCGGCGATGCACATCGATGCATTCCAGGGCTGCCAGTTCCAGGCCAAGCTGCGGGGTTCCCTGGTTCTTCTGCATAAGTTCATTCTGCGCGAAGACACGCGCGCACTCGGTCAGTTCCTCCAACGCAAAGCGCTGCGAAAGCTGCTTGATGTCACGCATCTCATCCTCTGTCAGATCGAGGATAGCGGCGGCATCCGCACCGGCCCTGGTCAGCATCAGGGCGCGCCAGTACTCCATGACCTGCGAGTTGACCTGGCGCAGGTCGGCGCCCGCCTCCGATAGTTCGTTAATGAGGTGCAGCACCGCGGAACTATCGAGGTCGACGATAGATGTGATGAATTTGACAATGGCGCGCGGGTCGGCCACACCCAGCATGGACTGTATCTGGACGAGCGAGATTTCATTGCCCGCGTAAGCAATGGCCTGATCCAGCAAGCTCAAAGCGTCGCGCATACCCCCGGCGGCAGCTCTGGCGATCAGCTCAGCCGCGGTGCGTTCGAGTTTGACCTGCTCCTGCTCCGCCACAAAGTTCAGACGCGCTACAATCTGCCGCGTTGTAATGCGCTTAAAGTCGAAACGCTGGCAGCGCGATAGAACAGTGGGCAGCATTTTATGTACGTCGGTCGTCGCCATGACGAAGATGGCATAGTCGGGCGGCTCTTCCAAAGTTTTGAGCAGCGCGTTAAAGGCCTCGGTGGTCAGCATATGGGCTTCGTCAAGCACATAGACCTTGTACTTCCCGGTGGAGGGAGGCACCATGATCCTTTCGCGCAGTTCGCGGATGTTATCAATACCGCGATTGGAGGCGGCGTCGATCTCGATGACATTGAATGAGTTGCCTGCTGTGATTTCGCGGCATTGCAGGCACTCATTACACGGTTCGCCATCACGCGGGTGTTCACAATTGACGGTCTTGGCGAGCAAACGGGCGGTGCTGGTCTTGCCGGTGCCACGCGGTCCGGTAAACAGGTAGGCATGACCGAGGTTGCCGCTTTTCAGAGCGTTTTTGAGCGTGCGGACGATCTCTTCCTGACCAACGAGGTCATCAAACGTCTGTGAGCGCCATTTACGGTAGAGTGATTGTGAGGCCATGATTCGACTCCCGCCTGCATGCCAATTGACGGGCCACAAAACCCCCGCCGGAGTTATAAGCAGTTGAAGACAGAAAACCGATTTTCGCCCGGTCCTGCCGATCGGCGCAATCAGGCTGCCCTACGGCACCCAGAGAGGTCCATTTACCGTTGCTTCCTCACGGACCTAGCGGGGTTCATAGACATCTGCCGCGCAGGACCCGATTACGCCGATCGGCAGGACCGGAAGAAAACCGGTCTGTTCCGATTATCTCTTGGAACGCCTCTATTTTACTCCTTCGGCGGACAG
>WNGH01003866.1_pt1 | contig 14316 bp, 11 predicted proteins | sample 5400631 | NCBI WGS metagenome assembly WNGH01 (sample SAMN13153373, study PRJNA577476) | soil metagenome | isolation source: 115 cm soil or saprolite under Garry oak tree replicate 1 | place: USA:California | collected 2016-06-15
CGGCCTCGGCGATGCGCGTGCTCGGCTCGAAGCTCGCGGCGCGCGAGCTGGCGGCCCAGAACGGGGTGCCCGTGACCCCTGGTAGTGGCGCCGTCGACCCCTCCAACGCGCTGGAGGCAGCGCGCAAGATCGGCTTCCCGGTGATGCTGAAACCGTCGGGCGGGGGAGGCGGCATCGGCATGAAGGTCGTCGAATCGGAGAAAGAGCTGGCGACCGCGATCGAGAGCACCGCGCAGGCCGCGAGGTCGGCGTTCGGCGACGCGACCGTCTACCTCGAGCGATACGTGCGCAGGCCGCGGCACATCGAGATCCAGGTGATCTGCGACACCCACGGCCACGCCGTGCACCTGGGCGAGCGCGAGTGCTCGATCCAGCGCCGGCATCAGAAGATCATGGAAGAGACCCCATCGCCCGCCCTCACGCCGGACCTGCGCGCGGCGATGGGCGAGGCCGCGATCCGCGCGGCGACGGCGGCAGGGTATGTCAACGCCGGCACTGTCGAGTTCATCTACAGCGACGGCGAGTTCTACTTCCTCGAGGTCAACGCCCGCCTTCAGGTCGAGCATCCCATCACCGAGGCGGTGACGGGGATCGACCTGGTCAAGGAGCAGATCCGCGTCGCGGCGGGCCTCGAGCTGAGCTTTGGCCAGAATGACGTGCAGTGGCGCGGCCATTCCATCGAGATGCGGATCAACGCCGAGGACCCGCTGCGCAAGTTCATCCCGAACCCCAAGCGCATCTCTCGTTGGGTCGCGCCGGCGGGGCCGGGCGTGCGCGTCGACTCGGGTTTCGGACCTGGCTCAGACGTGCCGCCGAACTACGACTCGCTGGTGGCCAAGCTCATCGTCCACGGCGGCGACCGCGCGGACGCGATCGCGCGAGCCAGCCGCGCGCTGCGCGAGTTCGTGGTCGTCGGGCCGGCGACGACGATCCCGTATCACCGCGCCATCCTGGACAACCCCGATTTTCGTTCGGGCAACCTGAGCACGCGCTTCATCGAAGACCACCCGCAGCTTATTGAGCACGCGAAGAAGCTCGCCGAGGACCGGTCACCTTTCGACTACGGACCAGACCCGCGGCATGTGGCTGCCGCGGCGGCGGCGGTGGCAACGATGGTGCGCCGATAGCCACGCTCCGGCATCCAGCCGGCGGCCGGCCCTTCGAGGTGAAGGGGACGACGGCGCGCGGCGCGTCGGGACAGTTCGAGCTGCGCGACGACGTCATCAGTTTCCCGGACGGTTCCGAGGCGCTCTACACCGTGATCACCAACCCGGACTCGTCCTTCGTGGTGCCGTACTTCGACAACGGGGACACGATGCTCGTCCGTCAGTGGCGCCACGCCTGGAACATCTCTTCCTGGGAGGTGCCGGCCGGCACGTCAGGTCCCGGCGAGGACCCGCTCGAGTGCGCGCGACGCGAGCTTGCCGAAGAGACCGGGCTCGTCGCCACCCGCTACACGTCGCTCGGAGTGGTCCACGGCGCGGCGATCCTCACCGGCCTCGCGCATCTCTTCCTGGCGGAGAGCATCACCGAGTCGGCGCGCGCGCCGGAGACCTACGAGCAGGACATGGAGGTGCTGCGACTTCCGTTCACCGACGCGTTGAACGCGGCGCTCGAGGGACAGATCGTCCACTCCGGGTCGATCACGGCCCTCTGCCGCGCCGCGCGTGCTCTCAAGCTCTCGTAGCGCCCATCCGCGGATGGGCTCGGTTTTAGCTCGTCGGGCTTGGCGAGGGAGACGCCGACGGTGACGGCGATGGCGTCACCGAGTCCTGGTGGTTGCCGTGCCTCTTGGTGGTCGGGCCGAGGAAGTCGAGGTCGTACTCGGCCGCCACGTTCTGGCCCGACACGTCACGGATCGTGGTCAGTACCTCGAGCCGGTACGTGTCGCCGTCCTTGAGGTTCAGCCCCGTCAGCATCACGATGCGGTTGGCGTAGGACGCGTTCGCGTCGAGCCTCTTGCCCTTGGAGTCGACGATGGTCACGCCGTCGGTGACGGTGGTCGGGTCGAGGTCGCTGTCGAACGTGACCTTGACCGTGTCGTTCTGGATGTCGACGCTCACGACCTCGGCGCCCTTGCCCAGGTCACGGTGCGCGCCGGCGGTGGCCTGGTCGATGACGAACTGCTTGCTGGTCGCGTCGCGGACCAGCGTCAGCGCCTCCTCCCTGTCGCTCACGTCGGTCTTGCCGTGCGACAGCACGAGGCGGACGACGAACCGCGCAGTGTCGGGATCGGCGCCGGTTACCTCGGACGAGAGGATGTAGTAGCGCGAGAAGCCCGGGTCGCCCGCGATGAGCAAGCTCAGCCCGCCGCCCGCGTACGCGGTCTTGCCATTGGCGTCGAGCAGCGCGTTTGCCTGGTCGGCCGCTCCGGCCAGCCGCGCCTTCATGAAGTTGTCGACGACGACCGACGCCTCGTCGAGGACCGTCGGCTCCGGCGGCAGCGGTGGCGCGGTCGCGACCCAAAGGGAGCCGCCGCGCACGAAGGCGAAGGTCGTGCCGTTGGGCGCCCACGTCGGAAGGTGGAACGTGCCACCGGAGATGCGGCCGAGGTTCGTGCCATCGGGCCGGGTCTGCAGGATGTCGGTGTCGCCGCCGATCAGGATCGCGTCCTGGGTCGACCAGGTCGCGTCGCCCGCGGGCAGCGTCGACTGGGTGACGCCCTGCAGGTTGGCCACGACGTCGTTGTCGGAGGTCGCGTAGATGAGAGCGGAGCCGGTCGGCGACCAACCGAGGAAGGTCGCGCTCGCCTGGCCGAGCTGCGTGCTCTTGCCGCTCGCCACGTCGAGGAGGAACAGGTTCTGGTCCTGGCGGTAGGCCGCGTGGGAGCCGTCGGGCGAGAACGACACCACCGCGACCAGCCCGGTCGTCGGCAGGGGCGCCAGCTGGTGGCTCGACCCGTCGTCGGCCTGCGTGTAGACGCCATCGGCGGCCGCCCACACGATCCTGTCCCTGGCCCAGTCGACTAGCGTCGGGGCAGGCGTGACCGAGAGCTCGTCGGTCTTGCCGGACGCGAAGGTCAGCACCTCGACCTTGCCGTTGCGGATGTAGGCGAGGCGGTCGCCGGCCGGCGAGACCGCGGGCGACGACGCCCCGTCTGGCGCGATGACCGTTACGGCGCCGCCCTTGGCAGGGATCACGTCCAGCGCCCCGTGGCCGTCGACGTAATAGATGGACGAGGAGTCTGACGACCATTGCGAGACAAGGCCCTGGGCGCCCGCAAGCCCCGTCAACTGCTTTTCCCCGAGGGCGGTCGCGGGCGTCGGCCGCGGCGTCGGGTTGACGGCCGGCGTCGGCGGCGCGGTGGTGACGAACGTGATCGTTTGCGGGGAAGAGAGCGGCTTGCCGGTTGCCGTCTTGGCCCCGGGTCCGATGGTCACGTGGTACTGCGTGTTGGGCGCGAGGGTGCCGCCGGTCGGCTGTACGGACAGCGTGTTCTGGTTCCACCCGTACGTCACGTTGGTTGCCGGCATGATCTGCACGGCCGCCTCGGTCGACGGGTGGTCCATCGGCTGGTTGAACTTGACCAGGATCGGCTGCGCGAGGGCGACGCTGCGGTCGCCGTCGACGGGGCTCTGGACGATGATCTGCTGCACGCCGGCGCCGGGCTGCAGCGACGTGTAGATGACCACGGACATGATCAGCACCAGGCCGGCGGCGGCCCCCGCCCACGCGAGTCCCGGAGGCGCGAACGCGCGGCGCCACCAAGACTGCCGGCCTTCCGTCATCGCCCACGCCTCGTTCATCAGCTGCCGGCGCAGGCCCGTGCGGAAGGCCTCGTCGAGGGGCGCCTCGGGCGCCCGCGCGCTGCTCAGCACCGAAGCGATGCGGCGGAGCTCGTCGTCCTGCAGGACGTCTTCCAGCTCGGGGTCGTGGTGCGAGTTCATTCCACCGGCCTCAGGGTGTCCGCCCCTTCGCGCAGCCTGGTCACGCCGCGGTGGATGAGCAGCTTGACCGCGCCGGGCGACTTACCCATCGCGACCGCGATGTCCTCGATCTTCATGTCCTCCTGGAACTTGAGCACCAGCGCCGTGCGCTGCTGGTGGGGCAGGGTCTCGACCACCGCCCAGATCCTCCGCACCTCGTCGCGGTGGGCGGCGAGGTCGTCGAGGGCCGGGCCGCCGACCGACAGGTCGTGAAAGTCGTCCAGCGGCTGGGCGGTCTTGAGCGAGCGGTAGCGGTCGGCGATCGCGTTGACCGCGATCTGGTACAGCCAGGCAGCAAAGGGCCGCCCCGTGTCCTGGTAACGGGGCATGGCCTTCAGAGCCTTCATGAAGACTTCCGAAGTGACGTCTTCCGCCGCGGTTTGCTCCCTCACTCTTGAATACACGAACCTGTAAATCTGCTGAAAGTGCCGGTCGTAGAGCGTCCCGAACTCACGCGTGTCCCGCTTGGCGCGCTCGACGAGCTCGCGCTCGTCGTCACGAGACGGTTCGCTCACCAGCCGTTCAGCCTGTGCCGACTCAAACGGGTACCCCTTCAAGCTGGTTACGAGTTCGCGAGAGATCCGGCAGGGGGCCTCGCCGAGAGATTTGGCGCACAGGCGGCCCAGATGCCAGGCGCGGCCGGGCACCGGAGCGAGCGCACCCGTTGGTGCGCGAGCGAGGAGCGGAGGTCCGCAACAACGCAGATGGGCTGCATGGACGTCGAAGATCCGGCGAGGATCCCCGGCCGCATCTCTCCATCACAAGTGAGTCCTCGATTATCAAGCCAGCCGCTTTACGCCGGTTTGGCCGGGGCGATGGGCACGACATCTTGGGCCTGGCCTGTTGGCGATAACAAGATCTTGATCAGCCGGTCGCCGATATAATTTCGGCGTCGCCCAGTGGGGATCCCATCTTGATCGAGCGATACTCGCCGCCCGCGATGCGTGCGGTCTGGTCTGACCAGCACAGGTTCGAGCTGTGGCTGCGCATCGAGATCCTGGCCTGCGAAGCCTGGGCTGCGCTGGGGCGCATCCCGGAGTCGGCGCTGCCCAAGATCCGCAAGGCCACGTTTGACGCAACGAAGATCGCCGACGTCGAGTCACGCGTCGGTCACGACGTGATCGCCTTCCTGACGGTCGTCAACGACTCCGTCGGCCAGCCCGAGGCCCGCTACGTCCACCTCGGGATGACGAGCCAGGACCTGAACGACACGGCCATGGCGGTGCAGATGGTGGAGTCGGCCAAGATCATCGGCCACGACCTGGCCACTGTCCGCGAGGCGGCCGCCGACCTGGCGATCAAGCACCGCAAGACGCTGATGGCGGGCCGCACGCACGGCATCGTCGCCGAGCCGATCACATTCGGTTTCAAGGTCGCAGGCTGGGTGGCGGAGCTCGACCGCTCGATCGCACGGCTCGAGCAGGCCGCGGAGGACGCGGGTGTCGCCCACATGAGCGGCGCGGTCGGCACCCACGCGACGCTCGACCCCCGCGTCGAGGAGCATGTGTGCCGCGAGCTGGGGCTGAAGGTCGACCCGGTCTCGACGCAGGTCATCTCGCGCGACCGGCACGCGGAGTTCATGGCTGCGCTCGCCATCGCCGCGGGGACGCTGGAGCGCATCGCCACCGAGATCCGGCACCTGCAGCGCAGCGAGGTCGGCGAGGTCTTCGAGCCCTTCGGCAAGGAGCAGAAGGGAAGCTCCGCGATGCCGCACAAGCGCAACCCCGTCCTGACCGAGCGCGTGTGCGGGCTGGCGCGCGTGGTGCGCGGGAATCTCGTGGCCGCGCTCGAGAACACCGCGCTCTGGCACGAGCGTGACATCAGCCATTCCTCCGCCGAGCGGGTCATCTTCCCTGACGCGTGCGCCGCGATCGACTACATGGCGATCGAGATGCACAAGGTTCTGCGCGGCCTCGAGGTCAGACCCGCGCGGATGCTCGTCAACCTGCAGTTCGCGGGCGGCGTCGTGTTCTCGCAGCGCGTCCTGCTGGCCCTCGTCGAGGGCGGGATGTCTCGCGAGGACGCATACCTCATAGTTCAGAAGGCCGCGATGCAGGCGACGGAGGAAGGAGGCCCGGGCTTCCGGGAGTTGCTGGAGAAGAATGACGACGTGATGCAGCGTATCGGCGGCAAGCTCGAGACCGTTTTCGATCCATGGGCCGGCCTCGAGCATGCCGACCTCGCGTACGAACGTCTGGGAGTGGGAGTGAAAGCTTGATCTCGCGATCGCGGCCGGAGGCCCTCGACGGATCTTCGGCGCTCATGCCGCAGGTCTGCGTTGTTGCGGCTTCCGCTTCTCTCTCACGCACCAACGGGTGCGCTCGCTCCGATGCTCGGCCGCGCCTAGCATCCCGGCCACCTGTGCATCGAATCTCTCGCCGAGGACTCCTGCCGTGATCGCGGGGCCGCCGCTTACCGGCACGGAGCTGCCGCTCAAGCTTTTTGCCAAAGGCAAGGTGCGCGACACCTACGAGCTCAGCGACGACCAGCTCCTCATGGTCGCCACCGACCGGATCTCCGCCTTCGACCACGTGCTGCCCAACGGCATTCCTGACCGCGGCAAGGTCCTCACCCAGCTGTCGATCTTCTGGTTCTCGCAGACGGACACGTTCCAGCCAAACCACCTGATCTCGGGCATGGTCCCGGACCTTCCCGCGGTGCTGAAGAACTTCCGCGAGGAGCTCGCGGGCCGGTTCATGATCGTGCGCAAGGCCAAGCGCATCGACTTCGAGTGCGTGGTCCGGGGCTATCTGGCCGGCAGCGCCTGGAAGGAGTACGAGGAATCGCAGACTCTGGCGGGGGAGAAAATGCCGCCGGGCCTGCGCCAATCGGACAAGCTCGCCGTCCCGCTCTTCTCGCCGGCGACGAAGGCCGAGACAGGCCACGACAAGAACATCACCTTCGAGCAGATGAAGAAGGACCTCGGCGACGACCTGGCCGGCAAGCTGCGCGACGCGAGCCTGGAGCTCTACAGGTACGCGTCGGAGTTCGCGGCCCGGCGCGGGTTGATCCTCGCCGACACCAAGTTCGAGTTCGGCCAGATCGGCGACGACGTGATCCTGATCGACGAGCTGCTCACACCGGACAGCTCGCGCTACTGGGACGCCGCGACCTACGTCATCGGAACTTCGCCGGATTCGTACGACAAGCAGTTCGTCCGCGACTGGCTGACGAGGGCAGGGGGTTGGGACAAGAGCTCCGATCCGCCGGCGCTGCCTCAAGACGTGGTCACCCAGACGCGCCTGCGCTACCTGACCGCGTATCAGCGCATCGTCGGCAAGCCGCTCTTCCCGCCCAAGCCGAGGAACGAACGATGATCTTGCAATCACGGCCGGAGCCCCTCGACGGATCTTCGGTGCCCATGCAGCCCATCTGCGTTGTTGCGGCCTCCGCTTCTCGTCACCCCCGCGCAACCACGGCGCGGGGACCCCAGGAGGTGTGCGCTCGCTCCGATGCTCGGCCGCGCCTAGCATCTGGGCCACCTGTGCCCCGAATCTCTCGCCGAGGTCTCCTGCCGTGATTGCGCGTGTGATCGTCGTGCCGAAACCGGTGGTCAACGACCCGCAGGGCCTGACCGTGAAGCAAGGGCTGGCGTCGCTGGGCTTCCGTGAGGTCACCGACGTGCGCGTCGGCAAGTACATCGAGGTCAACCTCGAGGGATCGAGCGAGCATGAGGCGCGGCGCCGCGTGGAGGAGATGTGCCGCCAGCTGCTCGCCAATCACGTGATCGAAGACTTCCGCTTCGACCTGGAGCCGGAGCACAAGAGACGTTGAGGTTCGGGGTCGTCGTCTTCCCGGGCACGTGGTCGGACCGCGACTGCGGCTGGGTCATCGACCAGGTGCTCGGCCAGGAGCTCACCTATCTCTGGCACAAGGACAGCGACCTCATGGGCTGCGACTGCGTGATCCTGCCCGGTGGCTTCTCCTACGGCGACTACCTGCGCACGGGCGCGATCGCGCGCTTCGCGCCGATCATGGAGAAGGTAGGTGAGTTCGCCGACCGGGGCGGGCTCGTGTGGGGCATCTGCAACGGCTTCCAGGTGCTGTGCGAGGCGGGCCTGCTTCCGGGCGCCTTGATCCGCAACGCCTCGCTCGAGTTCCGGTGCGAGTGGACGAACCTGCTGGTCGAGCGCACCGACCTCCCGTTCACCGGGAGGTGCAACGACCGCGACGTCTTGCGCGTGCCCATCGCGCATGGTGAGGGCAGCTACTTCGCCGACCCGGCCACGCTCTCACGCATCGAGCAGCGAGGCCAGGTCGTGTTCCGGTACTGCGACGCCGAGGGGCGCGTGATCCCCAGCGCCAACCCCAACGGCTCGCTGCACAACATCGCCGGCATCGTGAACGCGCGAGGCAACGTGCTCGGCATGATGCCGCATCCAGAGCGCTGCTCCGAGGCCGAGCTCGGCGGGACCGACGGCCTGAAGCTCTTTCGCTCGGTGGCCGAGAGCGCCCTGAAGGTGCTGGTGTCTTGAGCATCAAGTCTGTGGACGAGAGGCGGCTCAGGGAAGTCGCCCTCACCCCAGATGAGTACAGGGCCATCGTCGAGCAGCTGAAGCGAGCCCCCAACGAGGTCGAGCTCGGCATGCTCGGCGTGCTCTGGTCGGAGCACTGCTCGTACAAGAGCTCGAAAGCGCTGCTTCGGCGCCTGCCCTCGACCGGTGCCGGCGTGGTCCAGGGGCCCGGCGAGAACGCGGGCGCTGTCGAGATCGGCGAGGGCTGGTCGGTGGTGTTCAAGGTCGAGTCCCACAACCACCCGTCGGCGATCGAGCCTTACCAGGGCGCGGCGACCGGCGTGGGCGGCATCATCCGCGACGTGATCGCGATGGGCGCTCGGCCCATCGCGCTGCTCGACTCCTTGCGCTTCGGCCCGCTTCCGGAGTCGAGCCATCACTTCGAGGGTGTGGTCGCCGGCATCGCGGGCTACGGCAACTGCATAGGCATCCCGACTGTCGGCGGCGAGGTCTATTTCGAGGACTGCTACACCAGCAACCCGCTCGTCAACGCCATGTGCGTCGGCCTCGTCCGCACTGACCAGCTCATGCGCGCGCGGGCGGAGGGCGCGGGCAACTACCTGATGCTGGTCGGCGCCGACACCGGCCGCGACGGCATCCACGGCGCGTCGTTCGCGTCGGTCGAGCTCGACGAGAAGAGCTCCGAGCGCCGGCCCGCCGTCCAGGTGGGCAACCCGTTCCTCGAGAAATGCCTGCTCGAGGCGTGCATGGACCTGTCGCGCACGGACGCGGTGGTCGCGATCCAGGACCTCGGGGCAGCGGGCCTGACGTCTGCGGTTGCCGAGTGCGCGGGCCGCGTCGAAGGCGCGGGCGCACGCATCGACGTCGGCCGCGTTCCGCGGCGCGAGCGGGGGATGACGCCCTACGACGTGATGCTCTCGGAGTCGCAGGAGCGAATGCTCGTCGTCGTCCGCCGCGGCCGGGAGCGCGAGGTCGAGACCATCTTCCAGGCCTGGGACCTGACCTCCGCGGTCATCGGCGAGGTCACTGACGACGGCCAGCTCACCGTGTTCGACGGCCGCGACCAGGTGGCGCGCCTGCCAGTGCGCTTGCTTACCGACGGCGCGCCGATGCGCCGCCTCGTCGGACTGCCTCCCGAGCCGCCTTACGGCCTCGAGGTGGACGCGCTGCCGCCGCTGGCCGACGCCGGCGCGACGCTCCTGCGCCTGCTCGCGAGCCCCAACCTGGCCAGCCGCCGCGGCATCTTCCGCCGCTACGACCACATGGTCGGCGACTCGACGGTCGTCGCCCCCGGCGGCGACGCGGCGATGCTGCGCGTCAAAGGCACCCGTCTTGGGATCGCGGTGACGACGGACGGCAACGGGCGCTACTGCCACCTCGACCCGCACCTGGGCGCGCAGCTGGCCGTGGCGGAGGCAGCCCGCAACATCGTCGCCACGGGGGCGCGGCCGGTCGCGGTCACCGACTGCCTGAACTTCGCCAACCCCGACCGGCCCGAGGTCTACTGGGAGCTGGAGGAGGTGGTCGCTGGTCTCGCCTACGCCTGCCGGGCGCTCGAGGTGCCGGTGGTCAGCGGGAACGTCTCGCTCTACAACGACAACGGCGAGACCGCCATCTATCCCACGCCGGTCATCGGCATGGTCGGAGTCATCGACGACTACGGCAAGCGCCTGGGCGCCGGCCTGCGCGCCGAGGGCGACTTCGTCCTCCTCATCGGCTCCAGCCACAACGACCTCGGCGGCAGCGAGTACCTGAAGGTGGAGCACGGGCACGTCGCGGGTCGGCCGCCGGCGCTTGACCTGACGCGCGAGCGCGCGGTGCAGCGGCTCATCCTTTCCGCGGCGCAGAGCGGCTACCTGCACTCGGCACATGACTGTGCGGAGGGCGGCATGCTCATCGCCCTCGCGGAGGTCTGCCTCCTCGGCGGCATTGGCGTGCGGTGCCCGGCGATCCGGCCCGAGCGGCCGCTGCGCCTGGACGCCGCGTTCTTCGGCGAGTCGCCGAGCCGGTTCATCGTCAGCGTCCCCTCGCGGGCGATGCCCGAGATGCAGTCGCTCGCGCGCCGCCACAACGTCGAGCTCTCGCTGCTCGGCCTGGCCGGCGGCGACCACTTCGAGTTCGAAGGCCAGCTCAAGATCACGCTGAACGAGCTGCGCGACGCGTGGGAGGTCCTCGTCCACTAGATGTGCGGGGTCTTTGGAATCTGCGCGAAGCACGGCGCCGACGTCGCCAACCTCACCTATTTCGGCCTCTTCGCCCTGCAGCACCGCGGCCAGGAGTCGGCGGGCATCGCGGTTTCCGACGGCGCGTCCGTGCGCGTGCACCGCGAAATGGGACTGGTCGCCCAGGTCTTCTCGCCGGCGACCATCAGGGAGCTGGGCGAAGGATCGATCATCGCCCTGGGCCACACCCGTTACTCGACCACCGGCTCGAGCCGGCCTGAGAACGCGCACCCCCTGCCGTTCCTGCACCCAACCCTCGGCCCCGGCGCGCTCGCGCACAACGGCAACCTGCTGAACGCTGACTCGCTGCGCGTCCAGCTCGCGGAGCGGGGCATCGCGTTCGAGACAGGGCTGGACACCGAGGTGATGGCGCGGCTCATCGAGAACACGCATGGCCGCTCGTGGGAGGAGGTCATCCGGCGCACGTTCGCTCGCATCGTCGGCGCGTATTCCTGCGGCATCATCACGCCGAACCAGCTGATCGCTCTGCGCGATCCTTACGGGTTCCGGCCGCTGTGCATCGGCTACATCCCGCTGCCCGGCCAACCGGCGCACGTCGTCGCCTCGGAGACCTGCGCCCTCGACACCGTGCACGCGACGTTCGTGCGCGAGGTGCAGCCGGGCGAGATGGTGGTGATGGACGAGCACGGCGTGCACAGCCTCGGCTTCCAGGCTTCGAGCAAGCACGCGATGTGCGTGTTCGAGTTCATCTACTTCGCGCGGCCCGACTCCATCCTCAAGAACTGCGAGCTCGAGGATGCGCGCATCCGCATGGGCCACGAGCTCGCGCAGGAGGCGCCCGTCGAAGCGGACATGGTGATCCCGTTCCCCGACTCCGGCACGCCGGCCGCGATCGGCTACGCGGAGGCTTCGGGGATTCCGTTCCGCGAAGCCATGATGAAGAGCCGCTACATCAACCGCACCTTCATCCAGCCAGACCAGACCCTGCGCGAGGCGGGCGTGATGCTGAAGCTCAACCCGCTGCCCCGCTCGATCAAGGGCAAGCGCCTGATCGCCGTCGACGACTCGATCGTGCGCGGCACGACCTCGCGTCGCATCATCGAGCGCCTGCGCGCCGCGGGCGCAAGCGAGATCCACATGCGCATCTCCAGCCCGCCCATGCGCTTTCCGTGCTTCATGGGCGTGGACATCGGCTCGACCAAAGAGCTGATCGCGTCCGGCCGCTCGGTCGACGAGGTGCGCCAGCAGATCGGCGCCGACTCGCTGCACTACCTGTCCATCCCCGGCTTGATTCGCGCCATCGGCCGCGGCACCGCGCAGGAGTTCTGCCGGGCGTGCTTCGACGGCTCCTACCCGGTGCCGGTGCCGCAGCAGCTCGAGATGGACAAAATGCAGTTCGAGAACCCCGTGCCCCAGCTCGCCAAGATTTGACCGGCGAGGGGCTTTCCTACGCGGCGGCAGGCGTCGACATCGAGGCCTACGAGCGCGCGCTGGAGAAGGTCAAACCCCTGATCGCGGCGACGCACGGCAAGGAGGTCGCGGAGGGCGTTGGTCCGTTCGCGGGTCTGTACGCGCTGCCCGGCGGCGGCCATCTCGCGGCCAGCGCCGACGGAGTCGGCACCAAGATCAAGGTCGCGATCGCGACCGGCAACCATCGAGTCATCGGCGTCGACATCGTCAACCACTGCGTCAACGACATCGCCACCGCGGGCGCGCGGCCGCTGTTCTTCCTCGACTACTTCGCCACCGGCAAGCTCGAGCCCGCGGTGTTCACCCAGCTCATCGAAGGGATGGCTGAGGCATGCCGCGACGCGGGCTGCGCCCTGCTCGGAGGGGAGACGGCGGAGATGCCCGGCGTCTACGCGCTCGGCGACTACGACCTCGCGGGTTTCATCGTCGGCCTGGTCGAGGCGGATGCGCGCCGCGAACCCGTGCGCGCCGGCGACGTCCTGGTGGGGCTGCACTCGAGCGGGCTGCACACCAACGGGTACTCGCTGGCGCGCAAGGTGTTCGAAGGCGTCGAGCTCACGCCCGACCTGTCCGCCGCCCTGATGGCCCCCCACCTTTCGTACCTGGCGGAGCTGCGGCGGCTCCGCTGGAAGGCGGCCGCCCACATCACCGGCGGAGGCATCCCCGGGAATCTCCCCCGCGTGCTGCCTGAAGGGCTTGCCGCGGTGGTCAGGAAATCCGCGTGGAAGCCCAACCCGATCTTCGCGGAGATCCGCAGGCGAGGTCCTGTCTCCGACGACGAGATGTGGGGAACGTTCAACATGGGGGTCGGGATGATCCTGGTGATGGATCCTGAGGACCTGCCCGAGGGCGCGATGGTCATGGGCGAGGTCGCGAAGCAGTCCGGTCCTGAAAGGGTCGAGATCAGCTGAAGCTCGGCCTGTGCGTCTCGGGACAAGGCACGAACCTGCGCAACCTCGTCGAGCAGGGCTTTGACGTGGTCGCGGTGGCGACCAACCGTGCGTCTTGCCCGGCCGCCGCGTTTGCCCGCGACAGAGGCATCGCGGTCGCGGCGCTGTCGCAGAAATCGTTCGCGTCGGGCGAAGAGCGGGACGCGGCAATGCGCGACTTCTTCCTCGAGCGCGGGGTTGAGCTCGTGGTCGACGCGGGCTACGACCGCATCCACACGGCGCCGTTTCTGGAAGCGTTCGAGGGCCGGATCGTCAACATCCACCCCTCGCTCCTGCCGATGTTCGGCGGCGGCATGGACGCGGTCGAGCAGGCGTTGGAGAGCGGTCTCAAGTTCACCGGCGCGACCGTTCACGTCGTCACCGCTGAGCTCGACGCCGGTCCGACCCTCGTCCAGGAATCGGTCCCGATCCTCGAAGGCGATACGGTGGAGACTCTGCGCCGGCGCGTGCACGAGGCCGAGCACAGGATCCTGCCCGAGGGAATACGCATGATGGAGGCACTGCTTGCCGACCGCCCTGCTGTCCGTTAGCGACAAGACGCGACTCGCCCCGTTTGCGCGGGGTCTCAAGCGCCTGGGCTACGACCTCTTCGCCACCGGAAGCACGCTGCAGACGCTGCACGACGCCGCCATCGAGGCCCAGCCCGTCAGCGACCTGACCGGATTTCCCGAGATGCTGGACGGCCGTGTCAAGACTCTTCATCCCGGCGTGCACGCGGGCATCCTTGCGCGCCGCGACCGGCCGGAGCACCTGGAGACTCTTGCGGCGCATGGCCTGCGCGAGATCGACCTCGTCTGCGTCAACCTGTACCCGTTCGTCGACACGGTGCTGCGTGGCGACGCCACCTTCGCGGAAGCGGTGGAGCAGATCGACATCGGCGGACCGGCGATGATCCGCGCGGCCGCCAAGAACCACGGGTCCGTCGTGGTCGTGGTGCGGCCGCAGCGCTACACCGAGGTCCTGGGCGCTCTCAACGAAGGGACCCTCGACGGCGAGATGCGCAAGCGCCTCGCCGCGGAGGCGTTCGCCCACACGTCTGCCTACGACGCCTGGATCGCCGCGTACCTGCGCAAGCAGGACGGGAACGGCTTCCCGGCCGAGATCACGCTCGCGGGCCTGCTCGCCCAGCCGCTGAAATACGGCGAGAACGAGCACCAGCAAGCCGCCTTCTACCGGCTCGGGTTTGGTGCGGGCGGGATCGGCGAGGCGCAGCAGGTGCAGGGGGGCCCGCCGGGCTTCAACAACATCCAGGACGCCTCGGCCGCGATCTCCCTGGTGTTGGACTACGAGATGCCGGCGGCGGCGATCGTCA
>WNGH01007074.1_pt1 | contig 14316 bp, 11 predicted proteins | sample 5400631 | NCBI WGS metagenome assembly WNGH01 (sample SAMN13153373, study PRJNA577476) | soil metagenome | isolation source: 115 cm soil or saprolite under Garry oak tree replicate 1 | place: USA:California | collected 2016-06-15
ACTTAGCTGCGCCTTTGATGGCTCCGGGTCCTGGGGTGGCAACGGCACCTTGAGGAAATGGCTTTTCCGGGATCAGCCCAACAATTCGGCAGACAGACATTCGAGGTTCTTCACAAAAGCAAAAAGATAACGAACCGTCACATTCCAGAAAAAAGATGTATTTTTGACCCATGCTCGACGGTCTTATAGTTAGAGGGAGTTTTACCACGCACAACTGAACGACGGGATCGCTCCAGTAGCAGTGCCGGGCGTGCCCTCCGGTCGCACGGACGCAATAGGGTGCCCGGAGGACTCCTCTCTAAAAAGAACGGACGTACGGACAACCAACCACGAGGCCTGCCACGGACTCAACCGATTCCACGACGGTTGAGGGCACTCAGGAAGAGCAAGCCGGCCGGCAAAAACTTCCCAAGGAGACCTCGATGGAAATCGACGCTGGCAGAGCAAACTCCGAAGGACCCACGCGAAGCAATCGATCTGAGAGCGCCAAAGTGGTTGGTGAGAGTTGTCCAAGCTTTGGTTCCTCCAGGACCAGGATCCCCAAACGAGCTCATCGATGTTTTGTTGGAGACACATGGCTCCATTTCCCAGGCCGTGCTCCGTATTCCGGGCGCGATCGCCGCTCCTGCGCTAGGCCGGGCGGGGATGCGTTCTATTGGAAGATGGACAACTGGAGATAAAATGGCTACAACGAAAGTCCCCACGATAAAAGACGAAATCTTCAGGCAGGAACTGGATGCACTGTACCGGGAAAATTTTCGACCGATGTACCGGGCCGCAAAATGTGTTACCGGAAACCGGCATGATGCCGATGAAGCGATCGAGAAGGTTTTCGTAAGGGTTTTTGAAGGGCAGCCACCGCGCGTTTTTCGAGAGAACCCGAAAGCATACCTATGCAAGGCGGCCATGAAAGAAGCACGAAACATCGTTCGATCGAACCGCCTCAGAAAATGGGTGGGCGAGGATCTGAGTGAGCTTGAAATCGCCACGCATAATGGTGAGGAGAATGCACGGCAAAGCCTCATCGCTGCCTTATCCGAGCTCGATCCGAATTTATTAGAGATGCTCCGTCTTCGTTTCGAGCAAGAGTATAGCTGCAAGGAAATCGCAGAAGAGCTGGGCCGGACAGGCTTGGGCGTCGCTGTGAATCTGCATCGGGGGCTCCGCAAGCTAAAGAAACTGATGACGGCCCCAGGAGGTACACGATGAAAAAGCGGAAGAAGATGAACATGGATGAGGTCTTGAGGAAGTATTGGCCAGCGGCCTCACATGAAGAGGTAGAATCTGCCGGCGAGCGCGTTTGGAAGCGGCTCGAGGCGGAGTTGGACAAGCATGACACCTCACTGCGGTCTCTATATGGTGACGGCTGGAGCGCACCTCCCCTGGAGCAACTCGAGTTTCAAGTTCTGACCGCAGTCTCGTTGTTAGGCGACCGGGGCACACTGAAAAGCATTACCGCAATGGTCCACAAATGGACCGGACGCGAGATGGTCGGCCATGTTTACCTGACGCTGGGCGGGCTCGCCGAGCGCGGGATCATCGCGCTCCACTCCGACCCAACCTGGGAATATGGTGAGAAGCCAGCGCATCGCTTCGAGATCACCGAAGACGGCGACCGCGCACTGCGCCGGGCCAAAATCGAAGGAAAGGAATTGGTCACTGACCGCGAAGACGGCCTCGCCCCCCCGATGAATGAAAGACCTCGTTAGCTGAAGCGGCGGCGTGCGGAAAAACTCAAGACGAGCAACTCAACTGTGCTGCGAAAAAATACGCGGCTTTTCAGGAGTGACCCCGAGCGGCCTCGCGTCCGGCAATGCGGCCGAAAACAGTGACTCTGGGAAGACCGTGAAGCGCAAATCCGCCGGCAGTTTCTCCTGCTGCGTACAGGCTGGGAATGACTTGGCCGTGAGTGTCGATGACCTGGCACTTGGTGTTTATTTTTAACCCGGTGAGAGTGTCGTGAAGTATCGGTGTGGACCACGCTGCATAGAAGGGAGGTTTCTGAATTTTATACATGGGTGCAGGTTTTGAAAAATCCGAATCCTTTCCCATGTCCACATAGGAGTTGTACTTGACCACGGTTTGTTCTAACGCGTGACCAGGCATCGGAACCCTCTGATATGGATTTTTGATTTTGCCGGCCAATTCTGAAAGCGTATCTGCAACGAAAAACCAGCCGTTCAGATCGACGTTTGGCGGATTCGGATCCCATTGTTCGCGCATCACAGCATCGGAATCAAAGATCGCCCAGATGGGGCCTCCACCATTCGCCTTCCCGTCTTTGCCCAGATTTCCATTCGTTCCCAGGGCAGCATGACGAAAGGCGTACGACTCGTCCATTTCATTCCAGAATCTTTGGCCCACCTGATTCACAAGGATCACGTCCTGAAAACTCCGTACCGTAAGCCCAGAGGCTCCTGCCAGCGGGAACATCGGACTCCTGGGATTCCATTTCAGATTGATATAACCGTACCGGCATCCAATGTGTCTGGTTTTCATCACCGCGCGCCCGCCGTCGTTCTGCTGATTCGAGGTGGCCCATAACGCGGCTCCAATGCCCATAGCCAGCATCTCCCCGTCGCCGGTCTGTCTGCTCCACGGTTCCCCGGCCACCTGATACTCTTCCGTCAATCTTGGATCGAACATCCTGCGAAACTCGACATTGCTTGTATGACCGCCGGTGCAGAGAATGAGTCCCCTCCTCGCCTGGATGTTCACATCTTTGTTGTCCGTTGGGCCGGCGGCCTTTGCCGTGATTCCCAGAACTCTTCCCGAACTTGCGTTTTCACGAATGATCTTCGTCATTTTGTGCTTCAAAAGGAATTGTGCGCCTTTTGCCCTGGCACTTTTTTCAAGAGCTCGAACGAGTCCCGAGCCTGGAGACCCATTGATCGTTTCATTCAGATCATTCGAGTACACCCTGGTGACGACCATTCTGGGAACGGTGCCGCCATTGAATAGAACCGGTTTCGTGTCGTTGAACTGGACACCGTTCTCCACGAGGAACTCGAAGGTCGCGACATTCTCATCCGCCCAGGCACGAACAAGATCTCTATCGGACCATCTCATCTGAGGGTTCGCATGATTCGTGTGGTCGAGATAAACCTGGTCCGCCGAGTCCTCGATTCCGTATTTCTTTTGGACACTGGTGCCGCCGCCCAGAGGTACATTCCCTCCACTCAGAATCGCGTGCCCGCCAATATCATGGTTTTCTTCGACAACGATTACGGAGGCCCCTTGTTCCCGCGCCATGATGGCGGCCGGCAGGCCCGAAGCTCCGGCGCCCACGATGACGACATCCGCAGTATGGTCCCATCGAATTCGGCTCTGCGGTGCGGCACTGGTTTCGGATACGCCCGCACCAGTCAGAGCCGTCACTCCAACACCAAGCGCGGCACTGTCCTTGATGAATTTTCTGCGGCTAACGTTGAAGTTTTTCGGTTTCTTGCTCATGTTCTTTTTTCCTCGCTACAAATAAAAACCTTTACGAACGCCGGGTGTTGCTTCCGATGTTTAATAGCCATGAGTCTAGCAGTGCACTCGTGAATGTCAATTGTACTGCGCCTCAGTCAGCCGCAGGCTTCCGATCAACGTGAATACGAATCGATGATCCGCTCGATCGCGCGGCGGCAGACAGCGCAGAAAGTTTGGCTGCGCGTGAACATGATGCAATCCACTTCGGGACGGTAATAGCCCTTGGCTTCGTACATGGCGCCTTCGAAGGCGCCGACCTTTCCGAAGAACCTCTCGTTCGCGAACAGCTTTACCTCGTAGGAGCGATTCTCGCGAAAGAGAGCTTCCATCTCGTATTCGGGACGATTTTCAGCGCGGAGTTGCGCGCGCCTCTGCCCGTATTCCCGGGAGTGAGCTTCGTATTCTTCTTTACTCCACGGCGTCGGAATCGGGGTATCCGGTACGGCAAGATCCTTCCACTTCAGATTCTTCGGGTCAAGCAGGGCAGTCACGTTGGGTTCCCAGGGCTCCGTTTTGACGGCGGGAGGTAGATAGGCCACCGGAGAGGTGTAGTATTCGTCGGCTAGTCCCGCGAATTGATGTCCGAACTCGTGAACGAAAATGTACGGCGCTTCGGCGCTGTCAGCTGCGACGGTGCTGTACAGGTTGAAGATTCCGCCGCCGCCATAGGTTTGAGAGTTCGTAATGATTTCAATGAACTCGTACGGAGCGGACGAAGCGATATCGCGAAGCGAACGATTATCGAACGTGAGGACGTAACGCTCGGAGCCGAACGCGTCGTAGCTTGCGCCGAGCGGTGATCTCCGATGCACGCCAGTCGAAGGACGGGAAACCCCCGATTCGGCAGCGGGAGGGCAGATTCCCCAAACATTGAAGTCGCGGCGGCGCTCCTTGAATGGCGACGTGGAGAACAGCACGTCTACGAGGCGCCGCGCGTCCGATTCGAACTTCCGTCGCTCGGATGCCGTGTAGCCGTCTCCCAGGATCAACAGGTCGACTTTCGTTGCGGGATCCCCGTTGTCCTGGATGGCGATCACCGGCCCTGGTGATGGAGGTTTGGAACTATCCACAAACATGTCCTTGGGATCCACGACCGTCGTCCAGATTTCGCGGAATGCATTGTTCGAGTCGCGCTTCTTCAGCACGATCTGCGCCGGACCTTGTGGTTCAGGAAAGCGTAGCGACTCGCTGAATGTACGGCTCGCGTTCTTAGCTTCCTCAGTCGTTTCCCATTCGCCAAAGATCGACGCGAATCCGCGGGAGTATAGAAGTCGATTCGTCGCCCGATCCCGGACCTCGAACAAGTATTTGCCCAAATTCGTTTCATCGACGGTTTTCTGCGGATTGCCCGGCCATGGTGCCGGCTCGATAACCACTCTGTCGACGCTGAAGATTTCTTGAGTGGCCGTCCCGGTGTGGTAGTAGTCCAGCCGCATAGTGGCTGCCGCAGCGGCGGCTACAGCGGAAACAAGCACAACAAGTAAAGGAGCAAAGAGGAACGGAACTTTCTTCGGCATGCCCGGATTGTATCGTAAGCCGCGTTTGCACGGCTAAACAACTGGATCCGTTGGGGCCTCTACGGCGGCAAGGGGATCGGGCTCAGCGATGCGGCTCGTACCCTGCTTCTTTCCAGATCGCTTCGGCTTCGGGTGAGGCGAGGTATTGGAGGAGCGCCTTGGCAGCCGTGGGGTCGCTTGCGTGAGTGGAGATGAATCCCACAACGGCAACGGGCGTAGAAATCTCCGGCGGCAGAACGCCGACGATGTCGTATTTGTCCTTTTCGGGAAGCATGTCGCTGAGCATGAGCATGCCGATATCGATATCTCCATTTTCCAGCCGCTTGGAGGTTTTGATGACGTTATTGGTTGCGGCGGGAGAGATGCCTTGAGCTCCGGGGCCGAGTTCGACCTGACTCTTCGTGGCGACTTGCTCGGCAATGCCGAGCTTATTCAGCGCTTCCAATGGTCCCTGCCCGGCGACCGTGAAGTCGGGGTCCTCATATCCAATGCTCTTTGCCGCCAGGAGCGCTTTCTTGACCGCAGCAGGCGTGGAGATGTCGGGTTTGGACCGGCCCTTTGGGACACCCACAGCCGTCAGAATGCTGGCAACCAGCGTGGCGCTGCCGGGAACGATGGCGCCTGAGGAGATGGCTCCGGGAAAAGGCGCGATGATGAGCGACACATCGAGCGCCTGGCCTTTCGCAACCATTCTTCTGGTCTCCACACCATTGCCGTAAGTCACTTTTACCTTGTGCCCGGTTTTTGCCTCGAAGTTCGCGACAATCTTTTGCGTGGGCACACGCATGGGACCCACTGCCAGCAGGGTAATCTCACTCTGAGCGCCCGCACCTGCCCAACTGCCAAACACCAGCGCGATAACAAAAATCGCTGAAGAAACATTCTTCGTGTTTTTCATGGATGGCCCCGAATTTCACTGAGTGCGTCTATAGTGTTCCGTAGTGGTTCGCGGCGCGACCTTCATCGTTTTCATCTTCTTGATGTACTCGGGGTACAAGGTTTCCGTACCGCCCAACGCGGCCTCGGGAGGTATCCCGTATTCAGTCGGGAAGTCGGCAAGAATGTCGTTCTTGCCGGGTAGAAAACTTGGCACTTTACCTGCTGGAATGATGGTTCCGTCCGGAGTGATTTCACAAGGGAATGGAGGGATCACCTGGTTGGGATCATAGACCCAACTGGATTCTCGAATATAAGGTTCCGTCAAGTAAGTTGGATCATTAATGATGAAGATGATCGTCAGAATATTGCCGTGCCGATGAACTCGAGTCGTCACTGTGGCCTTATCGCTCTTGGGAACCCCGGTGCGGGTCAGATACGCTTCCTTGAGATGATCGGTCGTATATACCAACGTGTTGCGTTCCCAGTGACCCGTCGAAAATCCGGACCATTTGTGAGGAGCGTTCGCCGATGGGTGCGGGCGGCGATCCAGGTAAATCACTTGTTCAGGTTCCTGCCAGGCCACGTGGAGGCGTAACCCAACGGGCTGGCGTGTTTCAGTGTCCAACTCCGTGGTAATGCGCAACTGCGAAACGGAGACACGTAACCCTATGTCGATCGGGTGCGGCCTGCACAAATTTTCCGGCAGATCGAGTTGTTCCGGATGCCAACTTTCGGCTCTCAGGCGCCCCGCTTCATTGAGCGGGATCCCCGTGTAGTCGCCAACGTCCATGTGGTCGTTATAAACCCTGGGTGACCACTCGCCGGTCAGATCAACCTGGGCCCGCGCCGGCCGGCTCGGTAACAGCATCAGGAAGAGCAGCAGAAACCAAACGTGGTTTATTTTCCGGTGGATCGTTATGAATTTCATGTATTCATCCTCCCACTATCGGGGTTCGTTGGCGCTACATGGCGTGGGATCCCACCCGGCAGCGTCCGGAATTTTCTTGAAATGCGCATGCATGATAAGCGGTTCGATGAGGTATTGAGGATCGGTTACTACCGTCGTCACCGCCAGCCACGTGTTGCGAGTATATGGATCCGAAAACTTGTCGAAGTATTCTTCCACGATCGCGTTGCCGCTGTACGGCACGCCGTTCTTCTGCAGATACCCCGGACGCATGTGCGTGGTAACCACCTTGAGATAATCTGCGTCCTTCCGCTGTGCTTCTGCTACTACCAGTCTGCCCCCCGGGTCCTGCACAGGCCCACCCTGGCCGTCACGCCGGTCCCTGGGATCGCTTCCACCCCACTGAGCCACCGAGTATCCCTGCCACGAAGGCGCTTCATTCGGCGGCAGTGATCCACCAAAATGAAAGAGGCGTGTCTGGGTCCCGGAATCCGTATCCATACGCAGCGTGTTGTCGTCCTGCCAATAAACGTGCAGCCGCCCCGGAACCTGCAGGATAGCGGCAGCACCATACGGCCTGCATGCCTCACCACTGGCTTGATCTTTGGCTGGATCCCATGCATTTGCGACTTTACGGCCTTCGGGGTTGAGCGGAACCATAATGTAATCGCCTTTGTCCGGCACAATCATGCGGAATCGCCACTTTTCGGTGACCTCCGATACCCAATATCCCGTGTAATCGTCCGTGGCCGCCGCGCGCGCCGTTGCCGGGGCTGCGCCCTGGGGATTGGCTGGCCGTTGCGCAGCGAGAAGAGCCGGAAGCAGCAGCGATAGCGCTGCCGCCGGCAGGAGTATTCGACTTGCTCGTAGGCGTGTCATCGGTCTGGTCATTGCAGGGCGTTGGCGGGGCCTTGCCACTTGAAGCCGTCCGATGGTCTCTCGACGACGAGAAGCAGTAGTCTATGGTCCTCCTCAATGCGCCCGGGGTACCCCGTCACGACGACGTGATCCCCAGGCCGGAGGGTATTTGTAGTAACGCCTTGTTCAGCCAAAACCGCAGCTGCAGCACCTTCGATGACCCACATCTGCATCTCCCCTTTTTCGTCGGGGGCCTGCACCTTCATAAAGGAGTGCGGATTACGCCAAATAAACTCCTTCAACGTCCCTTCGATCTTTACGGATTTACCATGGATGTAAGTTGCCGCGGCCGAATGGTGCCCGAAGGTCTGACCACCGGCCAACGTGAGAAGGGTCAGAGCACTCAATGAGACGAAGATCAGCAATCTATGTTTCATAACCACGCTCCTAGCGTCGGAAAGATAATTTTGAAATTCAGAAATCTTGGAATCTGGAATTTCCAATCCAATTGGAGATCGCAAATTCCAAGATTTCTGAATTTCAAATCTGTCTTTCCTATGCATTTCTGTTGCAAATTATTTACGGTCTCCCCGAGTGTCCGGTTTGCTGCTGAGACTTTTGTAGGCTGCCTCAATAAACATATCCGTCGTCCAATTGCCCGTATTACTGCCGTAGATCGGATCATAATCCCGGGTCGGCTTAGCCGCCCTCACCTGATCGAGAGTCATGCCGCGGTTGATCATGTCCTGAAGGCGGTCTCGGACGATGGTGACCATTTGCTGATAGATATCCAAATCCCCCACGTCGCAAAGCCTTCCATGGCCGGGGATGATCATCGTGCCCCCTTCCATGTGGTCGGCCGGAATCGCCATTTGCCTCAGGCGGTTCAGTCCCTCGATCACTCCTTGAAGACTGCCTCCGTTCTTCAAGTCGATGATGGGATATTCGGTGGGATCGAAAATATCGCCCGTGCTGACGACGTCGGAACGCCGGAAAAATACGATGCTGTTGCCGTCCGTGGTCGCCGGTTGATGGAATATCTGGACCGCTTCACCGTTAAAGTAGAGGTTCTTCTGCGGCACAGAATACGTATCGTTGGGCCAGGCTTTTTCCGGTATGGACGGTTTGGCGTTGGGATCGCTCATCCTGTCGAGAAGCGTGTTAAAAGCGATGATGAAAACGCTCGCACGAGCGGCCCGGGCGATGGCCAACGGCGAGCCGATCTTTGCAAAGTTCTCGTTGCCGCCGATATGATCGGTTCGGTCGCTGGTATTAATAATGTAGGTGATCTGGCGTTTCGATAAGGTCCGGATGGCCTCCACAACTTTGTCGCTCATCGTTGCGACACCAGTGTCCACCAGCAGGATGCCGTCCTTACCGGCTTGCACCGTAATGTTACTGCCCGCTCCCGCCAGCATGCTGATGCTGCCTTGCACGGGCAAAAGCTCGAGCTCGGGACTCTTGGATTTCTGCTCCTCCCTGCCCGTAGCCGGACCGGTGTTCTGACGGCCGCGGTTTGGAGTTTCCTGCGGATAGACGAATCGCGTCCAGCCCAATACTCCAAGGAAAAGCAGCGCCGATGCCATGTAAACAAACCGCGGCTTTGATGAAAGAAATTTCATATTTCTTCCCCACATCTGCCAACGTGACAATGTAATCCCCCAGAAGAAGTAGGTTTCCGAAGGAATGATCTACTCCGCAAGAGCCCGTGTCAACATGATAAATTCGGCGCTGTGCCGCGCCTGCGTTGGCTCTGTTGGCTATACTGCTAGTCGGTCTTTGATATACGAAAGGGTAGATCATGAGACGAAACCGCTTCGTTTTAGGAACAGCCTTCTGCCTGCTTTTCGCATGCATCCAAGCCTTCGGCCAGGAAAACATCCCGGCGAAAATTGACGCGATTGTGGGAGCCCCCATCAACGCAGGGAGGGTGGCGGGCGCTTCTGTTGCCGTGGTCAAGGGAAACGAGACCCTGGTGATGAAGGGCTACGGCTTCGCCGATCTCGAATTGGATGTCCCGACGCCACCACGGGCCACATACGAAATCGGTTCCATCACGAAGCAGTTTACCGCTGCAGCGATCCTTCTACTGGCCGAAGAGGGAAAGCTTTCGCTGGCGGACGAGATGACGAAGTTTCTTCCCCGCTACCCGACACAAGGCAATCACGTCACGATTCGGCATCTCTTGAATCACACGTCCGGAATCAAGGGGTATACGGAGCTTCCTGGATTTCGAGAATTCCAGATGCTCAAAAAACCTCGCGAGGAACTGGTGAAACTGTTCAGTGGAAGGCCGTTCGACTTCAACCCCGGCGATGAACAGATCTACAACAACTCCGCATTTTTCCTATTGGGTCTGATCATCGAAAGAGTATCGGGAAAACCTTATGCCGAGTTCATTCAGGAGCATCTGTTCGACAGAGCGGGAATGGGGGATTCGTACTATTGCAGTGAGCGGGCAATTCATAAGAACCACGCACACGGATACGATATGGATCGAAACGTTCTCGTGCTCAAAGCGTATGTCGACCATATGTGGCCATATGCCGCCGGGTCGCTGTGCTCGGGCGCCCCGGATCTGGTTGCCTGGAGCAAAGCGCTGCATGGCGGAAAAGTGTTGAAGCCGGAATCGTATCGAGAGATGACGTCGGCAGCACGGCTGAACGACGGAACGACGATCCGCTACGGAATGGGACTCAGCCTGGCAGAAACCGATGGCCGCCGCACGATTTCGCATGGAGGCACCATAAACGGGTTTCGTTCGGTGTTGGAGTATTATCCGGACGATGATCTTGTGATTGTCGTCCTTCTCAACACGGCCGGTCCAGTCGCTCCAAGAGACCTCGCCCGGCAGATTGCTGAGGCTGTTTTAGGGAAAGCGCCCGACCGAAGCCACCCGTTCGACGGCGATCTGACTCAGTTCGCCGGAGACTTCACCGGAAAGGGTCGAGGTCTGCCCACGACTGTACACATCGCCGTCAGTGGAAACCAAATCACGTTCATCAATACTGAGACTCAGAGAGCCTCTGCGGAGACCCTCGAGTATTTCGGGAACGACACCTTCGGGTTCAAACGGCAGTCCACAATCCGGAAATAGCTGGCCCTTACCTATTGCTACAAATATTTTTGCCCTAATGCGTTTGCGCCTATCGTGTAGGATTAAAGACCGGTGGGCGTAATCCGGAACTTGGAAGGCCTGAATCGTCTGAGCAGGACCGCGTGGTTGGTGCTCGGGCTGATATGCGTCGGCGTGGTCGGCTATGTCGACATCATAACCGGCGATGAAGTCGGTTTCTCGCTGTTTTACTTGATACCAATTGTCCTCGTGAGCTGGTTCGGAGGCTCGCCTCTTGGACTCACGATCGCAATGGCCGGTGCCGTGACGTGGGGCGTAGCCGACGTTTTGGCCGGCGCCAAATATTCGAGTCATTGGATTCTGGTTTGGAATAGCTTCATCAGGCTGACGTTCTTTTTTGTCACGGTGTTCTCGGTAAAAGAAGCAAAGGAACTGGACCGGGAGAAACATTTTTCTCGCATTGATTACACGACGGGCGCTATGAATTCCCGCTTCTTTCGCGTCCTGGCCGAAAGGGAAATGCATCGTTCCGTCAGATCCCGCCATCCATTTACGACGGCATACATCGATTTGGACAACTTCAAGACGATTAACGACGTGTTCGGACACGCGATTGGCGACGAAGTCCTCCATACTGTCGCAGCCTCGATGCAGCAAAACCTCCGAAAGACAGATCTTGTTGCGCGCATGGGGGGAGACGAATTCGTAGTTCTTCTGCCTGAAGTTGGATTGGAAACTGCCGCAGGCGTCACTTCCAAACTGCACCAGAAGCTTACAGGTGAAATGGAGAAACACGGCTGGCCAACGACGTTCAGTATTGGTGTGGTGACATTCACAGAGGTCCCACGTTCAGTGGATGAAATGCTTAGTGTCGCCGATGGTGCGATGTACAGCGTGAAACATGGCTCCAAAAACAGCATTCGATACGCCGAGTTTTCACCAGCCATTGGGAGTGAAGCTCTGCCGCTTCGCGCTCACCCCTCTTTGTAAAGAGAAATGTCAGAAGCAGAAGGGGGACGGCAGCGAATACAGTTTTTACAAATCCGTTCCGCAGACCTCTTGACAAACCCTGCGGGCTCGGTAACTAATTTGACGCGGTGGGTTTTTAGAAATGCCTTAGACCGGCCCGGAGGAGCCGGAACCAAGGCATGGACGCCTGCCGTTATTTGTTTTCGGATAGAAAGATAATCACGTTCAAAAGGAGCTAATTATGGTAAGGGGGACGGTGAAGAGTCTACGTGTGTTTGCAAGGTTGGCAACAACGGTAGTTTTACTACTCGCATTCGGGACTTCCCTGATTTTTGGTCAAGGCGGCACGGCAACCATCTCGGGTGTCGTGCGGGACACCTCGGGGGCATTGGTCCCCGGAGTGACGATTACCGTCAAGCACGTCGATAGCGGTCTGATACGTACTGTCATGACGGGCGAGACGGGCAACTACTCTGCGCCGGCGCTGCCGGTCGGTCCGTATGAAATCACCACAACCATGCCCGGCTTCAAACAGGCGGTGCGGCTCGGAATCAATCTCGGGGTCGGGCAGGAAGCCGTAATCGACCTGACGTTGGAAGTCGGGGCCAACGCCGAGCAGGTAACGGTGAGCGAGGAGGCTCCGCTAGTCAATACCACGCTGGCCTCGACCTCAGGATTGATCAGCGAACAACAAGTCAAGGACCTTCCGCTGAACGGGCGAAGTTTCGACAATCTTCTGGTTCTCAACGTGAGCACGTCGAATCCCAGTTCAAACGTCAACAACGGCGCCTGGACCGCGTTCTCCGTGGCGGGCAAGCGGATGGAAACCAACCGCTATCTGTTGAACGGACTCGACTGGATTGGCCAGAACGGCACCGGCCAGTTCATTACGCCCATGGGGGTCAGCCGGCAGTTGCTCGGTGTGGACGCGGTGCGGGAATTCAACGTTCTCCCGCACAGCTATGGCGCGGAATACGGCAAACGAGCGGGCGGACAGATCAGCGTGGTCACGACTTCCGGGACCAACGAGTTGCACGGAAGCGTCTTTGAATATCTGCGCAACAGCGCACTGGACTCCCGGAACTTCTTCGACCAAAACGACGCGCCTCCGTTCAAGCGCAATCAGTTCGGAGCATCGCTGGGTGGGCCGATCAAAAAGGACAAGGCCTTCCTGTTCGGAAACTATGAGGGCTTTAGACAACGGTGGGCGAATTCGGCCGCCACTTCTGTGCCGGATGCGTTCGCGCGGCAGGGCATGATGCCTTGCTATATTGCCACGCCCGCAGCCTGCGGCCCCAATACCAGCATCCAATCCCAATCCCAGTATGTTACGGTTCCCAATCTGAAGCAGGGAATGCTGCCCTATCTCAACTACTTCTGGCCTGGACCCGATCAGCCGATCGTGGACACGCTGGGCCGGCCAACCGGGGCTGCGTCCTCGTTCATTAATCCGCGGTCGAGGGTTGACGAGAATTTCGGGATGGCGCGGTTTGATTATACGATTTCATCGAGAGATTCCTTTTGGACCAACTACAACTATGATGATGGACACGCCGGGCGTCCGCCGGCCGACCCGAACTTCATTACCAACGATCGGAACCGCGCGATGGGGCTGGGTATGCAAGAAACGCATATCTTCTCTCCCACTCTCCTGAACACGTTCACATACGGATTCGCAAAAGTGTACGCGCTTTCGCAAACGACTCCCGCGGTGTTCATTCCTGCGAACTTGTCGTTTCTTTCTGGAGCGACTGCCGGTTCGATAACTGTGGGAGGCGCGTCCCAGACCAATGCCCCGGGAACAATCGTGGCGCCCAACGGCAATCTGCCCTATCGCGGCAGAAGGTTTGCCCAGACCTGGTCCGATGATGTGCACTACTCCAAGGGCAATCACTCCTGGAGCGCGGGCTTCTGGATTTACAAGGCGGAGGAGGACCTATTTGGCGGGGCGCAGTATACAGCCGGAACCGTCAATTACGGCAGCATCTTAACCATGCTCCAGGACATCCCAAGCGGGTTTTCTGTCACGCCGAAGTCCAATCCGGGGGACTTTGCCACAACCGAAGGCGCCTGGTACGTCCAGGATGAATGGAAGCTCCGCTCGAATCTCACCATGCGACTCGGATTGCGGCATGAGATGACCAACGGGTGGAATGCGGCAAGCGGTGTGTGTTCCAATTACATTTTCGCCTCACCGGGGTTGCTCCAGACAGATCCGCGGACCGGCCCCTCCTGCCTGCTTGAGAACAACGCGAAGAAGTTGTTTCAGCCGCGCATCGGCCTGGCCTGGGACCCGACTGGAACCGGCAAGTGGGCGGTACGTGCCGCCTTTGGGATTCACAACGACCTCCAGGATAACCTCGGTCACCGCATACAAGCGAATCCTCCGTTTAATATGCGCTTGACCCTGCCGACTGCGCCTGGGTTGCTGGCACAAATCCCGATCGACAGGAACGCGCCAATCCCGCCCAGTTGCCATAACGCGCCTAGAGAGACGGGCTGCACCATCTTCGCCCCCGGAGGCATCGATCCCTACATGCACACGCCCACTGTCCAGAATTGGAGCTTAACGGTGGAGCGGGGCCTGACGCAGGACCTGATGCTTTCGGTCGGCTATATTGGCATGCAGTCGTACC
>WNGH01012911.1_pt1 | contig 14316 bp, 12 predicted proteins | sample 5400631 | NCBI WGS metagenome assembly WNGH01 (sample SAMN13153373, study PRJNA577476) | soil metagenome | isolation source: 115 cm soil or saprolite under Garry oak tree replicate 1 | place: USA:California | collected 2016-06-15
GAGACGGCGGTGCGCTTCGGCCTGCCGCTCACGTGCGTCGTCGGCAACGACGGCGGCTGGGGACAGATCCGTAACCCGCAGCTCTCGTTCTACGGCGAGGGGCGCGCCGTGGCGACGTCGCTCCCACACACACGCTTCGACCTGCTGGCGGAGGCACTCGGCGGACGTGGCGTGCTCGTCCGGGAGCCGGCCCAGATCGGTGGAGCACTCGCGCGGGCGCTCGCGAGCGACCAGGTCTGGTGCGTCAACGTCATCCTCGACCCGGAGGCGTACAAGAAGACCGGCACGGTCTCGATGGCGATCTGACCGCTCCGTGAAGATCACGTTCCTCGCTCCCCACGTGCGGATCGCGGGCGGCGTGCGGGCGATCCTCGCCTACGCCGACCGGCTCGCCGGGCGCGACCACGACGTGACGCTGGTGGTGCCCGCGCCGAGCCGCGTCCGCGCCGCGTGGCGCAACGTGAGGGGCGTCGGCCCCGACTGGGTCCCGGAGCTTCGCGCGCGCGTCCGCTGGGTGGGGCGCTGGACGCCCGAGGCGCTCGCGCAGGGCGACGTGGTCGTCGCCACGGCGTGGCAGTCGGCGGCCGCGGTCGCCGCCGCGCCGGCCCAGTGCGGGGCGAAGTTCTACTTCGTGCAGCACTACGAGAGCCTCTACCACGGCGCGCCCGACGCCGTGGACGCGACGTACCGGCTACCGCTCAGGAAGATCGTGATCTCGACATGGCTCCGCGACCTGCTGCGCGAGCGGTTCGGCAGCCCGGCCGAGGTGCTCGTGACGCCGGTGGATCCCGAGCTCTTCCATCCGACGCCGACCGCCGTCGCCTCGCGGCCGCGCGTGCTCATGCTCCACCACGAGTACGCCTGGAAAGGCGTCGCCGACGGTCTGGAAGCCGTCGCGCGCGTACGACGCCGCGTGCCGGCGCTCAGGCTGGTCGGGTTCGGCGTCAAGCCACCGCCCGAAGGAATGCCATACGACGAGTTCCACCGGAGTCCCCCGCAGGGGCGCCTCGCCGCCGTGTACTCGAGCTGCGGGATCTACCTGTGCCCGTCGTGGGACGAGGGCCTCGGGATGCCGTCGATGGAGGCGATGGCCTGCGGGGCCGCGCTCGTGACCTACGACAACGGTGGCTGTCGCGACTACGCGCGCGACGGTGAGACGGCCCTGGTCGCGCGCCGGCGCGACGTCGCCGACCTCGCCGCCAAGCTGGAGCGCGTCGTGGTGAACGAACCGCTCCGCGGGCGGCTCGCCGCCGCGGGCATGCGGTTCGTCACGACGGCGTTCGTCTGGGACCGCGCCGTGCGACGGTTGGAAGAGATCTTCGGAGCGAGGTGACACGCTCGGCGCGACGCGAGCGTGACGAGGGCGGGCTGACCGTCCAGCGTCCAGGCGAGCACGTTGAGCTCCGCTCCCACCTCGGCGAGCCGTCGCGTGAGACGCTCCCGGTCTGCACGCAGCGCCCGCGCGAGTTGCGCGACCTGCTCCAGCACGCGCCGCTCGCCGTCCGTGTACTCCCCGTCGTGCATGACCTCGCCCGGCAGCAAGAAGGGTGCCGCCGGGAGACCGCTTGCGGGGCGCGAAGTTCGTCCACCACGGCGCGCAGACTGACACGCGATGTCGGCCGCCTGACACCGGGGCCCCCACGCCGGCCGGCTCTCCCACCGCGTGCTAAGATTGGTCCGATCATGCCGATTTACGAGTACGAGTGTCACGACTGTGGACGCCCCGTGAGTCTGCTCGTGCTCCGCCCCTCTGCTGCGCCGCCTCCGACCTGCCCCCGCTGTCACGGACAGAGCTTGAGCCGCGTGATGTCGCGCTTCGCCACCGTGAAATCGGAGGAGGCGCGCCTGGAATCGCTCGCCGACTCGTCGGCCTTCGGCGACCTCGACGAGAACGACCCCGCGAGCGCGGCCCGGTTCATGAAGAAGATGGGCCGGGAGCTCGGCGACGACCTCGGTGAGGACTTCGAGTCGGCGATGGACGAGACGCTCAGCGAAAGCGAGGCCGACGCGGCGGGCGGGACCGCGGCCGAATCCACGGGCGCGCCGGGCGCGGCTCCAGATCTGTGAAGACAGACGTCGTCGACCGCCTCGAGGCGGTGGGCGTCGCCGCGTGGGACCACCTTGTGGCGCAGAGTCGCCTGCGGTCGCCGTTCCTCACGTGGACCTGGCAGCGCGAGTGGACGCGGGCGTTCGCCGCCGACCGGCGCCTCGAGATTCGGCGCGTCGAGGACGCTGAGGGCCGGCTCGTGGCCCTCCTGCCGCTCCACGAGGCCGCGCCGGGCGTGCTCACGCTCATCGGCGGCGCCGATATTTCGGACTACCTCGACCTGATCGCGCTCGCGGGCCGCGAGGAGGAGGCATGGATGGCGCTCCTCCAGTCGCGCGCGGCGGAGCGGGTCGCGTGGGACCTTCACGCCGTCCCCGGGACGTCGCCGACGGTGACGGTGCTCCCCCAGCTCGCCCCTGCGTGCGGGCTGTCCGCGTCGGTGGCGATCGAGGAGCGCTGTCCCGTCCTGGTCCTGCCGTCCTCGTGGGACGCGTATCTGGCTTCCCTCAGCGGCAAGCACCGCCACGAGCTCGCGCGGAAGATGCGGCGGCTCGAGCGCGAGACCCCCGAGGCGCGGGCCGTGTGCGCGAGCCGCCCCGCCGATGTCGAGAATCGGCTCGGCGACTTCTTCGACCTCCACCGGCGCTCCCGCGGCGGGAAGGCGCGCTTCATGGACGTCCGGATGGAGGCCTTCTTCCGACACGTCATGACGGCGTTCGTCGAGCGCGGCGCCGCCCGGCTGTGGTTCCTCGACACGGCGTCCGGGCCTATCGCGTCCTTCATCACGATCGAGTGGGACGACACGGTCGGCATCTACAACTCGGGGTTCCATCCCGATCGCGCGACCCTGTCCCCAGGCGTGGTCCTGCTCGGGCACCTGATCCGCGACGCGATCGAGCGCGGGAAGCGGCGCTTCGACTTCCTCCGGGGCGAGGAGCGGTACAAGTACGAGTTCGAGCCCGTCGCCGAGGACGTCTGCGCGGTGAGGATCGAGTGAGCGGGGGCGGCGCGCTCCGCGTCGCGATGCTCTCGGTCCACACCTGCCCGCTCGCCGCGCTCGGCGGAAAGGAGACGGGCGGGATGAACGTGTACGTCCGCGAGCTCTCCCGCGAGCTCGGCCGGATGGGCGTCGAAGTGGACGTGTTCACGCGCTCGCAGAACGCGTCGATCCCACGCGTCGTCCCCCTGGGCGAGCGCGCCCGCGTCGTCCACCTCGCCGCGGGCCCGCAAGCCCCGATGCCGCGCGCCGCGATCCATGCGTACCTCGACGAGTTCGTGGACGGCGTCGACTCGTGGCGGCTCACGCAGGGCGCGGACTACGACCTCATCCACGCCCACTACTGGCTCTCCGGCGTCGCGGCGCTCGCCTTGCGCGAGCGGTGGTCGGTGCCGGTGCTCCAGATGTTCCACACGCTGGGCCGACTGAAGAATCGGGCGGCGCGGAGCGTCACCGAGCTGGAGCCGGCGCTTCGCCTCCGCGAGGAGACGCGGATCGTCGGGGCATCCGATCGGATCGTCGCGGCGAACGTCGTGGAGCGTGCCGAGCTGCTCCGCGACTACGCGGCCCACGCGCCGCGTATCGCGACGATCCCGTGCGGCGTGGACACCGCGCTGTTCGCGCCGGGCGACCCCACCGCGGCGCGCGTGGCGCTCGCGCTCCAGCCGCATCCCGTGCTGCTCTGGGTGGGGCGCATCGCGCCGATCAAGGGGCTCGACACGCTGCTCGACGCCATCGCGCGCCTGCGCGCGGCCGGGACCGCGCTCAGCCTGCTGATCGTCGGCGGCGAGGCCGACGAGCCGCGGAACGGCCACGAGGTCGCGCTGCGCGAGAGGCTCGAGCGGCTCGGTCTGGGCACCGCGGTCCGGTTCGTCGGCCCGCTCCCCCAAGACGTCCTGCCGACCTACTACGTCGCCGCCGACGTCACCGTGCTGCCCTCGTACTACGAGTCGTTCGGCATGGTGGCCCTCGAGGCCATGGCGTGCGGGAGCCCCGTCATCGCCTCCCGGGTGGGTGGTCTCGTGACGACCGTGCGGGACGGCGTGACCGGCTTCCTCGTCCCCGAGAGCGACGTCGGGGCGCTCGCCGAACGCATCGCGGCGCTGATTGCCGATCCCGACCTGCGCTGGCGCATCGGGCGCGAGGGCGTGCGATGGGCCGCAGCCCACCGCTGGCCGTGCGTGGCGGAGGCGATCTGTCGCGAATACGCGTCGCTCGAGCCCAACGCGACACTGCACCTCGCGGCCGCGCGCTGCCGGGACTGACGCGCCGCCGTCACGGGCGGCGCCTACTGTCGAATCTGCGACCATCCATGGTCAGGCTCTTTCCAATAATGCGGGTCCGCCCCGGGGATCTGCCATCCCGGAGTTCTTTTCTGAGCCGACCTTAGGCATTTCCGGATCCATGGCACGGTGCTTGCTCTGGTTCCGGGGCGGGGGGGCCCTGCGGGAGCCAATGCGCGTCCTCGTCGTTGAAGACGATCCGCTGCTGTGTGACGTCCTGCGGGACTTTCTCCGTGAGCTCGGCCATGAGCCGGTCGTCACGCACTGCGCCGAGGACGCAATCACGTGTATGGGCCTCGAGCTACCCGACGCCGTGCTGCTGGACATCTACCTCCCCGGCATCAGCGGGCTCGACTTCCTGCAGCTTCAGACCACGCGCGAGTCGCGCATTCCGATCGTGGCGATCTCGGGCATGGCGGCCGAGAGCCAGGCGCGCGAGTGCGTGCAGCTCGGCGCGGTCGACTTCCTGCCGAAGCCCGTGGAGCTCGAGCGCCTGCGAGAGGTCCTGACGTGCCTCGAGCCCCACGCCGGCCGGCCCTCCCCTTCGGCGCACCGAAACGAGCGACGGCGGGCGCCACGCGCGGCCGTCGCGGTTCCCGTCCGGGTCGTCGAGAACGGCGGCACCGAGTGGGAGGCGACCTCCGTGGACCTCAGCACGGTCGGCGTCAAGCTCCGGTCGAGCCGTGCGGTCAACCCGGGACGCGCGGCCAAGCTCTCCTTCGCGCTCCCCGACGGCGACGGGGCGCTCGAGGTCAGCGCCATGCTCGTCAGATCCGACGGCCGCGGCTACGCGTTCGATTTCGTCAGCCCCACCGACGACCAGCTCGGGCGACTGCGCGAGTTCGTCCAGCGAGGCGGCGCCGGTCCCGCGCGCGCCGTCGAGGCGCACTTCCGTGTCCTGCGCGCGATCTCGCGGGCCCTCAGCCTGAGCCTCGACGTCGACCAGATGCTGCGCATCGCCCTCGACGCGCTCACGCGTGTGACCGGGCACGAGATCTCGAGCCTCCATCTCCTGTCCGACGACCGGCGGACGCTGCGCCTGCTCGCCGACCGCGGCCTGTCGGCCGAGCTGCGCATGGCGAACCGCGTGCTCGCGGTCGGCCAGGGCGTCATCGGTCGGGTGGTGGTCACGGGCGAGACCGTACACGTGACGAACGTGGCCGCCTGTGCGGAGCTCCCGCCCGCCGAGCGGGCGGTCGTCGAGCGGGAGGGGATCCGCGGCTTCGTCTGCGTCCCGCTGCAGAGCCGTGGACGCATCCTGGGCGTCCTGTCGCTTGCCCGGCGGACGTCCGAGCCCTTCTCGGATGTCGAGATCGCGCTCCTGGAGGCCGCCGCGAACCAGATCAGCCTGGCGCTCGACAACGCCCGGCTCTACTCGGAAACCCGGAGCCAGCTCGACGAGCTCAAGCAGACCGAGACCCGGCGGGCGGAGGGCGAGCGGCTCTCGACAATCGGCAAGCTGATGGCCGGCCTCGTGCACGAGATCAACAACCCCCTCACAGTCATCCTCGGCCAGGCGGAGCTCGTGATGACGGAGCTCGCGGATTCGACCCGGGGCCGCGAGCGCGTGCGGATCATCCTCCAGGAGACGTCACGGGCCGCGCGGCTCCTCCAGAGGGTCCTGCAGCTCGGGCGGCCGCAGCCCTCGGAGCGCCGCCCGTGCGCCCTCGAGGACCAGGTGCAGTGGGTGCTCGAGGCGAAACGTCACGAGCTCGACCGGGACGGGATCCGGGTCGTCACCGAGTTCTCGCCGATCCCGTCCGTGTACGCCGACCAGGACCAGCTCCGACAGGTGCTCTTCAACCTCGTCCAGAACGCGCACCAGGCGATGGCGAAGCATCCCGGGCCGCGCGTGCTGACGCTCCGGACCACGGAGGCGGACGGGCGCGTCCGGGTCGAGGTGCGCGACACCGGGCCCGGCATTCCGCCGGAGCTGCTCCCCCGGGTCTTCGACGCGTTCTTCACGACCAAACCAGCCGGCGAGGGCACCGGGCTCGGCCTCTGGATGTCCTACAGCATCGTCGAGCAGCATCAGGGTCGGCTCGGCTGCGAGTCGCGCCCCGACGGCGGCGCGACCTTCGTCGTCGAGCTTCCTTACCGGAAGGGACCGAGCTAACCAGCCGCGCCGGGCTATCCCCCGGGCGCTACGCGCGGCTCGGAGCGCGTGCTACACTCCCGCGCACCGTGGGAGCCCTCCTCGAGGTCGAGAACCTGACGACCGAGTTCGTGACGCGGGGCGGCGTCGTCCGGGCCGTGGACGGCGTCTCATGGGACGTGCGGGAAGGGGAGACCGTGGCCCTCGTCGGCGAGTCGGGCTGCGGCAAGAGCGTCAGCGCGCTCTCCGTCATGCGCCTCGTCGCGGCGCCCGCCGGCCGGATCGTGGCGGGCCGGGTCCGCTTCAAGGGCCGGGACCTCCTGGCGCTCTCCGACGAGGAGATGCGGCGGATCCGCGGCCGCGAGATCGCGATGATCTTCCAAGAGCCGATGACCTCGCTGAACCCGGTGCTCTCCAGCGGGCGCCAGCTCACTGAGGGGCTCGAGATCCACCTCGGGATGACGCCAGCGGAGGCGCGACGTCGGGCAGCGGAGCTCCTGGCGATGGTCGGGATCCCGGACGCCGAGCGACGGCTCCGGCAGTACCCGCATCAGTTCTCGGGAGGGATGCGCCAGCGAATGATGATCGCCATGGCGCTCGCGTGCAATCCGTCGCTGATCCTCGCCGACGAGCCCACCACGGCGCTCGACGTCACGATCCAGGCGCAGATCCTCGAGCTGATGAAGGCCCTCTCGCGGCGGCTCGGCGTCGCGATGCTGATCATCACCCACAACCTCGGAGTCGTCGCCCGCTATGCCGATCGCGTGAACGTGATGTACGCGGGCCGCATCGTCGAGCGCGGGACCGCGCGCGAGCTGTACGCGAACCCGCGCCACCCCTACACGCTCGGGCTCCTGCGCTCGGTGCCCCGCCTCGACGAGCCGCGCCGAGCTCGGCTCGACCCGATCGAGGGGCAGCCGCCCGACCTCACGCGGCTGCCGGCCGGCTGCGCCTTCGCAGCGCGCTGCGCCTTCCGCGTCGAGCGATGCGCCCGTGATCGGCCGGGGCTCGTCGGGGTCGGCGCGGGCGACCACGTGAGCGCGTGCTGGGAGACGGAGCGACTGGACCGGGCGCTGGCGACGCGATGACCGGCGGGCGCCCGCTGCTCGAGGTCCGGAACCTCGTCAAGTATTTCCACATCTCGGGCGGACTGTTCGGCGGGCGGGAGGGCGTCGTCCGCGCCGTGGACGACGTGAGCTTCGCGATCCACCGCGGCGAGACGCTCGGGCTCGTCGGCGAGTCGGGCTGCGGCAAGACGACGACCGGTCGGTGCATCCTCCAGCTCGAGCGGCCCACGCACGGCCAGATCCTCTTCGAGGGCCGGGACCTCGCGACCCTCGGCCGGGAGGAGCTCCGGGCGGTCCGCCGCCGCATGCAGGTGATCTTCCAGGACCCCTACAGCTCGCTGAACCCGCGCATGACGGTGGGTCAGATCGTCGCCGAGCCGCTCGCGGTGCATCTCGATCCAGGCGCAGATCATCAACCTCCTCGAGGACCTCCAGCGCGAGTTCGGCCTCACCTATCTGTTCGTCGCCCACGACCTCTCCGTCGTGCGCCACATCTCGGACCGCGTCGCGGTGATGTACCTCGGCAAGCTCGTCGAGCTCGCCGACCGGAAGGCGCTCTACGACGACCCGCTGCACCCGTACACGCGCGCGCTGCTCTCCGCGGTGCCGATCCCGGACCCCGAGCTCGAGTCGCGCCGTGAGCACATCGTCTTGGGCGGGGAGGTCCCGAGCCCGTTGAACCCGCCGGCGGGCTGCGTCTTCCACCCCGCTGCCCCATCGCGATCGACCGGTGCCGGGCGGCGGTGCCCGAGCTCCGCGAGATCAGGCCAGGCCACTGGGCGGCGTGCATCCTCGCTTGACAGGTGACCGGCACGTGCTTAAATGCTGAAACCTTTTGTGTTCTTCCTCGGTTTCCCGAGCAGAACCACCTTGGAGGGATCGATGCGACCTCGTCTCGGCCTCCTGATCGGTATTCTCGCCGCCCTGCTAGCCGCTCCGGCGGGGGCGCAGGAAAGGCCGCGGTACGGGGGTGAGCTGGTGTTCGCCGTGCCGTCGGAGCCACCGTCCTACGACGCCCACCGCGAGGAAACCTTCGGCGTCATCCATCCGATGGCGCCGCACTACAACACCCTGCTCCGACCCGACCCGAACGATAAAACGGCCAGCCGGATCGTGGGGGACCTCGCGGAGTCGTGGACGATCTCGAAGGACGGACGGGTCTACACCCTCAGGCTCCGCCGGGGCGTCAAGTTTCACGACGGCAGCGAGATGACGTCCCGGGACGTCAAGGCCAGCTACGACAAGATCATCTTCCCGCCCGCCGGGATCGCCTCCGACCGCAAGGGCGAGTACGTGGACGTCGAGGTCGTGCAGGCACCCGATCCGTACACCGTCGTGTTCCGGCTCAAGTGGCCGTCCGGGTCCTTCCTCATGTCCCTGGCCTCGCCGTGGAACTGGATCTACAAGGCCGACATCCTCGCCAAGGACATGCGCTGGTACGAGACGCACGTGATGGGCACGGGCCCGTTCGTGTTCGTGGAGCACGTGAAGGGGTCGCACTGGGTGGGCAAGAAGAACCCGAACTACTTGGACAACGGCGGTCCGCGGCGAGCGAGCGCACATCCAGTTCCGCGGCTTCTCGCCCGCCGAGCGCGACAGCCTCGTCGCCGCGCTCGGCCCGAAGCTCACCGTGCAGGAGAGCCCCTGGAACTGCGTGATCCTGGTCGCGCTCAACCACGAGCGCAAGCCCTTCGACGACAAGCGCGTGCGCCGCGCGCTCACGCTCGCCCTCGATCGTTACCAGGGGGCGCAGGCGCTGTCCAAGATCGCGATCGTGAAAGAGCCGGCTGGCGTGCAGGTGCCGGGCATGCCCTTCGCCACGGGGCCGGCGGAGCTCGAGAAGCTGGCCGGCTACGGGCGCGACATCGCCAAGTCCCGGGCCGAGGCCAAGCGCCTGCTCAAGGAGGCCGGCCTCCCGGACGGCTTTTCGTTCACCTACAAGAACCGCGGGGTCCCGATGCCGTACGAGTCGCTCGGCGTCTGGCTGATCGATCAGTGGCGGCAGATCGGCCTCAACGTCCGCCAGGAGGTCATCGAGGCCGCCAAGTATTACGCCGAGCTCCGCGGGGGCAACTTCGAGGTGGCGGCCGACTTCCAGTGCGGCTACATCGTGGAGCCGGACCTCGACCTCTACAAGTTCCAGTCCAAGGACAAGAGTCCGGCCAACTACAGTCGCTACGTGGACCCGGTGCTCGACGAGCTGTACGAGAAGCAGAGTCGCGCGATCGACGCGGAGGAACGCAAGAGGTTCATCCGTGAGTTCGAGCGGCGGCTGCTCGACGAGGAAGTGCACTACATCTACACGCTACAGTGGCATCGGATCATCCCGCACCTGGCCAAGGTGCGGGGATGGACGATCACGCCGAGCCACTACCTGAACCAGCAGCTCGACGCCGTCTGGCTGGCGGAGTAGAGCTCGGAGGGGGGCTTTCGCCCCCCTTCCGATGCCTCCCCCCAGGACCGATTGCGCGGGCAAAGCCCGCGCTCGAGGGTGGCCATGAAAAGGCTCGGAGTCCTGATCGCGGGTCTCGTGGCGATGGCGCTCGCGGGGCCCGCGGGCGCCCAGGACACGCCCCGGTTCGGTGGGGAGCTGATCTTCGCGGTGCCGTCGGAGATGCCCTCGTACGACGCGCACCGGGAGTCGACGTTCGGGATCGTCCATCCGATGGCGCCGCACTACAGCACACTGCTCCGCGTCGATCCGATGGACCGGAGCGGGAGCAAGGTCGTCGGCGACCTCGCCGAGTCGTGGACGGTCGCCAGGGACGGGCGCACCTACACCTTCCGGCTCCGCCGGGGCGTGAAGTTCCACGACGGTGCCGAGTTCACGTCCCGGGACGCGAAGGCCACGTACGACAAGATCGCCTTCCCGCCGCTGGGCGTGGCGTCCGAGCGCAAGGGGGCGTACGTCAACGTCGAGGCGATCGAGGCGCCTGACCCCTACACGCTCGTGTTTCGCCTGAAGTGGCCGCAGGGCTCGTTCCTCTCGTCGCTCGCCTCGCCGTGGAACTGGATCTACAAGGCCGACATTCTTGCCAAGGACATGCGCTGGTACGAGACGCACGTGATGGGCACGGGCCCGTTCGTGTTCGTGGAGCATGTGAAGGGCTCCCACTGGGTCGGGAAGCGGAACCCGAACTACTGGGACAAGGGGAAGCCCTACCTCGACGGCTACCGGGCGCTCTTCATCAAGGACTCCGCGGCCCAGGTGGCGGCGATCCGCGGCGAGCGAGCGCACATCCAGTTCCGCGGCTTCTCGCCCGCCGAGCGCGACAGCCTCGTGGCCGCCCTCGGCCCGAAGATCACGGTACAGGAGAGCCCCTGGGACTGCGTCCTGCTCGTCACCATGAACCACGAGAAGAAGCCCTTCGATGACAGGCGGGTGCGCCGCGCGCTCACGCTCGCGCTCGACCGCTACCAGGGTTCGCAGGCGCTGTCCAAAATCGCGATCGTCAAGGAGGTGGCGGGCGTCCAGGTGCCCGGGACGCCATTCGCGACCCCGCCGGTGGAGCTTGAGAAGCTGGCCGGGTACTGGCGCGACATCAACAAGTCGAGGGCGGAAGCGCGGCGGCTCCTGAAGCAAGCCGGCGTGCCGGAGGGCTTTGTGTTCACGTTCAAGAACCGCGGGGTCCCGATGCCGTACGAGCCGCTCGGCGTCTGGCTGATCGACCAGTGGCGCCAGGTCGGTCTCAACGTGACGCAGGAGGTCGCCGAGAGCGCGAAGTGGTTCGCCGATCTGCGCGGTGGGGACTTCGAGGTCGCCATGGACGCCCAGTGCGGCTACATGGTCGAGCCCGATCTGGATCTCTACAAGTTCCAGAGCGGGCCGACCTCGGCCGATCCCAGGGGGATCAGCGACGCAAACTATACCCGGTACAAGGACTCCGTTCTCGACGAGCTCTACGTAAAACAGGGCCGGGCGATCGATCTCGAGGAGCGGAAGAAGTACGTCCGGGAGTTCGAGAAGCGTCTGCTCGACGAGGAGGTGCACACGATGTACACGCTGCAGTGGCACCGGATCATCCCGCACAACTCCCGGGTGAAGGGCTGGACGGTGACGCCGAGCCACTACCTAAACAACCAGCTCGACACGGTGTGGCTTGCGGAGTGAAGCTCGAACGAGGCCTTCGCCCCCCGGCGTGCTGAGGAGATGGCGTATGCGTCTCCCGTTCGCGCTGCTGCTTGCGCTCATGGCCGCGCCGGCGGGCGCCCAGGAGCGGCCCCGCCAGGGTGGCGAGCTCGTGTTCGTCGTTCCGGCCGAGCCGCCGTCGTACGACGCCCATCGTGAAGGGACCTTCGCCCTCATCCACCCGACGGCGCCCCACTACAACACCCTCCTCCGGATCGATCCCAACGACCGGACCGGCACGCGCATCGTCGGCGACCTGGCCGAGTCGTGGACGGTCGCCGAGGACGGCCGCACCTATGCGTTCAAGCTCCGGCGGGGTGTGAAGTTCCACGACGGAAGCGAGATGACCGCCAGGGACGTCAAGGCCAGCTACGACAAGATCATCTTCCCGCCGTCGGGCGTCGCGTCGAACCGCAAGGGCATCTATGTCAACGTCGAGGCGGTCGAGGCGCCTGACCGCGACACGGTCGTATTCCGGCTCACGTGGCCGCAGGGGTCCTTCCTCTCCTCGCTCGCGTCGCCCTTCAGCTGGATCTACAAGGCCGACATCCTCGAGCGGGATATGCGGTGGTACGAGACGCACGTGATGGGCACGGGCCCGTTCGTGTTCGTGGAGCACGTCAAGGGCTCGCACTGGGTGGGCCGGAGGAACCCGAACTACTGGGACCGGGGCAAGCCTCACCTCGACGGGTACCGCGCGCTCTTCATCAAGGACGCCGCCGCGCAGGTGGCGGCGGTCCGGGGCGAGCGGGCGCACATCCAGTTCCGCGGCTTCTCGCCGGCCGAGCGTGAGAGCCTCGTCGGCGCCATGGGCGCCAAGGTCACGGTGCAGGAGAGCCCCTGGGACTGCGACCTGCTGGTCGCGATGAACCACGAGCGGAAACCGTTCGACGACCGGCGGGTCCGCCGGGCGCTGACCCTGGCGCTCGACCGCCACGAGGGCGCCCAGGCGCTGTCGCGGATCGCCATCGTGAAGGCCGTGGCCGGCGTGCAGGTTCCCGGCACGCCGTTCGCCACGCCACCGGCCGAGCTGGAGAGGCTGGCCGGGTACGGGCGCGACATCGACAAGGCGCGGGCGGAGGCCCGACGCCTTCTCCGGGAGGCCGGCGTGCCGGACGGGTTCGCGTTCACGTTCAAGAACCGCGCCGTTCCGATGCCGTACGAGCCGCTCGGGGTCTGGCTCATCGACCAGTGGCGGCGCGTGGGACTCACCGTGCGTCAGGAAGTCCTCGAGACCGCGAAGTGGGTGGCCGACAACCGGGGCGGGGACTTCGAGGTGTCCATGGACGCCCAGTGCGGGTTCATGGTCGAGCCGGATCTCGACCTCTACAAGTTCCAGTCCACGGGCGTGAGCCACAACAACTACGGGCGCTACACCGACCGCGTGCTCGACGAGCTGTACGCCCGGCAGAGTCGGGCGGTCGACCCGGAGGAGCGCAAGAGGCTCGTGCGCGAGTTCGAGAAGCGGCTTCTCGACGAGGAAGCGCACTATCTCTACACGCTCCAGTGGCACCGGATCGTCCCGCACAGCGCGAGAGTGCGTGGCTGGACGATCACGCCCAGCCACTTCCTGAACCAGCAGCTCGACACCGTGTGGCTCTCCGAGTAATCTTTCGGCGAGCGGCGGCACACTCCGCATGGGCAAATACATCGTCAAGCGGCTCCTCCTGATGATCCCGACGCTGCTCGGTGTCGCGGTACTCATCTTCTTCCTGATGCGCGTGGTGCCGGGCGACATCGTCGAGCTACGATTCGCCGGTGAGAGCGCGTTCGCCTCGAAGGAGAACCTCGACAAGGAGCGCGTTCGGCTGGGTCTGGATCAGCCGATCTGGAAGCAGTTCCTGACCTGGATCGCGGGCATCGTGCGGCTCGACTTCGGCAAGTCCATGTGGACCGGCGCGCCCATCCTCGAGGAGATCCGCCTGCGCTTCGCGCTCTCGCTCCAGCTCGCGATCATGTCCACGCTGATCGCGGTGCTGCTGGCGATCCCGCTGGGCGTCATCGCCGCGCTCAAGCAGGACACGTGGGTGGACTACCTCGTGCGGATCGTGTCGATCGCCGGGCTCGCGACGCCCTCGTTCTGGCTCGGCATCGTCTTCATCCTGGGGCTCCTGATCGTCTTCAAGTGGCTCCCGCCCATGGTCTACACGCCGCTCTGGGTGGACCCGTGGCAGAACCTCCTGCAACTGATCTGGCCGGCACTGGCGGTCGGCTATCGGTACTCGGCGGTCGCGACGCGCATGACGCGCTCCGCCATGCTCGAGGTGCTGCGCGAGGACTACATCCGCACGGCCCGGGCCAAGGGACTGTGGGACAAGCTGATCCTGTCGCGGCACGCGCTCAAGAACGCGATGCTGCCGGTGCTCACCGTGATCGCCCTCGAGTTCGCGTTCCTCATGGGCGGCCTCGTCGTCACCGAGCAGGTGTTCAACCTCAACGGACTCGGCCTCCTCTTCGTCGAGGCGGTGGCCCACCGCGACTACACGCTCACGCAGGCGCTCGTGATGCTCGTCGCGTTCGTCTTCATCTTCGTGAACTTCCTGGTCGACCTGGCGTACGCCTGGATCGACCCGCGGATACGATTCCGGTAATGGCCGTCAAGCCCGCGGTCCTCGGCGACGTCCCGGAGGTCGCGGAGCGCGGCAACTGGCGCCGCACGGTCCTCGACTTCTGCCGCGCGCGACCGCTCGGGGCCATC
>WNGH01005564.1_pt1 | contig 14314 bp, 9 predicted proteins | sample 5400631 | NCBI WGS metagenome assembly WNGH01 (sample SAMN13153373, study PRJNA577476) | soil metagenome | isolation source: 115 cm soil or saprolite under Garry oak tree replicate 1 | place: USA:California | collected 2016-06-15
TCGATCAGCGCCATTGCAATACAATGGAAGGCCAGGTCCCAGGCGGCATACCAGGGATACTCCCAGGTGTCGGGCATGATGATCACATCAAAGTTGCTCAGATGCCGCCAGCCTTTATTGCGGCTGCGCTGGGGCGGTGGCGGCGGCCCGGCAGGGTCACCCCGCAGCCAGGTATCCACATCATAGTAGAAAAACTGCTTACTCCAGAGCAGGCCAGCAAGTGCCTGTCGCTGGACCGCGCGCTCATCCTCCGTCTGGGCTGTACTCACCGTACGATAAAATTCGTCTGCTTCTTCAATACGTGTGGAGAAGAGTTTCTCAGCACCGTCAAATGGCTTCCTGTGCTGGTTGGCTGACAAGCGTAACAGAATGGTCTGGGTTGCGCCTGGTTCAATCACGAGAGCATAGTGGGCCGCGACTTTGGTGCCCACCCCGTCAGGATTGACTTTGCCCTCGGCTTTGTTGACGATGGTCTCATCAATGCCATCTTTGACGTACGTCGTATGGTTGGGGACACCCCACAGCCGCTCGTTATTGGTTTCGTTCTCGGTAAAGAGGAACTCAGGTATCCCTTGACATGCCAGCCAGGCTTCTCCCAGTTCATGATGTTGTACCTGCACCAATCGCACCTCGTCTTGCGCAGCTTTCACTTTTGCAGGCTTGACGGCGGTCAACTGAGGCCGGCGGTCGTTATAGCCCCAGGCCCAGGTGTTGCGAAACCAGAGCGTGGGGAGCAGATGGATTGGCGCTGCTTCGGATCCGTGATTGGTGACGCTCACACGGATGAGTATATCGAGTGGATCGACTTTGGCATATTCCATCATGACATCAAAATAGCGATCTTCCGCAAAGATACAGGTGTCGATCAGCTCGTATTCGGGTTCCTCTTTCCCGCGATTGCGATTCGTTTCGAGCAGATCGGTGTAGGGGTAGGTGCGCTGTGGATATTTGTACAACGCTTTCATATACGAATGGGTGGGAGTGTTGTCGAGAAAGAAATAGTATTCCTTCACATCCTCACCGTGATTGCCTTCAGAGTTGGTCAAACCAAAAAGACGTTCCTTCAAGATCGGGTCAGCCTCGTTCCACAAAGCAATGGCAAAGCATAATAGCCCTTTCTCATCGCTGATGCCCATCAATCCATCTTCACCCCAACGATAGGTGCGCGAGCGGGCGTGATCATGCGGGAAGAAATCCCACGCGGTTCCGTCGGGGGAATAGTCCTCGCGCACGGTTCCCCATTGACGTTCGCTGAGATAGGGTCCCCAGCGGTACCATGGTTGCTTCTCCTCGTGCGCTTCTTGAAGCCGATTTCGTTCTGCATCTGTCATGATGGTTGCTCCTCGCTTGTTGATTGCCAATCTCATGGAGAGTCCAGGGTAGTACAGATATCAACTACTGCCAGGACTTCAGAAATATAAGTTTCTATCCGTTGTAGTTTGTTCGTCTAAGGCAGCTTCTTTCATAGTCCTGTACTAGCTACTTCGTATATCCGTTTCAAAAAGAGCATTCATACTGGCTCTAACAGTGCTTTTTCTTAGCAAACTACGAACCAGATACGTGGCTTTAAGATTTCCTGCATACCTGCATACTTCCTGATTTGGAACGGATATACGAAGTAGCCAGCACTATAGACAAAGTTCCTTCCCTTTTTACAGGTTCAGCTTCATTGCTCTCCCTCTGCTTTACGTAGGATAGCACGAGCTGGCGCACCATCGCTATCGGCAATCTTGAGCGGGAGGCAGATCAGCTCGTACGTCCCAGGTTCGACCTGTGAGAGATCGAGCCCTTCAATGATCCAGATACCCGCCTCGAGCAGCGCCTGGTGAGTCTCGACCCCATCCTTTGTGTACCCACCAACCGAGAGATAATCGACACCCACCGTCTGAACCCCAACGGATGCAAGGTAGCGTGCTGCTTCCTGCGAGAGATAGACGAAATCCTCGACGAACGTCTCGGTCTGCCAACACCTGGTAGAATTCTGCGTCTTGAAGAGCAGGCGTTCGCCTTGCTGGATGTTGTGGGGTCGCAGTTCACCTGGCTTAATCGACTCGGGGTCGCGGATCTCAATCACGTGTGCCCGTCCAATGGCTGCGTCAAGCGGCATCTCATCAAGCCCTTTGCCCTCTGACAGGAAGTGAAACGGGCCATCCATATGGGTACCGGTATGCGAACCCATGGAAAGCTGCGAGACATTACACGTATCTCCACGACCCATAGATAACATGTAGTCAATCAGCACTGGTGGGTTGTCGGGCCAGTGGACCATACCGGTATGAAGTGGGACAGAAATGTCAATCCACTCGTTTCTCATCTTCCTTGCTCCCTGCTCGTTACGTGAGCGGACGTATCAAAGGTAATCACGTTCTTGATGCCGCCAATTTTGCCGAGCAGGAGACCTGGAGCCTCTTCAGGTGTAGAGCGGCTCGTGATAAGCGCGCGCAGTGCGCCAGGCCAGCTCTGGTGAAAGACGCCAATATCCCTGATAGCCGTATCGAAGTTTTCAGCACTGGCATCACCTCAATTGGCTCTTTCAGACCGGGAACGCCGGTCATCGCGAAGATACTGTTTGGGCCAAGGAGCTTCAACACCTCAAAGGCGAGACGCGAGACGCCAGTCGCCTCGTAGATCAGGTGGATGTGGCCGAACAGTGCCTGTTTCGTCTCTGCCGGTATACTCCCATGTGAGTAGTACTTCCCTCCAATCGCCTCGACGATCTCTGAACCCGGATTGGGAGCTGGCGGCAGCGCGTAGACAACCGTTTCAAAGCCTGCCACTTGCAAAATCATCGCACCAAGCAGCCCGACAGGACCGGCACCCAGAACAACAGCTGTCAGCTCATTGCGACGCACTTCTTCCGGGGTTGCGTCTTCGACCCAGGGCAGACGATTCACGAACTGCCGGATTTGATCACGGGCTTTCTCCGCGATCGTCAATGGCTCGGTTAACACAGCGACATCACGCAGCTCTGGTGGCACGAGATGCAGGTAGCGTTCGTGGTCGACTACCTCCTCGGTCATAAAGCCGTGCGCTCCCTTGATCCCGCGTTCCGTATAGTCACCGGTGATGCAAAAGTCTGGGTAGCCTGCGCGACAAGGATGGCATTCTGAGTGGGGACAAGGACGACGTACGGTCGGCACGACCAGGTCGCCCACTTTCACGAGGCTGACCGCCGGGCCAACTTCAATCACCTCACCGAGTGACTCGTGGCCGATGACCAGGTAGTTGGACCCTGCAGGGGGTGTCCCATATTCAAAGGCGCAGATTTCTTTGTCTGTGCCACAAATGCCAATCTCAAGCATGCGCACTCTGACCTGATCTGGTTCAGTCAAACGTGGAGCTTCATGCTCGATGACCCTGACTTCTTTGGATCGTGGAAAAACTGCAACTGCTTTCATCTCTTTGATTCCTCCTTCTCTTTCTTTCACAATAGGCGTTCCGCTGATAGTCCTCACGAATCACAGCCGTTCGGGTGAGGTTCCTCCCAGGGCTTGATCCAGGGCGTGACAGGCACTGATCAGGGCAAGATGGGTAAAGGCCTGGGGAAAGTTCCCAAACGCTTCACCTAGAGGACCGACCTCCTCTGAATACAAGCCAAGATGGTTGGCATAGGTGAGCATCTGTTCCAGGTTCTGCCTGGCTTCTTCCAGTTTCCCCGCGCGGGTCAAGGCCTCTACTAACCAGAAGCTGCAAATGGAAAACGTCCCTTCCACTCCTGCTAGACCATCGTCTGCTGCTGTGTCCACACGGTAGCGGTAGACGTGAGGTTCGTGCATTAATTCCCGCTGAATACGCTCGATGGTGCGTACGATGCGCGGATCGGTCTCAGCCGTAAAGCCGGTGAGCGAGATCAGTAAGGCGCTGGCATCGACGGCATCACTGCCATAGGACTGCACAAAGCTCTGCTTTTCCTCACTCCACCCTTTTTCCATGATTTCCTGGTACATGGTATCGCGGGTGGCCCTCCACTCATCAAGTGGAGCGGGCAAGCCCTGTTCTTGCGCCATGCGGATGGCCCGATCAAAGGCCACCCAACACATTACACGCGAGTGCACGAATGCTCTTCTGCCACCACGCACCTCCCAGATACCCTCATCTCCGCCCTGCCAGTTCTTGTTCAGCCAGTTGACGAGGCGCAGGATATATTGCCAGCCAGCGTAGTGGATGCCTCTTTTGCTGAGATACACATAGATCCCATCCAGGAATTCACCGGTGATATCGAGCTGCAGTTGTGTGTAGGCGCCATTGCCAATGCGGACCGGTCGGCTGTGACGGTAGCCATCGAGGTGATCCAGGGTGATCTCGGTCATATCGTGACCACCATGAATCGTGTACATGGTTTGCAGCGAGCCATCCTCCGTCAACTCAGCAGCACGCGCCCGCAGCCAGCCCCCAAACGCCTCTGCTTCCTCGTGGAAGCCGAGCAGTAGCAGACTGTGGATGGTTAACGCGCTATCCCGCAGCCAGGTATAGCGGTAATCCCAGTTGCGTTCGCCTCCCATACTCTCTGGCAAACTCGTAGTGGGTGCGGCCACAATGGCGCCGGTTGGGGCATACGTCAAGAGTTTTAAGGCCAGGGCTGAGCGCTTCACCATTTCGCGCCAGCGGCCCTGGTAGGGGCACTGCGAGAGCCAGGTGCGCCAATAGTCTTTGGTGTCGAGCAGTATCTGCTGGTACTCCGCGAGCGAGAGGTGCGGTGGCTCACTGGCTGGATCGCCTGTGCTTTCTAAGAGAAAATAGGCCCATTGATCTTGCTGTAAGCCAAAGGTGGCAACGACGCCTCCATGGCCATCTTCCTCTAAGGGAATGGAAGAGAAAAGGCCCAGACTCAGATCTGTACTCCGAAAGGCCGCTCCGCGCTCTGAAAGATGAACGCTATGCTCATCGCGTGCGTAGTTAAAGGCAGGGCGACAGGTCAATTCAAACGTCATTGAGCCACGCACGACTCGAACGGCACGTATGATGCGGTGTCGCGTCGTGGTTTCCGTTGCGGGCTCGATCGGCATGAAATCGGTGATCTCACCTACTCCCTCAGGCGTGAAAAAGCGCGTAATCAGGATATTGGTCTCTGGGAGATAGTACTGTTTGAGCGCCATTTCAGGCGTCTCCTGTGGTGCGATGCTGAAGAAACCACCTTTTTCAGCATCGAGCAAGGCCCCGAAGACACTGGGTGCATCAAATGAGGGGATGCAGCACCAGTCAATTGTGCCATTTTTGCCGACCAGAGCGACCGTGTGAAGATCACCAATGATCCCATGGTCCTCAATTGGCAAGTACGTCATTGTACGAATGGGATTATGCTTGTGTTTATTCGGCATGGGTTCTTCTCCTTATCAACTTGGAAGCATTGAGGGAAAGGTACAGTTGGAGCATTACCTGTTGTAAAACATCCTCCGCTTTGTGATACTCTCCACATACTAGTCAATCAAACGCAAAAACGAGGCAGTATGTCATAGCTCAATCAGGTGCTGTTCAGACTAACCCCAAGCCTGTTGGACTCTCACCTCGCCCTCCGCTATCCTTGTAAACTCTTGAATGAAGCCGTTGAGATGCTCGGTGTGCCACTCCTGCGTCAGGCGTGCCGACGCTTTCGCATCAGCAAACTTATTAAAGGTGCTGATGAAGGTGACGTTGTTGTCTCCGGATTCCAGGAGCGTGAAGGATCGAAATCCTGGCACATGGTTCAGGAGAGGGACAAGGCGTTCTAGCACACGCTGGATAAATTCCTCTCTCGTCCCTGGAATGAGGTCGTATAAGCGTATCACTATGTACATCGTTCTCCCCTTTCTGCTTTCATCTCTTGCCCACCGGGCCCCTTCGCCGAGCAGACTCTGCTCGGTTGTGCAGGCCACGGCGGCGCCATGCGCACCTGGCTCCCCCGGTCCTAAGGTCAGACCCCCTCCACGTCGACCCGCGTCTTACGTCACCGTGAGTATCGCATGCGACAGCATACCTCCAGAGATGGTCCGTGCGTTGAACCCATGCTGGATGAGGCAACGCGTTGCGGTGTAGGCGCGCTGGCCGGAGCGGCAGACAACGAGGATCTCGCGGTCACGGGGCAGCTCTTCGAGGCGCGAGCGCAGCTCACCCAGAGGGATATTGACGGCTTCCGGCACGTGCTCCACGGCGAGTTCCACCTTCTCGCGCACATCGAGAAGGAATCCGTCCTTCGCGGAGTCCCATTGACTCAATGGCATGTCGCCACGCAGGACATCAGCGGCGACCATCCCAGCGAAGTTGATCGGATCCTTCGCGCTCCCGAACGGCGGTGAGTAGCAGAGCTCGACTTCCTCGAGGTCGTACATAGTTGCACCCATCTGTATCATCAGGGCAAGGTGACTAATCCGCTTGTCCACCCCATCCTCGCCGACCGCCTGCGCTCCGAGCAGACGTCCGTCGGACTTGCGGAAGATGACCTTCATCGCGATCGGTTTGGCGCCAGGATAATACCCCGCGTGCGAATTCGGATAGATGTAGATCTTCTCGAAATCGGTGTCACCGAGGCTCTTGAGCGTCTTCTCATTGGCCCCGGTCCAGGCGACCGCGGCGCCGAAGATCTCGATGATCGAGGTGCCCTGGGTGCCGCGATAGTGGGAGTCGCGCCCGGCGATCACATCGGCCGCGATGCGGGCTTGCCGGTTCGCCGGACCGGCGAGCGGGATCAGACTCCACTGGCCGGTTACGAAGTTCCTGACCTCGACGGCATCGCCGACTGCGAAGATGTCCGGGTTGCTCGTGCGCATGTGCTCGTCGACGCGGATCCCTCCGAGCTCGCCGATCTCGATCTCGGCCATGGTCGCAAGGGTCGTATCAGGTCGCACGCCGAGCGCGAGTATCACGAGGTCTGCCGGATACGAGTTGCCGGACTGCGTCACCACCCTGAGCGTGTCGTTCTCGGACTGCTCGAATCTGGCGACGCCGTCATTGAGGACGACGTGAACACCGTGGAGCTCGAGGTAGTCCTCGACGATGCGCCCGTACTCCCGATCGAGCGGGGTAAGGACCTGATCCGCCATCTCGACTACCGTCACATCGAACCCGCGATGAACCAGGTTCTCTGCCATCTCGAGGCCGATGAATCCGGCGCCAACCACCACCGCATGCCTCTTTGGCCGCACCGTCTGGAACCCTGAGTACTTCTCCATCCCCACGAGGAAGCTCGTGCCTCGCTCGATCCACTCACGGATCTCCCTCGCGTCGGGCACGGTCCTCACCGGGAAGATGCCCGGAAGGTCGATGCCGGGCAGCGGCGGGTGGATCGAAGGCGCCCCGGGGGACAGCACAAGCTTGTCGTAGGACTCGGTGGTCACCTCTCCGGTTGCGACGTTCCGTAGTTTCACGGTCTTGTCCTCCGGCGAGATCCCGATCGCCTCACAGCGTGTGCGGCAATCGACCGCGAATTGCTCGCGGAACAACCTCTCGTTCGCGACGAGCAGGTCCGACTGGTGTTCGATCACGCCCCCGACGTGGTACGGTAACCCGCAGTTCGCGAATGAGACGTACGGCCCGCGTTCCACCATCAGGATCTCGGCCTGCTCGTCCAACCTGCGCAGGCGGGCCGCGCATGAAGCGCCGCCTGCGACGCCACCGACAATGATCACCTTCATTGCTTTACCTCAACTTTCTGTTTTAGCCGTCTACTTACTGGGCCTCGCAGTCCGCCTGCGACGCCACCGACAATGATCACCTTCATCGTTTTACTTCAACTTTCTAGCGCAACGATAGACCGACGCAGATTTAGGATGAATGAGCTATGTATTCGCCTGTTCGCTCAGCAAGGTCATTCGATGCAGTGCCAAGCCACACCAGCGAGGCCTTTTCGGCCCATTTGACCGGAAGCCTCGCTCAGCCAACGCAACGCGGAACTGACCAATCAGCGCAGGATGTTGAGCCTCATGGGCCGTAGCTATCCAGAAAGCTCGAAACGCAGGAAAAAGAGTCTTATCCGAGATATTCAAGCCAGTTCCAACTCTACAGTAGCGAGTGAGAAACCTATCAACAATCTCAGAGAACTCTTGCTGCGCATATCCATTCATTGCTCTCTGACTCATTGACTCACCAACTTTCTTAAGATCTTGCGATAACACCTTATCTTGATGTGCTCCCTGGCAGTCTCTTTTTAAACAAGACGTTCCAGGTCGTATACCTATACGCTACGCGTGCGAACTACATGTACGTCTAACAATATCAACAGATTATGGTGTGACGAAGACAGCACGCAGGAATGGTTTGGCTCGATTGAACTGAGTTTTCACTGTTGAACCTGGCCTATCGAGGATGCGTCCAATCTCAGCGTAATTGAGTTGACCTCCATAAAAGAGCCAAACGACCGAGCGGTATGTGTGAGGTAGCGACTGAATCGCATGCTGTATCTCACGTTGGAGGTCTTGTAGCTCTGCCAATTCTTCCGGTGTGGGACTCGTGTCAGGGATGGCGTCCAGGAATGTCACTTCATCCTCCTCATTACCTGGCTTGACCTCATAAAATGAGAGCAGATGCTGAAAGAGAAGACGCTTGTGACGCAAGAAGTCCAGACTGCGATTACGCGCGACGGTGAAGAGCCAGTGCTTGATCTGCACATGTGGGCGAAGCGTGGCTAAAGAAAGGTAGAGTTGGAGCCATACCTGTTGTAAGATATCATCTGCTTCGTGATACTCGCCCACATAGTGGTGGATCAGCCCAAAAAGCGACTGCTTATAGCGGCTCACTAACGCTTCAAATGCGTCCTGATCTCCACTTAGCGCTTGTTGAACCAGCACACTATCAGCCGTTTCTGGATCGTCTCGATACCTATCTTCCTGTGTTTGCATGAATTCTCTCCCCTTGAGTGTTGCTACGTAGCTCACCTCAGCGCAGGTTTTGGACGGCGTATATTCAGGGGAAAGGCCAGGGTTAGCTGGCCTTTCCCTCTTTGCCACAAAATCAGCGCGTGATACTCTCTGCTTTACTCGCCAAAGTCCGCGCGGAGCTTCTCTTCTTGCTCTTTGGACAGGTTGGTCTGAATGATCTCGAACTGCTGGCCTTTGACCGCATCAGCCACCTTGTCTACCACTGCCCCGCTCGACAACAGGAACAAGGCCGAGGTGCCTGGAGTGATCTTAGACTGCACCTGGTCGATAAAGCCCTTGTCGATCCCATAGTTGGCAAAGTGCCCCATAATGGCGCCCATTGCGGCGCCGACTGCCAGGCCGAAGAACGGGACAAAAAACAGTAAGCCGAACAGAAACCCCCAGAATGCACCACCCAGTGCGCCGGCCCCGGTCATGCTGGTAAGCTGCTTGGTCTTGGGTTTCTTCGCTCCCTCAGGCCAGGTGACGATGGCCCCATCTTCAATCTGGATCAACTGCTGCTTTTGCAGGTTCTCCAGCGTATACAACATCGTCTCGGCGCCCTCGGTTGTAGGGAACTTGATTGCTACTAACGTCGCCATAGTTAAAACTCCTTTCAGATTGTCTACATACACGTTGATCGATTCCAGCAGATACATCCTCTGGAATGCTCCATGTTTTGTTCAATTAGCAACGTGGTGATGCCACGCAGCGGGTTGAGCCACCATTCAAAACTCAACTACCACCTGAAGATGGCCATTCAGCACGTTTTCTCTTCTGTTGGGCATAACTGTATCTCCATCCCTCCAAGTTCGATTCAGTCAACTGACCCTGCATACTCCTGTGCATGCTCAATTCTTTCGCCATTGTCGTTCTTTAGATCTAGCAAGATTCGCATCTAAGCAGCTTCCATGTACTCGACCGACAAAATCGGACAACCGATGTCATACAGCGAAATGAGCACACCGATTAATGCGGATTGATCTGTTAATCGACCCGTCATGATCGTCATCGCTCCTCGTTTTGGATTGTTTTCGTGCTCAATCGTCATCCCGCCACAATAAGCGGACCAATTCTTGTCCAGGGTGCCCTGGATACAGATCCGGTACCTCGCCGGTGCCAACAAACTGACACCTGGGCGGTATTTTTCCATAGCACGCTCCTTTGGGAACTGATACGACCACTTGTGGCGAGTCAAAAAGCAACCAGCATCGGATGCTCAGAGCAGCGGGCGGTGATGCCTACCTGCGAGCTGTCTCCAGATGCATACACCATGTACTCCGGGCAATCACATCTCATTTTTGGAACTGGCTCTATCGGAGAATCCTCCTAAGAAATCAGTCTAGTCGAAGACGCGCGCAAAAGCTATATCCCACAGGGTATAGCTTTGGGTATAGCTTTTGCGCGCGTCTTCGACTGCAGTTCTTATTAAGGAATGTGATGCGCACGTTTTGTGATGAAACGATCGGCCGGGTTACCTGATGTAGCGGAGCGTCAAAAACCCAATGCGTCAAACGCAGGGCTTGAGAGGGGCTACCTCAACATGAGTGCTGTTCCACTGCCGGTTTCATAGAGGAGCCACAGAATAGCCCGATTCCTGGCAGCTGCACGATCCAAGTGGTCCAACCTCGCCTGGAGGATTGCAGGCCAGCAAGAGAGGAAAGACTTCGGAGTTGGGTAATATTTTTGGTGGAGCAATGCACTGGTCGATGCACACAGTGACCTCCAGTACTTTCCTGGCAAGAGGACAACCATAATCAGGCTCAGCTTGCAACCAGCAGGCCCAGCGCTCTGGCAAGGGTGACGGCAGCGTGTCGATTATTCACGCTGAGTTTGCGATACACATGATTGGTATGCAGCTTGACTGTTCCGGGTGTGACCACCAGTTCGCTCGCAATCTTCCTGTTTGTGAGACCCTTTTCGAGCAAGTGCAGGATCTGCAACTCGCGCTCGGTCAAGGGTTCCAGACCCTCTTGCCGCATCAGCTCTTTCGTCGACACGGCCTGCGCGGGTGCCGGGCTCATCGCCACCAGGATAGCTTGCAGGTAGGCGTCTCGTTTTTCATCGACCTCCTGCTGCTCCTTTCTGCGCCTGCGCAGCTCCGCGAGCACTTTCAGCAGCGGCGGTACATCGGCAAAGGTGCGCACGAACCCACCAGGACACCCCAGGGCAAGCGCTTGTTCCAGCACGTCGAGGGCCTCCGTCCCAAGACCTTGCAGATCGTAGGCCCTCGCTTGCAGGGCCAATACCTGGATCGTCTTGCGCGTACTGTGCATGGCTTGGACATGTTGCAAGAGGTGAGTGAGGAGCGCTAGCCCTTGAGCCACGCTCGGCTCATCGCCTTTGGCAAGCAACAAACAGGCTTTGGTGATAGACGGGTCCTCAAAGAACATCATCGGCCCCAGCACTTCTTGATCTCCAGCTAGTTCAAGCCAATGCGAGGCCGACTCCATGTCGTTCTGTAACAGTGCCAACCGTCCACAAAAAGCATAAGAAGTTAAAAGTTCGCGCATATTGTTCCGACCCTGCAATAATTCGAGCAGAGCATGAGCAGTCTCTTGCGCCTGGGTGCTCTTCCCCTGGGCCTGGTAGGCCAATGCCAGGCCATGCATGGCATCCTGCACCATCCAAAAGTGCGCCTGGTGCTGGTTGGCGATCACGGCTGAGAAGTGATAGACCGCCATATCCAGGTCGTTCCACTCATAATACACCACACCTAGCAGCCAATGTGCATAATATTGACTGAGCGCCAGATCCGCCTTTTGGGCGATGTGTAATAAATGGCGCGCGGTGTGTTCCACCTGATGCAGTTTGCCTGCAGCCATATAGACCCATCCCTTGGAAAAGAGCAAGCGAGCAGTACTGTTTATGGACAATGCATGATCTGTGAGTGCCTGTTGCAGCGCAACAAGCGCTCTATCTTCGTTCCCGATTGCCTGGTATGACCAGGCCAGGAACATCAGGATCAAGCTCGTTATATACTCCTCGTCAGGCGGGAGCCATTCCAGCGCGGAGCGGGCGCTCTCTAGACTCGCCTGTGTTTGCCCGCTAAAGTACTGAAACAGACTCCACAAGGTCGCAATGAGCGCATGCAAGATCCTGGACTGCGTGTTGCCCTGATCACTTCGATCGCTATCACTGATCGCTAAGAGTTGCCCGGCAACTGTCAGCCAGCGGGGCATTTCATTGAGTTGCCCCTGCATCTGTAAAATCCACACTCTCGCAACAAGCAGTACAATGCTGCCCTGAATTTGTTCCTCCGGTAACAGGCGTAGCCAGCGTTCCAGTCGCACCCACTGCTCCTGCTCGAATGCCCGGAAAAATTGCGCTTCCACCAGGCGCTTCGCGCTCGACTCATCTCCCGCTGCAAGCGTGTGCTCGATCGCCTCTTCAATCAGTCCCTGATCCGCATACCAGGCACTCGCTCGTGTATGGAACATGGCAATTTCATCTTCGCTCCTGTGTGCCTGCAACTGCCCCTGCAACAACTGCTGGAACAGGTGGTGAAAGCGATACCACCCATGGCGCCCGTCCAGGGGCACAATAAAGAGATTCGAGCGATCCAACTCCTCCAGGGTAGCTTGCATCTGCGCATTCGAGGCATCACTCCACATGACCGCTCTACACAACCCGGCGCAGAACTGCTCCAATATCGACATCCGGACGACGAACTCCTGCACGGCTGGCGCTTGCTGGCTGAGGACTTCCTCCACCAGGTACCTGCTGAGCGTACGATCAGGAGCATGGCCAAGCTGTTCCAGGAACGCCATCTGGTCAGGCGCGTTGCGCAGCGAGAGAGCCGCCAGGCGCAACATCGCAATCCAGCCCTCCGTCCGCTCTTCGAGCAAACCCGCGACCTCGTGTGCCGTAACGGTTCCCACCTCACGCGCGAGAAAGGTTTCCGTCTCCTCCAGTGTAAAGCACAAGTCGGAGCCACGCAGTTCGTGCAGATTTCCCTGGGCCTGCCACCAGGCAAGCGGTAGCTGCGGATCGCTACGGCTAGAGAGCACCAGGTGCACGTGGGCAGGCAGATGCTCGACCAGCCGTTCGAGCAAGTTGTGCACCTCGCTCGTGCGAATGCGATGATAATCGTCCAACACCAGGAGCAGTTCTACAGGCAGATCGGCTAGATCGTTGCTGAACAGAGCGACCAGGGAATCAAGGGCTGGCAATCGTGGTGCCTGGAGCTGGCTGGCTATGGCCCCGAACGCATCGGGGAAGACGTTTTGCAAGGCAGCCGTGAGCGAGTGCACAAAGCTTGTCAACTCGTCGTCGTGCTCATCAAGGGAGAGCCAGACTGTGGGGCGATCGATCGTCTCTACCCACGCGACCAGCAGTGTGGTCTTGCCAAAGCCCGCAGGAGCACACACCAGCGTGACCTTGCCGCTAAGCCCGGCGTTCAAGCGCTCGAGGAGGCGGGGTCGGGGGATCAGATCGCTGCCCAGACGTGGTCGATAGAGTTTGGTGTGTATCAAGGAAGTGGAATGGTCGACATCGAGCGCAATGCGCTGTGATGGGGGTCTGGGGAGTCTGTTGCTGCCATTCTGCCGCGAGGGCACGCTGGTTTGCTCGCCTGGATCATGCTCTCCAGCAAATGCCTGTGCAGCAGCTTGCAGCCGCTCCAGGGTCAGCTTGCGCGAGTGTCCCAGGTGGATACAGTAGAGCTTGCCTTGACGCTTGCGGTACGCTTTCCAGTAGGAATCCCCGGTACGCAGCACACTCTTGCGTGCCGTAAAGCTGAGCGCATGATCGACGAACGTAAAAGAGCTCTGCTGCTCCAGCCAGTCGTACCAGGCATGAGTCCCAACGAGAATCGGATCAACCTCGCTCTCAGATTGGAATAACCGGCCGCCTTCCACTCTCGGAATTTTTTTGGGCATATGTATTCCCCGTTGTATCGCGCACTCTAAAGAGAGCACTCCTGAATGTCCACTGTGAAGGTACTGGTTCTTCTCACGCACATGCGACACCATATTCAACAGGACAGGATGGTGAGCCTTGTTCAACACCTGACTTCCTCATACTACCTACGTCTCAGAGGTAAGCAAGTGAAGAGAACACTATAGAATAAATAATCGTGTTCTCAGATGTGCTGAGCAAAAGGCATGCTCGAACAGACTTCTTCTGTCTTATGCAGAAAGGGTCTGGATATTCAATCCTCTTTATTAAGAGTGCATCTGGCACATCACAATTGTATCACAGCAGTTGTCAAATTGCTCTCGAAGAAATCATAATTATATCACGATGATTACAATTGCTTTACAACCATTCAGCCGTTTTCCCTTGAAAAGAGCAGAACCCTCCAAAACTATCCCCAAATCTATACCCTGTGGGATATAGCTTTTGCGCACGTCTTCGACTACACTGGTTCTAAATCGGCATCATGTCCAGGTTTTGGATGAAGCAATCGGCCTATCCGACTGGAATACCAGGAGGTGTCTTATTCTGGGTTTCAGACTGGGGCCGAGTAGATTGAAGCCGAGAAG
>WNGH01004626.1_pt1 | contig 14313 bp, 10 predicted proteins | sample 5400631 | NCBI WGS metagenome assembly WNGH01 (sample SAMN13153373, study PRJNA577476) | soil metagenome | isolation source: 115 cm soil or saprolite under Garry oak tree replicate 1 | place: USA:California | collected 2016-06-15
CGTCGCTTCCTTTAGAGAGGGCCGAGACAATGCCGGACCCATTCTGCTGTCGTGCTCCTGCGACAGGATGAAGAGGAGTGCGACCAGGGGGAGGATGGCAGCTGCGTAGGGGATGGCCCCAGGTCCAAACGCGCTGTCTACTAGGGCTCCGCCAATCATGCCGCCCAGCGCATTCGCGAGATTGAAGGCCGAGATGTTCGCGGTCGCGGCGAGTTCGGGCGCGGCCGTGCCGTATTTCATGACGCGCATCTGCATCGGCGGTACGTTGGCGAAAGAGGTAATGCCGAAGACGAAGGCAGCAGCCACGAAAGGCCATTTGAATGGCGCGAGGAGCCCGACGGCGATCAGAGAAACAATCATCGCTGCCGGCCAGAAGATGAGCGACAATCGAAGATTCGCGTCAGCCGTCCGGCCACCCAGTGTGTTGCCGATGAGGAGACCCAAGCCGACGATGACCAGCACCCAAGTCATATCCGAGGCGCTAAAACCCGCTACTCGCTCGGCCACCGGCGCGAAATAGCCATAGAAGGTCATAAAGCCGACCCAACCGAGGGCGGTGATCGCAAGACTTGCGAGCAGATTGCAGTCCGTAAAGGCGCCCAGCTGTCCACGGATGCTCGCCACTGTACCGTCCCGTTCCTGAACGGGAACAAAGCCGACGATGGCTACAACGGTGAGCACGCCGAGTGCGCTGATGAAGAGGAACGTCATGTTCCAACCAAATGTGTTGCCGATCCACGTCCCAGCGGGAACGCCGAGCACGTTCGCCAAAGTCAGACCGGCGAACATCTGCCCGACGGCCTGGCCGGCGAGCTTGTCGGAAACGAGCTTCATCGCCACGACGGCGCCGATGCCGAAAAACGGCCCTTGCGTCAGGCCCGCGATCACGCGGCTGACGAGTAGTACGGTGTAGCTGTCTGTAAAGGCGGCGATGAGGTTACCCGCGATGAATAGCGCCATCAGGCCAATAAGCACCGCGCGCTTCTCGAAACGCGCGAGCCAAAGGGTCAGTATCGGTCCGCCAACGACGATCGCCAGGGCGTAGGCGGTGATCAGGCCGCCGGCCTGACCTTCGGTGACGCGAAGGGAGTCGGCCACTTGGGGCAAGATGCCGGCGATGACAAATTCCGCCATGCCGATGGCGAAAGCCGAGAGTGTGAGTAACCATACCCGAAAAGGCATTTTCGACTTGAGCGACATGACCATGATCCTTTGAGAGTTTAGTTGTTTTGGGGGACGGATTCGGAAAAGACGGCTTCCAGCAGTGGGCCGCCGGGTGTGCGAAAGAACAGCCGCCGCTCCCCGATGTCGGCGAGGTCCATCGTTGAGTAGTGGATGCCGAGCTGATCGAGCTTGTTGCGGAAGTCGGCATAGCCTTCCATTCGCAAGCCGACGTGATCGATCGCCTCGGCAGCGCGGTCGATGCCGTATCCTTGGGCGCCAATGATGTGGACGAGCGGATGACCCTCGGAGTAGAGCCAGTGGCCGGGAATGCGCTGCACGGCGAGCGGCCGCTCGCCCTCTTCCAGATCGAACACCTTCAGGAAGAAGCTCCGTGCCGTCTGCAAATCCCGGGTGCGAATGGTGACGTGATCGAGTTTCATGTGAATGCTCCCTTTCGCGGAAGAAGCTAAAGCATTCACATTTCCCGTATAATTGGGTAAGTTCCGAATACACTATTCGGATTCTACGAATGATGATCCTCGATAATCTGGCCCTGTTCCTTCGCATTGTTGAGAAAGGAGGTCTGGCAGCCGCCGGCCGGGAACTTGGTCTATCCGCTGCCTCCGTCTCCGAGCGCCTCGTCGCGTTGGAAAAATACTATGGGACCGCGCTCCTGCATCGCACGACGCGCGCCATCAGCCTGACCGAGGAAGGGCGACTGCTGGTTCAGGGTGCACGGCGTCTTCTGGCCGAGGCCGACGAACTGGAAGCTCTCATTCGGCTGGGGGTCGAGAAGATATCTGGGCCCATCAGGCTCAGCGCGCCGATCGATCTCGGCCGCAGCTATGTCGTCCCGACCCTGGACGCGTTCTTGGCCGAGCACCCGGAAGTGACCATCGATCTCAACCTGACGGACGGCTATGTCGACCTGGTTGGTCAGGGACAGGACTTCGCCATTCGGTATGGCGAACTGGCTGACAGCACCTTGCGCGTGAAGCGCCTCGCCGAGAACCGACGAATCGTGTGCGCGTCTCCAGCCTATTTGAAGACTCGGGGAACTCCGCAATACCCCGATGATCTTGTCCATCACGAATGCCTCGTCATGCGTTATGGCCTGACGACCGATCGGGATTGGCCCTTCCTGATTGACGGCAAGGAGCGGCGGGTCATGGTGCAGGGGCATAGGGTAGCGAACGACGGCGAATTGGTCCGGGTCTGGTGTCGGAGCGGATTCGGCATTGCCCGAAAATCACGCTTGGACGTCGAGGCGGACTTGCGTGAGGGCGCCCTCGTCGAACTTCTGCGGGACTTCTCGTCCGGCCAAACGGGGCTGCAGATCGTCTATCCAGCCACACAAGCCCAACCGAAACGTGTGCGTCTGTTGATTGAGAAGATCGCAGCAGCGTTTTCCCCGTCGGCGGCAATCGTGTGAACAAACTCGATTCTAGGAAGTTTGCAGAAGTTGGTGGGAATGATCGGCGCGATCCACCTCTTGCGGCGAAGGCTCCTTGATACGGAACCAGGCCACGTAAAGTGCCGGCAGAAATACAAGCGTCAGCATCGTGGCAACCGCCAAACCGCCCATGATGGAATAAGCCATCGGCCCCCAGAAGACGGTCGGAGCGATCGGGATCATCCCGAGAATGGCCGCCGCGGCGGTAAGCAGGATCGGGCGAAATCGATGCAGAGTTGCTGCAATAACAGCGTCCCAAGGGGCTCGCCCGTGCGCGATCTCGGTATCGATCTGGTCCACCAGAATCACCGAATTGCGAACAATCATGCCGACGAGGGCTAGAACACCGAGAATCGCAACAAAGCCGAGTGGCTTTCCCGCGATCAGCAATGCCGCTACGACCCCAATCAACCCAAACGGCGCGACGCTCAGCACCAAAAACAGCCGGCTGAAGCTTTGAAGTTGAATCATCAGCACAACAAGCATGATGAGAAGTGCTGCTGGAACGACCGCAGCGACGGACGATGTCGACTTCGCGCTTTCCTCAACCGATCCCCCGGGGACAATCGCATAACCAACTGGCAACTCGGCATTCAGGGCGGTCACCTTGGCATGCAGGCTATCGACCAATGTTGCAGGCAGCACCCCCGGAATCAGATCGCTCTGGACTGTCAGTGTTGGGTTTCGATCCCGCCGCCAGATCAGTGGCCAATCCTGGGCATATTCGACCGTCGCCAGCTGGAGCAGCGGAACGGTACCTCCGTTTGGAATAGGAATCTGCAGGGTGCGAAGTGCATCCGGAGATATTCTCTCCTGTTCATCGGCGCGCGCGACGACATCGATCAGGTATATCCCGTCGCGCAATTGCGTGACGGTGATGCCGGACACCACGGCTGATAATGACTGAGCCAGCACTTGCGAACTCACGCCCAGGAGCCTGGCCTGATCCTGATCGACGCGCATTCGCAACGTACGTTGCGGCTCGATCCAGTCAAAGCTGATTTTCTCCGTGCGCGGGTCACTGGCGATGACGGCGGAGAGTTTGTAAGCGATTTCGCGAACCCGCACCGGCTCCGGACCACTCACGCGATATTGCAGCGGCCAGCCAACGGGCGGCCCCAATTCAAGCGCCGAAAGACGACTCACCACGCCGGGAAATTTCTCAATCAAAAGAGGCTCGAGGCGACTGCGGAGCCGCTCGCGTGCTTCAAGGCTCCTAGTGACGATGACCGATTGGGCAAAGAAATCGTTGGCAAGCTGCACGTCCAGCGGCAGATAAAACCGGACGGCTCCCTGTCCGACATAGCTTGTCCAGTGGTCGATATCGGGGTCGTCCTTCAACAGCTCTTCGAAGGCTGCAACGGTCCTTTCGGTTGCGTAGATAGAGGAAGCCTCCGAAAGCTTCAGATCGACGAGCAGTTCCGGCCTATCGGAGGCCGGGAAAAACTGCTGAGGAACGAAGCGCAGTCCAAATATCGACGCTGCCAATGCCGCCAGCGTCACACCGATCGTGAGCCATTTGGCGCGCATGGCGCCCGTCAGCGCATGGCGAAACCCGCGCATGACACGGCCAGGCTCCGCCTCGGCCGCATGCTTCATCCCGTCGGGCAGGATGGTTACGCCAATCAGTGGCGCGAACAGAACCGCTACGATCCAGGAGATAACAAGCGCCAATGCAACGACGGCAAAGAGCGAGAAGGTGTATTCGCCGGCAGAACTTTTCGCAAAGCCGATCGGGACGAAGCCTGCAACCGTCACCAATGTGCCTGTCAGCATCGGGAACGCCGTGGAGGTATAGGCAAACGTAGCCGCCCTCGTCTTTTCGGCACCCGCCTCTAGCTGGGTCACCATCGTTTCGACGGTGATCATGGCATCGTCGACGAGGAGACCCAGCGCAATAATAAGCGCGCCAAGCGAGACGCGCTGCAGGTCAATTCCGGCGAACTCCATACCGACAAACACCGCAGCGAGCACCAACGGAATCGAGCACGCAACCACGGCGCCAGCGCGAATGCCGAGGCTGATGAAGCTAACGGCGAGCACGATCCCGATCGCCTCCCATAGCGCTTCCATGAAATCATCGACCGCGGCCTTGACGACTTTCGGCTGATCGGCGGCGAGATGGGGTTCGATCCCGATGGGGAGATCCGCCTTGATCTGGGCCATCGCTTGTTCGATGTTCTGTCCGAGCGCTAACACGTCTCCGCCGGCCCGCATTGCGACGCCGATTCCGATCGCGGGCTGACCGTTGAAGCGCAACATCGGCTGCGGCGGATCGGAATAGGTGCGTTTGATAGTCGCGATATCGGACAAACGAAGTATTTGTCCGTTGGCTACGAAATTGACGTTTCTGAGATCGGCTTCTGAGCGAAATCCGCCGGTCACATCGACCCGGATTTCTTCGTCCGATGTTTGGACGACGCCCGCGGGCGTTACAGCGTTCTGGGCCTGGACGGCTTGTATCAACGCCTGGCGGTCGAGATGAAGGCCGGCGATCTTGTGTGAATAGAATTCAACGTAGATTTTCTCGTCCTGCGCACCAAAAATGTCGATTTTCGAGACATCGTTGATCGCAAGAAGCCGGGTCCGCGCGCTCTCCACATAATCGCGCAGCTCGCGTTGCGTGAATCCGTCCGCAGTGAACGCATAGATGACGCCATACGTATCGCCGAACTCGTCGTTAAAGAACGGGCCGACAATGCCTTGCGGAAGATATTGCCGGATATCGCCGATCTTCTTGCGGACCTGATACCAAACGTCGGGCACATCCCGGCTCTGCACCGAGCCTTTGAGGGTAATGAAAACCGTCGACGTGCCGGCAACTGTATAGCTGCGGATGTAGTCGAGACCCGGCGTTTCCTGGAGTTTCTTCTCCACCCGATCCGTGACCTGCTGGAGCGTGTCCGTGATATTGGCACCGGGCCAAAGGACCTGAACCACCATGGTCTTGATGGTAAAGTTGGGGTCTTCATTGCGCCCCAGTTTCAAATAGGACAGTCCGCCCGCTGCCACGATGATGATGACCAAAAACCAAACGAACGAGCGGTGCGCCAGCGCCCATTCCGAAATGTTGAAGCTGCGGTTCATTTCTGAGCGCCAGCATCAGTTTCAAGAAGTCTGACCTCCTGTCCGGGCCGCAAAGCCTGAACGCCCGCCGTTACAACGAGATCACCGTCCTTCAGGCCGTGCGATACGACAGCCGAGGATGTATCATAGTGACCGACTGTTACCTGAACGAGCGATACTGTCTTTTTCTCAGGATCGACGACCCACACTGCCGGCTTTCCCTCGCTCTGGGTCAATGCCGTCCCGGGGAGCTGAATGACCGGCTCTGATTGTACTTTGACCTGTCCTATGATTGTTGCACCAAGACGCATTGCATCCGGCGGTTGGTCGAGGGCGACCTTCACGATGTAGGTGCCCGTCGCTGCATCCGCTTGGGGAGCAACCTCGCGGACGTGACCGGTCGCAACGATCGTCGGATCATCCGATAGGGAGACGGTTACTTCTGGATCCTTCGGACTCTGTCTTATGAGCTGGGAAGGGACATTAAAGACGGCGTATCTGTCTCCCTGTTTGGCGACTTGGAGAATCATTCTCCCGGCTGCGACGATCTCGCCAGGTTCTGCTCCTTTCGCCGTCACCGATCCCGCGACATCAGATTTGAGGTCAGTGTACGTAAGATTGTCTCTTGCGTTCTGCAGTCTGGCTTGCGCCGATTCGACCTGCGCTTGCGCGGTTTTCCTCTGCTGCTCGGCCTGATCGTATTGAGCTTGCGTCGTAAACCCCTTGCTCAACAGCTCGCTCTGCCGACCTTCTGTGCCTTTTGAATTCGCCAGCACGGCTTGCGCGGAAGCCAGATCGGCTTCCGCCGAACGCACGGTGTTTTGAAAATCCTGAGGTTCAATCCTCGCGACGACCTGGCCGGGCGCGACGGGATCGCCGACTGTCGCAGTTCTCTCCTGGAGGCGGCCGCCGATCCTGAAAGCCAGGTTGATCGGATCCTTGGCCTGGATTTGACCTGTCAAACTGATTGTATCGCCACTTAGCGCGTGCTGGACCGAAGTCACACGCACCGGCCGGATTTCGACCTTCTTGGGCTGTTCCTTGCCGCATCCGGCGATTGACAGCGTAACGGCGATGACGAGTGGTATTTGTTTCATCGCGATATCACTCATCCAGTCTGGCCGGCGACTCGAATTTTTTGCACCCGCTGGGGCTGCCTCGTTAGCTCGCCAGGACTTCCCTTACGACCTTGGGCAAGAGACGGCGGGCCGGCTCGCTCCGCCATAGTTGCCGGTCCACCGAATTCCGGCCGCCGCCCACCACCGCGAACACCGCGATTACTGCGGCCCAAAATACTCCGAACTCGTAGCCCCCTTCCGGCAGCGCCCACACATAGCCGATTTGAAAATGTCCGCCCAACAGCATCGACATCAGCAAATACACCGATCCCAGCAACGCAACCGGGCGGGTGAAGAGTCCCAAGGTGAGTCCGACCGCGGAAATGAGTTCGATCGATCCGGCGAGAGCAACCTGCATGGCGGGCATTTGAATCCCCAGGCTCTCGAAATAGAGCGTGTAGATCTTGAATTGGAAGGGCCCGCCGAGGATGTGGCTCCCGAAATGAGGCACGAACATCAAGCCGACATAGACTCTGATGAACATCAGTGCCGAGTCATTAAGCGATGCCTCCCGCGAATCCGACGATGCAGCGACTGAGGCGGCCCGCAGGATAAATTGGATGAACACGAGTGCACCCAGAAACCAGCCAAGAGGCTCAAAGCCCGGCACGCCAGGACCCGTCGCGACCAGCAGGTCGAGATCATCAGGCTTCAAACCGGCGATGCTGACCGGAGGGTTCAAACGCAGAATGCTGAACAAGCGTGAAACCACGGCGGTGGCCAGCGCCAACGCCGCAATGGCCGGGAAGGAGCCGCGCAGATTCCAAGTCGCGGATAGCAACAATACCGCCATCCAGATCGTGGTCGATGCGGCAAACCACGCGGTGACAGGTTGCGTGAGGATGACCTTTAAACTCCATCCGATCATGATGATCGCGACGACCAATGTCACGCGGCTCAGCCAGCTCGCAGATTCTTCGATACGCGTTGCACCTGCTCCGCCGTTGTATTTCGATTGGAGAGAGCTCGAGATTTCGTCCTTTTGCGCAAACAACATCTTGCGATCTCCTGTTTTCCTCACTGGTCGACCTTGCCGACGCCCATTTCTTGCAGCAGCGTCAGATTGTCCTCGATGTGCCAGTTGTCGGTGATGCGGCCCTTCTCGATCTTGATGAGGTCGGTAGCGATGAAGGGGACCGCTTGGCCTTTGCCCTGCGTCTGCCCGAACTTGCCGGTGAAATGACCGGTGAAGTTCATATGCACAGTGACGTAGTCGCCTGCGACGATTATCTTCTCCACCGTAATCTTGAGGTCGGGAACGGCGGCGCGGAACCGGCGAGAAGCGAAAGCCGGTCCCTCAGGCCCTTGCGGCCGGCCCGGCGGCAGCGTGTGATCGATGAAGTTGGGCGCGATGGCTTCCTGCAGCAGGGTCTCGTCGCCGGTGTTCCAGAAATCGTAGAATGCGCGGACTGCTTTCATGGTCGCGTCGCGTTGCGCTTCGGGGATTGTTGCAGCTACGACGAGGTCATTGATCTTGATGCTCTCAGCGGCAAGGGCCGGCGTGGACAGCGAAAGCGTGAATGCGGCGAGGGCCTTTACGATGCGGGCAAGCTTCAGCTCATCAGACATCGGCAAAGCCTCCTTCTTCAGCCCGTCGGCCCGGGCAGGCCCGTGACGCTCGGCGAACCCCGATCGACAACCGGCGTGGCGGTACGGTTGGCCACCACGTAGCGGGCGATCTCATCCTTCCGGGCGAACCACACATCCTCCTTTCCCTTCGCGTAGGCGAGGAAGCGATCGAGCACTCGTACCCTGCCGGCGTGACCGGAAATGCGATCGTGCAGGCTAACCACCATCATCCGCCGCCGACGCGCACCTTCCTCGTAAAGCTGGTCAAATTCGTCGCGCAGCGCCTGCTCGTAGGCGGCTGCGTTCCAGCCGACGAAGGGAAAGGAGACGATGTCATTCATGTGGAAGGTATAGGGGATGGTGACGAAATCCCGTCCTCGCACCGGGACGATGAAAGGCTCGTCGTGGCTCGGTTCGTCGATGTGATAGAGAAAACCGAGTTCCTGCAACGTCTCTAGGATGTGGACGGAGTTGCGCATCCAATAGGCGTTCCAGCCGATCGGCTGCTGGCCGGTGACCCGCTTGATCGCCTCGACGCTGTCGGCGATGAAGCGTTTCTCATCATCGCGGGAGAGTTGATACGAATTGTCCCATACCCGGCCGTGAGCGGCCGCCTCGTGACCGCGTCGTACGATTTCCTGAGCGAGATCAGGACAGGTTTCGACCGCCTTGCCGATCATGAATGAGCTGAGCTTGATGCCATGCTTGTCCATGAGGTCGAGCACGCGGGGAATGCCCTCGTAATGGCCGTAGGCGAAGAAAGCGTTGGTCGGCAGGTCCGGGACGCCCTTCTCGATCGGGTCCGGGATCACACCGCCAGCGCCCGAGATCGGCTGGCCGCCGCCCTCGAACATCAGTGAGAGACTCATCGCCAACCGCGCGCCGTTTGGCCAGAAGGCGCCAGCGATGGGGTCAGAGGCATTGATGGTCGTCGTTGCGGCGCTGGCGTTGCCGGTCAGGCCGCCTGCAGCGAGTGCGACGGTGGCGCCGACGGTCTGGAGAGCCTCTCGGCGGTTGAGATTTGAGGGCTTCCGTGCGGGATTGATCATTCGCAATTCCTTATGCTTTACGCGCTCGGGAAGCCTCTCCCGGGTCGGATGAAGGAATGGCGCCAAATGGAAGATATCCGGGCCGTACGCCATGCCATGACGATGTTCTATCCCGCCGGCGCAGGGCAATTCCTTGAAGCAGTTCTGAGTATTTCTGAGAAAGTGAGGGGCCTTGCCCGAAAAACGGCCGGCGACCTCACGCAAGACGCAGCAACAGTTGTCGGCCGACGAGGAACCGGCTCTCTTGACTTGCGCGTGGCTAAATTCTGATGAAACGTGAGAAATCCTGAACAGGGGCCGCGAGTGCGCGCACAAGACCGACGACTGGTGTATGAGTCGGGCGAGTGGGAGGTCGATCTCGCTCGACGCGAACTACGAGCGCGTGGAGTGCCCGTTCCGATCGGGGGGCGCGCGTTCGAAATTATCGAGGTTCTGGTTCAGTCGGCAGGTGAGCTTGTCACCAAGAACGACCTCTCGGCTCGCGTATGGCCGGGCGCGATCGTGGAAGACAATACGCTTCAGTTTCACATATCCGCGATTCGCAAGGCATTCGGCCGGAATCGCGAGATGCTGAAGACGGCGTCCGGTCGTGGCTATCGCCTACTCGGAGCGTGGACATCCCGGCAAGAGGATACATCATCCGTAGACTCGATTGATCTCGAACCGATGCGAAGCCCCGCCGAGCCATTTCAGACCAATCTGCCTGCGGCAGCATCCGAACTGATCGGCCGAACTATCGCCGTTCAGGATCTGCGCGCGCTGCTGTCCGCCTACCGGGTGGTCACGCTGACCGGACCGGGGGGAATAGGGAAAACCAGGCTTGCATTGGAGGTGGTCCGCGGCTTGTTCCCGGACATTCGGGGTGACGTTCGGCTCGTCGAACTGGTCTCGCTGTCGGATCCCAGTCTGGTGCCGACCGCGCTGGCAGGGGCCCTCGGCCTGAAGTTGGGTGGCCATGAGATTTCCGCCGAGTCCGTCGCTCGGGCCATCGGAGCACAGAAACTTCTTCTTGTTCTCGATAATTGCGAACACGTGATCGACGCAGCAGCCAAGTTGGCGGAAACGGTCGTGCGCAGGTGTCCACAAACGACCATTCTTGCAACGAGCCGGGAGATCCTGAAGATCGAGGGCGAGTATGTTTACCGCGTTCCCCCGTTGGATGTGCCGCCCCAGGATGAGGAACCCGGCGACATACCTGGTCACAGCGCGGTGCAGCTCTTCATCGCAACGACGAGGGCATTGCAGTCGGATTTTTTGCCGAATGGAGAAAACCTTCCAGCAATTGCTGCGATATGTCGGCGTCTCGATGGCATTCCGCTGGCCATCGAACTTGCAGCAGCTCGCGTTGCCGCCCTTGGGCTTCAGCAGGTCGCCGCGGGCCTAGATAACCACTTGGGACTGCTGACTGGCGGCCGCCGAACAGCTCTGCCGCGACATCAAACCCTGCGTGCAACGCTGGACTGGAGCTATGAGTTGCTGCCCGAGCCCGAGCGGCTGGTAATGCGGCGCCTTGCCGTTTTCGCCGGCGACTTTACGGCAGCAGCGGCGAGCTTGGTGGCGGCGGGTGGCGAGATCGCCGCATCGGAGGTGGTTCTCTCCCTGGCGAACCTCGTCACGAAGTCTCTCGTGACGGTGGAGGTCGGAAGCGTGACTGCATATTATCGGCTGCACGAGACCACGCGCGGCTACGCGCTCGAGAAGCTCGCTGAAAGCGGCGAGTTCGAGCAGGTGGCGCGACGCCATGCCAATTATTACCGGGACCTCTTTGACAGAGCCGAAACAGAGCTGGAGACATTGCCCGCACCCGCGTGGCTGGCGCGCTACGGCCGTCACGTCGGACAGGTGCGGGCGGCCTTGGATTGGGCCTTCTCTCCGACGGGCGCCGCCGAAGTCGGCGTAGCGCTGACCATGGCTGCAGTGCCGCTGTGGGTGCACTTGTCGCTCATGGAGGAATGTCGCGGTCGCGTCGAGCGGGCGCTTTCCGGCCCCGCCGAGAGCCGAGACGCACGTCGCAACATGCAATTGCATGCGGCGCTTGGCGCGGTGCTATTTCTGACGAAGGGGTCCGGCCCTGAGACGTTAGCGGCCTGGACAAGCGTCTTTGAGATCGCGGAAAGCCTCGACGATGTGGACTATCGCCTGCGAGCGCTTTGGGGCTTGTTTGTCGACTGCATCACGAGCGGTCGCTATCGGGCGGCACTGGCGGTGGCCGAAAGATTTTGCACCTGTGCGGCGAAATCGACCGATCCTGCCGACGGGCCAATCGGCGACCGTCTGGTCGGCGTGGCGCTACTTGCCCTGGGTGACCTGGAAGGTGCGCGGCGGCACATCGAGCGCATGCTGAGTGGCTATGTCGCCAGGGGGTCGCACATCATCAGGTTTCAATACGACCAGCGGGTGGTGGCGCGTTCGTATCACTCCCACGTACTTTGGCTGCAGGGATTTGCCGACCAGGCCATGCGTAGCGTCGAATGCCAGGTCGTCAAAGCTCGCGCCAGCGATCACCCGGTGTCGCTGTCCCATACCCTGCTTCAGGCAGCCTGCCCCGTGGCGCTTCTCGTCGGCGATCTGACCTTGGCGGAGCGTTACGTTAAGGCGATCATGGATCTCTCCGCCAGGAACGCGGTGGAGCTGTGGAACGTTGGGGGTCGATGTTTCGCAGGCATGTTGCTCATCAAGCGCGGCAACATCGGCGCCGGGTTGGAACTTCTGCGCACCGCGTTCGCCCGCGTCCCTGAGAACGCGTTCAACCTGCTTTACATTCTATTTCTCGACGAGATTGCGGACGCCCTCGGTCGTGACGGTAAGGCTGCCGAAGGGCTCTCGACAATCGACGAGGCGCTCGCGCGATCCGAGCGCACCGAGGAGCGCTGGTGCGTCGCCGAACTCCTGCGCATCAAAGGCGAACTGATCCTGCGGAAGGGTGCGCCCCAGGCCGCGACGGCGGCTGAGGAGCACTTTTTGCGCTCGCGCGATTGGGCACGCCGGCAGGGCGCCCTGTCATGGGAGCTGCGAACATCCACAAGCCTTGCCCGCTTGCAGCATGGTCAAGGTCGGGTCGCCGAGGCACGCAGCCTTCTGCAGTCGGTGTACGATCGCTTCAGCGAAGGCTTTGAAACTGCCGACTTGAAGGCAGCGAAGGCGTATCTCAACTCTTGGCAGTAGTGGATCGTCGTGCGGCCTCGTCTAGTTAAATCCCTGTGGCGCGGCTGTCGGTTGAAGCGACCGGGACCTGCGTTCAATCTGGCTATGTTGGGCCATCGGTCGATGGGTATTGGCAGACTCCGCAGCGTGACTTAAGCGTTTGCGCCCGTGTCGGCATGGACGTTCAATGGCTGATCACAACCTTGCCGGTGACTTTCAAAGATCCGGACGGTACCATCCTCGAATACATTCATTTCAATCGGCAGAAATGAAGGCCACGAATATCACGCTCCTTTGGCTGTATCCGATATGCCGATGGATACCATCTGAATAAGCCGGGTTATCTGTTTACGGCGCAGCCCTTAGTTTCTTCTCATGGGTAATCCAATCCCTGTCGAGGAAACTATGAAGCAATCATTCACGCCCGTCCGTGTCGGACGCTACACTCTGCCAAACCGTCTGGTCATGGCCCCGATGACCCGCAGCCGCGCCAAGTCCGACGGTACGCCGGGAGAGCTGGCCGCCGAATATTATTCCCAACGCGCGCGCATGTCGCAGGCTGGAAGAAGGTGTCCGCCGCCGTGCACGACAAGGGTGGCCGTATCTTCATCCAGATCATGCACGCTGGGCGTATGTCGCACCCCGACAATACGCCGCATCATCGTCAGGCCGTAGCACCCTCCGCGATTGCCGCGGGCGGGCAGATGTTCACCGCGACCGGGATGCAGGACATGCCCGCGCCGCGCGCGCTGACGACCGAGGAAGTGCGCCAGACTGTCGCCGACTTCCGCCACGCGGCGCGCAGCGCCATTGAGGCCGGCGCCGACGGTGTCGAGATTCACGGCGCCAACGGCTATCTGGTCCAGCAGTTCTTCGCCCCGAGCGCCAACACGCGCACCGATGAATATGGCGGCTCGATCGCGAACCGCGCCCGTTTCGCCGTCGAAGTCGCCACGGCGGTTGCCGAGGAAATCGGCGCGGACAGGACCGCCATACGCCTGTCGCCCGGGATCAAGATGTGGGGCATCGACGAAGGCGCGGAAGGCCCGGCGCTCTACCAATACCTGGTCGCCGAACTCGACAAGCTTGGTCTTGCCTACCTGCACGTCTTGCATGCCGGCGACGAGAGACTGGTGGGCGACGTCCGCGCGCTGTGGACGCAATCGCTGATCGTGAACCGGCCCGGTCGTCCACTCGACCGGATCGGTGCCGACGTCGCTTCGGGGTTGGCCGATCTGGAAGCCTACGGCCAGTTGGTCCTTGCCAATCCGGATTTTGTCGCACGGGTGAAGACCGGTGCGGCGATGAACGAAGCGGATCGCGCCAGCTTCTTTGGTGGCGCCGCGCAGGGCTACACCGACTATCCCGCGCTTGAGGCGGCCACAGCCGCGTAAGGCGCGGGGCTATGTCCGTCATCGCTCTGGTCCGGCGGGCAAATCATGGCAGCCATTTCCGCGCCTATGGCCTACGTGGCATGGCTAAACTGATCGACCCCCTCGCTGGGGTCGATCATGCGTGGATGAGCGAGATTCGCTGCAGCTTTCCGCCGCAAAAACGCCGACGTAAAACGACGCCTTCCGCGAATGGCCTGGCCAGTCCCCTCTATCGAAAACAACGCTCGAGGTTCGACAACCATCGTGACCACCTAAGGGGGATTACGTCCGAGACGGCGTGAGCACGGTGCGACATCGCACCACCGACGGATCTCTCGATCACGGCCGTGCGGAAAAATCCATCACTCCGGGGTGGT
>WNGH01037670.1_pt1 | contig 14307 bp, 10 predicted proteins | sample 5400631 | NCBI WGS metagenome assembly WNGH01 (sample SAMN13153373, study PRJNA577476) | soil metagenome | isolation source: 115 cm soil or saprolite under Garry oak tree replicate 1 | place: USA:California | collected 2016-06-15
AAGGCTGGTACATCGTGGCCCCGATGCCGGCCGAGGAGGCCACCGAATGGATACGGTCACATGCCGCCGCAGCAGCCGGGCATGCCCCGGCCAGCGTCGTCGCCTAGCGATCTGTGGCAATCCAGCCTCAATGCACGTGTTCATATGTCGTCGCGCACCCGCCAGACCGGTGACCATCCGTCACGGCGCCGGAGCGGATCCGCGCGACACGTAGCCGTCCGGCAGCGAGTACGGCGCAGCGGTCAGCACACCGACGTGATGGGCATCGTCTGGCCACCAGAAGCGTGGCCCCATGTTGGTCGGCTTCGGCCACTGCGCTTCGTCATCGGGCAAGTCGACCCGTGGCACGTTCGCGTAGTCCTCGCCTTGCCTTCTCCTGAGATGGTGCGCGGCAGCCCAGCCCGAACACATGATCGCCGACCGGCGCCCCATCTGCCGAGGTTGCACGACGTCCTCGCACCAGGTAACGAGTCCCCACCATTCGTCAGGGCGCCAGCCCCAGCAGTCCAGCTCGCCGGCGTGCGGCGAGATGGCCAGGTCCACGAACGGCCGCGCTGTCACGCGTCCGAGTCTATCGAACAATTGTTCGAACGCTCGCATCTCTCTCGCGGTCGTGCGGGTGTCTGCCGATGGCAGGACGAGCGCGGACCCGTCGGCGCGCTGCCAGTTCGTCGACCAACGCCTACATACGGCCGCGAGTCTCGTCGCGGATTGGGCTTGCTGGGGAAGATCGGGCAGGTACGTTCAGAAAATGGAGACCATCAATCTGGGTAAGGCGGATGGGCTGCCGCCGGTGGACTGGGCCGCCGTTGTCGAGAAGCTCGATGCGGGATCGGCGCCGGCTCCGGACGGGGCGAACTCCCGCACGACGTGGCTGTCCACCGTCAACGAGGACGGCAGCCCGCATGTGACTGCGGTCGGTGCCCTCTGGGTGGACGGCACGTTCTGGTTCCAGACGGGCGCGGGTACGCGCAAGGGGCGCGGACAACGGTTGGCCGGTCGAGCCCGACGAGGGCGGGTCGGGCATCACTGCCCCGTTCAACGCACCGTCGCAAGGACCGCCGCCGTGGAACGTGTATCGCATCGAGCCACGGTCGGCGATCGTGGTCTCGGCGTCCGAGCCGGGCGGCCTGACCCGCTTCCGCTTCTGACGCTGTCCGAGCGAGACGATTGCCGCGCGAGAAGCGCGGCCTACCTTCGTACTTGGCCCCGCCCTTGTCGTACGGAGACGCGCGTCAGCCCGTCGTCCACGACCGGAGCTTCTCGGGGTTCCGTACTGCCCAGATGTGCTTGATGCGGTTGCCCGCGACGTCGAAGGCCATCACCGTCACGGTGACGCCGTCTTGCTGAATCACCAGACCGGGCTGACCGTTGACCGTACGTTCCAGGATCGCCAGGTCCGGTGCCAGGCCGGCGACAGCGACGACGGCACGCGCGATCTGCTCGCTGCCTTCGATCGGGCGGAGTTCGGCGCTGACGAGGCCGCCGCCGTCGGCGAACGCCGTGGCGTCGGGATCCAGCAGGCCGATGAGAGCGTCGATGTCCTTGGCTTCCCATGCCTGCTTGAAGTCCCTGACGATGCCGGCTTGCTGGGCTGTCGGAGTCGCGGGAGCCTGCGACGTGCGAATGCGACGGCGGGCCGACGAGGCCAGCTGGCGACATGCCGCCGGCGTACGGCCGACGATCCCGGCCACTTCGCCGAAGGAGTAGCGGAAGACATCGTGCAGGATGAACGCGACGCGCTCGGCTGGGGTCATCGATTCGAGCACGACGAGGAAGGCCATGTTGATCGACTCGTCGAGGGTGACTCGGTCGGCCGGGTCGACCGTGGTGCCGGGTGACCGCCCGTTGATCCACTCCGTACGTTCGGGCAGCGGCTCAGGGATCCATTCGCCCACATAGCGCTCCCGCCGAGCCCGTGCCGAGCCGAGCAGATCCAGGCAGATGCGACTGGCGACCCTCGTCAGCCATCCGCCGGGAGAGTCGATGGCTGCCTGCTGCTCTTGGGACATCGCATACCAGCGGGCGTAGGTCTCCTGTACGACATCCTCGGCCTCGGCCAGGGAGCCGAGCAGGCGGTACGCGACGTTGATCAGCTGACGCCGCTCGCTCATGATCACGCTCAGGCCCGGATCGGACCGACCGTGTCCTGGCCCGGATTTGGTGCTCATCGTGTCGCCGACTCCCTCGGTCGCATCTGCCCTCACCAGTCCGACGAGACATCGCACCGAACTGTGAGGTTTGGCGCGCCGCCTCACATTCCGAGGGGTTGTGTCGTCGTACTGCTGAGACGAACCCACCATCCAGCGAACAGGCGTCGACCACCAGTCCACTCCTGCCCACTACTGAACCGCCGACCACCAGAACTCGGAGATACCACCATGACCACCAGCACCGCGCCGACCATTGCCCCGGCCACCTACTGCATCGACCCCGTGCGCAGCACGATCCGGTTCGCCGCCAAAGCGATGTTCCTTACGGTCCGCGGCACGTTCACCGTGCGGGAAGGCACGATCACCGTCGCCGACGACGTCACCCGCTCCACCGTGACCCGGACATCCAGTTCACCAGCCGCGAGGTCACGCCCGACTCCGTCACCGGCATCCTCCGCGTGCACGGCACCGACCAGCGGATCACCCTGACCCTCGCGCCGGAGTCCACTTCGGACGGCGTCCGGTTCACCACCAGCGCGCGGCTCGACCGGTACGCGTTCGGTGTCACCGGCGGCAAGGGGCTGGTCGCGCGTCACGTCGACGTCGAGCTGGAAATCGTCGCCTCACGCGTCTGAGGTCATCTGCCGCGCGACCCGGCGTCTGCATGCCAGATATCCTGCGCACCTATCCGTCATGACTTCGCAGGGAGCATCGGAGTGTCGACACTGCATGCGACCGACGACGCGGCGGAGATGGCCGGGCTGCTCGCCAACTTCTTCATGGCCGTCTCCTTTCCGGCAGGAGGTCGGCCGGAGTTCTCGGCGATGCACGGCTTGTTCAGCGAGGGTGCTCGGCTGATCAAGAACAGCGGCGCTCTTCCGGAGATCTCGACCGTCGATGAGTTCATCCTGCCCCGGCAACAGCAGGTCGACTCGGGCGATCTGACGAGCTTCGAGGAGGTCGAGCTAACGCACATCACCGAGGTCTTCGGAAACGTGGGTCACCGTTTCAGCACTTACGCGAAGCGCGGCACGATCAAGGGCGTCGCCTTCGAGGCGCAGGGAATCATCTCCACGCAGTTCATCCGGACTCCATCCGGCTGGAAGATCAGCGCGATGGCCTGGGATGACGAACGTCCAGGCCTCGCCATTCCCGATCGCTATCGCTGAGTCGCTACCTGTCGGACCAATCGGCTAGTGGGCAAATCGGATGGACGGCCGCAGTCGTCATGGTTAGCGTCGCCACCCGATGCCACCAAAGCTGCACGCCGACGAGCTCGACATCGACGACGCCTTGGTACGGAGGTTGCTGCGCGAACAGTTCCGGCAGTGGGCAGAGCTACCACTCGAGCCGGTTGCCTCGTCGGGCACCGTGAACGTCGTCTACCGGCTGGGACGCAGCATGCTCGTGCGGCTTCCCCGGGTGACGCGGGGCGGCGACGACGTGTATCGCGAGCAAGAGTGGCTGCCGCGACTCGCGCCGCGTCTGCCGATCGCCGTTCCCACGTTGCTGGGCGCGGGCGCGCCGGGTGCGGGCTACCCGTGCCCGTGGTCGGTGTTCGACTGGCTGGACGGCGACAACCCGATCCCGGGACGCGACCATGCACCGGAGCTGCTCGCCCGCGACCTGACCCGCTTCGTGCGGGCCCTGCGCGAGGTCGACACCGAGGGCGCGCCAATGGCGTATCGCGGCGGACCCCTTGCGCCGCTGGACGCCGGCGTCCGGCAAGCCATCACGCAATTGCATGACAAGATCGACACCGCGGCGGCGACGATCGCATGGGAAGACGCCGTGCGCGCGCCCGACTGGGCGCTACCCCCGGTCTGGGTCCACGCCGACCTCGTCCCCGGAAACCTCCTGATCAAGGACGGCCGACTGAGCGCCGTGATCGACTTCGCCGCCGCCGGCATCGGCGATCCGGCGTGTGACCTGATGCCGGTGTGGGGCATTCTCCCGGCGACGGCACGCGCGATCGTCCGAGACGATCTCGACGTCGACGACGCCACCTGGACGCGCGGACGCGGCTGGGCGCTGGCCCAGGCACTGATCGCCCTGCCGTACTACGAGCACACCAACCTGGTCATGGCGGCCAACGCCCGGCACGCCATCCACGAGGTACTGCACGAAGCTAAGCCCGCGTAAGCGCACCGGCCTATCGCTCGCGATAGCTCGACCCCGGTGCTTGAATTTGGCAAATGACCGGGTCCGACGGGTATGCGGCGCGGCCCTGGGTGCGCTGGTATGCACCGGGGGTCTCCGAGCGGCTGCACGTCCCGGACATCGCGCTGACCGATCTGCTCTACGACGCGGCGAACGATTTCCCGCGACGCAAGGCGCTGACGTTCCTGGGCCGGACGATGACCTATCGGGCCCTCGTCGACACGGTGGACCACTTCGCCGGGGCCTTGCGCGACCTGGGCGTGCGCAAAGGCGATCGAGTCGCGTTGATCTTGCCGAACTGCCCGCAGAACGTCATCGCGTTCTTCGCGGTACTACGGCTGGGCGCTGTGGTCGTCCAGCACAACCCGCTGTACACGCCGTCGGAGTTGCATCACCAATTGGCCGACAGCGGTGCAACCGTGGCGGTCGTCTACGACGGGGCCTACCGGCGGTTGTCCGAGGCGCGTCCAGGCACGGACCTGCAGCACGTGATCGTCACGTCCTTGGCCGACTACCTGCCGTCGGGCAAGCGGCTGGCGTTGCTGCTGCCGTTCGACAGCGTGCGCAAGAAGCGCGAGCAGCTCGTCGCCGACTTGCCGAGCGGTGCGAACGTCCTGAAATTCGACGAGCTGCTGGACGCCGCAACAGGGTCGGTGCCGCAAGTGGCGATCGACCCGGAACGCGACCTTGCGTTGTTGCAGTACACGGGCGGGACGACCGGGTTGCCGAAGGGCGCGATGCTGACGCATCGCAACCTGGTCGCGAATGCGTACCAGGCATCGTCCTGGGACCCGAAGATGGAGCGCGGCCGCGAGACGGTGTTGGCCGTGCTGCCGATCTTCCACGTGTACGGGTTGACGATGTGCCTGACCATGAACGTCCTCGTCGCCGGCACGCTGGTGCTGCTGCCGACGTTCGAGCTCGGCCTGCTGTTCAAGGCGATCGACAAGTGGAAGCCGACGGTCTTTCCCGGCGTCCCGCCGATGTACGACCAGATCGTCCGGTCACGCCGCACTGGCAAGCACGATCTGCGGTCGATCCGGACCTGCGTGTCGGGTGCGATGCGACTGCCTCCGGAGACGGTGGACGCGTTCGAGCGCGTCACGGGCGGTCGGCTCGTGGAGGGCTACGGGCTGACCGAGAGCTCGCCGGTGGCGCTGGCGAACCCGCTGAACGAGAACGCCCGGCCGGGCACGATCGGCGTCGCGGTGCCCGGTACGGACGTGCGGATCGTCGATCTGGCCGACCCCTCCCGCGAAGTCCCGTTCGGGATTGCGGGCGAGTTGTGCGTGCGCGGACCGCAGGTCTTCGAGGGCTACTGGGGCCAGCCGGACGAGACCGCGTCGATGCTTCACGACGGCTGGCTGTACACCGGCGACATCGCGGTGATGGACCAGCAGGGCTTCGTCACGATCGTCGATCGCAAGCGGGACATCATCAATGCCAGCGGGTTCAGCGTCTTCCCGTCGGAGATCGAGGACGTGCTGGCCGAGCATCCCGCGGTGGAGTCCTGCGCGGTGGCGGGCGTGTCGCATTACTACCGCGGCGAGACGGTCAAGGCGTTCGTCGTGCTCAAGCCCGGCGAGCAGGTCACCGAGGACGAGCTGCACGGTTTCTGCACGGCCCGGCTGGTGGCGTACAAGGTGCCGGCGCTGTTCGAGTTCCGCGAGGATCTGCCGCGCAACATCATCGGCAAGGTGCTGCGCCGGGTGCTGCGCGCCGAGCACGAGGCGGCTCGCGGCGGTGCGACGGCGCCGCAGCCCGCCTACGTGGACGAGCCGCCGCCGGCGCTCGGGCCGCTGCCGTTCCCGGCGCCGCGGCACGAGAATGGGGTCGCGCCGCTCGCCGCGGGCACCGCCGACGCGCCGCAGGCTGACTATCACGTGGTGCTGGATCAACTCGACGCCGGCGCGGCACCCCGGCACGGCATTCCGCACGTGCACACCGAACCGAACGGGCACCACAGCGGCAGCCTGGTCGAGGAGCTGGAGCGGTTGGCCCGGCTGCACGACGCCGGCGCGCTCACGGCTGCCGAGTTCCAAGCGGCGAAGGCTCGACTGCTCCACTAGCCGGGCGCGTTAGACGCGGCGGCGCCGGCCGCCGTGTAGCGCTCCGAGTCCGGCCAGCAGCAGGCCGATCGCCAGGGTCAGCAGCCGCCGGATGGGCGGCCCGGTGTTGGCGAGGTCGGTCGTCGCGGGCGTGGCCGGCGGTGGCGTTGACGGCACCGGCGGTGTGGCGACGGGCAGATGGGGATGCGCCGGCACGATGGACAGCACCCACAGGCCGGCCGCTGCCGAGTCGGCGCCACTCGCCGGATCGTGGCCGACGCAGGAGAACAGCCCGAACGGCACGTGCGCCAGATGGAACTGCCCGTCGACGTCCGCCACGACGTTGATCACGATGTCGTCAGCGGTGCCCAACACGTCGTCGAAGCCGGCCCAGCGGCACTGCACGGTGGCGTCGCTGATCGGGACGCCATTGGACTTGGCGAACACGTTGCCGGCCAGCGCGCCCTTGCCGAGCCCGGCGAACCGCGCCTGGGACGTGGCGCCGCGGCAGGTGGCTGAAGTGGTACTGGCCCGCTTTCCCGGTGACCGTGTGCGCGGTCAGCGGCTTGACCGGCGAGGACGTCGAGTGCCGCGAGCCGACTCCGGCCGGGATCCCGAACGTGCTGATGAGCTCGACGCGCACGCCGGGAAGCAGCCATTCGCCCTTGTCCTGCCGGCCGTTTTGGTTGCGGTCGAACCAGACGACGCCCGCGATGGCGCCGGTTTGCGGGGTGGGCGCCGTCGTGGTGGTGGTCGGAGTCGGCGTCTCGGTATCCGTCGGCGTCTCGGTATCCGTCGGCGTCTCGGTATCCGTCGGCGTCTCGGTGTCCGTCGGCGTCTCGGTGTCCGTCGGCGTCTCAGTGTCCGTCGGCGTGGCCGTGTCCGACGGCGTGGCCGTGTCCGACGGCGTGGCCGTGTCCGACGGCGTGGAAGTGTCGGTATGCGGCAACAACGTCGTCGTGTCGTCCTCCGCCGAGAGTGGCTCGTCGGCACCAGCAGACGAAGCCGTCGCCGTGCCCGCGCTGTCCCAGTGCCCGGCGTCGAGATCGTCCTGGGTGACGACGTGGCTGCCGGTGCACGCGACCGATTCGCCGGGCGCGGCCGTCGCGCTCGCGCACGTCATCGTCTCGCCGGAGACCAGCGTGACCGCGATATCGGTCAGTGTGGTGTTGCCGTCGTTGGTGACCGTGTACGCGACGTCGACCGAGTCGCCGACGACGGGAGCGTCGGACGAGCCGCTGAGCAGAGCGTCGCCGGAAACGGACAGCTCCGGCACGCGGGCGAGTGTCACCGGCACACTGTCCGAGTCCGTCGCGGGGCCCAGGGCGCTCTCCGCCGAGACGTCGGCCGAGCCGTCCACCTCGCCGGCGTCGATCTCCGCCTGGGTCAGGACGTGGGTCGTAGTGCAGGTCGCGCTCGCGCCGGGCGCCAACCCGTCGCCGAACGACTCGCAGTCCGCAGTGCCGTCGGGCGAGGTCACCGACACGTCGGTCAGCGTGACGTCACCGGTGTTGTGGACGGTCCAGGTCCAGGTGACCGAGTCGCCGGCCATCGGCCGGACGCCCGGATCGGACGCCGTGCCGCTGATCGTCACGGCAGGAACCTCGACCGGCGGGGCGTCGCCGACCGTGACGGTCACCGACGAGTCGACGTGCTCGCCGGACGCCGGGTCGGTGACGCGATATGTGAACGAGTCCGGGCCGGTGTACGACGACGCGGGCGTGTAGGTGAAACCGCCGGTGTCGTCCGAGTCGATGTCGGCGTTTTCCGGAGCGGTCAGCAGCGTGACGACACAGCCCGGGCACGAGTCCGGCGCAAGGACGTTCACGGTCGCGAGGCGGCCGGACGTCACGTCGACGTGCTGGACGTCGGGCGTCACCAGGATCCGGACCGTCGACGAGACCGTGTGCGATTCGCCGTCGGACGCCGTGTAGCCGAATGTCACCAGACCGGCGAACGGCGTGGTCGGCGCCCAGCTGACACCCACGCCGTCGAACGACGAGGTTCCGGTCGACGCGTCAGTCACGGCGGTCACGCTGCAACCGGCGCAGGTGTCGTTCGCCAGGACGTCCAGGCCGCTGACCGAGCCGCCGTACGCGGTCGTCGCCGAGTCGGGTCGCGCATCGCTGACCGTCACGGTGAGCACCGCGGACGCGGTCTGCGCCGTGATCGGGTCGGCGATCGTGTAGGGGATAGTCACCGTGCCGCTGAAGCCGCCCACCGGGTAGAAGCGGATCGCGCCGGAGACCACGCCGGCTTCGCCGTGGCCGACGGAGCCCTCCTCGATGAACACCTCGCACGAGGTGCAGTCGTCGTTCGCGAGCACGTCGACGACGATCGGGGTGTCTAGGCCGGTAGCGGCGGTGTCGTCCCGGGCGACCGGCGTGACGGTGATGGTGACCGTCGCCGACGCCCATGCGCCCGTCGCCGGATCCGTCGCCGTGTAGGTGAACGAGTCGACGCCGGTGAAGCCCGGCGACGCGCTGTAGACCGTCCGGCCGAACACGTCGACGGTCACGGTGCCGTGCGCCGGATCGCTCGCGATCGACACGTCGCATGCCACGCAGTCGTCGTTGCCGAGCACGTCGACGACCGCAGGTGTGCCGCTCGGCGTGGACGCCTCGTCGTCCACCAAGGCCGGCGGGCTGACGACATGGACCGTGATCAACCCGACGAACGCGTTGCCGGATCCGTCCTCCGCGGCGTAGCTGAACGTGGCCGTGCCGACCGACGACGGCGAGTAGGTGACCACGTCCCCGTCGCTGCTGGCCGTGCCGGACGTCGGTGTGCCGACGCCGATCAGGGCGCAGTTGGCGCAGAGGTCATTGTCCAGCGGCAGGATCTGCACGTCCGTGCCGAGCAGCGCGGTCACCGTGTCGTCGACTGCCTCGGGTAGCACGCTGACCGTCACCTCGGCGGTCGTCGACGCCTCGCCCTGAGTGAGCGTGTAGCTGAACGTGACAGTGCCGGAGAACCCGGTTGCCGGCGTGTATCGGATGCCGCCGTCGCTCAGCACGGCCGTCCCGGACGAGGGGGCGCTCACGCCGCTCAGCGTGCATCCGCTGCACGGGTCGTTGGCCCGGACGTCGATGGTGACCGGCGTACCGGCCGGCGTGCTCGCGCTGTCGTCGGCGGCGCCCCGGACGTCGATGCGTACCGTCGCGTCGTCGCTGGCCGAGCCGGATATCGAACTCGCCACGCGGTAGGTGAACGACGCGATCCCGATGATGGCGCCCGGGGTGTACGTCCAGGTGCCGTCCGCGTTGAACACGACCGACCCGGACGCGGGCTGAGTCAGCAGCGTGCGGGTGCACGTCGCCGGGCAGGAGTCGTTCGTCGACACGTCACCGGACACCGGCGAGCCCAGCAGCGTCGACGCGCTGTCGTCCACGGCGTCGGGGCCGACCGTCACGTTGACGGTACCGTTCAGGCGCAGCCCGGACACCGGGTCCTTGACCTGGTACGCGTAGCTGTCGGTTCCGGCGTATCCGGCGCCCGGCGTGTAGGTGGAGCCGCCGGTCGAAGCGTTGACTGTCACCGTCCCGTGCGCGGGCGCGGTCGCGAGGGAGTAGGTGCAGCCGCTGCACGACCCGTTCGCCGGCAGCGCGATCGTCGCGGCAGTGCCGTACGTGGTGGTGAGCGTGCCCGCCGGCGGGCCGACCAGCACGGTGACCGGTGTCGTGGAGCTGCCGGTGCTGGTCGCGTGGGCGCCGTGCCGGCCTGCGGCTTGCAGCCGCCGCTGCAGCCGGGGTCGTTCGCGCGGACGTCGATGACCACGGCCGTGTTGTACGGAGTCGTCGCGATGTCGGGCGCGAGATCGGCGAGGTTGATGATCACATTGCCGTCGGCAGTCAGGCCGGTTGCCGGATCCGTCGCGCGATAGGTGAACGTGACCGTGCCGGTGATGTTGCTCGCGGGCACGTAGGTGAACGTGCCGTTGCTGGCCATCGTGACGACGCCGGCCGACGCCGAAGGCGTGACCGTCGGGCCGCTGACCAGCGTCGTGCTGACGGTGCATGACGTGCAGGAGTCGTTGGTCAGCACAGTGGTGGCGTTGAGCGTCGTGTTCTTGCCGGTGCTGTACGTGTCGCGCACCGCGACCGGGCTCACCGTGATCGTCACGGTTGCGGTCCCGGACGTGTACCCGTCCCAGGCGGTATAGGTGAACGTCGCCGTGCCGGACCGCCCGGTGGCCGGGTTGTACGTCACCGTGTCGTCGGCGTTCAGCACGACGGTGCCGGTGCTCGGCGTCCCGAGCGCGGTGAGGTGCAGTGGCAGCCCGGAGGGCGCCGTGTCGTTGGCGAGGACGCTCACGACAACCGACGAACCGGCCGGGGTGGTCGCCGTGTCGGCCGCGAGGTCGAGCGAGTCCGACCCGCGGACGTTGACGTCCGCGGTCGCCGGCGCCGTGCTCGTGACGTCCCGGGTGGTGTCGAAGGTGACCTCGCCGAAGTGCGCGACAGCCGAGTTGGACCGCGTACCAGGCGTCGCGCCGAGCAGCAGCGAATAGGTCAGCGTGGACGTGCCGAGCGCCGGCACCCGCAACGGACCGGGAACGACCAGCGTCTGCCCGCTGATCACCGGATCGGCCACGCTGCGGCCGTCGATCTTCAGGCTGCCGGCCACGTAGGACGAGTCGTCCGGCATGACGTCCGACACCCAGTCGACCGTCCCGGCCGTGGTGCCGCCATTGGCGAGAGTGACCGCGTAGCTCGCCGTGCCGCCACCGCTGGCCAGGATTCCGGACGTCGGCGAGGTCAGCGCCTTGGTCACCGAGATGTTGGCCTCGCTCGACACGGCGGGTAGCGAGTAGAGCGCGGCACCGCCCTGGTCGGTGTGTTTCACCTGAGTGCCGCTCGCGATGTACTGGATCGGCTTGATCTGCGCGGCCGCGCTGCTCGGGCCGATCGCCCGGAAGACGTAGTGGGCGGTGTACTCGCGAGCCGGTCCGCTGGCGCCGGTGAGGAACAGCCGGTCGACGTAGGTCACCGGCGGCGCATCGCCGTCCGGCGAGATCGTCAGCTCCGTACGCTCCAACCTCCAGGCGTTCGCGGGGAAGTCGGCCAGCGCGTTCGGCGTGTAGTCGAGGACGCCGGGATCGTTGCCGGGGCCGGCGCCGAGCGTGCCGGTGTTGCCGGTGACGGTCAGCGTGACGGCGTCGCCGATGGTCCCGAATGCGGGCGACGGCGCGGCGGTCACCGAGGTCACCTTGTTGGCCAGTGCCTTGATCGTGTCGACGACGTCGGCGTAGGTGAACGTCCGGCTGCACAAAGCCGTCCCGCTGCCGGGCGGGCCGTCGTACACGGTGACGGTGTGCGTCTGCGGCGTCGTCGTCGGAGCCGTAGCGGTCAGCAGCGCGTACTGCGTGGTGGCACCGCCGCTGGGCAGGTCCGGCAACGGCGTGGACGAGGGCTGCGACGCGGCCAGGGTCAGCACGTCGCCGGTGAAGCCGCTGTACCCGAGCCAAAGGTGGCTTCGGGCCGACGCGCCCGCCCGGATCGTGTAGCCCGCGTACCCGGAGTAGAGCGTCGCGGTGCTCGCGGTGTCGATGTAGAAGTGGCTGTCCTGGAGCGCGATGACGGTCGGCGTCCCCTCGTCGCCGCATCGCGTGGACGAAGTGCTGGGCGCTCCGGCCCAGGCGCTGACGGCCGGTAGGCCGATTAGCACGAGCAGCACCGTCACCAAAGCCGCGACAACACGAACGGTCGTCGCTCTTGCTCGCCGCATAGCGTCCTCCTGAGGGCGCTCGGAGACGAGCCCGCCTTGTGGAGAAGATCGACCGCGTGAACGGTCAGTTGAGCAGATCGCCCGGGCGATCACGCCCGACTAGGCCGGTTTCGTAACCGAGGATGACGGCCTGCACGCGGTCCCGTAGTTCCAGCTTTGCCAGGATCCGCTTCATATGTGTCTTGACCGTGGACCCCTCGACCACGAGCTTGGCGGCGATCTCGGCGTTGGACAGGCCGCGGGCGACGAGCCGGAGCACTTCTCGCTCTCGCGGCGTGAGCTCGCGCAGCCGGCGGTTGGCGGCAACGTCGGGTTGCGGGCTGCGGGCCATCTGCCTGATCACTGTGCGAGTCACCGACGGCGAGAGCAGCGATTCTCCGGCAGCGATCGTGTGGACGGCGGCGATGAGCTGTTCAGGCCGGGTGCGTTTGAGCAGGAAGCCCGATGCCCCGGCGCGCAGGGCACCGAAGACATAGTCGTCGTCCTCGAACGTCGTGAGGATGAGCACGCGCGACAGCGGCAGCGCTGCTGCGATCTCGCGGGTGGCCGCGATGCCGTCCATGCCGGGCATGCGGACGTCCATCAGTACGACGTCAGGCTGCAGGGCACCAGCCAGCCGGACCGCCTCCCGGCCGTCGGCGGCTTCGGCTACCACGTCGATCGTGTCGTCGCTGGACAGTGCGGTGCGTAGCCCGGCGCGCATCATTTCGTCGTCATCGGCGATCAGGACGCGCAGGACGCTCACGACGTCATCTCGCCGCACGGGAGCCGGGCGCTCAGCCGGAAGGTCCCGTTGTCAACACTGGTCCGCAGCTTTCCGCAGAGCAGGCCGGCTCGCTCACGCATCCCGGCGATGCCGTGCCCGCTGCTGCGCACCGGCGGGCCGGCCGTCGGATTGGTAACGGTGATCTCGAACGTCTCGGGCTGGAACCGGATGTCCGCGTCCGCAGTGCCGTCTCCGTGCCGGGCCGCGTTGGTCAGCGCTTCCTGCAGGATGCGGTAGCCCGCCCACGCGACGCTGCGTGGCAGCGCGCGGTGCCCACCGCGCACGTCGGCGCAGATCTTCAGGCCGGTCGCTCGATGGTGTTCGAGCAGCTCCTTGAGCGCCGCGGGATCAACTCGTCGCAGCGGATCATCGTCCTCGCGCAATGCCCGGACGAGCTGGTCGATCTCGCCGATCGTATCGCGGGCGACATTCTCGATCGTGGCGATCGCGCGCTGCGAACCTTGCGCGTCACGCTCGTGCAGCAGCCGTGCCGCACCGGCTTGCACCAGGATGACGTTGATGGCATGACCGGCGGAGTCGTGCAGCTCTCGGGCGATGCGAGTGCGTTCCTCGGCGGCGGCCAGGCGGCGTTCACGCTCGGCGTCACGCCCAGCCCGGGCGCCCCGTTCCTCGAGCGCATCGATCCGCTCCCGGCGCAGCCTCGTGCGGTCGCCTGCGATCCACGCGCCGACGAACGTCAGCGCCCAGAACGGCAACCCGGCCGCGAGTCCCTGCAGGTGATAGCCGCTGGCGACATGAGCCGCCGCGGCGATCGGCACGAACGCACCCGCCAGCACCATCGCCAAGCTGCGTTGTCGAGGACGCGGATCCGCGCCGTAGGTCGTCGCCACGGTGTAGAGAGCGACCACCGGGCCGAACGGGAAGTCCACCGGGTAGTGCAGGCTCACCAGCGCGAGCACGAGAGCAGCCGTGCCGACCTGGTTGGCCATGCCTCGTGCCGTCACGCCGTCGAGGGTAGTTCCGCCGCCCGCCGCGCCAATCCTCCGACGGGAGAACCCGACGTACCGCTCCGGTGGGACGCCGAGATCCTTCGCCGGTGTGTTTCGGGACCGCGGTCGGTGTTCTTAGCGTCGCTGTCGTGAACGTGCTGACGCGCCGCGAACTGCTGCGGCTGGGCCTGGCCTCGGCGGTTGCGCTCCCGCTCGCCGGGTGCACAGTCGGCCGGAAGGTCACCACGGTCGGCCGGGTCGCGTTCACGCAGCCCCCTGCGGATCCCGCCGCTTGCCCAGTCCAACGTCGACGCGTCCGGCCGCCCGGTCTTCGAACTGACAGCACGGACGTCACTCGGCGGCCACGGTCACGATCACTGACGGTCCCATTGACATCGGCGCAACCGAGGAGTCTTGTTGGTTGCGCCAGCAATCAGCGCAGCGCGGACGGTCCGGCACCGGGGCGAGCGTGTCCGGCAGGTTCGCGCACCCGACACTTCCAG
>WNGH01007493.1_pt1 | contig 14301 bp, 10 predicted proteins | sample 5400631 | NCBI WGS metagenome assembly WNGH01 (sample SAMN13153373, study PRJNA577476) | soil metagenome | isolation source: 115 cm soil or saprolite under Garry oak tree replicate 1 | place: USA:California | collected 2016-06-15
CAGGTGAGCATTTACCGGAACTTCAGTCACAAAATTCTGGAGCGGCTGGACAGCGGGGCTATCGATGTGGGGATCGTCACGCTCCCGGTGAAAATGCCGATGCTCAAGGTCAGGACCATATTCCGAGACCGTCTCGTGCTCATGGTGAGCGCTGACAATCCGCTGGCCCAGCACGACAAGGTCCCCATCAGCATGGTCGTGGAGCAGCCGTTGATCCTGCCCCGCACTGGCTTTACGCGGCGGATCATGGACAAGCTGTTTCGTCCGTATCGCGACAAACTTCAGGTGCGCATGGAATTGCCCAGCATTGGAATGATCAAGAGTTTCGTGGCGGCGGGACTCGGAGTCTCATTGATCAGTGAAAGCTTTGCGCGCGACGAGGTGCAGTCGGGAAAAGTGAAGCTGATTGCGCTGAAGGACAACGAACTCTCACGGGAACTCGGGCTGGCTTATCGCCGCAACCGCAGTTTGCCGCGGGCGGCGGAAGTTTTCATTGAACTCCTACAACGCCGAACCGCGCAGTCGGGACAGAAAACGGCCACCCGGACCTCCTGAGGATCGCTTCATTTTTTTTGATGACCTCTATCGAAACTTTCGATTCGCGATGCCTCGGCCCAGGTGTTTGAATCGTTCGAGATTCATAGATTCAGCGGGGAAGGAGTTTCGCAATGAAATCTGAAAACCCTCCGAGCACTCACAAACCGGAAAACCATGAAGCCCAGGCCGCCCCACGGGAGAGAAGCCGATTCGACGATACGGAAGAGACTTATGTGCCTTCGACGGACCTGGAAGATTCCTCTCTAGCACCCACTGGGCTCGATAACCCCTTCTGGATGTAGATACGATTTCGCGATGCCGAGCAGGGGGTTGCTCGGCATCGACGATTCCCTCATCTTGAGCGCAAGATGCCTTCGGCTAACCTCGCCGTTGGTTTTCCGGGGATCTCCCGCTAGAATCCGGGCGATTGGTCGGTGTGCGCCGCTTCTGGCGTCCCCACCGAGTCCGACTGAAGCGGAGGTTCAACAGGTATCAGGCGCGGTTTTCGCTGTCCGCGGCGGCGATGAGTATTCTTCTCCGGGGCGAAGCGGGCGTGGAGGCGGCGAACTGCCTCAGCGACGTCGCGTTCGTGGATCACAAAACTTAAGCTTAATTCTGAAGCCCCCTGCGAGATCATCCGTACATTGATACCGGCATCGCCCAGTGCCGTGAATGCCCGGGCCGCAATCCCAGCGCGCCCGCGAATGTTTTCTCCCAGCAGGCAGACGATCGCTTGCTTGTCCTCGACGGTGACCGCCGCGATCTCTTGCAAATTAGCCAATAAGTCGTCTGTGTTCTGGCCCGTGCGCAGGGTAAAGGAAACGCTGGCCTCGGAAACGGCAACCAAGTCCGCGCCGCACGCACCGCGATGCAGAATGTGAAAAACCTCCTGGAGAAACCAGTGCGGCGCCGACTCACGCGGGGCAGTCAGTGTAACTGTGCTGATGTTTTTCCTGGCCGCGATGGCGGTGAAAACCGAGCGTCCTCGCGGAGGCTGTGACGTGATGCGCGTTCCAGGACTCTTGGGATTGCGGGAGTTGAGAACCAGGACCGGGATGTTTTTCTCCATCGCCGGCACCAAGGTGGCTGGATGGAGAACTTTCGCGCCGAAGTGCGCCATCTCCTGCGCTTCGCGGAAGCTGACGCGGCGCAGGCAATGAGCCTGCGGACACAATAACGGGTCCGTCGTCATGATTCCATCCACGTCGGTCCAAATCTCGATGGAAGAGGCATTGATTCCAGCCGCAATCAGGGCGGCGGAAAAATCCGAACCACCGCGCCCCAGCGTGGTCGGAATGCCATCGCGTGTCGCGGAAATGAAACCCGCCAGCACCGGCAGTTGCTGATCAATCAGAAGGGGACGAATCCCAGCTCGCATGCGTTCGTAGGTGTCGCTGTAGTGGGGCGTGGCCCGTGTGAAATGGCCATTGGTCAGGATGTACTCGCGCGAATCCAACCAAAGTGCGGGCAACCCTCGTGCCGACAAGGCAGAGGCGACAATCTGGCTGGACATAAGTTCGCCGAAAGAAAGCAGATAATCCGTGCTGCGCGCCGAGAGTTCGCGGATGGCGGCAATGCCCCGGGTGAACTGCTCCAGGACCTCGAACTGCGGGTCGAGCTTAAGGCGCATTCCGCGGAAACGATCTTCGCCCAATAGCTCCCGCGCCGTGTCGTAATGACGCTGCCGCAGCCCCCGCACTTGAGCCAGCGCAGATTCGCCGTCCCCGCAGGCGGCGGTCTGTCCGAGCGTGAGTAATTGGTCCGTGACTCCGTGGAACGCGCTTACCACGACGACCGGTCGGCGTCGCATCCGGCTCCGTACTATGCCCGCGACTCTCTCAATGGCTTCGGCGTCTTGCACGGATGTCCCGCCAAACTTCATGACCAGCATGGTTGCACTCCGTCATCTGCAGGCGGCGAGTCGTTCACAATAAAAAGCCCACCGGAGTTGCCGGTGGGTCAGCTCGATCTCGCCTTGCTGCTTTAGCTCAACCTGATCCACCCCGCCGGATCGCGTGTCGCACTAATGGTTGCTGTGCTAATCAAAGTCATCATCGCGATCGATACTCGGAGGGAGCGCATCATGGAGTAGTTTTTATACACCAGATGGAAGAAGAGCGGAGCGCAAAAAACCGATCTAACGAATCGAAAGTCCTGATCCTGTCCGGCCGGCGCGTGGCACCGGGCGATCGCCGGAATCGCCCCCTGTCAGGGGCATGCCTTTTGCCGGCAGCCGGTAAGTAATTGATACTCAATCAGTACCAACCACAAAGCGGGGGAGCACATCCAAGGTTGGTGCATGCACAGCCTGACAAAACGCCCGAGACGCTTCCGGTCAGTTCCTCCATACCCATGGACGTCCCTGAGGAGCAGGCCAGTTTATACCGCGAAGTCCTCACCGTGCTCGAGGAGAAACGCGTGCCCTACGCTGTTTCGGGAGCGTTCGCCCTGCGTCATCACACCGGGATCTGCAGGTTCACGAAAGATCTGGATGTCTTCCTCACAGCGGAGAACGCCCCCCGCGCGCTGTCCTATTTGAATCAGCGCGGATTCCATTGCGAGGTTTGCGACCCGGTGTGGTTGGCCAAAGCGCATCGCGACGGCTTCTTCGTGGATCTTATTACGGGCATGAGCAATGGAGTCATCGTGGTCGACAATTCGTGGATTCAGCGAGCCCACCCTGCGGTGGTGCATGAAGTACAAACCCGGGTATTGGCGCCGGAGGAGCTGGTTGCCTCAAAGCTTTTCGTAGCTATGCGTGAGCGCTTTGACGGCGCTGACATTGCACACGTGATCTACGGTACCCACGGCAGTTTCGATTGGAACCGGGAGATGGAACTTGTTGGGGAACACTGGCAGATGTTGCTTTGGTCTCTAGTGCTGTTCAACTACGTCTACCCGGCACGGAGCCGTTACGTTCCATCAGGGGTTTGGCAAGAGCTGTTGCAGCGGTTCCAACGGGCCTTGGAACGAAGCGATTCGAGTTTGCGATTTCGTGGCAGTCTGGTGGATGAAAAGATGTTTGCCATCGACGTGAACGAGTGGCGTCTGGACAATATTCTGGAGGAGACGCGAAGCCTGCGCTTGTCTAAGATTAAGCGAAAGATGCGAGCGTGAACGTGTCGCGAAGTTGGGCATCCGATTGTCATGGCTTAGAAAGTCTGGAATAAAGCAATGAGAATAGCGGCGACGGCCGATTTGCATTTCAGTCCTGAACGCTATGCCAAGTTGAAAGACCAGCTTGACCGCGTTCGCGATGAAGCCGATGTCTTCGTTCTGGCGGGGGATCTCACCAACTATGGCCAGCCCAGCGAAATGGAGCCGCTTTTAAATGTTCTGGTCCGCCTTCGATTGCCCACGGTTGCAGTGCTGGGCAATCATGACTACGAGAGTGGAAAAGAGGAAGAACTGAAGCGGATGATGGTGGCTGAAGGGATCAAAGTTCTCGATTGGGCGAGGGGTGCTGACTGCATTTGGAGAGCGGGAAGTGAAGGATTTTGTGCGGGCTTCGATCGATGAGGCGCTTAAGCTGGAGCGGGCGATGTCTCAATTGCGGGCTAACAAGAGGGTGGTCGTGTTGCACTACTCGCCCGTCGCCGAGACAGTTCAGGGAGAATCGCCGGAGATTTATCCTTTTCTTGGAACATCCCGCTTGGCCGAGATCGTGGACCGGCATGGAGCGGATTTTGTGGTCCATGGGCACGCACATAACGGAGCTCCTAACGGACGCACCGCAACCGGAGTGCCCGTGCACAATGTGGCAATTACTCTTCTGCAAGCGCAGCAGCCTTCCGGGGTGTATCGAATATTTGATGTGTAGCTCTGTGCGGTTACCGTTCTCGCGTGAATTTTAGTGAAAGTCGTGGGACGTGGTTTCCGCCCGGGTTATGAACAGCGGAAAGACGCGTTCCGCCTTTACTGAAATCACATTGTCCTGATTTTGCAGGATGCCTTCGATGGCCAGGAAACGTTCGCTGGCCAGCAGAAGACGGTTCTTGTGAAAAAGATCGGGGGCAATGATCGCATTCGCTACCCCGGTTTCATCCTCTAAGCTGACAAAGACGAATCCTTTGGCAGTGCCGGGACGCTGGCGAGTGATGACGCAGCCTCCGATGCGCAGGCGCTTGCCGCTTGGAATAGTGCGGAGGTCGCTGGCACGGCGAACGCCCTGAGCGTCGAGCCAGGCGCGGCGGTAGGCGACGGGATGAGGCCCGACAGTTAGGCCCGTGCCGTGAAAATCCGCTACCAGGCGCTCTTCATTGTTCATGGGTTCGAGGGGTGAAGGCGAATCTGGTTCGGGCAGATTTTCCAGTAACGGGCCGGAGCCGCGTACGGCGCGTTCTACTTGCCAGAGAGCGTCGCGGCGGTGGAGCGAGGTGAAATTTCCAACTTCCAATTTCCCATTGCCGATTTTTGACTCAGAGTGGTGAGAAGCAGAGTCAATGGGAAATTGTTTGTGTTGTCTCGGCGGTGAGCCTCCTATCCTGTTCAATGCGCCAATTTCTGCCAGCGTGGTGAGTTCGTCTTTGCGCAGTTCGGGAACGCGACGAGTCAAGTCGTGGATAGAAGTGAAAGAGGCCCGCGTGCGTGCTTGCCGGAGAGCTTGCGCGGCCTCTTCCCGCAAGCCACGCACATAGCGCAAGCCGAGACGAAGCGCGATTGGGCTGGCGGCTGATGGCGGATGGATGACGGCTTCCAGCGTGCACATCCACTCCGAGCGAGTCACGTCTACCGGCAGCATTTTCAATCCGTGCCGTTGCGCATCTTTGACCAGGGCGGCGGGAGAATAAAAACCCATGGGCTGATGGTTGAGCAGAGCGGCGGTGAACGCGGCCAGGTAATGGCATTTCAAATAGGCGCTGGCATACGCGATCAGCGCGAAGCTGGCGGCATGCGATTCGGGGAATCCGTAGAGCGCGAAAGAAGTAATCGAGAGAATGATTTGTTCCTGCGATAGTGGTGGAATTCCATTGCGGGTCATGCCGGTGCGGAGTTTGGCTTCAATTTCACGCATGCGGGCCTCCGAACGTTTGAAGCCCATGGCGCGACGAAGTTCTTCCGCTTCGCCGCCGCTGAATCCGGCCACGACCATGGCCATACGCAACAATTGCTCCTGAAAAAGCGGCACCCCCAGAGTGCGCTTGAGCACAGGTTCGAGCGACGGATGCGGATAGGTGACAGCTTCGCGTCCCTGGCGGCGCTGCAAAAAAGGATTCACCATCTCGCCCACGATCGGGCCGGGACGGATGATTGCCACCTGCACAACAATGTCATAGAAACGTTTTGGCCGCAGGCGTGGCAGGCACGACATTTGCGCGCGGCTCTCCACCTGAAACATGCCTACGGTGTCGGCCTGCTGCAAGGCGGAATAAACGGCGGGGTCGTCCTGCGGCAAATGTGCAAGGTCCACTTGGTCGTGATAGTGATGGCTAATCAGTTCGAGCGAATCTTTCAGCACCGCCATCATGCCCAAGCCGAGCAGATCCACTTTGACAATGCCCATGTCGGCACAGTCTTCTTTGTCCCACTGCACCACCACGCGGCCGGGCATGGAAGCAGGCTCCAGCGGAACTACGGAGTCGAGTTGTCCCTGGCAGATGACCATTCCTCCCGAATGCTGGCCTAAGTGGCGCGGCAAGTCTTGCACGGCAATGCATAATTCGTAGTATTTGCGCAGGCGTGGATGCCGGAGATCGAGCCCGGCATCGCGAAAGCGACGGTCGAGCGCATCGTTTTGGTCGCGAAATTCCCAGGTGGCGACGGCGGCGGAAATTTTGTGGAGCGTCTCCGGATCGAATCCTAACGTTTTACCCATTTCGCGGGCTGCCATGCGGTTGCGGTAGGTGATGACGTTGGCCGTCATGGCCGCCCCTCGCTCGCCATAGCGGCGGTATAGATACTGGATTACTTTTTCGCGCTCATCGCCGCTGGGCAGATCGAGGTCGATGTCAGGCCATTCGCCGCGTTCTTCGGAAAGAAAACGTTCGAAAAGCAGGTCCATGCCGACGGGATCGACGGCGGTAATACCCAACGAGTAGCAAACCGCGCTGTTGGCGGCTGAGCCGCGTCCCTGCACCAGAATATTTTGCTCGTGGCAGAAATGGACGAGGTCCCACACGATGAGGAAGTAGCCGGCGAGATCGAGCTTCTCGATGAGCTTCAGTTCGCGTCCGATCTGGCGGCGGGCGCGATGTTGCGTTTCCGTCGCGGCCCGACCGTAACGCTGCTGAAAGCCTTGCCAGGTGCGGTCTCGCAGAAAAGAATTCATGGTTTCGCCCTCGGGAACGGTGTAGCGCGGGAACTCATAGCCGAGATCTTTGAGTGTGAATTCGAGACGCGCAGAGAGTTCCACTGTGTTGGCAATGGCTCCCGGCAGATCGGAGAACAGTTGCTGCATTTCTTGCGGAGACTTCAAGTAGCGTTCGGAATTGCGTGACAGCAAACGTCCAGCAGTGGCTAGTGTGCGGTGATGGCGAATGGCAGTAAGTGCGTCACATAGATCGCGTTCTTTGGCGGTGGCATAGCTGACTCCGTTGCTGGCGAGCAGAGGAAGTCTGAGCATGCGCGCGATCTGAATAGCGGCGCGATTTCGAGTTTCTTCCTCACGTTGGAAATGGCGTTGCAGCTCGATGTAGACATTCTGTTGGCCGAATATTCCTACTAAATGCTCGACTTGTCCGAGGGCTTTTTCCATGCCGCCTTGGCGCAATGCGGTCGCAAGTGGCCCTTCGGCGCCTCCGGTGAGACAGACCAGACCATGTGCGTGATCTTCCAGTTCTTCTTTTTGGACCGCGCCTTCGCCTTTTTTAGCGCGCAACTTCATCTTGGTAATCAGCCGGCAGAGATTTTGATAGCCAGTGCGGGAGACAACGAGGAGAGGAAGGCGGAAGGGGTTGTCATTCCGAGCGCAGCCAGGAATCCCTATCCCGGTCACATTGTTTTGAGAATAGGGATCCTTCGACTCATCCTCGTCACGCAAGCGTGTCTCGAAATCGCTCAGGATGACATTGTCGAGTATTTTGCACGTGACCTCTGCGCCTATATAAGCTTTTAGTCTGGCCTTTTTGGCCGCTAGATGGAAGCGCGGGACGCCATATACACCATCGGAATCAAGCAATGCCATGGCCGGCATGTCAAGGTGGGCGCAAGTTGTAATTAGGCTTTCGGGCAGAGAAGCGCCTTCGAGAAAACTAAAAGCAGAACGGGCATGAAGTTCGATGTAAGACATCAGCTTCAGTTAAAACCTTCATCACAGAGGCACTGCAGAGGAAAAAATTAAAGATTAAAGATTAAAGATTAAAGATAAAGATCAAAAGCTTTTCAACGTTTTCTCTGTGCCTCTGTGCCTTGTGGTGAAATGCTTTTTAAACTTTTTCAGTCATACGTTCCCTCTATAAACCAGGCTCCACCCAGCAGATCGTGTACTAGCCGATAGAGGGCCACTCCATTTTCGTTTTGCAGGGCGATGTCCCACTCCTCACGCGCCCAGGCTTCGCGTTCCCACCAATCGCCGGAGATGCGCCACGGTCCGGCCTTCCAAAGCACGTCCCCTTGTACATCTTTTTTCTTCGCACAAACTACAAATGCAGGCTGACTGTCATGCAGGGTTACAGTCGCGTGTAGCGGGGGACGGAACAGGCGCAAGGCGGTGATTGCGGATTTTGTTTCAGCCGTGTCGGTCAACCAGGGAGAGTTCAGTTTTTGATCGGCATCGTGTTTCTGGCCGGTAGCGGATTTCTTCTGCTCTGCCTCGGCTACAAAACGACGCATGCGAAAGCCTTCGGGACGATATGTATCCAGCAACTCAAGCGAGCCGACTTTGTTTTCCCCGACAATGCCAGCAATACGCGCCAGAGTAAGCTCCAGCTTTTCCGGCTCCGGCGAAGGAGGACGGAACAGGCCGCCCTGGGCGGAGCGTGGGCGCGAGGGCTCTGCGGCCAGATGAATTTTTACAATGGGGGCGCCCGGCGGATGCGCGTTCAAATCCAATTGCAACAATTTGAGAAAAAGTTTGGCGTCGAGCATCGGCAGTGGAAGGCGGAGGGTGCGGCAGAAACGGTTTTGCCGGGTGGAAGAAAAGTGCTGATTATTATGCGGTGGGTTTTGGGCAAAGCCAGATTTTTCTTCCTGATGCGGCGCGTCGCTTTCGCAGGGAATTCCTCGGTTCTCGATTAAATCGTCGGATTCATCACTCGCTCCAGCTCGGTAATCGAGTTCCAAGGTGAGCCGCAGTTCTTGTGCGGCCAAAGCACGTACTGCTAAGCGGTTGCAAAGTTGTTCAAGTAGTCGATTCAACAAGAATGCTAGCGGCTCCAGCAGAACGATGGGATGTTCTAACTCCATCGCTTCCTCAAATACTAACGCGGGTTCCAGCGGAACCAGCGTGTGGGAGGCCGTTCCCCGAGCTCGTTGCTGCAAGCGCAAGCCTGCTTGCCCCAGACGTTCGCTTAGGGCGACATCGGGTAGTGCAGCCAGGGCTCGCAAATTGCGCGCCCCCCAGCGATCCAGGGTGGCCAGCAGTTGCTCGGATTTTTCTTTTTGTGTAGCGGTGAGTCCATCCGCGAACATCACTTCTACCGGCAGAGGGCCTAATGGCTCCGCCTCTTTTCCCAGGGGAATTACGGTCACTCCGGGAAGGCCTCGAGCGGCAAGCCAGGCAGCATCGGCACTGGCAGCTACAGCAACATTCACGACGAGGCCGAGATCTGCGGCACGGCGAAACATGCGGTGCGCGATAGTCGGCAGCGGCCCAAAAAGAGATTCCAGACCGGCAAGATCGAGCAGCGCGGTGTCGCAGGCAGAATCTTCCACGCGGGGCGAAAACGACTGTGCACAGTCGAGCAGGGCGGCATGCGCGCTGGACTCTTGTAAGGCAGACCGCGGACGCAATGCCAACTCCGAGCATAGCTGTGCTTGAGCTTTGGTCATGCCCGGTGCAATCCCGATGCGGCCAGCCTTCTCATTTACTGCCCAAACTTTTTCTAGGGGTGGTTTGCCTTCTAGCACGGCTACTGCTTGGGTACGTAGCTCTGGTTCTGCGCGCAACAGAGCCGCCACAGGAAAATTGGGCACGTAAATACAAGCGAAAGGCATACCGAATTCAATTTCTTTATCTTTAATCTTTTATCCGGCTTTTACATCTGCCCAAGCTGTTCTGCTGGCAAAAGCCACGGCAGCGGAGCCCACTGGTTTACGCTCCAGCCGGGAGCGGATCAATTCTGCTTTAATCTCGATCTCGTCCAGCAATTGCGCGTGTGACGGCACATGAGATATCTCGGTTATCGGTATACGGCCGGGGGAAAAAGCGAGTGGCGATTTGGATAAATAGCAACCGCTGTCCGCTTGTAGCTTCATCACCAAGGATGAGCAACTGCCAGCAATGGGCTGTGGCTCCAATGTGAGCAGCACTGTAGAGGTAGGTTCCACGGCGCGGCGGAAACGAAACCATGTGGCCAGCGGAATACGGCGCGCTGCTTGTGGCGGTAGATCGGCGAGGTCCAGGGCTACCACTCCAAAGCCACCACTTTCGAGCAGCAAGTCGGTGACGCGCAGAACTTGCTCCAAACGATTTTCCGCATTTCGCCCTTCCTTTCTTGTTGAGTCGGATTTTTGCCTAGTCGAAAAGTGTTTCTGTGGCGAACTTTCGCCGCAACGAATCCATAACAATCGCTCCAACTGCACACCCGCAGCTGCGGCAGATTGCGGATCGAGAGCATCACTAGCGTCGACCAGGGCGCAGAATTCTCCACGCTGGGTGGCGGCGGACAGAGCGGCTAACAATAAAGCAGTGCGACCCGAGGATGCGGGGCCGCCTATCTCGGTTAAGCACCCGCGCGGTAGTCCTCCGGTAAGCTCATCGATCGCGGCGATTCCGCTGGGAACCATTTCTGGCGCCGGACGCACACTCAGCCGCGAAGCCGGGGTCACGCCCGACATTGAAAATGGTCGCGGTTCCGGAACTGCTTCTGCATCAAAAACAAAATGGCGGCCAAGGGCCGCCGAAGTGGAAACCACTGCGGTAGACATAAATATCTCAACGATTTCAGGGAACGCCGGGGTAGGACTCCGGAGGCGTAGTTTCGTGTTTTGTTCGCCTAAGGAGATTCTGCTCCTACCGGGGACTCGGTGTCAAGCCGGGGTAGTATGGGGGTATTTTAAACCTGCCCTTCTAACGATATTTGTTCCAGCGGCTTACCAGCATAACTTCCATCCGTCTAAGCGAGCATCGTGCTGCGTGGGGGAGTTCGGGCTACCCCCTGCTTGGCCAAACCCTCGAGAAATCCCAATTAAAGGAGTCTTTCATGCAAAAAGTGCGTAGGCTTTTGCCCCCAGGGCTGCTGTTGTTTGCCGGTATTTGCCAGGCCCAGTCGGCGGTGCTCGACCTGCCCCGGCAGAGCCAACATGCCGTGCTTACCCAGCGCATTGGCCTTACTGACATCACCATTAACTATCACCGTCCCCTTGTAAACGATCGCAAGATTTGGGGCTCCATGATTCCCTATGGGCAAGTGTGGCGCGCGGGAGCCAACGAAAACACCACCATCACGTTCAGTGATCCAGTCACGGTTGAAGGTAAACCTTTGGACAAGGGAACCTACGGCCTGCACATGATTCCCGCCGAAGATCAATGGACAGTCATCTTCTCGAAAAATTCCACTTCCTGGGGAAGTTTTACTTACCAGCCTGAAGAAGATGCCTTGCGGATCAACGTAAAACCCCAGGCAACTGATTTTCACAATGCGCTGACCTACGATTTCGATCAGCTCAAGCCGGACTCCGCGGTGGCGACCATGCGATGGGAGAAAGTCGCAGTGCCCTTCCAGGTGTCAGTGAAAGTGAATGACGTGGTGGAAGCCAGTTTGCAAAAACAATTGCGTGGACTGGCGCAATATACCTGGGACGGCTGGGATGATGCCGCTAACTATTTGCTGGCCAGCAAAGTTTATCTGGACGAGGCGCTCAAAGATGAAGACCAGTCCATCCAGGTGGAAGAGCGCTATGACAATCTGCTGACCAAGTCGAAGATCCTCGAAGCGCTGGGCAAAAAAGATGAGGCCAAGGCGGTTCTCAACAAAGCTTTGGATAAGGCCAGTCCGTTGCAAATGCATCTTTATGCGCGACAGTTGCAAGGCGAAAAGCGGCAGGACGAAGCCTTCGTCATCTTCCGCTCCAACGCCAAGAAATATCCCAATGAATGGTTTGTGCACTCAGGGCTGGGACGCATCTACAGCTCGCAGGGCGATTTCGACAACGCAGCCAAAGAGATGAAAATTGCGCTCGCGTCTGCTCCAGATTCGTTTAAGCCGGGGATTCAGGGATTGATCAAGCGCTTGGAGTCGAAAGACGACATCAACAAGTAGATTCGCTTCTGCAGACTAGAACTAAAACAAGAGGGCCAGCCGAAACTGGCCCTCTTGGTGTTTTGCAGTCTTGCCTAAGTGTGACTTCCTCACCACACACGGCAGGCATTCGCTCTTACCATGCGTTGTCCCGCTTTGCAGCCAAAGGCTTGCTGGAACTCCGCCATGTTCGAGACCACATTGTCGATACGGAATACGGGCAAGGAATGTGGGTTACTGGTGACGATGAGTCGCGCAACCTCGGGCCGCACGTTGGTACACCACGAGTAAGCGTTCGAAAGGAAGAATCGCTGACGGTAAGTCCAGCCGTCGTCGCCTTTGTCGTCCAGCGACTTGCCCTGCTGCTTGAGTGAGGCTTCGAGAGCGTTCAGCGTGAGACGAATCCCGCCGTTGTCGGCTGTATCTTCACCCTGAGTCAGCAGGCCATTCTGTTTCACTCCAGGGCCTGCCTCGGGCACTTCCTGCGTGTATTCGTCGGAGATGCATTTGCCGCGCTCGTCATACTGCTTGGCATCTTCCGCAGTCCACCAGTCCCGGAGGTTACCATGAGCGTCGAACTTGCGTCCCTGATCGTCGAAGCCATGAATAATCTCGTGTCCAATGACCATACCGATGGCGCCGTAATTCACGGAGTCGTCTTTCCCCTGCTCAAAGAAGGGCGGCTGCAAAATGCCAGCAGGGAAGTTGATGGTGTTCAACTGTGGATCGTAATAGGCGTTGATTGTGGGCGGAGTCATCGTCCACTCGCTGCGGTCCACCGGTTTGCCGACTTTGGCCACCCAGCGCTCGAACTCAAACGACGACGCTTGTCCCACGTTAGCGAGATAGCTGTCGCGCGCGATCTTCACGCTCGAATAATCCCGCCAGTGTGACGGGTAACCGATTTTGTCTTCGATACCCTTGAGCTTCGTGATGGCCTGTTCCTTGGTGGCTTGAGACATCCAGGAAACACTCTCAATGTCCTGGCTCAGCGCCTGCTCGATAGCGTGCACCATTTGCAAGGTGCGGGCTTTATTTTCAGGGGGGAAGGCACGATCAACATAAGCTTGGCCCAAGGCCTCTCCCAGGTCGCGATCGGCGGCGCGTACGCAACGTCTCCAGCGAGGCTGCTGCTGTTCGGCGCCGGCAAGGGTGTGCGCGAAGAAATCAAAGTTCTCGTCCACCAAGGCTTTATTCAGCTCAGGAGCTGCGCGGTGAATCGCGTGCCAGCGCAGATAAACCTTCCAATGCTCCAGCGGATGCTCCTGCAGGAGTTTTTCCTCAGCCCGGAAGAAGTCTGGCGAAGTGACGATGTAGTGCTCGCTGGCCGGGGCCTTTACCGCCTTCAGGTAAACCTCCCAGTCGATCGAAGCCGTGAGTTGGCGTACCTGCGCCAGGCTCATCCGGTTGTTGATGTTCTTGGGGTCGCGCCGCTTGATGTTATCCATCTGCGCTTTGGCCAGAGCGGTTTCAATTTCGATAACCGTGGCGGCATCGGAACTAGCTTGCGCTTCGGGCTCACCTGCCAGGGCGAACATCTTCTGCAAATGCTGGCGATATTTGCTTAGAGTTTCGACTGACTTTGCATCGCTGTTCAGATAATAGTCGCGATTGGGAAGACTCAATCCGCCCTGGTCAATTTGCGCCACGACTTTCGAGGCGTCGTCGTAATCCTGTTGGCCGGTGAAGCCAAATAACGGCGAATTAGTCTGATTGTCGCTCTGCTCCCACGCGCCCGGAAACACATGGTGGAGGTGAGCAATTTCGAGCGTGATTTCTTTCTTGGACTTCAAGGCAGCAATTCGGTCCAACTCAGGCTTCAACGGCTTCAGGCCTGCAGCTTCGATGCCGCTTTCGTCCATGCACGCGGCCCAATAGTCTCCAATCTTCTGCTGTACCGGCCCACGCTTCGCATCGTTGGCACTCGCGGCTTCCAAGGTCTCGCGCAGCAAATTCTCGTTCCACAACTGCAGGCTGCTCCCCGTTCCCCAGAACACTTGGTCGGGCGGGATCGGATTCGCCGACAACCATTTGCCACATGTGTACTTGTAGAAGTCATCGCAGGGATCAAGGCTCTTATCGATGGAGTTCGGATCGAAGTGCTCAAGCTTCGGAGCCTTGTCTTGAGTGTCTGCGGCAGAACCCGTGTTATTGCGAACGGCGCCGGTTAGGTGGGCAGCCTGCCCCAGCATCACCACAGGCAGGACTAGAGTCAGTGCGAATATTGTACTTCTCGAAACAGACATTTTGCCTCTTGGGAAATGCACAATTGCAGGATAGAACAGCATTGGCCGATTGCAGGTACGCATAAGGAGAGGATCGAGTTCCACGCGGGCGATGAGATCAAACGGCACACCCTGACCTTGTCCCCGACCGACTAACATACTACAGACGAACAGCCCAGCGGTTAGTTAGCGTGCAGGTT